>JACCEB010694483.1_pt1 | contig 91960 bp, 91 predicted proteins | sample 7454761 | NCBI WGS metagenome assembly JACCEB01 (sample SAMN15323454, study PRJNA562643) | freshwater metagenome | isolation source: river surface water | place: USA:Blue River Watershed | collected 2017-08-18 | reverse complement strand
GGATTGACTAGAAATAATCTTATAATTTTGGAAAATAGTTTCAATTAAAAAATCTAGATCATATTCCATTTCATCATAATTTTCGTAATCAAAATAGGTGTAATCTAAATCTTGGGTGTAAATAATGCCATTCGGACATTGGTCTTTTAAATAACTTTCGAGTAAGTTCATTTCACATATTATATAATTCAATATATGTTTATATTTTTTTAGTTAACAAAAAATTATAGTGATTTGTTTCAATTAGTTATTTAAATCATTCTAGATATATAACTACTTTAACAAAATAACCTTCGGATGTACTGTTATGAATAGTTAGATATCTAGAATAGTAAAAGTCTAGCTAAGTCTTCGTAGTATTATAACGAAAGTATAGCTATGTCTTGTTACCACCAGGACCCTATTTTGGGTTGATAACATTTTGATCAGAAACCATTTTTGATTATTGGAAAGTGATAATAAATATCATTAGAAAAATAAAAAATATTAAAAATCAATACAAATATGTTTTATTTTTTGTATTTTTTGACTTTACCATCTTTAAATGTTCCAAAAGCTTCACCTTTAGAACCATCTTCTTGATTGTAAGGATACATAATTTCATCAATTACAATGTAATCATCACCTTTATATTCGACAATTTCAAGTTCTTCTTCATTTTTTTCTTCTTCAGGTTGTTCTTCAATTATTTCTTCTGATTGTGTATTATTTTCAGATACATTTTCATTCGTTTCTTCTTCTACTGATTGAATTGGTGATTTTATAATTCCAGTAATAAATTGTTGAGCTTGCTTTTTATTTTGCTCAATTTCCTTTTCTAGTTGTTTAATGAGTGTATCATTATACTCACAATATTCAACAATTTCTTTTTGACGTTCAAGTGATGGAATTGGGATAATTAAATTTTCAAGTATTCCTTTTGTTATGTTTGGAATTCCAACACCAGTTTTTAATTTATCTAATTTTTCATTATTTGATAATATATAATAAACATATTTCATTAAACATTTATCTTTAATATCAATTACAAATATATGGTCTGATGGAAAGAATTTACCTTCTGTTAAAAAGCAATTACCAATTGTTCCATTACGAGCAGTTAATATATAATAACCATCATATAAATACTCATCTGTATAACCAGTAATTGAACCAGTACCATAATAAGGATATAATGTACCTGTTTTATTATCATTGGGTTTATTTTTACCAGTTTTTATAAATTCACATAAATCACCTAATTTTTTATTTTCATTATCATCAAATATTTTTTGATTTTTCAAACAAAACTCATTCAACATTTTTAATTCTGAAATTTTCTCATTGCTTGTTTTGTTTGCTTTCTCATATATAAAATCTAAATATTTTACGATTTCTTGTTGACGATCAAGTGGTGGGATAATAATTTTTAGTTGTTCCAATGATTTTTTATTTAATGATCCATTACCAAGTATTCCAGAACCAAGTTTTGAAAAGTCATTAATAGTCAAATAATAATATAAATATTTATTCATTAAAATATCATTATTTTTACTAACTATCCCAGCAATAGCTTCATTTGTATATAATGGATTACCTACAATAGCAGTTTTACCAATACTTAATTTAAATGAGAATAAAACAGTTTCTTTTATAAATAATTTTACACTACTGTTTTTAACACCTAAATCTGTTATCTTTTCTTTAGTATCATAAATATATCCTCCATTTAATTCTCTAACAGAAACCCATAAATTAGTCCCATTTTCATAATATTGATTATTACTTCTTGATGGTGTTCCACCAATATCAAACTTGCAAACTTCACCAAGTGTTTTTACTACTACACCATCTTCATATTTTTCTTCTTCAGTTTCATCCTTCATATATTCAGCATAATTTAATGAATATGAATTATTCACAATTTTTTCAATTGGAACTTCAACTAATAGATTTTTAACATCTTCGTATGGATTGTAATCATAAAATTTAACATTGTAGGTTTGGAGTGTTTTTGAAAATTTATAAGTTCGACCGGTTTCTTTTTGTGTTTTTGAAGTATTAATTTTAGTTTCTAAAACATCAGTCCCTTCCTTCTTCTTAATAAAATAGAATACACAGGTTTTAATACTCGTATATGTGAAAATACCAGATGGTAAATAAATGATTTCTTTTAAATCACAAGTTTTCATTAAATATTCACGAATATTAACTAATGTTGTATTAGTTTTTGAAAATAAATCTTGACCATCAGGCAAGACAACAGCACATTTACCATTAATTTTTAACATATAGATAATGGCTTGAATAAACAATGAAACAGCATTATCTGTTTTAATTGGTGTATATTCATTTTTCAATGTGCTTGTAAAATCATCATATTTCAATCCTTTAATACCAAAGGGAGGATTAGCTAATATATTGTCAAACTTACGTTCAATAGGTGTTCTAATACTATCACCACAATCTAATTTATCAAATATATAACCTGAAGAAATTAACATATTAGACATAGCTAATTGATATGTATCTGGTTCAAGTTCTTTACCATATAAACCTTCATCTTTAATAAATTTCCAATCAGGTTTAATATTTTTTGTATTTGCTTGATTGAGAATGTAATTCAAATATGTAATTAAAAATCCACCAGTTCCCATTGTTGGATCACAACAGGATTCAATCTTACCATCTTCTTGAATTTGTGGATTAATCAGTTTTACCATCATTTTTTTAACTAATGGTTGAGTAAAGAATTGACCTAATACTTTACCAGTCATAATATCTTGAATAACTTCTTCATATGAATTACCTAGAACATCATATTCTGTATGTGATAAATCAGCCTCATTTATTTTATCAATTAATCTTTTATAGGTTGATTGATGTTTAATATCAAACCCTTTATTTTTAATAAAAATTTTATTTGTTGAAGGATGAACAGATAAAATATATTTCCATACTTTTGACATTAAATTAGGAACATCAGTTTCTTTCTCTTTAGCAATATTACTAAATCTAACTAAAGATAATAATCGTTTTTTATTTTGTTCAAAAACATCATCAGTATAGTCTTCTTTTAATTTATTATATTCATAATTATCAATATCAATTTCATTACCGATTCTTTTTTCAAGTAATTTTAAAATTAATAGATATGATAATGTACGCAATGCCTTTTCACCTGTTAAACCTTCATTATCTCTCAAAATATTTAAACAACTCTTAAAAAGATTGGTTAATCCAGATTTTTCAACTGTTTTAATCTCTTTTTTAATTGTTAATTCTTGAATTTCAGGAATAGAAATACAAGGTGATTTCTTATTTTGATGTCTAGTATAATCACTTTTCTGATTAAATACTTTTTTACATAATTCGCAAATATATTGTTTATGATTTGAATCCATTTGATCTCTTTAATTTATATTAAGAAAAAAAAACTTATATTCTTTATTTTCAATTTTATTTTTAAAAATTAAATAAAACGCATTTTTTACGTATCGCTATAAAAGAGTCGAAATTTTCTTTTTAACTGAGTGAATTACTATTAAATCTCTTAATTCATTTACATTATAATAATCAACCCATAAACAACTTGGTGGAAATTTAACATCTAGAACACATAAATCACAACATATTACAGATAGATCTAAATTATTTTTTTTCAAATCTTGATATTTATTTAAATATTCTTGAACTTTATTTTTACAAGTATCTAAGTCATAATATTTTCTTTCAATATTTAAATAATCAATCCAGTTAGTAAATTGACCATTATATACTATTTCTGGCTCATTTGTCAATCTATTGTCAATTTTACATAATTCAAAATATTCTGTCTTACTTTTTATATTTTTTTCAATTAATATCTTCCTAGCTTTTTCATATGTTATATCTAGAGCACGTCTATTTATAGTTTTCAATCTTAATTTTTGTGTTAATTCTTCATCATATTCTTCTATCTCTTCATTTATTTTGATACCTGATTGGGATATTTCATATTTACAAATTTTAATACAATATACCTTAATTTTTTGTGTAATAGATTCATCTTCTAATCCCATTTGGTAAATAATTTCTCTAACTTTTTTCAAATCTTGATTATTATTATCTAACCAATCATCTTTATTTAAAATAGGTAATATGATCTTTGTTATTTTATTCGGTTCAAGTTTATTTTTTCTACTAGCTCTTAATGCCGATTGAACAATACGAATATTTGAACTCATATTTTCAGCAAAGACAACACCATCCAATAAAGGAAAATCCCACCCTTCTCCTAAACAATAAACACAAGTTATTATACCATTTTTACTATTTTGGAAACTCTTAATAATTTTTTCTTGTTCAGTTTTATTCATTTCACTATCATAATTTGAATAATATAGTTCAGAAATATTAAAATAGTTATTTTCTAGTAATAATTTGATATATTTAACTATTATTTCTGAATTATCCATATTATTAGCATAAATTAATAAATGATGTGTAGTACTGTTCACAATACTTTTTAATGCAGCAAATGCACTCAAGAATAATCTTTTATGGTTATCGGTATTTTCAATAAAATCACTAGATAGTTCATCTTCATTTGCAATGATTGTTTGGATCATATAATCACAAATTATATTTTCATTAATTGCAGATGATAAATTTTTTTTATCAATAATATTACCAAAGTAATTAATATTATCATTTGAAATGATATTATCATTCATTATATCATTATCTTCTAATTGTTTTAGTGTAGCTGTTAGTGAAATTTGTTTTTGTGAAGGAATATTTAACATTTGAATATATGATTTAGTTGTATTAGATAATTTCATATTATAACTTGTTAAATGATGTACTTCATCCAATATTTTCATTGAAAATTTAAAATTAATATTCTGTACAGCTGTATTTATTTTATGGGATGAAGAATATGTTGTTATTATAATACTTCTATGATGACCATACTTTTCTAAAAAAGATTCAATGTCTTTTATTTTCATATTACTAGATACCATTAAATATGGCATATCTTGAAATAATTTTTTTATAATATCTCCCCATTGTTTTAATAATAATTTATTTGGTACTCCGATAATGATTGTCGATGATTCTAATTTTTGTGTAATCCATAATGAAATTAATGTTTTACCCACTCCACACATTAAAACTAATAATCCTTTATCATATTTATTAAAATGATCTAATGATTTATTAATTATAATTTCTTGATCAGCTCTAGGTATATAATTGACTATTTCTTTATTTGTTTTTTTTATTAATTTCTCTGATTTATTATTTATTAAATCTGTATCTTTTCTAGGTACTATTTCTACATCTTTTTTTTTTATTACAATATCTAGAACTCGATCTTTTTTTTTATCTATTATTTTTTTTATATAATGAGATCGAATTAAATTATCAACTTCATTTTTTGAAAGAACTTTAAATTTAATATTTGTCTTTTCTAGGAATGGAATTATTAGTTCAATAATTTTTTTATTATAAAATTCACTTCCACCATCAAATTTAATATGAAATCCTAAACTATTAAAATATTTTTGTAACAGTTTTTCAACTAATGTTACACTTGAATTATTCATTTCAATTACTAATTCAAAATAACCACGTTTTATTTCACCTGTTGCATATACTCCATCTCTACTAGGAATATTATCAGCTTTTCCCAATTTACAACAATTATATTCATCATATGATGAATGATTTCTTACATAAATATAACCTGGTGTATCCATTTGTATAGTTATATTAAAATATAATATTATATTCAATAAATCAATTTTTATTATTCGTATTTCTGCGGTGATAACATTTGGTTAAGAAACTGAAAAACAGATGTGATAATCTCATCTGTTTTCAACGGATGCAAATAAAAAAGTCTATTTTTAGTATTTTAGACATTCTAGATAAGATTAATGTTCATAAAACTAATCTTTTGGATATGATGTTATTATATTGGTTATAATTTTAATGAAATAAAAAATGTACAAGTTTTTAGTCCATTTTTTATTTTTAATAAAATCTTAAAAATTAAATTATTTTATTTGATTATTTTTTCTTCTAATAATGCTTTAATATATTTATTTTTTTCTTCTAAAGTTTTAATATATTCTTCTTTTTCTTCTAAAAATTGTTTTTTTTCTAAAAATGATTGATGTTTTTTAGTTTCTCTATGATGAGCTTGATTAAAAATAGAAATATCACAATTACATAATTCACAATGATATTTTTTATCTTTATTTTTTTTAAAAAATTGTTTATGATATTCACGTGTTGTTTCTGTGTAAACTTTTTTATCGTGTTCCATTTTATATTATATATACTAGTTATTTTATATTTTTATTCAATTTTTTTATATACATAAATATATTTTTAAATCATTTATATTAAATATTTTTGTTTCACCTTTTTTAGTATGAAAACCTTTCTGTATACCTGAAATATTTAAATGTTTTAATCTAATACCAAATTGAACAGATGTTATTTTATAATCTGGATTATTATTAGTACACCATTCCATAAATAATTTATATATATCTCTAGATTGGAAAGTTATAATATCTTTATCAATATTTTCAATCGTAAAATCATATAACCATAATTCGATCGGATTTTTTGATAATTCTTTCAAATCATTTTGGTAATTAGTTGAAGGTATTGATAATAAGTTAAATTTATCTATATTTGGTATTTGTTTAAAATACTCGTAACAAGTTTTTATAATATTTATATCATCCAGTAATGAATATAACATAGTAAAATATTCTTTATTTTTACATTTTTCATCACTACTGCGAATTATTAATTTTCTTCTATCATCTTTAGATGTTTTAATTGGTTCTTGTTTATTAGTAGTAATTATAAATCTATGATATGAATTTATTTCATATTGTGGTGAACCTTTATTATTTATTGTTAATTTTGAATCGGTTATTAATGCTTTAATTTGTCCTTCACATTGTATTGTATCTTTTTTTGATAATTCATTTAAATTTATTAAAAATGTATTTGCCATCCGACCATTAAAATCACCCCATACATCACGATTTGGACAAGCTGTTTCAAATATTTTTTCATTACCTAACATTTCAGTAAGCAATTTTATTAAAGCTCCTTTACCTGCACCTTCTTCTGATATTAAAACAGGACATATTGATTTAATAGCTGGATATTGAATCATCTGTGCAATCCATTGTATAAAATAATTATATACATCCTCATCATGATTACATAATATTTTTATATGTTTTAATATTATATCTAATTCTTCTGGATGCGGGATATAGTCTTTAATAAATTCCATTTTAAAAGGGATCCAAGTATTAAAAATATTATCTGGACACTTTATACCTGGTGGGAAACATCCAATATCTTCATAATTTCTTTGATTTGGATTATTTCTAAGCCAATCTTTAATAAAATTATGTGATGTTAATATTTCATTGTTTGTCTCTTTATAATATATCATATTTTCATATGATATTAATAATGTACTCTTTGACATAGGTATTATTTTGTCAGATGTATGTTTTATAAAAAATCCTTTGTTTTTTATTTTACAATGAGTTTCTTCAAATATTTTTGATAGTTCTTCAAATGTGTATTGCTTTTCTTCTTTAATATTATTAACATAATCAATGATATCTTGATGAATATATTTGTTTTTATATTTTTTCCAAATCATTTTAATATTAAATCCAGTTTCATCTAGGATTTTATTATTTAATTGTTGCAATATATCATTTAAAAAGAGATCAGTATGTTCATTATCTCTTTTAAAACATATACCATCAAATTCTAATGCATAACATCTTGGTTTAATGATATTATTTTTTAATAAAAATTTATAACATATATAAATAATATCATTTTCGATTGCACCACACCAATAACTCATGGTTCTGTTTTTTAATTTATGCTCATTGATTAATTCACCTTTAATTTTATTTGTTAATTCTATATTATTTAAATATACTAAGTCAATAACTTTTTTACAATCTGATATAAAACCAGATACAAAAATATGTTCTATATTTGTTTTTAATTTTATTGATTCAGAATTCATTAATTCTATCCAGGTTGTATGATTTCCACCATATATTGCTATATTAAATATATCTTTAATATTGTCTTCTGATAATATATCAACTGTTGAATAATATTCAATTAACTCATTAAATATTTTATCAGAATTTTTTAAATATTCTTCAAAAAATTCTAATTTTATATTATTTTTTTTTGCAACATTATAAATAATTGATGCGTGTCCTTTTACCATATCTAGGTCTATCCAATTTAAAAAATAGAATAAAGTATGTTTAATGTGCCTAGAAACACTAATCGGTGAAATACTTTTATCTGGATAAAAACGACCAATATTATGTCTTTGGTTGTGTGATATTTCAAGCATATGAGATTGTTTATTAATTTTATTAAGAATTGGTTCTAATAATTTTTTACGATTATCGGTGAAGTTGTTATTATTACTATCATAGCAAGCTTTTAATAAATGGTAGTTTAATTTTATATTAAAATTACCCTTAAATGCATTATATGTAGGAAGTTTATTTAAATTTATTGTCCAATTTGTTAAAAATTTCATTCTTTTATATTATATAATATATTTTATTTCTTAAGTCTTTTTTAAAACTTAATATTTATAAATAGGTGAGAGGTGAGGGGTTGAAACTCATTTTAAGGTTAATTTGATTTTTTTAATTATTTTTTTTTTATAAAAAAAAATATTATTTTTTTCAAGTAATATTATTTCAACCCCTCACCCCTCACCTCTCACCATTAACATTCATTTTTTAGAATTTGATTAAAATAATTTGACTAGCTTCATTTTTAGATATGACACCTTCGGTGAAAAAGGTGCGTCCCCTATTTGCGGTAGGTATTTAAGATTTCTTTATAACTTATCCGCAAATAAGGGACACCCTCGTTATCAGCATCAAACCGTATCTAAAATCAATGATTTTTATTTTTAACAGAAATATTTTATTTTTTTATAATTCTAGGTGCATAACTAGAATTAACAAAATAACCTTCGGATATAGTGTTATGATTAGTTAGATATCTAGAATAGTAAAAGTCTAACAACTCCTAGCTAAGCCTTCGTATCGAAAGTATAGCTATGTCTTGTTACAATCCCGGACCCTTTTTGGGTCCGATAACATTTCAATCAAAACCCCGAAAAAGATATTAGGTGATCCAGATGTTTTCCCTGGGGAAAATAAAAAAGTCTATTTTAACGGTCACAAAAAGGTTTCGGGTGGGTACATATATTTTTTGTTAAAAGTTTCTTTCAGCGGAGCTGTTTACCAGAAGGATTATGTAAGACATTCTGGATCAAATTTATATTTCTAGATATTCATAACAAATCATCCTTCTGATAAGGTGTTGTGTATCTAGAAATAGTTAAACTAAAAAATAAAATGAAGAAAAATCATTTTAATTTTTTTTGATCTAATCAAGGAAGAAGTCTTCCATTCATTTTAAGTGGATTTTTATAACCGTATAATTCTTCTAATTTATGACTAATTCTATTAAATTCAAGAATTATTAAATCTCTCTCATTTTCCAATATATTTTTATTTTTAATTATTTCAATAGATAAATCTGGATATTCTTTTCGAATCTCATCTTCTGTCATTAACATAAAATTAGTATAATCACTATGAAACTTTTCCATTGATATTCTAAGAAGTAGTTTATCAAGATTAGCCATAGCTAGTATTTTGGTCGTTAATATTTGTTTATCCTCTTGTTTTTTTTTTGTTTTTTTTGGTAATTTTCTATCATATGTTGTATCTAAAATATCTAGTGGTCTAGGATTACCCTTTGGGAATTCTGTAATTCCACTAAATTCACCTTCATCAATTTGATTACCTTCATTACCTTCTGCAGGTTTCTTTTTAGGAATCTTATAATCAGCAAGATAAATTCTAGTACGTGCTTCTTGCAGATGCCTTGCGTGATTATTATTCCTATTATAAGTTGCATTATTAGATTGTAAAAAAGGATGGTCCTCACGACGAGGATGTCTGGCTGGAGGCAAGTAAGATTGTCCTCTAGTATTATTTATAGTTGGTGTTCTAATTCTAACGGTTTTTTTTAAAGATCCTTTTGTTGCGGCAGCTTTATTAGACGATTTTAAATTTGTTTTAGGTGGCATTTATTTTTTATTTATACATAAGAATTTATTTATGGAGTCATAAAAAACCATTTAATTATCTGATAATCTACTTTTTAGCAAACAATTTATTTTTTATGTGGAATTATATAATGGTAAATACACATCAAATAATGTCCAATCATTAATAAGATTGTTTTGAATATAAGTTCTATATCATTTTCATAATAAATTATATTGTTTATGGTACCATTTTCATTATATGATGTATATTTACCATTTTTTTTACCATTTACATAAGTACAGATAGATTCTAAATTACCATTTTCATAATATGATTTAAATAGTCCATTTTTTTTATTATTGTAATAGATATAAACATATTCTAGATTACCATCTGGAAAATATGAGTGTGATGGACCATTTTTTATACCATTTACATATGTATTCGTATATTGTAAATTATTATCCACATTATATATTTTAGAAATACCGTGTTTTTTTCCATTAACATAATTACAAATTGACCATAATTGTCCATTTCTACGATATTGTTTATATTCTCCTTCATAATGATCATTGATTACAAAAACTTCTGAAAATAATTTACCTGTTTCGTAATATTCTCGTTCCATTTTACTTTTTAGGAAAAAGTAAAATCAAAAAATACACTTAGTTTTTTACGAAAAAGTAATATCAAAAAATACACTTAGTTTTTTACGAAAAAGTAATATCAAAATGAAAATCAATTTTAATTTTATTGATATGTAAAAAATGATCTAAAATAATTATTTAGTTATGAATTTGGAAAACACCATCCCAATTTACAAAAACTTTTTTTAACATTTCAATGTGATCTAGACTAATTTCTTGTGTATTTTTAATTCCGATAGCTGTTATCATTGATTTCAAAAAGCTCATTTTTTCAACTTTTTTCAAGAAATTACTTAGTGATTCATCTGTTAAACTAATATTATAGAAATTTAGATAATAATTTTCAAATAATCCGAATGGATTAATTATTGTATCAAGTGGTATAGTCATTTTATATGTTTAATATATATTTTTTTTATATCAATTAAAAATTAAAGCAAAAATGACTAGACTCTAACAAATATACCAATAATATGTTTAACTGAATTACCATTTGGGTTTAAAGTTGTATAAATATGTATTCCAGGTAATCCAGCTGTGATAGTATCTGGTTTTCCAATTTCGTGATCCCATATTTTAAATAATTTTTTTGTTTTGTGATCAAAGATGAAATCATAAAGATGATCTTTAATATTTTCAGTTGTTGAATATGTATTTCTAATGGTTGTTATTTTATTATCATTATTAGATTTACTACTGGATATTGATTGTAATTGATCTAAAATTATTTTACGATCTAGAATATTATTGAAGATAGATAATGATAATTCACCACCTCCTAAATATTTTTTACGTATTGATAATTTTCTATGATTTAATTTGTTTTTTTTATTAATTCTAGTTAATATTTTTCTCATATTTTTTAATTATATTTTAGAAAGAAAAAAGAAAATAAACAAAATGCTAGATAAAAATATAATAAGATGTTGTCTACATTATTTCGATATATTCCTAAAAAATCTTTTAGTGATATTATTATACCTAAAACTCAATATACTTATTGTGATTTAGTTTATATTGAAACTAAAGAAACATTACATTTTGGTAGTGTTAGTAAATCCAATATTGAAAGAACATATGATAATTATTTAGATAATTTATATATGTTAGAAATTCGTAATACTATTAGAACTAAATCAGATACTTTAATTTATGAAAAAATAAATATTAGTATGGATAGATATAAAGAATATAATCTGAATACTAATTATGTATTATCTGTATTTAATATTGATAATAATAAAATGAAGTTTAATTTAGAGATTTCTAATTATAAAATTCAAGAATATGCACTAGATTTGTCAAAATATTTAAATAAAGAAACAGATGAGTTATATCAATTTATTCAGAAAGAAATAAAAAATTGAATATAATATTTTAATGTGTTTTTATAAATATTGAAAATAAATGTCATTGCAAAAAATCTCTAACATTCTTAATAACAAAACCATTAATCTAAATAAAAATATTAAATTATGGGATTCTTATAAAAGTGTCTATGAATTAGGAAATTTACATTATACTGGATTATATACTAAAAATAATAATAAATATTATTGTAGTAATTATACGAAACATCAAGAGATGATAATCTATCTAAAAAATAAATTATCAAATAAAGATTGTGATATGTATAAACTGAATCAATGGATTCATTTTGTGAATCAAAAATTCTTTAATCCAGAATATAAAATCAATCAAATTAATATGCATTTAAATATTTCAGATGTTCGATCATTAACATCACTTCTTCAACCTTCTCAAAATATGTTTGAAAGTATTCATCTAAGTAATATAAATTTAAAATATGCGGATAATTTAATTGATTTTTGGTTGAAATCTAAGGAAGATAATAATCGTAACGTAGAATTTGATGATATTACAGTTAATAATAAAAATGATTATAATCCAGATTATATTTGTAATATTGTAAATACATTAGAAAAATATAAACCAAATGACATTAAACTGAATTTGTCTAATATTACAGGTACTAGTAATATTTCCGAATCATTAGTATATCCTAATTTTAATAAACTTATTTTTGGATTTTCGTGGTATATTAATAATACTGTTAATATTAATTATAAAAATTGTAATGATATTAGATATTTTGATGATAATACTAAGTTCTTGTTCTTTAATCGTAATTTTATCTATTATACTGATATTGTAAATAATAATACATTTAAAAATATTGAGACTTTTAAAAAGAATCTAGATTGGTTATATGATTCTTTACCACACAATGACTTATATAATAAATGTTATCATAAAAAAGTGTATCTTAAATACACTCAGGATGCTAAATATAACAAGACACAATTTGATAAATTTTGTCAAGATTTATTAAAAATTAAAAATGAATTAAATATTAAATTTACATTATATGTTCCAAAATATTATGATATTTCATATATTTACATTAATAATAATCTAATCCAATATTATTGATTTTATATATAATATTTTAATTCTTTATTTTTTTTACTTTTTTTTTTACTATCAATGTTTTTTTTATTATTTATTATTGTATATTTTCTTTTATTAATATTTCTAAAACCACCTGTTGGTTTTGGTGGGCGGTATGTAAGAGATCTTCCTGTTTGAGCTAAATATGGAGGTCCTTGTGGTTGATGACCATATGTCATTCCTGGTGGATTATATAATTGATACGTTTCTAACGTTTGTGCAGCAACTCCAGGAGGAAGATATGTCATTGGTGCAGCAACTCCAGGAGGAAGATATGTCATTGGTGCAGCACCTAGTCCTTGATCTGGATATGTCATTGGTCCTGCGTACCCAAATCTATGGGATTTAGTATGTCTAGGGTTTGTATATAATTTTTTATAAGCATTTTTATAATCAATAACTTGATGATTAATATTTTTTTTATTAATAAACATTTCATATATTTCACTTATTTTAAGATTTAATTTATAATTATCTTCAATCATTAAAATATTAAGTATATCTAAATGAGATGGTTCTATTATATAAAACTCATCATTAATTTTTAATAATGCACTTACGAACCATCTAATATAATCTTTTGTTAAAAAACAAGTTCCATATTTTAATAATAATATAAGTAATATATAATCATCTGATTCTGATCCATATTCGGTACAATTTTCAATACGTGGTATTTGTAAAGCTGGTGGTGATGGTGGTGATACCCTTGGTTTAAATGCGGTAGCTTTAGGATTTAACCCTTTTGTTACTGGTTTAAATGCGGCAGCTTTAGGATTTAACGTACTAGTTGTTGCTGGTGCCGCTGCTGCTGCTGCTGGGCTACTAGTTGTTTCTGGTGCCGCTGCTGGTGCTGGGCTACTAGTTGTTTGTAATCCATAATTAATATATGTTACATTTGAATTTATTAATAAACAATATACAGATACTGTCTTACTTCTTCTTTTTGTAATATCATATAATTTAATGTTTATAGGTGAATTATAAGATGTTATTTTAGTTCTTAAGGTTTCAAGCTTTATAATATAAGTTTTTAATATGGATTTATTAAAAGGTGTTTCAAATTTAAATATATGATTTAATATTTTTGATTCAAAATTTGAAATAATACTTTTTTTTTTTGTATCGGATAAATTTATATATATACCGTCATTTTCATTATACAAATAATATACATTTCCTGGTGTATTTTCTAACACATTTATTCTAGTGATTAATATATTTATAAAATTAATAAAATTATGTCTATGAAAAGTTATAACAACATTATCAAAAAGTAAATCTGTTCTTATTTTATATGTTATTAAAAAATTAATAAAATGTAATGTAGATTCAACTAAATGTATTAAAGCATTACTGTTTTCAAGGGGGCGTACATTTCTTAAATAATTATCCTGGTCTAAAGCTGGATCAATTGATTCTTTAATTAATGTATCTAATATTAAATCACTTAAATCTTCTCCTAATTCAGAATTATTAAAATTAACTAAAGAATATCCTATATTTTGACCATCTACAAATAAATTATGTCTATTTGATAAAATAGGTGTAAATAAATTATTAAAATCTTCATTAGATTGATTAAAATAAGATTGTTTAGGTTTCATTAATATATCTATCAAATCTATAAACAAAAATTTATTTTCTAATAAATGTTTAGTGTATCTAAAACCACACATTTTTTTTGATATAGATTCTTGTGTAGAAATACCTCGTGTAGAACCTTTACTAGCAAAAGATTCTACAATATCCATAAATAATTTAACACTATAATTAGTATTACTATTTCTATTAATATTTAAATATGAATAATATTTTTTTAAATTATCGATACTTTTTGCATATTCATAATAACTTATAGCACCAGTAAAAATTTTTTCTTTTAATTTATTAATTTCTGATGATGTTGTTGCATTTTTTAATTCAGTCTTTATTTGTTCATTTTGAGGTAAATCTAAAAATTCAGTTATCCTGGCGTCAATAAGTGCTTTATGGTTTCTTTTATATGCTCTTTTTAATCTTTCACTATTTTTTATATTTTGTTCACATTCTATTTTAATATTAATTGGTTCAGTACTAATATTTGTAGCATTTGTACCTGTTTCATCCCAATAAATTATTGGTACATTCAATGGTTCTTCTGAACTATTTGGAATAACACCTGTAGTTTCTAAATCATGATTAATTTCATATTCATTATCTAATAAAAATAAAAATTTATTATCCGTTGATGTATTATTAAAAAAACTTTTTGGATTATTTATAGAAGTACTTATTATATTACCATTAACTGATTTTTTAGGTGTTGGTTTTAAAAATAAAAAACCATTATTTGGAATATCTGTTGCCATATTTTTTATGTATTACGAGTATTTATATATATATAATATATTATTTAGTATTTTTTAATTTAAAATACCATATAAAAATTGATTAATATCAATTAATATTAATTGATATAAAGAAAGATTCAAATGTCGATTAAACAATTAAATGAAATGCAAACAGAAGCACGCTTTTTACGAATGATGGCATTTAAATCAAATTATACAAATCAATATATTATGGATACACTTTCTGAGCTTGAATCAAATATAGATAAACTATATACCGAATTAAACAAAGAATCAATTATTTATTTGGTTAATAATGTGAAAGTTATTTATGAAACAATTACTGAGTTTTTTAAAATGGCATTTATTGGATTAGATATTGTATTATCATCAATTAATCAAAAAAATGTAGATAAAATTATTTTAGTTTTTAACAGAATTTCAAAATACATTAATAAAATTAAACTTTTTATGAATAATAATACTTTTTATAAGAAAAATATTCAAGAAGTTATAGATATTATGAATGAAATGAAAATTAGTTTTGACTTTAATCTTCTAGATAATGAATCTAAAAAAATATTTCAAGAAAAAGTATTAAATCAATTGTTATATGAAAATTATGAGCTTTTCGATACGTGTAATAATTCGATTAATTCATTATTTTCTGCATATGATGATTCAAAATTAAATATTAATCAATTAATGTCATCAGTTAATCAGATTCTTGATAAAATCAGCAAAACAATTGATTCCACAATCTCTAATATTTAATATTTATTATAAACCATATCTTTCCATATAGTATATTTTTTATTTAATATTTTTTTATAAAAAATTGAAATAATATAAAATCAGTTTTAATTAAACAATTAAATTAATAGAAATGCCACCTAAAAAAACTCCTAAAAACTCAGATGAAGATTCTATTGTTAAAAAAAAGACAACTAAAAAAAATGTGGAAGAGGTTGTAGATGATAAAAAGAAAAAAGTTAAGAAAACACCACCCGCATCAACACCTGAATCAGATACAGTCTATAGTGGTAAACACGTTATTATTGTTGAATCACCTAATAAAATTAAGAAAATCACTGAATTACTTGATAAAATTAAGAAACATCCCAATTTTAATAAATGTGAATTCAAAGTTGTTGCTAGTTGTGGTCATATTCGCGAAATTGACAAAAAGAATGTTGGTATTTCCCTAGAAACATTTGAGCCACAATATTTTATTAGTGATTCTAAAAAACATATTGTACACGATCTTAAAGATGAGATCTCAGATGCTTCTATTGTTTGGTTAGCTGCGGATGCGGATCGTGAAGGTGAAGCAATTGCTTGGCATTTAATGGATGTTCTAAAATTAAAAGATGAAAAGTATCATCGTATTACCTTTAATGAAATTACTGAAAAAGCAATTCTAGAGTCACTTTTACATCCTAGAAAGGTAGATATTAATATGTATAATTCACAGAAAGCCAGATCAGTAATTGATAAATTGATTGGTTATTTAATCAGTCCGGTTTTAGATTCACAATTTCAAACCTTTGGTTTAAGTGCTGGAAGAGTACAATCAGTAGCTGTTAAACTAGTTGCTGAACGTGAAAAAGAAATTGACAAATTTGAAAGTGCTGGATATTATCAAACCAAAGGTGTTTTTAATCCTGTTAAATCGGAAATTAAAAACTTAACTATTCAAGCTGATCTAGATAAAGTATTTGAAAATAAAGAAAAAACTTTAGAATTTCTAGAATTAGCTAATCCAGCTATATATAAAGTGATTGATATTTCAGTCAATAAGACAAAACGTAAACCAACCGCTCCTTTTATTACATCAACTATTCAACAAGAAGCTTCTACCAAGTTAGGTTTATCACCAGATAATACTATGAAAATCCTTCAAAAATTATTCGAAGGTGGTCATATTACCTATCATCGCACTGATAGTTTAGTATTAAGTGAAGATTCTAAAAAAGAAATCAAACAACTTGTAAGTGATACTTATGGTGAAGAATATTATAATAATAACTTTTATGCGAATAAAGATGATGCCCAAGCTGCACACGAACCAATTCGTCCGACACATATGGATGCTAAATTCATTAGTGGTTTAACTGGTATTGAAAGTAAAATTTATCAAATGATTTATAATCGTACAATGGCCTCCCAGATGGCTCCCGCAGCAGTTGATATTAAAACGGTTAAGATTGGAATGAATAATTCAGATCGTATTTTTATAGTTAAAGCTGAAAATATTACATACAAAGGGTTTCTAGTAATGTACGAAAAGGATTCATCTACATCTACATCATCATCTACATCTAAAAATAAGAATAAAGATGATAATGATGAAGATGATGATGTAGAAGATGATGAAGATATTGTAGACAATTCTGAATTATATGAATTACTTAACAAATTAGAAGTTGGTGATATTATGAAATATAAAACAATTGAATCATCAGAGAAGTTTTCAAAACCACCTCAAGGACGTTATACTGAAGCTAGTTTAATTAAAGAACTAGAAAAACGTGGTATTGGACGTCCTAGTACCTTTTCATCAATTATTGCTAAAATCCAGGATACTAAACGTAATTATGTTAAGATCTTAGATAAAAAACCAGAAAAGAAGGATTCTTATATTTTACAGTATAATAAAGGTAAATTTACGGAGAAAATTATTAAAGTTAATATGGGTGGTTATACTAAAAAGTTAGTTGCCCTTGAAACTGGTAAAGCAATTGTTGGTTTCTTAGATGAGAATTTTAATACAATTATGAATTATAATTTTACGAAGAATACTGAGAAGGAACTAGATGAAATTGCCGAAGGTAAATTTCTATGGAATGTAGTCGTTAAATCAGTATATGATAATTTTAGTCCACAAATTGAGATTGTCAGAGGTAAACAAGCTGGTGGTGATAAAGGAAAGGTCAAGAAATATCTAGGTATGGATCCAGTATCTGGTGTAGATATATCTATCGTATTTAATAAATCAGGACCAACTATTTATACAGAAGTAGATGGTGAAAAGAAATATTGTAATATTAGTGATGATGAAGTAATGACAATGACACTCGAAAGAGCATTAGAATTACTTAAATATCCGATTGTTTTGAAGGCACCTTCTGGAAAGGAAGAAGATAATATCGAAATTTGTAAAGGCAAAAGTAATTATTATTTAAAACAAAATAAGAAGAGTGTTCCTTTAACTGATAATGTGGATGAAGAACCTCCAACAATTAGTTGGATTGTGGGTAATGAATTATTTAAACAAAAATCTGAAACAACCCAATCTAGAATTCTAAAAGAATTCCCAGAAGATGCAAAATTAACAATTGTTAATGCTAGATATGGACCTTGTATTGAATATGCCGGTAAAAGTAAGAAAATATTTGTTGCTATTCCAAAGGGTAAAACTTATGAAACTATCACATTTGAAGAATGTGCTACTTTAATTAATAAGAAAAAGGAAAATATTAAAAATGGTGTTAAACCAAAGAAACCATTCCGCAAATTTAATAAGAAAGAAGAAGCTTAGTTTTTGGTTTTATATTTTTTTATTTGATATAAAAAAAAAATTTATTGTCAAAACAAAATATAAAATAAATGTATAGATTATAATAAAAAATGACTGTTTTAATAGTTGGATGTGGATTATCTGGGGTAGTACTTGCCGAAAGATTTGCAAATGTATTAAATAAAAAAGTAGTTATTATTGATAAACGGGATCATATTGGTGGTAATTGTTATGATTACAAAGATAATGATACTGGTATTTTAATGAATAAATATGGTGCTCATTTATTTCATACGAATAATGAAGAAGTATGGAATTACATTAATCGATTTGATAAATGGATTAGATGGGAACATAAAGTTTTAGCTTTTGTTGATAATAAATTTGTATCAATACCTGTAAATATAACAACTATTAATGAATTATGTAATCAAAATCTAAAAACTGAGGAAGATATGAATAAATGGTTAAGTGAAAATCAAGTTAAATATGAGAATATAACAAATAGTGAAGAAATGGCTAAATCTAGAATTGGTGAGGTATTATATGATAAAATGATTAAAGACTATACATTTAAACAATGGGATAAATATCCGAATGAACTAGATAAATCAGTTCTAGAAAGAATTCCAGTTCGTAATAACTTTGATACTAGATATTTTAGTGATAAGTACCAAGCATTACCACATAAAGGTTATACCCATTTTTTTGAACGTATTTTAGATAATCCTAATATAGAGGTAGAGTTAAACGCTGATTATTTTGATATGCTCGATAAATATAAAGACAAAAATGAATTTGAAATGACTATTTTTACTGGTCCAATTGATTCATATTTTCCTGGGATGGAAAAATTAGAATATCGTAGTATCGATTTTGATATTAAAATAATTAAGAATATGAATTATTATCAACCTGGATCAGTTGTAAATTATCCTAGTCTGGAATATCCATATACTAGAATTGTAGAATATAAACATTTTTTAAATCAATCATCATCTGATACAGTGATTGTAACAGAGAAAACACAAAATAATGGGGAACCATATTATCCAGTTCCTACTAAAAAGAATCTAGAATTATATGATAAATATAAAACTCTAGCTAGAGAAGAAGAAAAAAATAATGTTTATTTTATTGGTAGATTAGCTAATTATAAATATTTTAATATGGATGAAGCAATATTTAATGCGATCAAATTTTTTAATGAGAAATTTCATCAATAATTTTTTTTAATATAATTTCTCTTGAATCAGAATGATAATGTGGGTAATGATTTTTTTCTTCGAATGTAATGAAATTAAATATACCTGGATTATTTTCTTTTTGAAGATTTAACATTTCTTTATTTCTAGATACATCATTGAAAGTAAATATTTTAATTTTTGATTTTATATAACATTTATTTGATGAATCTATTATTCTAGATCCTATTAAATACATAATTTCAGCAATAAAACTGTCATTGTCAATACTAGATATAATATTTTTTATAAGTCTAGATATATCTGATTGATCGCATTTTATATTAATATTTGAATCTAATGTTGGTTCTATAAATATACTAAATAAACATCTAGAATGATATAATTGTCCAAATGTAGATGCAAATCTACATCCTAGAGAATGTCCAATTAAAATAAATTTACTATCATTATCAAATTTTATTTGTTCATATATTTTTTTGCAAAACATCTCAACATCTAAATCGTTATATGTAAAATCTATATTCTTTGTAAAAAATTTTGAGCGTTGCCATTTTTTATAATATAATAAGTTATTCCAAGGGAAATCAACAAAAAAAATCTGTCCTAGTTTTTTAAGTGTAGTAAGAAAATTTGATTTTGTTTTTTCATTAACATCAAAATCCCAGTCATATTTATTTTCACAATGACCTGGAAATAATATAAACATTATATTTTTTTTCATATTTATGTTTATTTATGTATTTTAATTTTTATTGTTTTAATTTTTACAATAAAAAATAAAACAAATATATACTTCCAAACAAATTTCAGAGTGCAGTGAGTTGCGTCAGAAGGTCAATCTTCTTACCAACACGGACCAACTCTTTCAGGAGAAGTTCCTCGTATGCGGTCAAAGTCTCAATCGTCTCAGAAGACGGGGGAGAGACAACAGCTGCAGTGACTTTCGGTGGAGCCTTCGTGAAAAAATATTCCCGGTAGTTACGGTTAATTGAGTCATCCTCTGCTTTGAAATCATATTTTACGTCATCGTATGACGGCTTGACGTCGACAATGGTCACTGGAAACTTGCCATCATGGAGGACAACCTCCCCAATAGCAAATTTGGGTGTCTTGATAAAAGCCATTTCTAAATTTTCTGAGCGTTTATTCTCATAGATGGTCTTGCTTTCAAGTCCTTCGATTGTGTATACGTCACGACCATTATACGATCCCTTTTTGACGACCTTGCAAATCCCCCAGGTGGAACCTTCGAATTGGTCACTGTAAAGCAGTGCATTGACGATGTCACCAACTTTAAAGACATCGACTTTTTTGTAGTGGTTCCAATCAGCCATTCTTGAGTTGTGTATTTTTTTAATAATAATTAAAATTAATTATATTATTCAATTTTATCATTTTTAAATAATCTAAAATAGAAAAAAATATAACAAACTATTGAGTCATCATCATACGTATAAGTTCTAGTTCTTCCAATAATTCCTGCTCACGTTTTTTTAATAAAACTGTCTTATCTACAGGTGGAGGTGGTGTGTATGGTTTCATAATAAAATTTTCATATACTTTGAATTCAACTGTATTATCATCAAGAGTTACATCATATGTAACAGAATCAAACCATTGGTTAATCTTAGTAATAACACCATTCTTGATAGTATAATCATTATTGTATCCATATTCTGGATATATTTTCACTCCGATGTATATTCCTAATTGAAACTTTGGAGTCTTCAGTGTAGCTAATTTTTTAATACTGGATTCCTGTACAATAATTTTTTTGTTTTGACGAATGATTAAAATTTCATATGAAACATTATTGCAAAATGTAATAACCTTTTCAATTCTACAATAATCATCAATTTCTTCATTCATATGAAAATCGACTTCTGCTAATACATTTTGTCCAATACTATATTTTGGATGAGGATTAGCAATAATTTCATCGAGAATTTGATCTTCTTTTACTTTATATTCTGTACCTGATTGTGTGTTGACAGTGAAAAATATAGTGTCATCAACAATAGATGCACGAATACAATAGCAAAGAGAACTATACCATTTTTTTTCCCTGCGTGAATAATAAGTATTTACATTAAAATATTTTCCAACAAATGGAGAATCAATAATAATCTCATTTAAAATGAAATCTGAAGTGTCCATTTCAGTATATTTTTTATATATTAATTAATGAAAAAATCAATTTTTTAACTTTTTTTTGATCTAAAAATGATATCTTATAAAAGATATAAAAATTAATTCGATAAAAAAGCTTAAATAGTTTTTAAATTATTTTATATAAAATGGAAAATTTAATTTTATTTTCAGCAGGTTCGGGAAATGATGAAAAGCATAAACATTTATGGATTAAAGGTGCTGGATTATTTATTCCTCAAATAAATGAATTATTAGAACATACAAATTATAAGTTTAATGATATAAATATTGAAACATTTGATAATAATAATTCAAATATTTTAGGAAATATATTAAAAAACTATAATTCGGATAAATCTACAAGACACAATTATCATATCTTTTATTCTTATATTTTTAATCAACTTAGTGAAAATATAAATCTTTTAGAAATTGGATTAGGAACTAATAATCCAGATAAAGTATCATCAATGGGTATTAATGGTAGTCCAGGTGCTTCATTATATTCATTTAGAGAATATCTACCTAATGCAAATATTTATGGTAGTGATATTGATACTGATATTTTATTTGAAAGTGAAAGAATAAAAACTTGTTTTGTAGATCAATTAAATTTAGATACATTTAATAATTGTATAAAAAATTTTGGTGATATTAAATATGATTTAATAATAGATGATGGTCTTCATTCAATAGGTGCCAATTTTAATACACTTTTATTTGCTTTAAAAAATTTAAATGAAAATGGATGGTTTGTTGTAGAAGATATTCATATAATAAGTAATTGGAAATCGATTGATTTTATCCTAAATTCTACAAATAAGTTTAAAACGTATATTATAAAATCAAAATGTGCATATATGTATGCAATAAATAAGTTATAAAAAATATAACAAAATTAAATATTTAATTATCTAAAATGGAAAAATTAATAAATATCTTTATTTCAAGACCTTTTGATAATACAAATGATTTAATTCGTAATATTGGTGAGAAGATGAATCATCATCTTATTTTTAGAAACAATACATTAATAAAAATTATGAATGTACACCCATATAGTGATGAAATTTTAAAAATGAAAGAAGGTAATACATATGAATTTATAAATGGTTTTCCTAAACCATTTTATGATTTTTATAACAAATATTATAATAATGAAACAAATATTTATGCACTTTATCTATCAGAAGAAGAACTCAATAATATATTGTATATTAATAATTTAGTTGATATAATTTATAATAATACTAATCCAGAGAGTTATGATAATATTTATAATAACTTTATTAATAATTACAATAGTTTGGATAATACAAACGAAAAAGATATGTATAAAATTAATTTTGTGAATAAATTATTAGATAATACATATAATCAATATAAAATAGCATCTTATTGTATTTAATCTAAATTTATTTTTATTTTTTTAATTTAAGATTTAATATTTTATTAAATATAATATTGTAATAATAAAATGACACTTCTTGAAAGACTTAAAAATTCAGCTATTATTTTTTCGGCAAATAATAATAATGATACTAATTTTATGATAAAATTAGTTTTTGATGATATTAATGTTGATATTAATTATGTGAATGAAGGTTTAAAATTATTAGAATATAATTCTAGAATAATAGATATATATTCCAATGAAGGTAAAAATTTGTTAAATAAACTAAAATTACCAGGTAATATAAATATAGATAATGTTGTTTTAATTTTTTCTAATGTTCTTGGTACAAGTAAAGGATGTTTAAGTTGTGGTGATAGATATAATTATAATGAATTAATTGTTATAATCCAAGATAATGGACAAATTAAATTACAACAACATTTATTATATCAATCTGGAAATGTTAAAAAAGATGATTTTAAATATAATATCGCTGATCCAAAATTTTATAAAATAAAGTAAAGTTAAATTAAATATAAGTATTTTTTATGATAATTATATAGAATAATTCAAATTTTAAATGTTAAAATTAAAAAAATCATTATCTGAAAAAATTTATTTACTATCTGCAAAACAGGTAAACAAATCAGAATGGAATTTTAGTCTTCGTGGACAAAGTTTAAATGTATATAATCAAATACTTAGACCTGATTTTTATTCTTGTTCATGTCCAGATCATTCAACTAGAAATAATTTTTGCAAACATTTATTATTTCTAGTATCACGTGTAGCTATTCAAATGGAATTAGCTGCTTCAATTAGTATGGATAAAAATAAATGGAATAGTGATGCTTTTAATGCATGTGTTCCATCTTGGATTAATCGTCTTAAATGTCATATTGCTAAAAAAGGTACAGTTAAACCTATTAATGAAAAGGCAGTAGGATCAGATTGTTCTATTTGTTTCGAAACTATTACTGATAAGGATATTTTATCCCAATGTATCAAAACTTGTAAAAATTATTTTCATCAAGATTGTATTAAACGTTGGTTAGAAACTGATCACGATACTTGTCCATTATGTCGTTCAGAATGGATTGAACCTGCTTCTTCAAAAACACCTGAAGAAGCTATTAGTGCATCTGTATCAGTTGATATATTATCGGAAGAAAAACCAAAGAAAGAACGTAAAAAGAAACCAGTACCACCACCGACAGTAATAATACCACCACCGGCAATATTAGAGTCAGTACCTACTGAAACTAAGAAAGGTCGCAAGAAGAAAACAGTAGTACCTGAACCAGTCACAGTAGTAGTACCTGAACCAGTCACAGTAGTAGTACCTATTGAAACCAAGAAAGGTCGTAAGAAAAAAACAGTTGCACCAGAACCGGTTCCAGTAGTTGTACCAGCACCAGTTCCAGTAGTTGTACCAGCACCAGTTCCAGCAAAGAAAGGACGTAAAAAGAAGACTGAAACAACTACACCAGAAGTAGTAGAAACAACTACACCAGAAGTAGTAGAAACAACTACACCAGAAGTAGTAGAAACACCTGTACCTATAGAACCAACAACATCAGAATCAGTACCCCCGGCAGTTATTAAGACTGATATTGTATTTTCATTTGATACAACCGGTAGTATGCATCCGTGTCTTGAAGAAGTAAAACGTAATATTGGTGAAATTATTCCTAAACTATTTAATGAAGTTCCAGATCTTCGGATTGCTATTATTGCTCATGGAGATTATTGTGATGGTACTAATACCATTAAAACATTAGATTTTACAGATGACAAAAATAAAATCATTGACTTTGTTAAAAAAGCACCTAGAACAGGTGGTGGTGATTATCCAGAATGTTATGAATTAGTTCTTCATAATACTAAAGATCTATCCTGGCGTTTTGATGCGACGATGAAAAGTTTAATTATGATTGGTGATGCTATTCCACACGATAAAAATAGTAATCCTCATAAAATCGATTGGAAAGAAGAATGTGATAAATTAAATGTCCGTAATATTCAAGTCTATTCAGTTCAATGCTTAAACAGTGGTGATTCTGAAGCATATGAATTTTATTCTACTGTATCCAATAAAACAAATGGTTATCATCTATTTTTAGATCAATTTTCGTATATTAAAGATATGATTCAGGCTATTTGCTTTCGTCAATATAATAAGGAATGTCTAGAGAAATTTGAAACTGAATTACAAGGTCGGTCAGGTGGTATGAATAGTTCACTTAGAATGATGTTTGATACTATGTTAGGTCGTAAAACACGTGAACAAGTTGCGGCTGAAATGAGACCAACAGCTTTCCGTGAAAGATATCGTTCAATGGGTTTGTCTTCCACATCATCATCAAGAACTAGTCGTCGTATTATTGATGATTCAACACCAGTAAGTGAATCAGATTTAAGACCTTGTGTACCAACACGTTTTCAGGTTTTAAATGTCGAACGTGATATGGGTATTAAAGAATTCTGTGATACGATGGGTATTCGCTTCGAACGTGGACGTGGATTTTATGAATTTACCAAACCAGAAATTATTCAAAATGGTAAAGAAATTGTCTTAATGGATAAAGAAACAGGTAATCTGTATGAAGGTGATGTAGCTCGTCGTATTGCTGGTATCAGTCGTAATGATGATAAAACACGTCTTAAACCAGGTACAGGAGCTATGACTAAATATCGTGTGTTTATTCAAAGTACATCAGTTACACGTATTTTAATTGGTGGACAAGGCTTTTTATATGAAGTAAGTGATGAACATTAACAAAACAAAATAAAATTGATTTTTATTTTATTTTTTATTTTTAGTAATTAAATTTTCAATATGACATCATTGGATAAAGAATTTACTTGTATTTTTTCAAGTAGTGATAATAAAAATAAAACATATATTATACCTTGTAAACTTTTAGCTAAAACATTATTCAAATCTTGGCATCTTAATCGTCCATCTGACAAATTACGTGTTAATGAGATTAGAAATTATTTATTAGATACCAAACCAGAAAAGATTGAAGGTGAAATTTTCGCTGCTCAGATTGAATCTGAATGGGAAAATGGTAATTGTTCATTTGAAGTATATGATGGTAACCATCGTCGTGAAGCTATTTGTTCTGGTTTTAGTGAATTATGTCCAAATGCGAAAGTAATTGTATCAATTATCAAAGTTAAAGATGATGGAGAATTGTTGGATCATTTTCGTAGGATTAATAAAATGGTACCATTAAGTGAAGCAGATTTAGTTGGTGAACCTAATATTCGTGATTCTTTACATAAAATTGCCTATGATTATTCAATTAAATATCCAACTTTAGTAAAAACAAATACCCGACCAAATCGTCCATATTTTAATCGGGATGATTTTGTGGATTCATTATATAAAATCTATACTGAATGTAATTTAGAAAATTCAAATGAACTTATTAAAGCATTAGAATCTATGAATAACTATATTGAAAAGGCGTTTGATAGTTTATTAGATGAAAATAAAAAAACTAAAACTGTTAATGGTTTAACTATTACACATCCAATGTATATGACGGCACATAAAAATGGATTATATCTTTTCCTATGTAAAGATGTAACAAGTGATGTGTCTGATTTTATCAAAAACAAATATTTGTTTCGAACATTAAAGTATTGCAATCTATAAATTTGATTTTTATTATTTTTTATTCTTAACTTTTACACCTTTATTCATTTACTTAATATTAAATAATTAACAAAATAAGAGCATTCATCAAGTGTTATGTATTGTTCATCTTCTATTTTTTTTTTTATTATTTTTACGTCATTATTATCATTTTGTGATAATTGTTCTGGTTCTGATGATGATGTGACTAATTTTTTTTTAGAAGTTTCATTTATAGAAATACCAGTCATTTTATACCAATAATACAAATATATATTACAATTATATAAATTATTTTTAAAATTTTCTTTATCTATTTTTTATTTTTATAATTTTCAACTTTATAACTAGGAGTACATCTACTATCTCCTATTCCTTCAAATGATTCATAATTTTCAGCCGATTCATATATTCTTCCATAACCTAATAGATTATATCCAAAATTTGGATGCCATCCTTCAAGATCTTTTCTTTCTTTTGGTGGTTCTTCAATAATATTTGTGTATGATAGAGCTTTTAAAGTTTTATTTAATCTTGTAAGGGTAGATCCTCTTAAAATAGCATCTAAAACACCAAAATAAATTTTAGATGTATCTTTTTTATCATCATTATTAATATAGTATTTTAATATTTCTTCAATATATTTATTAGCCGATTCATCATCCCAATTCACTGCTCTTGACATCGGAAATAATACTATATAAATATTATATTCTTTTAACTGTAGAACATATTCTTCTATTAAATTTATGAATCCTATAATTTTAGAAGGTGTATCTCCTGGAGCTAATATTATAAATTTATTTTTAGGATTAGATTCTATTTTTGTAACATCTGATATTATTTTATTAACTATTTCGTTTGCCAAATCATCAATATAATGATTATGTCTAATATTTATAGGTATTAATTTCCCATTTTCATCATATTGTTTTGTTAAATTAAATGTTTCATAATATTTATCTATCAAATAATTAATAAAATCTTCTGATTGTGTTTGTTGATCTATATCTTTTAATATTTTTTCATTTAGTATTTCCCTTGTTAATAGTTTTCTACTTAATGTATCATATGGATTGCCACCTTTCATAATTTTTTTTTGACTAATATGACTTCTCTTTATTTTTGATTTTCTACCAATATCATTTTTCAATGTCATTTTTAATTTTTGATTATTTTTTAAATATAAAGAAAAAACATTCAAAAAAATAATCAAATTAAAAATATATACAGTATAATTTTAAGTTATACAATTAATTTTGTCTTATTTTTTAACTTAAAATAAAATTGATATAATATAATAATGTTTGTTAAAAATTATACTGTAAAATCAATAAGAAGTATGTCGACACCAATGAAACAAATAAAAAAAGATACCAATTTTGATTTATTTAAGAAATTAGGTAATTATAATAATGATACAAATACAACTAGAGTTGTTAATGTAAATGAGTTTATTAATGAATATAATGCTTTACAATTAGGAAATGGAGGTAGTTGGTGTCGTCGTAGTGCAACTAAACATTATAAACTAGCTACTATGAAAGTTAATGGAGATATTAATTATCTATGGGATCCAACTGATGAAGAAAAGTCTATTGTTGAAAAAGATTTCAAAGAACACTGTGAAAAAAATAAAGATATAGATAACGAAAAATCAGGACGTTATATTCAATATTTAAAGATCTTCGGTATTAAAACAGTTGATAATAATCGACCTATTCGTAAGGACATTAAAGAACATTATCGTAAGGAAAAATGTTGTGCTTGTGGTAGAAATACTGAACTAGTCTGTGATCATAAAAATGATTTGTATAATGATCCTAGAGTTTTAAATACAAAAACACAAACATTAGATGATTTTCAATCATTATGTAATTCTTGTAATTTATTAAAAAGACAAGTCTCCAAAGATAGTATAAAAACAGGTAAAAGATATGGTGCGAAAAATATTCCATCATTAAAGGTATATGATATTGATTTTATTGTCGGTGATGAAACTTTTGATATTACTGATATTAATGCAATGGTTGGAACATATTGGTATGATCCAATAGCCTTTCATAAAGGTATCTTAAAATCTTTAATTAAAAATAATATTTAATCATTTTAGATGTATTTTTATATTAAAATTGATTAAATATAATTATTTAAATAAAAATAAAACTTCACTATGCAGCAACAGCAGATTCAATCTAACCTTCTCAACATTGTAGATTTTACAAATGATATTGATGGTATGTTGGTGCACTTCGCTATAATAATGGAATTTGCATTTGAACTGGTTGAGTATGGTGTTGAAAGCCGCATCCTCGATGATAACTACGAGATGGCGCATTTGTATGCTGACAACATTCTCACGTTTGAGGATCAACTAAATCAATTTCTGGTATTTTTCCATAATTACATCTCCAACGAGGGCAACAAGACACGTATTACCAGCTTCGTAGGTAATTTACTCAATATGGGATCTAAGCTTCCATTTGAGATTCGTCACCCACTTGGTTTTGACTAATATTTGGTTACTTTTTTTATTATTTAGATATTTTAGATTTATGGTTATTATAAAATTGATTAATTATAATTATTTAAATAAAAAATAAAATCTTCACTATGCAACAACAGTGGACCCCAATCAATCCGCGTGAGCCCTGGGCTCTGACCCACGAGATGGAGCAGATGTGGACACACACCACGTATGCACTGGCAGAGTGTGGTGTCGAGAACAACATCCTTGACGAGACCTACGAGATGGCGAAGTCATACACTGACGACCGCGCCACGTTTGGGCTGCGTCTAAGCCAGTTCCTCGTGTTTTTCAACAACTACATCTCCAACGAGGACAACAAGACGCGTCTTACCAACACCGTAGCTGATTGGCTCAACCAGGGAAACCAGTTCCCGTTTGAGATCCGTCAGTCACTTGGTTTTGACTAATCTTTTGTTTACATTTTTATTATTTTTTATTATTTTTTATTATTTTTTATTATTTTTTATTATTTTTTATTATTTTTTATTATTGCTTTTCAATAATATCTTTAATTTTTTTTACATATTCATCATTAACTTCACATCCTTTAAAATTACGTTTCATATTTTTACAAGCAATTGCCGTTGTTCCACCACCCAGAAAAGTATCTAATACTGTATCACCTGGATTAGAGTGTTTTTCAATTAGTTTTTCAAATAAAGGAAGTGATTTCTGGGTTGGATGAAATTTATTCTTTCCAGCTGCCATTGGAAAACTATACATTCCATTATCATATTCTGAATTAAATGTAGGTGAACCATCTTTAACAGCTAAAATAGCAAATTCACGTGCATTTGATAAATAATTAATATGTGAATTAATAGGTTGTGGATTAGTTTTAACCCAAACAATTAATCTAACTTGTTTAAATTTATGCTTTTCTAGGATCTCTTTTAGTTCTCCGATTTTCCAAAGATCAAACCAGATTATTAATGTACCACCTTTACGTAGTTTTTTATAATATTGTTCTACAAATTTATCTAGATCTTCCATTGTAAAATTGTTATCCCATTCACCATATTGTGTTTTAGTACAATATTTTTTACCGAGAATAGTACCATATTTAAGATAATTATCCTTAGACCATCCAGGACCTTTATCATTATCTAATTCTTCTTGAGGTTTATCTAGTGTTTTTTTATATTCTACCCATTCTTCTTCAGTTTTAACAAATAATACATTATTTTTTTCATTTTCTTTTACTTTATTATAATGTTTATCCATTCCAGTATCTTTAGAAATAATATATGGAGGGTCAGTTAAAACAAGATCAATTGACCCATCTTTAATTGTTTCTAGAAATACTAATCCTTCTGAAGTTTTTATTTCTATTAAAATATCACTATCTGATTCTTTTTTTAATGGTTCTTCTGGTTTACAAGATGTTTTACGATTTAAGTGTTTTGTTAAACTAGATTTATTTTTAAATTCTTTATTACATTTATCACATATTAATGACATTTTATGTATGATATAATTATATTAAATATATATATGTAAATCAATTTTATATTATTTAAGTATTATATATGATTATAAAATTGAATAAAATAGATGGTAAAATAAATGGAAAAAATAGAATGACTGAACAGTTATCTAGATTGGTTGATGTTGCAAGTGCTGAATATGAATATGTTAAAATTAATTCATTTATCAATAATATAGATAGTAAAAATCCATATGATATACGATTTTGTAAATTTTATTTACAGTTATATGAATATGCAAAAGAATTAGATGTTAAATGGTGTTATATCAATAAAGACGTTATTTATCTAGCACAAATATATGCATATTATTTTGATAATGATAATGAAATAAATCCAAATGTATTAAAGTCCTTATATATTATAATATCTAATATAAATCATCCATCTGTAAAATCATTTTATATTCGTGTTTTATTTACAAAAATATCAATTAAATATAATATATTTTAATTTTTTTTTTGGTTTTTTTGGTTATAAATATTATATAAAAATTGAAATTAAATGAATTATTAATAATATTAAAAAACATTTTGCAGCGTAACCACACGATGGCCAGCAGCACATTCCCCAACTACTACACCGAACTTCGCATCGCCATTACGGCCACGGCTGAGGAGATCAAGGCGGCTTACAAGCGCCGCATTTTCCAGACACACCCTGACCGGGTGGCAGCTGAGCTCAACCCTAACCAGAAGCACAATAATCTCAAAGTGGCGTACAATACCCTCATTGACGAGGACCTTCGCAAGCAGTACGACCGCGTGCTCTTCCAAGAGTTCTACAAGGCATACGTCACTACCAACTACACTGAGATCTTTGCCCGTGCCGTTGCCGAGGCGACCGTTGACCACAACTACAATCTAACCATTTTGTTGAAGGAGGACGTCGCTGAGATGGCGCTTAGCAAGATCCTCATGGCTGAGGCCAAGGCCAAGAAGGATGCTGCGGATGAGGCTGCGGCCAAGGCCAAGGCTGAGGCCAAGGCTGCCAAGCTCAAGGCTGAGGCTGAGGCCAAGGCTGAGGCTGAGGCCACCAAGGCTAAGGCTGCGGCGACCAAGGCTGAGGCTGCGACCGAGACCAAGGCAACGGTTGAGGCTGAGACCGCGTTTGGCAACTGCGACGCGAGCTGCGATTGGGGTGCGTCCCCGATGCCTAAGCCGAAGCAAACCAATCCCACCAACTACGCCGAAGCGGCTGCTCCGGCTCCCGGTGAGATCCCTCCTGCGCCTCCAGCAGAGTCGTGGAATAAGCCTGTCTATACGAAGAAGACCACGGAGAAGAAGTGCCCGTACTGGTCGAAGTGCAACTACGTTGGCTGTAAGCTTGGTCGCCACCCTGTGGATCACGACCCGCTCGTAGAACGCGGACCCTGTCCGTATGGCTCCAAGTGCTTTACCAACGGCTGCACTCGTGGCACTCACCCGGAGGGTCACGATCCGTTTGCTGTCCGCAAGCCGTGTCGTTTTGGGGTTAACTGCACCAACGAATGGTGCAACTTTGGCCACTAAGTCTTGTGTTTGATGTGTTCTTTTTGAATGTGTTTTACGAAAACAAATTTTTTTTTATTCTGATATAAAAAGTAAAAATAGTAAAATATTATACTTGACTATCTAAAAAAGCTTCACTTTCATTACCTATATTTGCAGAAGTTAAATTAATTGATTCTTTAATTTCATCTTCAGTTGGATATCTATTATTGATCTTGAAAAAAGTTTGCTTAAATTTATACATTTTTTCTCTATTTTCTTTTTGATCATTTGTTTCTTCAATAACCGGTTTTTTATCAGCATCATCATCTGATTCACCATTTACTTTAATCTCATTTTCTGATAATTCTTCTGGAGTAACAGGAATATTATTTATACGACGAATCATTGATAGACGTTCATCAGCTGTCATTGGATATATTTCTGTTGGTTCAATCGCATCACAGATTTCTGGTTTTGACATACCATCAATATTATTAAATTTAATCTTAAATTCATTAACAATTTTCTGAGGAATATCCGGATAAATTTCAAGCAAACGGTCAAATTCCTCTTTACACATTGATAACATATTTGAAGGTGGAACACGATCTAAAGGATGTTTAGCTAATTCAGTTCTAATATTACGATAAAATTTACCCCATTGTAATGTACCAACCCGATATGATTCATTTAACTCAGATATTTTAAGGTATTGTGCAATAGTTGATATAATAGCAGCAATAATGTTCAATGCACCAACAACCATTACAAAAATAGATTGAGATGATGCTGGAACACGATCTTGTGCAAAGTTAGCTGTTCCAGTAATAGTTGAAATAATAATCACTGGAATAACAAAAAGGGTATTACGATAATTATATACTTCGTGACTTTTAGAATGCATTAATTCATAACATTGAGCTTTATCTGCCCAGTCACGTAAAATACGTTCTTCTTCTTCTTTCCAATAATCACGACTATATTCTTTTTTATTAGGTGTTGATGTTGTTGATGATTGAGATACTATTGATGTAGTATGAGGGTCAACTTTATTATTATTATTTTCAGAGCTCATTATAATTACTAATCTTAAGTAATGATAGATAATATTTATTTAAATTCTTTTTTTATTTTGTTTTTTTTGATAAAAAATTGAATAATGATTTAAGTAAATATCGTATATTAATATTTAGAATAATGGAACAATTAGTCAAAGATTTAATTGAATCAGAAATTTTATTAACTGTTAATAAGTTATTTAAAAAAGAAAAAGATGCTGCTTTTAAAGACGTATCTTTATTTTTAACAAATGATATCAAAATTGAAGAAGTTAAAAATCTTTCCCCTGAGGATCGTAGTGTTTATCAAATTAAATTTGAAAAACTTAAAAAAGTATTCACACAAGATCCATTTAATCCAGAAGAAGTTAGTACATATTTAATTAAAGATATTCAAGATAATATTTCACAATTAGAAGAAAATTATAAAACAATTAATCAAAAACTAGTTATTGCTACCAAAAAATTAAAAGATATTGAAGATTTACAAAAACAATGTAAATTTGAACACGACAAATATACTAATATGGGATATCATTATAATGGCAATGGTAGCACTGAATTTTATAAAAAAATTCCTGAATTAAAAAAGAAAATGGACGGACTTAAACTAGAAATTCCAAAATACAGAAATGAGTATAATAAAGCTAAAGAGCCTGAAGTTTATACTTTAAAAAGAATTGATATTCTTAAGAAAGAATTAGAATATTATACTAAAAAATTAACATTTTCATCTACAAATAATGATGAGAATATTAATGAAAATACAGATAAAAATATTCAATCTGTTAAAGAATGTTGGTTATGTGATGGACCTTGTACTTGCGATGAATAAAAAATAATTAGTTGTAAAAAGTAGCTATTGTCATTGAATCTATTTGTTTACTGATATTATTTGAAAATTCAACATAATATGCCATTTTTTCTGATGTATTATATACATATTTATTATATTCAGTATGAATATGATTATATGTAGTTTCCATATCTTTTTTTAATGTTTTACAATGAAAATTACCTACTTTTAATTCTTCATTTAAACTTTCATTATACTTTTGAAAATCTTGTAAAATATCAGAAATATAATTAAGATTATATGAAATCGTACTAACAATTTTTTCAAGATCATCATTTTTAGATGACATTGTAATTTGTTTACAATCATTATTAGGAATATCTTTATAAATATTAATTAATGACATTGTTAAAAAAGAAATATTTTCAGATAATTCATATAATTGACTGTTAATATTTGTTAATAAGATACTTTTTAAATTTTTAAGATAATTTATTTCATTCAAAATAATTGAATGTTGAAAATGTAATAAATGTGTAGAGTCTTGTAGTTTTAAATGAATTTTATTAACTAACATCTCAATTTTTTTTTTTATTTCATTTGATTTTTCAACTAGATTATTTATATTACCATCTATTTTTTTTATATTATTATTTAATGATTTAACATTTTCATTGAAATCTACCATAATGTCCTTTAATCTTTATTTTACTACTTTTTTACTTTATATATGATATTTAAAAAATTGATTTAAAAAAATATAATTATCAGTTTAGAAAACTTAATTAAGAATGAGTGATATTGTTCAAAGACTTAACTCAATATTACCTATTTTAGAAGAATCAAATATATCTAAAAGTTTTAAAAACTTAGATATTAATCGTATAAGTCACATTAAATTTATATGTAATTTACAAAATATTTATGAAAAAGAATTAAAACAATCACAATTAAATGAATTAAAATTAAATACTTATGCGATAAATATTAAAAATATGCATATAAATATGATGAAAATTGAGGATAAATCTTTAAATTTTGTAATTAGTAAATTAAAAAAAAATCTACAAGATATAGTTTTAGATTTTAATTTAAGTTGTTATATATTACCAATGGAACGTACTGATTTATCATATAATAGAATGATTAATGAAATTGAAAGATTAATTTATTTTAGAAAAAGATGTATAACTTATATGGAAAAAGAAATCAAAAATAAAAATTGGGAAGGTGTTAAAAACTTTTACATAGCTATAGCTAAACTAATGTATCAAATATATAACCTCGAGACTGGTATAAGAAAATTGATTATTTTATAATATTTTAATATTTTTTTAATAATGTCAGAGATCATACCTGAATTACGTGCTGAAGAAGCTGAATTAGTTGTAACAATTAAAAAATTAAAAAAAGATAATGCACATTTTAATGATACTAAAATATTTAATGATGTATTAAATTATTATAATAAATTGTTTATGATTCGAGTAAAATTATTAGGATTGTATCATGAAAAAATACCAACAAATGTAGTTATAGATAATTTTAAATCAAAAGAAGAAGAATATGAATTCTTTATGTTACAACATCAATATTTTGCAAAATATTTACAAACAATAAATAATCATCCTATATTTTTCCAATTTAATCCAAATATGCCAACCAAAACAAGCAAAGAAACAGAAAAATTATATGATAATATAATATCTGATCGAAATAATATTATAAAGAGTTTAAATTTTATTGAACATAAATTAAATATTAAAACATCACCTGTTTTGGTGAGTTAATACCAATAAATATAGAAAAAAATTGATTTTTAATATCATATTATTTTTATTTTAATTACAAAATGGATTATCAGTTAAATCAAAATGATAGTTTAAATCAATCAGTTAAAAATGCAAAAATGTATTTACAAGATCTTGAATTAACATTTGAATACTATAAACAAATGTCATTTATGGATTATTATCAACCTCAACCACCAGTACAATATTATTATCAACCACCACCCCAATATTATTATCAACCAACACAATATTATTATCAACCACAGCATGGTATTGAAATTAATAATAATAATAATAATAATAATAATAATAATAATAATAATAATAATAATAATAATAATAATAATAATAATAAAAAGAAAAATAAAAAGAAAAAAAATAAAGAATTATCTACAATTTTTGAATAACTTTAAATATATTTTTTATTTTTGGAAAGTAATATAAAATAAATTAAAATATACATTATAATTAAAAATAATGATAACTCTAAAACATAATACTGGTAAAACACGTCGTGGAGTAAAAAAACAAAATTATGAACGAATGAAACATTTTTCCAAAAAATATAAATTAAAAAAAAAACATAGTTTACAAGAAAAAATAAAAGAATATACTGGAGGTATAGGTTTATTTGATAAAGAATTAGCTGAAATTGTAAATTTACCTGTACAATCATTAACTAAGACAGGTATAATTGGTGATATTTTAAAGGATAATCAATTTCTTTTAGAAGATTCAATATTAACAGGAGATACTATAAAATTAATAGAAGGAATATTAAAAAAATTATTAGTTAATGAAATACAAGAAGGTGATAAAAAAACACAATTTTATGCTGTTTCTATTCTAGACTCAAAATTTAAATTTACTGATAAAGAAAAAGGTAATTTACAAAACAATTTAGTATCAGATACAATTCAGTTTTTGAAAAAAAGTAAAATTTACAAAACTGATTTACATTTAACCCAGGATGATTTAAAAAAACCAGATTATAAAGTTAACATTACAATAGATTATAAATTATATAATTTTAAAGGAACAATACCTTTAAAAATTATTACAGGTATTACATTAAATAAAGATTATGATAAATTATATGATGAAGCTTTTATTGAAATGTTAAATAAAATTAATAATAAATCATCAAATGATCTAGCTTATTTGAGAACATTACCAAAAACTAGAAAATTATTACAATTTATTTTTGATCGTGCAGCTAGTGTTAATGTTACTACTTCTAAATCAGATATTATAAAATTAATAAATTTTTATATAACTGACATAGAATCTGATAAAAATGAATTAATTGGCTTTTTAACTACTGTAACAAATAATAATCCAAATGAAGATGATCTTACAACAGCAAAACTAGGTATATCAAATATTTTAAGTAATGATTTTAAAAAACTTGATACTCAACCTGTTCAACCGCAAAAACCTGTTCAACCGCAAAAACCTGTTCAACCGCAAAAACCTGTTCAACAACAAAGACTTGTTCAACCTAGTAAAGCATCAGAACGTGTTATTAAAGCGTCATTAAGATTACGAACTAGTATGAAAAATAAGAAAAGACCACTTACAGAAGACGCTGTAAAGCGCCGTTTATTAAAAAGAAGTACATCTTTTAAACAATCTAGTAGAACTTCTAGTCAACAACTTCCTAAAAAACCTATTAGAAAAGAAGAAGGTTTACCAAACCGACCACAACAACCACAACAACAACCACAACAACAACAACAACAAATAAGACAATCTGGATATATTCAACAAGGTCCATCAGGTTCATCAACAATGGCTGCTGCATTTACATCAGCAATGTTAACAGGTGCTCCAGCTGGAAGCTCTACAAGAGGTAAAGATATAGTAACTGATTCAGCCGCATTAGCTGCTTTAAAACAAGCCCAAGAAAAACAAAGAGCTCTTTTAGAAGCATTAAGAAAAAAAGAAAAAGAAAAAGATAAAAAAGATTCTACTAAAGAAGGAGATTTTAAAGTTAAAAAGAAAGAAGAATATAATATTTTTAAAAATCTTAAAAAAGCTTCAACTAAAAATATTAATAAAGTACAAGATTTCCCCGAAATTGTAGTATTATTAAGATGGACATCATTAGTTATTCTTTTAAGAAATGGATTGGCATTTTTTTTAAGTGATAATGTAAAATTTGATACTGAAGATGTATTTAGTAAATCTCAAGAATATTATGATAAAGCATTTAAATCAGATGAATATAATGAAAAAAATTATAATTCTAATTATGAAATGATACGATACTCCAAAAATATTTTAGGCGATGAAAATACATTTGCTCTTAAAATGTATGAAGATGTTAATAATGATATTAAAGAAAGTGCTCCTGTATTATCTAATTTTGTAAAACCTATAGTATATGCTGGAATTATTAATTCTACACTTCAATACGTTTTAGATAGTCTAAAAAAAGAAATAGATTCATTATTAGAAATTAAAAACCAAAATTTACCAAATAATGGTCAAAATATTGATCATCAATTAAGTATGTATCGTCAAAGTTTATCTGATGAAATAGGCACTGTTAAATATGATACATCATTAATGCCTAAAATAAAATTATCATTAAATGATGACGATGAAACAGTATTAAATTCTTGGGGATTATTAAAAACACGATTAAAATCATTTATTGATAATAATTTAAGTGTTAAAGATATCAATAATAATATTAAATGGAAAAAAACATTTATTAAATTTTGTGAAGATATATTAAAAAAAAAGTTTGAAAGTTTAGCAAAATTATTTGAACAATATAAAAATATACAACTTTTTGCAAATAGTGCAGATTTTTTAAATAACTGTAATTTATTAATATCACAAATAATGAATTTAAATAGTTCAAAAATTATACCAGAAAAAGATCAAAAAAATTTTATAGATTCTATAGATGAACGATTAAAAAAATTAAACTTTTTAATAGATGAATTTAATACTATATATTCGCAAAAAAATAAATTTAAATCAAATATAGAAAGTGAGCAAAAAATGTATATAGACATTAAAAATAGATTAAAAATTGCAATTGCAAAAATAAATCCATTATTTATTTATATTCCTACTAGATCTGCAACACTAGGTGGTGATGGTAATAATACAGAAACACCAACACCAACACCACAACTAAGACCAGTACCAGCACCAAGACCACCAGTGCCGGTAGCAGCGGCGGTAGCAGCGGCAGCAGCGGCGGCGGCACCAGCAGCGGCACCAAGACCAGTACCAACACCAACACCAACATCAACACCGACAGCAAGACCAATACCAGCACCAAGACAAACACCAACACCAACACCATCTGTAGAAGCAGCAGCAGAGGCACCACCACCACCAAGACCACCAAAACCAACACCAACACCACCAGTAGAAGCAGCAGCAGCAGAGGAAACACCAGCAGCGGCAGCACCAACACCAGAAGAAGCAGAGGAAACACCACCACCAAGACCAGCAGCAGCGGCAGCGGCAGCAGCACCAACACCAACACCACCAGTAGAAGCAGCAGCAGCAGAGGCACCAGAAGAAGAGGCACCACCACCACCAAGACCACCAAAATCAGCAGCAACACCGGCAGAGGAAACACCACCACCAAGACCACCAAAATCATCTGAAGCGGCGGCCGCCGCTCCAGAACAAGAAATAAAATCAATGTTAACTGAATTTACAAGAGAAAATATAATAACTTCATTAATTAAATATTTGAATATATTTATTAAAAAAATGAAATCTACTAAAATTGCTGTAACAAAAGACATCACAAATGATTCCAATTTAAATACAGATCTAAAAGATTTGCTACAAACTGTTAAAAAAACAGATTATTTATCAAATGGTCTTAGTGAAGAAGAAAAAAAATTATTAAGAAAAATGCAAGACCAAAAATATATTTCAAATAATTCTAAATTAACAGATGAAGAAAAAAAAGTATTAAAAAAAGCAAAAATAGTTAAACCTTTTATTGAAAATTATACAAAACCTTTTAATAATTATAAAAAAATGTATGATTATGTTTTAACTCTTGAGCCTACAATTAATAACTTAAATATATCAATAAAAAAAGTACAAAAATTAAATCCAAAAAATGCATTTTTAACATTATTAGAAAGTAGTATATTTGTTAGTTCACCTACTGATATACCAACATTAGATGGAGTTATAAAATCATTTGAAGATTTAAAAAAATTAGTTAAAGAAGTTGAAGATACTTTTATTGATTTAGAACAAATTACCGATAATAATGAAAATACATATTATATTAATAAAATTAAATCATTACTAGCAGATTATGAAAATAAAGTAAAAGAAATTGATGCTGCATTTAAAACAGAGTCAACACACTATGAAAAAGATGGTCAATCAAAGATAATAGAAATGTTTAATAAGATGCATGCACCCTTAATAGATAGAACAAAAGAACTTAAAAATGATTTAACAAAGAAATTTGAAGAAATTAAACAATTATTAAAAGATAAATCAGATAAAACAATTGAGGAAGAAATGACAATTTTAGAAAATCAATTTAAAGAATTAACTGATCAACTTCCTGATATATTTAATAGTAAAGATGTGTTAGAAATTGATAGTCTTCATAAATTAATTGATGAAGTTATCAAAGATGCTACTATATTAAAAGCAGATTTAGATACTCAAACTAAATCATCAACTAGTATTTCTCCATCTAAAATATTTAAATTATTTTTAGAAAATAATGATCTAAAAGTTAAAGAATTACAAGAAAAATACCGAATAATATTAAATTCAGTTAAACCAGAATCTGGTCTTATAATAGATCCTACAAAAGTAACTGACCAAAATATTAAACGTAAGCTGTTTGAATATGATATACAAAATAAATTATCAGAATTAAAAAAACTTATGCCTGTCTTTGAAAATCCAGATAAAAATTTTGATGATTTATTAGAAGATGGTAATAAATTAAACGAGAGTATTTATATTATTGTTAATACTCTTATAGATGCATTTAAATCATTACCAAGAAAACAAGCTGTAGAAACTAGTCAAGATGGACAAGCTGGAGGAATGTTTCCTATTGCTCAAGCTGGACAAACTGGAAATACAAACTTCGGACCAGGTGTACCTGGATCTTTAATACCAACATCGACATCAACATCAACACCACCATCTTCATCAACAACATCAACAACGACAACAACAACGACAACAACAACAAATCCAATAACAACAGCAACACTAGCTACACAAAAAAACCCAGATGTTAAACAAAAAAATAGTTCAACTGAAACAACTGAAACAAAAAATAGTTCAACCGGACAAACAAATAGTTCAACTGGTACACAAACTTTATCCAATACAAAACCTAATAATGTAACTAAAAAAAATACTAGAATTGATGATATATATAAATTAATCGCAGAAATAGAAGCATTAGTGAAACCTACTGAAGAAATTACCTCTAAATTTAAAACGGAACATTCATCTGTTATACAGAATTTATTTGAATCTAATAGACAATTAAAAGATATTAAAGATAAGATAACAAAAATACAATTAAGTTTATCAAATAATAAAAATAGTGTACGTAAACAATCAGAATTTGTTATAGTATCAAATAAAATTCTTGATATTATTGAAAAAATAAAACAAATTATTGGAATTAATGAAAGTGATGATAAATCTGGTAAATCTGAATCTAAAATTAAACAAATTACAGAAAATATAACTGCGATTGAAACAAAATTAAATCAACCTCAACCAATAAATCTTGATCAGTTTAATACTAAATATGAAGATATATGGCAATTTTTAACAAAATATATAGAAACATATAATATTTCATTAGATGATTTAAGACCTGAACATAAAGGAAAATTAAGAGATATTATGCTTGCTATTAATAACTTATCTAATATATTAGATAATGAAATAGATGATCCAGAGATTACTGGACAACAACCAGTAAAAAAAATTAAAGTTTCCGAATTATTTAAAAGATTAAAAGGATATATTGATCTTGTTAATAGCGGTTCTGATAATAAATCTAAATCTGAAATGAGTGCTTTATTATTAAGATATTCTACAATTGAGAATAAAATATCATTATTACAAAAAATTAAAGATAATTTAGCCCCCTCTTTAGCTAGTAGAAAACCATCTCAAGAAGATGAACAACCACCACCACTACCACCAAGAGTAACACCGACAGCGACACCAGCGGCACCACCAGCACCGGCAGCAGCAGAATCACCAGTAGAATCACCAGCGGCGGCACCAGCGGCACCAGCGGCACCAGCAGCACCAGTAGAATCACCGGCGGCAGCAGTAACACCAGCGGCACCAGCGGCACCAGAAGCACCAGCGGCACCAGCGGCAGCGGCACCAGAAGCACCAGCGGCACCAGCAGAAGTGATAGAAACACCATCTCCTTAAATTTATCTGTACCAAAACAGTAAGTTGTTCTGGTTAAGATTCAATGTATTTATTTTTAGTTTTTTTTATAAAAAAGAATTATTATAAAATTGATTTATATTTAAATAAAATTTCAATATAAATTAAAAATGTCCCAGCTTGAGTTTATTATCGGGGGAGAAAGTGTATTTGTTGATGATATTTCAGATCAATTAATAAATCAAGGATTACATTATCAAAATATGCCACCACAAGATATGTATTATGTAAATTTACCCAGTTCTAAAATGACCGTTAAAGATATTAAAGAACATATCATTAAAGATCTACCTGAATTAATCGTCAGTAAGATTGATGAAACTTTTAATATATTGTCAAATAATAACGAATCATTTGATATTGAACAATTTTACATTAATGAAAATCTTTTAGAAATATGTATTAATAATGAATTACTTGAAAGATATTTTGGTTCATCGATTAATCAATCTGCTGATACATCAAGATTTATTTGTAATGTAATTAGTGTATGTGTAAAATCAATTAATAATTGGAGAGATATATATAATGAATATCGAATGAACCAAATGGTTAATCCTTCATTTAATATAAATAAGTGCAAATATCAAATTCATTCACTTATTAAGTTATTATTAAATGAATTAAAATAATCGCGGGTATTTCAATATCATTTTTTCTTTTCAATCAATAAAAATGGAAGTACATTGTGATATTTGTTCAGCTATTTTTACAGACAATATATCTTATAATATACATCTTACATTATTAAAATGTAATAAAGATGGTAATAAAAATTATTATTGTCCTGTATGTGATCGTCAATTTAGATTATTAAGTAATCTACAAAGACATCAAGAAACAATTACACATCAAGAACTACAAGATAAAATAATAAAAAATGAAAATATTATAACAGAAGATAATGATATTAAAAATATATCTGTAGATCTTACACCACGTAGAAAAGAATTATCACTAGAAGAAATGGATAAATTAAATCAAGATAAACAATTAAAATTTAATAATGATGAAAAAATTAATGATGAAAAAATTAATGATGAAAAAATTAATGATACAGATATATTTTTAATTCAATTAAAAAAACAGAGAGAATTAGATTTATTACCATATTCACAATCACAACCTAAAACAATATTAATTGAAAAACCAGAACTAAATAAAAAACCACAAATTGATGAGAAAATACAAATACACAATATTTCAAATATATATACAATAGAAGACCCAGGATTTAATCTTTCATTAGAATTACAAAAAACAAAAAACTTATTAAATGAAAAAACTGATAATTATTCATCACAAGATTATAATTCTGAAGATGATTTTTTAAATATATTTAAAATGAAACAAAAAGAATTAGAAAATCAAAAAAACAAAGAAGTTTCTGTATTTATAAATTCTGATGTTAAAAAACAGTCACAACAAATTACAAAAACTATCCCTAAAAATAATAATACAATTAATATACATAATAAATTATACCCATCTGAATTTAAACAGACTTCTGTTTGGAATAAATTATCTGATTTAATAAAAAAAAATATATCTAAACCAGATATAAATATTATAGCAACTAAATTTATACTATCATTATTAGTAAATGCTCCTTTGTCAGAATATTTAATTATTTGTACATATGTTTATTATTCTGAAGATCTAGATAAAACTAAAGAAATAAGAATTAGTCTTATTAAAGGTATGTTAGAAGTATATAACAACTATATTAAACTTGCAAAACATCGTCAATTTTTTTGGAATAATAAAAATGTAGTAATGGCTATTAATATTATGAATAATTGGAAAATGGAAACTGTTTTACAAAACTTAATTAAATAAATTTTTGGATTATTTTATCTAAAGATCTAAAATAAAATTGAAAATTATTATTGCATCATATATATATAAAATTGCTCACAATGGCTCCCATCACCACTCCCAAGCGCCCAACTACCCCAGTTGCTCCCAACGCTCCCGAGCGTCAGGAGGAACCCAGCACGCCTGTTCGTCCGACGGAACTTGTTGCTCCCAACGCTCCCGAGCGTCAGGAGGAACCTCGTACCCCAGACGTTCGTTCTCGTGTTTCGGTTTGCCCAGGTGCTCCTTGCAAGCGTCGACGCCCGGTTTCGCCGGTTCGTTTGACCCGGGCAGCCCGGGTTCTCTGCTTCTCGGATGTGGTAACGCTCCGCACCCGTTTGGTGAGAAAAGGTCACCTACCGGCTTAAATCAATGGAATGTGCCTACCAATTTTATTTTTTTTGTTTTTTTGTATATTTTTATATTGAATAAAATTGATTATTATTAATATTTTAAAATAATATTTAAAAATAGTATTAACAAATGGATGAAAATAGAATTATTAATATTGAGAATATATTTATGATGAATTTACAAAATATATCATCAATCGATAGCGCTGAATTAGGTAATAGAATTAAAAATGTATATTCAATTTGTATTAAAATACAATCATACAGTCACATTTCATATGCATTTGTTGATTTATATTATGCTCAATTAAAAAAATGCAATTGTATAATAAAAGCTAATACTAAAAAAATATTAGATGACTTAATTGCAAAGGTTAGACCTGTAAACAAATATTCAAAACTAGTAAAAATTATGGTTGATGATCCGTTAGAATATCGTATGATTATTGATAATAATATATAAATTCATCTGTGCACCAATTATCTTTATAGATAGAGACTTCGTTTTTTTATTTTATTTAAAAATGTAGTAGAATATAAATAATAAAATAAATGTCTGACAAATCAAAACCAGTAAGAATTCATTATGAAGAAGATTATTATTATCTAAATATCATTATTCCAAAAATAAAAAAACCAGAAAAAAAAGATAAACCACATAGTCCATTATATGAAGAAAATGTTTGGCATTTTTAGCTGTTTTTTATGTTAAAATTGAAAATTATTAGACTATATTAAATATATAAAAACAATCGCTAATATGTGCTCTGCCTACCAAAAAATGGTTCCGTATATTTTTACGAATCCTCTATCATTTTTACATGATCCTTTGTGGGTAAATAAAAATGCTAAAATCAATAATAATGTTTTTATCATTGATAACAAGGAAGAAAGCTTTTTTCAAAGCAACACTCCTTTTGTCTCTGATTCTGATGTTTCAGTTGATGTGATGTATTATGGTACAATTGAAGTTCCTCGTGCTAACCACACTGGACCTTTGTTTGTTCTTGGTCATCTTGAGGAAAATGGTCGTTTTCAAGTCGAACAGAAACTGATTGATATGTACAACTGGCGTCCTTATCCGATCACCAATTATAAAGCAAATGAAAACAAACGGGTGTACTTCCTCCGTTTATCTTTGGTTTAGAATGGTAAGATAAGTTATGTTACACAATTTTTATTTTTATTTTTTTTTATTTAGTTTAAGATTAATTGTATTATTATATATATGAAAATGTCTGAAGAAATTCCTTTTGCCGATTTAGATTATCAATCTAAAATAGATAAAATTTATCATATTTCTGATATTCATATTAGACTTCAAAAACGCCATGATGAATATAAAAAGGTTTTTACCAATTTATATAGTTCTTTAAAAGAAGAAATTAAAAATTCTAACTCTAAAAATGGACTTATTATTATTACCGGTGATATTCTACATTCTAAAACTGAATTATCACCTGAATGTGTTTCATTAACAGCCGATTTTTTTCAAAAATTATCAAAAATTATGCCATTAGTTATTATGGCCGGTAATCATGATGCCAATTTAAATAACAATAATCGAATGGATTCTTTAACACCAATTGTAGAAAAAGTAATTACTAAATCACAATGTTATTACCTTCGTCAATCTGGTTTTTATCGTTTTAATAATATTTTACTTGGATTAACAAGTGTCTTCGATTATAATTTTTGTCGTGCCGAAGATATACCTAAATTAAATCTAACCGGTATTGATCATACAATTGCTTTATTTCATGGTCGGATTGATGGTGCGATTACAGATACAGGTACTATAATGGAAGGTGAACGTGGTATTAATAAAAAGAGTTTTGATGGATATGATTATGTACTTCTAGGTGATATTCATAAACATCAATTTATCGAACCATCTAGAATAGCTTATGCTGGATCACTTATTCAACAAAATCACGGTGAATCACAAACTGGTCATGGTTATTTAGTTTGGAATCTAGATACTGGATCAGTAGAACATAAAGAGATTAAAAATGAATATGGATATGTTACTTTACTTATTAAAGAAGGTAAATTACTGAAGAGCAAAGATTGTGTAATCCCTTCCAAATGTTATTTACGTCTAGAAATCGATGATAAAACCACCAGAGATGAACAAAAGAAAATCCTAGCTGAATTAAATGAAAAACGTACTATCATCGAATTAATTCAAACAACAAATACATCAAAAAAATCATCAGAAGATGGAATTAATGATGGTGATGGTGACGATGAAGATAATGAAGAAAAAATGTTAAGATCATTAACATTTAATGTCTCTAATCATCAATACCAAAATAGTGAAATCGAAAAATATCTAGTATCTAAAAATGTCTCTGATGATATGATTGAAAAGGTTAAAAAAATGAATTCGGAATATAATCAGAAAATTCTAATTGCTGAGACTATTTTAGGTGGTTTTTGGAAATTAAAAACCCTTGAATTTTCGAATATGTTTTGTTATGGTGAAAACAATTCAGTCTCTTTTGATAAATCAAAGGGTATTGTTGGATTAGTTGCTCCAAATCATTCTGGTAAATCATCTATTATAGACATTATTTTATTTACACTCTTTGATAAGACATCTAGAAAGGGTACTAGTCGTGATGTCTTACGATTAGGTGAGAAAACGTTTAAATGTAAACTAGAAATTGAAATGGGTGATAAATTATTTGTTATTAAGAAAGTTGGTACTAAAAAACCATCAGATGTACATAGTGTTTCAATTGATTTTAGTTATTATTCTAAAAGTCCAGAGACTGATAAACTAGTTAGTACTAAATTAACAGGTAAAACACCTGCCGAAACAAAACGTATAATTGAGTCATATTTTGGTACTTTTGATGATATGGTGATGACATCTATTTCATTACAAAATAATAATACACAATTTGCTGATTCTACTACAGCCGAAAAACGAAAGGAATTCGAGAAATTACTTAGAATTGATATTTTTGATAAATTAAAGGAACTATCACAAGAAGATTCGCGTGAGAAAAAGGCAATTATTAAGCATCTCGCTTCAGAACTACCAGAAGATGCTTTAAAGTCCCTTCTAGATGATCATATAACATTACAAGAAAAGATGGTAAAAATCGAAGAAGATTTAACAGTTGAAAAGGAAAATCTGAATGAATTACGTCAAACAGAGAGTGGTTTAATGATTAGATTATCTAGTGCAATTAATCAAATACCATCACAATATAAAGAGATTGTTAAAAAAGGTACTCAAGAGTTAGAAAAATATCGTAATAAATTAGTTAAAGATATTGAAGCTCTAAAGGATGAGTTTGATTTAGAAGCCGCCGAAGAGTTATTTTCATCAGCTAATTTAAATGAATGGAAGACTAAAGAGGCTGAACGTAAGAAGAAACTGAAAGATGTCGAAGATAAGATTGATGAACTTACACGAAAATTACATTTAATCCCTCGGAAAGAACCACAGGTACCTACCTATTCTAAGGAAACACTCACCGAAGAACACTCTACAAAACAAGAGGAGATTTTTAAAATGAAAGCAAAACTGAAGAAACTTAAAGAATGTGACTGGGATGAAAAAGCAAAAGTTAATTCTATATGTTCCGAAATAATTTCACGACAAAAAAGTAAACATCCGATCAATCAAGATTTTTATACCAGTCTAGAAAATATTGTTACAACTGTTTTAGACGAAAAATATCAACCAGGAAGTCAGTCGGAAATTGATCAATTATCATCTAAAATCAAACAAATAACAGGTGAAATGGATCTTTTATCATCCAATTTGATTAATTACGATGAATATCATAAAATTCAGGATTGGAAAGCTAAAAATGAATCAACCCAAAAAGAGATAGATGTACTTAAAAAAAAGAAGAAGAAACTAGAAGCATCTGAGTTTGATATTAGTGCTTTTATGGACTATCAAAGATTAGGTAAAATGGAACTAGAATTGGTAGAATTAGATACTGTATTTGATAATTTACAAAAATATTCCGAAACTCACGAGTCATTAAATAAGATAATGGCTAATATTATTAAAAGTGAAAAAGATATTGATACTCTGGAAGAAGCTAGAGGTAATATTAAAGGTTCAATCGGTGTTGTAGAAACCGAAATGAAAACTATTCGAGAGAAAAAGAAGAAAATGGAGGCTAATATTATGGAAATGGATATTTTAACTACATATCAAGATTGTTTAAAAACCATCCCCTTTATAATTATTGATAAAATAGTTCCTCAATTAGAAAAGACAATTAACTTAATGTTAACTAATTTAGTCACTTTTAGTCTTAATTTCAAGGTTTCAGATAAAGAACTTAATGTTTATATTACTAGACCACACGGTCAAATTCCATTAAGTAATGCATCTGGTTTTGAGAAATTCGTAGGTAGTCTTTTCTTACGAATTGGTTTAATTAAAATATCAAATTTACCAAAAGCTAATTTTATTGCCATTGATGAAGGTTGGAGTAATTTTGATTATGAAAATATGAATAATATTAGTATGATTATGGATTATTTACGTGATGAATTTGATTTTGTAATCCTAGTTTCACATTTACAAACAATGAGAGAACAGACTGATCAACAAATAAATATTAAAATTGAGAAGAAAACAGGTGGTGAATTCAGTTATAGTTCAATAGTTCATGTTTAATATTAATTTTTAGCATTTTTTATTTAAATTAATCTTAATAAAATTGATTTTAACGATTGATTTTATTAAATCACAATTACAACTTAAGATTTTAAAAATGTTGTCTTTTGCTATGCAACAGCGTATTGCTTACATTAACCATAAGAAGGAGCGTGGTAATAATAAGTCTCAACTCTTTAACAATCAGATGTTTGGTAAATTTATTACTAAGAATAAGAATAAGAACAAGATTTTGATGGATATTATTAAAACTGCGAATACTAATTCTAGTGATAATTATAATTCTTTGCAACAAAATCTTATCAATTTGTCAACAAATAAAATTAGTATCAATAATCAGATTTGTGATTATGCACTAAAGATTAATGGCATTATTAATGATTTGCACGATGTTGTTGAAAATTCATCACCTGTGATCAATACTCCTGAACATCCTTTTACTAAATTGAATATTGAACGTCATCTTATGATTGGTACATCAATTAAGCCTTATGTATTTGAATCTGAGCCTACTATTACAATTAATGAATCTGGTAAAGCAATTGGTATTTGGTCTGACCGTATTGATATTGGTGGGTTTATTGATAATAATATTAATACAATTTATGAATTGGTAATTAATAACGGAACTGAATGTACTAAAAATAGTGATGGGACTATTAAAGTCAATTTGTATGAACTTAAGTATGAACACATTAATGGTGATGTAACTTTTGTTCGTTCAATGGTCGTTGATCCAGTTAATAATATGATTCATATTATTAAAACCTGGAATATTACATTGACATGTTAAATGTTAATTTTTTTTAACATATTTTAATACCATACTTATATAAAAATTGAATTTAAATATATATTTTATTATATATTAAAATCCAAAATGTCCTACCGCCTTCCGTCGATCACCAAGATGCACCGCGCCGAGAGCCAGCGCCGCAGCCGCAGCGGCTTTGCGTGGCTTCGCACCCAGATGAAGCGTCTGACAACGGGCAACCGCAAGGCCACGCTGACCAAGCGTGAAAGAATGTCGGCCATCCTCGACGAGGAGAAGAGCCAGAACACCCCCACCATGACCATCGCGACGATGGTTGCCCAGGGCAACGTCGACCCCTTCGTCGCTGAGCTGGCAGGCACCTACGACGTCGCCAAGACCAACACCGAGCTGACCGCCCGCAACGCGCAGGTCGTCAGCTTAGTCGGGCGAGCCGAAGCGGCCGAGATCGTGCCATTGCCTTTCGACAGCATGGCAGACTTCATCGCGCACGTCAATTGCCAGTAGGTGTTTGTGTTTGTGTTACCACATTTGTTACTTTTTTTTATTTTTAAGTATTTTTAAACTTATACACACATAAAAATTGATTTTAAATAATTATTTTATTTATTTTATAAAACCAGCATACACAAATGACGCACACAGCCAAAAGCCGCTCCCTTGAGCGGAAAGCCATCCGCCGCGCCATTCGCCGACGCAACCGGACACCTGAAGAAAAGGCCGCCCAACGCGCAGCGTGGTTCGCCAACTTTGGCGATGACCACGTGGCTGCAGCAGAAGCACGCCAGCTGCTCCTCAAGCAGCAAATTGCGGAACACCGGATCCTCGAGCAGCGCGCTGATCGTCATATCGCACGCCGAGCGGCCATTGCGTGGGAAAAAGAGTTCCGGGATGCGTGGGAGGACGCCGAGCCGTTCCCGACCACATACCAAGTAGCCATCAACCAGGGAAACATCGACCCCTTCGCCGTCGAGATGACATCCGAAGAGGGAGCTGCTGCCGTCGCAGCGGCTGTTGTCTCCCAACGACAGGCTGTAACCCAGGAAGAGAGCTACCTCCCCATGGTAGACGGGTTCTCCAACCCAGTAGAAATCCAGAAATGCGTAGTGTGTAAATAAATAGATTGTGTGTTTTGTCACATTTCTTGTTTAAATTTTTTTTTATTTTTTTATAAAAAATTGAATTTAACATATTTTTAGGTATATATATATTATTAAGATGCCATACGAAATTACACCAAATATTAATGAAAATTCACCTAGAATTGAACAACCTGAAAAAATTACCATCCAATTAAAAGAACATCAAAAAGCAATCATTTTTCAAGCCAGAAAACTAGAAGATATGGTTCCATTAGATATTGATGATAATAAACAAATGATTACCCAATTAGGTATTATTTGTGATCACGTTGGTGCCGGTAAATCATTTGAAGTTTTAGGAACTATTGCATCATCACCATCTTTGAACCATAAATTAAAACTAAAACCATTATTACAAGAAGATAATTTTAATATTTATGATAACATTGGATCAATTAAAATTGACACAAATATTATTGCGGTACCACACGGTGTATTTAAACAATGGGAAGATTATATTAAAAAATCTACTACATTAACAGTTTATCCAATTAATACTTTTAATCATCTTAAAAATCTATTAAGTAATTACAAATTAGATGATTTATTAGATCCAGAGGATGAACAAGCTGATCAAGCTGTTGATAGTATCATCAAAAATATGAAAAGTCATAAATCAACTAAAACTGTCACGACAACCAGTCGTTCTGTTCGTGATACTAAATATTATCGTTATTTAGAGGCTTATTATCAAAATGATCCAGAAGTTATTCAAATTATGAAAGAATATGGTAAAATCGATCCTAAAAAATTAAATAATGCTAATATCATTCTAATTTCATCATCATTATATAATGAATTAGCATTCTATTTCATCAAAGATAACTACTACGTTAATCGTTTAATTTTTGATGAAGCTGATTCAATTAATATTCCTAATACACTTCGTATTAATTCTATATTTTACTGGTTTGTAACTAGTTCTTTTATGTCTCTTTGTAATCCAAATGGTGTAGAAAAAAAAGTTACTGACCAAAAAATGATGTATGATCATTCTTCAGGTAGAATGACATTACAACCGGTTACTAAAACTATTAAAGAAAATAGTATTAAATGTAATGGTTTTATCAAGGAAACATTCCAAAGTATTGAAGGTGATCCAGTACGTAATCTATACTATCTTAAAAATAATGACGATTTCATTGAAATTTCATTTAAATTACCTGAACCAATCGAACATCTATTAATTTGTCGTGATAACTTACAAATCAAGGTATTAAATGGAATTGTTTCTAATGATGTTTTAATGATGTTAAATGCAGGTGATACTGAAGGTGCTATTGGTCGTTTAACCTGTGAAAAAGGTTCAGAAGATAATATTATCAGCGTTGTCACTCAACGTTTAGAACAAAAAATTAATGAATACAAGGAAGAACTCAAGGATAAACAAAATAAAGAATATACAACACCAAAAGCCAAACAAGAAGCTCTTGAACGGACACAAAAAAAAATTCAAGAAACACGTCAAAAAATTCAATCGATTGAAGACCGTATTAAAGGGGTTGAATGTTGTGATATCTGTTTTGATGATATTAATAATCCAGCAGTAACAGGATGTTGTCAAAATGTATTCTGTTTCTCGTGTCTAGCGATTGCAATTTCAGGTAAAAATATCTGTCCTAAATGTCGTGATTCACTTACTTTAGATAAAATTATGATTATTAAAGACAAAGAAAAAGAAACAGATAAGCAAGAAGCTAAAGATACACCAGAATATTGTTTAAAGACTATTTTGGATAATTCATCGGCAAATGATAAATACACTAATTTTGAGAAAATTATTGAATATAAAATGAAATATTTTGAAAAAGATAAATCTAAACGTAAAATTCTCATCTTTTCAGAACACGAAGGCTCTTTTAATGCTAAAATGATTGGTATCCTAGATAAATATAAAGTGCGTTATTCCAGGATTAAAGGTACCTCGGCTAGTATTAATAAGACATTACGTGAATATCGTGGCGTTGATCTTAAACCAGGTGATCAAGAAATTGATATTCTTTTAATTAATTCTAGATACTTTGGTGCTGGATTAAATCTCCAAAATTCAAGTGATATTATCATTTTACATCGTCAAGGTGCTGATTTATTACATCAAATTATTGGTCGTGCTCAACGTATTGGACGTAAAGACAAACTTAATGTTTGGAAATTATATCACAATAATGAAGCATACAATTATGTTGAATAAATTTTCATTATAATTTTTAGAATTTTTTATTTTTCTATTATATTTAATTATAAAAAAATAATAAAAATGTAACGCTTCTCATTCAAAGAATTGTTCGAAGAACTCATCCTCTTCTTCCTGTGTCATAACCCGTGCAACCTTGCGGTTCGGCTCAGTCAGGCCATCTGTGGTGATTTCCTGTGGCCAGAATACCATCTGAATTGGGCACAACGGCATTGTGTACTCATACGGGAGGATCGGCGCCGTGCACTCGGAGAGATTGTAATGGTCAGGGGTCAGAACCTCCAGTGGAGGTAGCGTCCACGCCTTCAGTCGCAGCTTAAGCTTGCACTGCGAGCGGAGCCCATCAGGAAGGTCACTGTTGTTGACAACAAAGTTGCTCTGGATAATCAACTTAGTCACCGGGGGCTTCCCGCGGCGTTCCAAGAGGCTAGACATCAATAGTTTTTATATTTAATTATATAGATTATTTAATTCAATTTTAATATATTATTTTATCCAAAAAATCTAAATAAAAAATTGATTAATAAATCAATGTATAAAAATAATATAAAATATGTCTACTTTAACAGTGTTTAATGAAATTGAAATACCATATAATAATACCAAACTTAAATTAATTAATGATGATACACAAATACAATTTATAATTCATAATAATCAAGCATATAATCCCGAAAAAATAGAGATTTATGATTCTTATACTTTAGATAAAAAAGCATCCCTTGATATCTCACCATTTATTGATAAACTTATTTTAAATAAAATGATATTTAATAATGATAGTCAATATGTATTTATTGAACAATCTTATGGTAAATTATATATTTTAAAAAAAACAGTTGATTCATTTAAATTTATTTCTGAATTTGAACATCCTAGAATAGAAAGTATTAGTTGTCTTATAATTAATAAAGACCAAAACATATTAATTATGACTAATTATAATAAAGAGATCTTATTTTTCAGATTATATATTAATGATCAAACAGATGAAATTAATATTAGATACATTAAACATTATAAACTTCAAGTGATGATTAATGTATATGATCTAGTTTTATCACCAGATGAATCTAAATTATTAGTCTATGGTATTAAAACATATTTCGATGATGATGATTTTGAAAGTAATGTGATTGAAATTTTCGATATTTGTACTGACTCTTTTATATTTTTAATCAATGGAATAGATTATACACATAATCCTATTAATTATAATAATAATCCAAATACATATGCATTTTTAAATAATGATACTTTAATTGTTGGTTGTGATTCAAATTATATTCAAATATGGAATATAAACCAAAGCGAAATTGAAGATACATTATATTCTGATTATAAAATTTGTAGTATTAAAATAATGAATCATTCACCAAATGTATTTATTGCAGGAACAAGTGACGGTAATATAATAATTTTTGATTTAAATCGTTCACAATATATAACCAAAATATATAATCATTTAATGATACCAATTATTAATCCAGATCCAGATATCTTTAGAAGTATCAATATTCGAAATATTTTAATTGATAAAAATGATGAATTAATATATGTAACTTTTCCAGGAAATATATATACTTCACCACATAAATTAAAAATTTTATCAACCAATAAATATAAAAATAAACAATTATTCACGTTTTTATTAATCTTATATCGTACAGGTTTATCCGGGGTACCATACGAATTATGTGATTTAATTTTAAAATTTTTTTAGATTTTTATATGATTTTTATTTTTTTCTTTATCCGTAAGTGATAAAAATACTATATTTTTAGAATTCATTTATCAATAAAAAATTGATTTTTTTTATATATTATACCAAAATAAAAATCACAATATGCAGAACACTTTTACGTGTATCGATGATATTGTAAAGAAATATAATATTGAATTTACCGAAGAAGACAAGAAAAATAGTGATATTATTGTAGATATTTTTAATGGTAAAGTTGTTTTACAATATACATATCCAAAGGAAATCGTAAATATTTTTGGCCTTTATTATAATTATTGTCTAAAAGATGTTGAAACAATGAAAAAATGTTTTATGTCGGCAATTATGAGAAATTCAATACACGCCGCATTTAATTTATCAAACTATTATCTTTCTATTAATAATTTTATAGAAGCAGCTAAATATTTAAAACCATTAGTAAATTCAGGACATATTGAGACACATTATCGTATGGGATGTATATATTATTTTCAAGCAAAATCAACAAATAATCTTGATCATCAAAATGCATATTATAATCAAATGACAACATATTTTGAAATTGCTATAAAAGGCAATTTTATGGACGCAGCTAATTTTTTAGGAAATTTTTATGGTATTAAAAAAGATTTTGTTAAAGCTAAACATTATCTTACTATTTCAGCAAATGCTAACAATATTAAAGGTATTTACAAATTAGCTAATTATTATCTTTTTATTGAAAAGAAGTATGATGAAATGAAAAATTTATTCAATACAGCTATTGAACACGGATGTGGAAAATCCGCTTATTCATTAGGTAATTTTTATAAAAATATTGAAAAAAATTACGAAGAAATGGAAAAATGTTATATTAAAGGCAAAGAATTAGGTCACGTATTATCAACATATGAACTAGGATTATATTATGAATATCAGGAAAATGATTCAGAAATGGTCAAATGTTATGTTATCTGTCTCAAAAAAGGATATGTGATGGGAGGTATTAAATTATCGAATTATTACTTTAAAAATAAACAGGTTGCTCAACTTAAAAAAACTTTTAGCTACATCAATAAAATTAAACACCCATTGGGATACATTACTTTAGCAAATTATTATTATATGTTAGAAAATAATGTGAAAAAAATGCATCACTATTTTGTTAAAGCTTATAATTTACCTGTTTATATATGTTCTATAACGAAGGAGTCTTTTAATTCAAAAGCTTTAGTGATGTATAGTCTTGGTAAATATTATGAAAAAAATGGGAAAGATTATCAAGCAGCAGAGAGATGTTACTTAAAATCATTTGAAGAAAAATTTAAACAAGCTTCATATTCACTTGGATATTTATATCAAAATTATATCCATAATTATACTTTGATGAAAAAATATTATGATATTGCAATTACAGAATGCAATCATTCTGATGCTCTTAATGAGATGATCAAATATTATTATGAAATTGATAAGAACCCAACACTTATGTGGAGTTATTATAATCAAGGAGTTAAATCAAAAATAAAAATTAATACATCCATTATTATAAATTATATTGTTAGTAAACTAGTTTCTGCTGAAAAAAAAGATGATTGTATGATTTGTTATGAAGAAAAAGATATGTACTTCTCCAATTGTGAAAATCATTCAATGTGTAAAGATTGTTCAATAAAGTTATACTTAAGTCCTTGCCCTTATTGTCGTAAACGCCGTCGTGAAGAATAATCATTGGTTTTTAATTTACTTAGTATTTTTTTATTCATTATTATTATTATTATTATTATTATTATTATGATGTGTTTTCGGAGCTAAAGGATGTCTAACATCGGGTCGTGCTTTTGCGGGGTAAACAGTTCTTTTATGTTCTAATGATTTTACTGGATTTACTTTGTGATCTTTATACATTTCATCATATATTGGTTGAAAATAACGTATTATTTCATCACATTTTTGTCGATTATCTTTATACTCCTGAACAGTTAAATTTAGTAGGTCTACTTTTCCAAATCCTTTTCCTTCTAATTTTAAATCAGGAACTGTAGCGTTGTCTGGTAGTTCACGTATAACTTCTGGTATTTGCTTAATAGGAGAAGTACTAAGTATAGCATAAGCATCTTTATTTTTAGTATATGTATCCGTAATAAAACAATTATCATTTATTACTTCTCCAGCTATTAATTTTAAACAATCCTTCCTATCACGATCTGGAGCATAAATAACAATAATTTTTTTAAGATTAAATTGTATATAGTAATTTGGATTTGGTGATTGAGCATAATATATGTGGGAGTCTAATATTGTGCTTTTAGAAACAGTATCTTCTTCGGGTAAATATAATCTAGGATTAACTTCAAGATTACCTTTAGATACATATACCATATAATGGTTAGGAGTTGTTTTATATGTTCCTTGTCTAATTTTTTTAAAAATACTTGCCGGAATGTCTTCTCCATATCTTGTAAATATATCATATGGTATAGGTTGATGATTAACCATAACTGTACCATCCCCTAACATAGATGGGAAAAAATAGCCTCCTTTTATAATAGATTTCACCCTTCTAGTTTTATTTTTCCCACTTCGTAATTTTTTAGTCTGTCTTTTAACAGTTTTTTTATTAAGCTTCTTTTTTATTAAAACCATTTTTTATTTTATAATAAGAAAAAAAAATGCTAAAGTTGAATTATTAATATAATTAATTTAGACACCTTTAAATTTTAAACTTCATCAAAAAATTGAAATATTATAACTTAATTTTTTAACTATAAACAAATGAAGACAAATAAAGTTATTCATTCACAACATCCTCCTAGTATACTAGGAACCTGGATTAAAATTGTTAATAATAATCCAAATGGATTAATAATTAAAAAAAAATCATTTAATCCAGAAATAGTCAATGATTACAACAACTAAATTTAATTTTATTTTTTTATAATAAACTTCAAATAAAAATCACTTAAAAAATAAAATAAAAAAAGAACATTTAGAAAAATATTTAAAATATAGTTTTAGACTTTATAATTAAAAATTTGTCTCATTTTTCTTTTCGGTTGGTGTAATGGTATATCAACTGGAAAATGTGTGACTAATCAGTAGAATTAGGAGCGAAAGGATGACGATTAGGACTTAATTTTAGTGAAAGATTTCTAACTTTTTTCTTAACCACTACGTTTGTTGAATTATGTAAATAATTCATAAGTAGATCTTGCCTGTGTGCAAGTTCTTGATCATATTCAAGATCACATTCATCTTGAAAAAAATTTATTATATTTTCACACATCTCTCTATTATCACGATAGTCCTCACGACTTAAATTTGTAAAATCTAATGGAAGAAATTCTTTACGCTTGGTTTTTAATTCAGGAAACTCTTGATGTATTCGTTCATTACGTATTTGAATAATAGATTTCGTACTAAGTATAGCATACATATTATTTGGTTTATAATGAACATCACGGAATCTAGAATGTTTATGGCTACCAAAAGCGCTAGTCGCATCAAAATTTTGTTGTATTACTATACCAACTATTAATTTTAAATAATCCTTTGTGTCAGGATCTGGTACATAAAGAACAATAACATTTTTAAGATAAACTCCAGGATTGCTGTCATAATCAGCACCCGTATAATATACTCTAGGGTGATAATATTTTGTCATATTATCACCATCAAGATATAATCTAGGATTAAATTCTAGAGTGTCCTTTCGAAGAGGAGCATCTGATACATATACCATATAATAATGTTCTTTTGTTTTGTATTCTCCATCTTTAACTTTTTCAAAAAATTTATCATCTATATTATTATTTTCAAATAGAAATTTTGGTATAGGTTGATGATTAACTATAACTGTGTTAACTTCATTAATATTCTTGAAAGTTGGATTAAATTTAGCACCACCTTTTTTAATAGATCTTATTCTTCTAGTTTGTTTTTTAACTTTTCTTGTTTTTTTAAGAGTCTTTCTTATTAAAACCATTTTTTTTTATTATACAATAAGAAAATAAAATGCTAAAGTTGAATTATGAATATAATTAATTTAGACACCTTTACATTTTAAACTTCATCAAAAAATTGAAATATTATAACTTAATTTTTTAACTATAAACAAATGAAGACAAATAAAGTATTCATTCACAACATCCTCCTAGTATACTAGGAACCTGGATTAAAATTGTTAATAATAATCCAAATGGATTAATAATTAAAAAAAAATCATTAACACAAATAAATAATAATCTAGATGATGATTAGTATTAATTCTCAGTGTGACTTAGAACATTACGGTACTATACTTTCATTTACGACAGTATTTTTTATTTTTTAATTGATGATAACTCTAAAATATTTTATTTTTTATGGATGGGTGTTATAATACCCTCCAACAAATGAAATGATAAAAAAATGATTTACACCCTTGAAGATTTAAAATGAGACATTTTTTAATTTTTAAATTAATTTTCATTTTATTATATAAAATGAAAACTATATCCAAAAAAAGACAACATAAATTAAAATATAATAGAACTAGAAAAAATAAAACTAGAAATAGAATTATAAAACAAATCGCAGGGGCGTATCCTGGTTCTGAATTAAAAGAAACATCATCTGAAAAATTAATTCTTCAAGCAATACAAAAATTTTGTAATGAAGAAAGTTTAAATAATATTTATCCATTAATGTTAAAACTTAGTGAAAAATTAATAAAATTAAAACAAGAAGAAGCTGAACAATTAAGAAAAAAAACTAGCTCCATAAATAAATCTGATAATAATGAACATTCTGTTAATAATGAAAAGAATTTAAAACCAAAATCTAAATTACCAGATCATCCATTTAAATTTAGATATAATGTTCCTTTTCCTTTTGCAAATGAAATTCTTTCTGATCCTGAATCTTGTTTGAAGTGGTATAAATCTATAAATCCATCATTCGATCATCATACAGAAGAAACAACAATTCCTGTTGATAAAATCACACAAGTATGTCAATATGAACCCATTGTTATGGGAATGGTTAAGGATTTACTTGTTGTATCTTTACTATTACATACATTACCTAAATCAAAGCATAAAATAAGAGAGATAAATGTAAATGGTCCGACTGGTGAAAATGATAAAATTAATATGTTTTTATTAGATAAAAAAAAATTAGATGATCCCGCTTTTCTAGCTAAAGCTTTAGATATATTAAGAGCTTTAAATGTATTATTAGAAAATAAAGCTTATAAATATATAGCTTTTATTGATTGTATAATGAAATATATTAAATTATTTACAATTGGACATAATGAAAGTGTATCTTTAAAAGAATTACATATTTTAGAACAATTAAAAACAAGTTTTTTTATTCTATTACCTACTTTTGTTCAGATAAATTATATAAAGGTCATTAACTCTTGTGCAGCACCAGTAATAAATTTTAGATTATCTAAAGAACGATCATTTGTTCATTCAGAAGACCGTAAGACTTCATTTGAAATATATCACGATATTGATTTTCACGGATCAAGAACACATAATTTAAATAGATATATAAATACACGTAATAATAAAAAAAATAATAGTTTACCTTCATCAGAAGAAATTTCAGTTGAATTTCATCAAAAAACTAAAAATTTACAACAATTAAATCCAATATATAATTATACTCTTTCAAAAGTAACTGATGAGGATTTAGATTTTGAAGATAAAACATTAACAGATAATAGAAAATATGTATATGCTTGTATCTTATTTTATATAATGCACGAAACAAAACCTATTGAATCACTCAAAACATTACACAGAAGTGGTTTTGATATTAATGAAATCATAATACAATTAAAAAATTTTATTACAAATGGTATTTATTATTATTTGTATGAAGATTTTCCTTATATGTATCCGAAGTTTCTCGAAGAATTCACATATCAAGGTCATCCAAAATTTATGCTTAAATTATCACAAGAAGACTTTACAAGATTAACATACGATTTTGAAGCCGAAATAAAAAATGTATTAAGAAAAAAATTATATAATAATGGAAATGGAAATGGAAATGGAAATGGAAATGGAAATGAAAATGAAAATGTAAATGAAAATGAAAATGAAAATGAAAATGAAAATGAAAATGTAAATCCCAAAGTATTAAGATTAGTAGAAGAATTACCGGAAAAAAAAATCTATTTCTAATATAATCATTACGAAAAAAACATCTACTTTAACTTCTGAAGCATAAGTTGATGTACACGATTATAACTATTAAAATGTTGACTATCACGTTGCTGAACACGATGTAATCTCATCTTTTCTTCCTCTTCTTCTTTTCGTTTTTTAAGTTCTTCCCTTCTAATATCCTCTGGTGTCATATTATATTCAACCTTAGATCTAGCTTTCTCATATTCTTGAATATTACGATATGATTCACGCATTTGAACCTGTTTAGTATTTATGATCCCGTTCTTAGAATAAGCCTGTTTTAAATCAGTATAACCCAATCCTCTACCTTCTGCATTACTAAAATCATTGACTTTATCAACACCTAACTCGGTGTATCCTGTTCTACCAAATGCAACTAAAGCTGAAGGTTCATCCCTAAGAACAATCTCGCGATTTAAATTAGTGTCCTCATCTTTCCAGTTTTCAAAGGTTGAATTAAAGACATCTAGATTAAACTTATTGGAAAATATTTTAGGTTGTTCCTTCTGACTAGATTCATCCTTTAACCATTCATCATATCCATTATCTGTTGGATCAGCAATCTTATTTTCCTCGAAAATCTTGTTGAAAGCTGTTAAATTAAATTTCTCATTCTTTAAGTTAACATTTTTACGTTTATCATTGCTTTGATCTTCAATATATTGTTTAGATTGTGATTTTAATTCACCATATTGTTTATCTTGTTCCTTATTTTTAAGTTTTTCTAATAAAGAAAAATAAGCCTTGGTAACTGCATCAAATAATTCAGGATTACCACCTTTATCTGGATGTGTTTGTATGGCCTTTTTACGATAAGCTAATTTAAGTTCATCTAATGTATAATTTGCTGAAAGACCTAATAATTTATATGAATTAACATTATTATTCTGTTCAAAAGCATTTAATTGATTCATATATTCAGCTTTTCTACGTTTTTGTTGTTCCTCAAATTGACGTCTTCTTTGTTGTTGTTCTTCTTCGAATTGACGTCTAGCTTGTTCTTCTTCGGTTAAATATCTATCATTAATATTCATATTCGCAGTTGAATGAACCATCAGTTGTTGTTGTTGTTGTTGTTGATTACTTTGATATTGTATTTGTTGTTGTTGAGTTTGATTAGTTGCTCTTTCTAAATATTCATTAATTTTATTATATTGTTGGTCAGTTAATTGAGTACCATATTCTTTTAAAATTAAATCAATCATTTGTACACCAAATGCTGGATTATTTGCGATTTGAGATTTAATTTCTGGATTAGATAAAATCCCACCAATATTACTACCACCTCCACCTCCAACATTATGTTGTTGTTGATATTGATGACGTGATTGATATTGTTGTTGTTTCATTTCTTGCATTTTAAGTTGTGTATAATATATTTGTTGTTGTAATTTATGTAAATCAATATTTGATCGATGTTGTTGATATTTAAGTTGCTCTTTTAATTGAGAAACTTGTTTCTGGAAATCATTAGTCGGTTGTGATGATTGATTACCCATTATTATTATTATTAATATAAAAAACTCAGATAATTAAAACGAACTTTTTATCTTCTAGTACTGTGTAATTCCAAATCATATGCTGTGATTGGTGATATTAAATAAAATTGAATATGGTATGGTTAATTATAAAAAATTAATTCAAATATGGATACTCTACCAACTTACGAAGAAGTTATGACCAACCCACATAAATATCCAATTATTAAAGGAAAAGCTAAGGTTAATTTACCACCTAAGCGGAAGTGAAAACATTTTTTTTATATCTAGATATATAAAATAGAATGGATTTAACAGATAATAATATGAAAGTAGGTGTAGGTCTTCATAATGATGAAGATATCGCATTTGATATGGAAACACAATCTACTTTTTATGCTAGAATGAAAGAAAATGATTATTTTGATCAATTAAAAAAAAATCAAGAAGAAAATCGTTTTAACCAATCTTTTATGAAATTCCAAATAGATGATTATGATAAATATATGAATATTAGACAATCTACAGGTCATTTTCAATTTCCAGATAGAAAAATAAAATCATTTGTTGAATTAGATAATGAATATTATGAACATACACAAATACCTGAAAGAAGATTTGAACAATTAGCTAGAAAAAAATATAATAATTTTGTGAATGTTTATAATTTTCCATATCAAGGAATTAAAAAAGATAATCAAGCTATACAAAATTTACCTAAAAGTGTTTCTACTTTTGTGGCATCAGGTCTACCTGGACCAAATAATGAAAATTGGGTGTCAGATAGATTATCAATATATGAAAAAAAAATAATTGGAAGAGATGTACAAGATACTAGTAATTATAGATATCGTATTGATAATACTTTAACTAATCCAGATAAGAATAAATTATATTTCCAAAATTATGTTTGATTCACACTAAAACTCTTCCAATTTATTTTATATTTACCCTTTTCTAGATCTTTAATTTGAATCAATTTATCACCATATTTTTTCTTGAATTGAAGCATTCCTTTTTGTTTTGCTCCTAGATTATATTCTTTTTCTAATCCACCTTTTCCAGTTCCAGATCTAGGGGCTGTAAAAATTAAATGATTAAAGACACAATTCTGGAATCCATTTTTAAAAAGTGTGATAGTAAAATCAGTGTCTTCTAGTGTTACTAGACTAGTATCATATTTAATATTTGGATTTGATTTTATAGCTGAAATATTTAATAACTGGATCATTCCAATATTTGTATTGATTGTGATTGGTTTAGCCGGTATGGCGAAAGTAGAATATTTAAACCCAAATTGAACTATTTTAGAATCCATTTTATTAATCATCTTTTCAGCTGTCATAATAAAAGTTTTGAAATCAACCTTTTCAACTTGACTACCCTTAATGAAAAAATTGGATAAATCATCATCTGACATCCATATTTTAGTTTCTTTGTTTTTAATAGCTAGTTCTAGAATGTATTGGCGTATCTCTGAAATCTTAATTATATTATCGGGGAGTATAACCAGATGTGATGGATTATAATACTTTGCATAATTTTCATACTGATGACTAGCAATGATAATATAGTATTTAATACTTGGTTTGATATCCCGGAGATTAATTAAAAATTCAGAATCTTGCCGATATATACTTGGAATATAAAAAGGATACATTGATTACTTTTACATAAATAAATATATTATTTAAATTCATATAAAATTATTTTCTTTAAAAAAAACAAAACAAAATAAAATGAGTATAATCTATATAACCGGAGTGATATCTTTAATCATTCAAGTGATTACTGGGATATTTGATTATTATGTATTACAACTAAATATCCCACCAGAAATAAATCTATTAAGAGAATTATTATTAGTTGAATTTGTTGTACAAATTATCGAAGGTAGTTTTTATATCTGGATGGTTATGAATTTTAGTACTATTAAAAACATAACACCTAAGAGATATTTCGATTGGGTTATCACAACACCATCTATGTTATTAACATATTCTATATTTTTAATATATTTAAAAAATAATGAAAAGGAAGGTACTAGATCAATGAGTGATGTTATTAAAGAACATTGGAAAGTATTACTACCTATTATATTACTCAATTGGTTAATGTTATTATTCGGTTACCTGGGTGAAATGAAAATTATACCAATCGTAACTGCTAATATACTAGGTTTCATACCATTTATAATTTATTTTGGAATGATTTATCACAACTTTGCCAAGGACTTTTTATTAGGTAAACAAACATTCGCCATATTCTTTGGATTATGGTTATTATATGGTGTAGCTGCATTTTTCCCATATTATCTTAAAAATAGTTGCTATAATATCCTAGATTTATTTGCCAAAAACTTCTTTGGTATCTTTATAGCTGGAGTAATTATTTATAAATTAAAAAAATATAATGAATTAAAAAATAATGAATTAAAAAATAATGAATTAAAAAAAAACCTAATTTAACATAATACTCTCATAAAAATTGAATATTAATTTTTCTATAATTAACTATTAAAATCCCAACATAAAATGGTTGAAGAAACGCGCAAGCTTTACAAGCTGCAAGACAACATCGCCGGAGACTTTACGGCTGTCTACAACGTGGAAGAGTGCTACATTGACTTTGGCGGTCCTGATGATGAGGATAGCCTTTATTTGATGAATTTGCCTCTGAGCTTTAGTTTGACACCAACTACTCCAGCATCGGAGAAGAAAGCAACAATCTTTCAAAAGATCAAAAGTTGCATCCTCCAACGATTCTTGACCAAAAAAGAAGAGAATGTCGATATTATTTTAGTAGACTGATGTAGGTATTATTAGTGTTGCTTAAAAACAAAACATTTTTTTTATTTATTTTTCTTATTATATTTTTAATTTTGTAACTAATAAAACATATTTGTCAATTATTTATTTATTTAAAAATAAATATAAAAAAATATACTAGAATAAAAGATAATACTAGAATAAAAGATAATACTAGAATAAAATATAACAATGGATATTAATATTATCGATTATTTAATAAGCAAATATCAAGAATCAAAAATCATTGAAGCAGAATACGATACTATTTTATGTAGTATTCAAATCAATATGATTGAAAAAGGAACTATAACTAAAGATATTAAATTAAGAAATCTAGGTATTAATAATTTAGAATATATAAGTGATAAACTAGTTGATTTAAATGCTGTTATTGCTTTTTTAAAGACCGAACTTAAAAATCATATCACAGATGATGCTATTTTTAAAAAAGAAGTTGTATTATCTGGATTAAATGATTCAGAAAAAGAAGAAATATTAGCACGTACAAATAAAGATATAGAATTATTAAAAAAAGAAAAAGAACAATTAAATACATTAATGTTTAAAATGCTTTGTGATAAAGATTTTAAGGGATTCCTGGAAAAAAGAAAAGATTTCGAATATATTGATTGGTTAATAAATAATTTAGAAGTTAAAAATTGAATATAATATAAAAATAAATACATAAATAAATAAGCAATAATAAAATGCTAATTGACACTGATAAACCTATTTTATTAATTGATCTTGGATATGCAATGTTTTATCGCTATTCTGCAACCCAAGTTTGGTATAAACATTCCCATCCAGAAGAAAAAGCTGATTTAGTCAAGGATTATAAATGGCACGATAATGTGGAATTTGTTGAAAAGATGAAGAAGATGTTCATTGTTGATATTTTACAGCTAGCGAAAAAATATAAAGTACCTAAAACCAATATTATAATTGCCGAAGATTGTCATTTAAAAGACAATTGGCGTACTGAGATATTTCCAGAATATAAAGGACAAAGATCTGAAGAACGTCAAAAAAATGGATGGCAAGGAGGATCTTCATTTGATATTTTATATAAAGAAGCACTTCCAGATATGGTTAATGTACATGGTGTGATTCATTTAAAACATCATAAGATTGAAGCCGATGATATCATTTCCCAAATTGTTATTAAACATATGGGTAAAATCAAGTTTATTATTGTTGCATCGGACAATGATTATTTTCAAATTCTACAAGATGATGTAGATTTAATTAATATGAAAGGTGTAAGTCAAAAAGAAAAAATGAAAATGTCACCTAAAGCTCATTTAATCGAAAAAATACTAAAAGGTGATGTATCAGATAATATTAGTGCTTGTTTATTTAATAAAAAATTACTCTCTGAACTAGTACCTGGAACTGGAGGAAAGGACGATAAATTTATTAAAACCAATAAAAAGATTCTAGATTATTATCTAGACCACCTAGATCAATTAGAAAGTGATTATGCAAAATATGGTGAAAAATATATTCAAGGATTTTCTAATAATAAAAAATTAATTGATTTCTCGGAATTACCAGCTAACTATATTAAAGACGTTGGAAATATGATTATATTAGGATAGTATTTGGTATAAAATTGAATTTATTTACCATTTTTTTATATTTTAAAAATTAAGACAATGAACACTGTGGTTCGCTACACTCCGCCGACTGAAGACTCCGATGACGATTCTGTCTTCAACGAGATTGAGAAAGGTAGTAAGTTCTTTGGCAAGAAGTTTAGCAACTGTGTATTGATCTCTCCGAATGGCGCCGAACTGTCTTTCTACTTGCAACCGATCGACCAGAGCAAGACGTGGTCTAGTTTAGGCCTGCGTGCGTTTGGTGCCGTCTGTGGTACCATTAAGAATGTTACGTCGTTTGTCTACGAGTTGTTGCCGACTGTCACTGGCACTGTTACTGGGAAAGAGGTCGTCCTAGTGATGTCATTCAATTCTAAGTAATAGTTCATTTATATTTTTTTATTGCGTTTATTTTATGATTATTGTGTATACGTTTAACGCAAATGAGTATTATAAATCCATATGATTTACTTGGATTTGATAGTAAAAATCCAAATATCGAAATGAAAGAGTTAAAAGCACAATATTATACACTTTCTTTAATATGTCATCCAGATAAAGGTGGTACAGCTGAAGATATGATAATTCTTAAAAATGCATATCAATATATTAAAGAACAAATTGAAGGTAAAGATGCAAAATCAAAGGATGTTAAAGAAGTTGAGGAAGAATTTAAAAATTTTATGAAAGATCAAGAGAATACACCACCACCTTTTTCTCAAATTTATGAAGAAGCACATCTTTGGTTGCAAGAGTTTAATAAACAATTTGTAGGTGATAATACTATTTTATTATCAGATGGCTATGGTGATATGATGGATACTACATATCATCCGATTGATACGAATATTGATCAAATTAAAGAAAAAAGATATCTAGAAATTGATCAGAAACCAATTGTTGAATTTAAACAAGAAATAGTCACATATACTGAACCAGTATCATTTAATTTCAATTCATCGTGTGGATTTAATCTAAATCAGGAAAAGATTAATGATTTTTCTATTAATACGATGTCTGATTATAAGAAAGCCTTTACATCAATTGAATTTGAAAATCTAAGTGTGAATGATAATAATGATGATGTACTTAATAATTTTGAAAAAATGATGGCTGATCGTGCTAGTCTAGATAATAATTTAATTGAAAAATCTAAAGAGGATGTTAAAATGGAAAAACTTATTCAAATGAAATTTGAAGAATTGGTTAATGAAAATAAAGAAAAAACTAAATAAGTTTAGTGACCACCACCTACAATACCGTAGACGTTACCACCGCATTTAGGGCATACACCTTTGGCCATTTTAACTGTGCGGGTTTTTGTTTTCTTTGACATTTCGGAAACATTTTTGGCAGCTACTTTTGTTTTGCATTTAAAGCAGTAAAGTTGGCGTCCTTTAGAGGCACCACCACGATGATGTGTTGGTTCAGGGGTACGTGTGCTACCACCTTTTAATGTTTTTTTGGCGGGGTTACCACCTTTTAATGATTTTTTAGCGGCTGAGCCACCTTTTAATGATTTTCTGGCGGCACAGCTGCCACCTCTTTGTTTTTTTGAGTTCATTTTATTTTATTAGAAGAAAAAAAATTAAAAATGAAATGAAAAAATTAAAATGAAAAAATTAAAATGAAAAAATTAAAATGAAAAAATTAAAATGAAATAAAAAATTAAAATTGTGTTTAAATTTAATATAAAAATAAATTAATTTAATTTAAATAAAAATAAAATACAAAATGAATTCACAAGTATTAGAATATATTGAAGAAGTTCAAAAATGCCGTAAAAAATTTGTTGAGAAAGAATATGGTGAAATTACTCTTGAACAATTTAAATTTAAAATGTCAGAGAAATTTGCGACTTTTTGTGAAAAATATCCAATGATATTTGATCGTGCAACCGATGGATTTTTTGATAAACCAGAGGAATTAAAAAGACTTAAAATGGCAATGGGAATTATTGATAAAACAAATAATGGTAAAATGTCAAAAGAAGAAGGTGAAAAAGAATTTGGACAACATTTAGTTGATGTTTTTGTTAAACCACACGTTCCAGAAAGTGCTAGAAAGCAAGTTTAACTTTAATTTTAATTTTTTATTCAACAATATAGATTTTTTGAATATAAATATTTCAAAAAAATTGAAATGATAAATAGTAATTTAACTATGATAAAACAACTATGGCTAAACGTGTACAATTGACTCCTAATGTACAAGCTATCCGTGAATATGATGAGGATGGTAAACTTTACGAAGAATATTTTGTGATTAACGGAGTTAAACACGGAAAATATAAGCAATATTATGACAATGGAGTGATTGAAATTGAATGTGAATACGTTGATGGTGTTAAAAATGGTCCTTATTTTGAATATTATGACAACGGAGAAGTTTATCTCAGTTGTAAATACGTCAATGATCGTAAGGAAGGTGAGTACATTGAATATCATTATAATGGTAAAATCAATGAAAAAATGATTTATCACGATGATCTACTAAATGGACGCTACGAAGGTTACGATGAAAATGGTGTATTGGTTGAAACGGCTACCTACGTTAATGATGAGATTGTTAAGAATGAATAATTCACAGTTACGTTTCAGATAAAATAGATCGTGTTGTCAGAAAAATATCTAGATCTTCTATTTTTTTTGTAAAGGTATTAGAATAATATTTTTGATAAAAATAACTATCTATATTTATAGGTATATTATAAGCTTGACACCATTTAACAGCTTTTCTAGTTTGCTCATTAAATATTATATCTAGTTCCTTCCATCCAGGTTTTTTATTTATTATATCAATCGTTTTATTAATATATTTACTTTGTTCTTGATAACTTTGAAGATTATATTCCATTATACGATCAAAAAAAAATAATGGCGGATTTTCAAAAAATGATTTAAATACCATTTCCTTATCTTTTAAATCATCCCAGATATTTAAAATATTCTCCAATTGATTAATATAATATTGTTCTTCTAAATAACTATTAAATCCTGTATATTTTAACGCTACTATATATTTTTCTGAATTAGCTGGTCTAGATGTTAAAGGTTTAGCTAAATATACTTCTTCATATAAACAAGATATAAAATAAAGTAATTGGGATGTTATATATGAATAACTATCATATATTTTACAGATAAATGTACCTTTTAGTTTTTGTGATCGAATGCCAGTTAATATTTCAGCCAATATTAAACGATGAGACAATTGCTCTTGTTTATTAAAATCAATTGAGAAATCAAAACCACCGTCGGCTGTTATTAAATCTGCACCAGAATGAGCTTTATTTATTTTTCGTGAAAATGATCTAATATTAGATATTTTATATAAATCACCTGTATTATCAATACCATAATCAATATCAATGTTTTTTTTAAATTGTTTAATTAATGAATTCGCTTTAATCCATCCAGGAATTTCTTTATTATACGGATTCAAAGTAATACCATAATATTTATCTAATAATGGATTTATTTTTAACATACGATGACGATAATATAAACAAGCCTCAATAAATCCACCAGGACCTTCCGCTAAATGACCAGATACAATTGGATCAATCGGATTATTTATTAAACCAAAATGATTAATCAGTTCCCACATTTTAAAAAATGATCTACTTAAAGGATCATATCTAGATATACTTTCATCTTTCATTTTATTATTTGATATATGAATCAATTCATATAAATTACTGATTTTTTTATTTTTATCCCATTCTTTTGATAAATTATTTTCATCAATCTTATTTTTAGTGGAAATCAATAATTTCCTTTCAAATTGATTAAAATAAAAATTAGTGTCAACTACATTACAAGTTTCTATTTTAATTCCAGGTAATACAAAACTATCATTTACATCTTTTAACTTAACTTTTATTGACAAATCTAACATTTTATAATATATCAATCAAAAACCTTAAATCAAAATACAAAAAAATTGATTTTTATTTTATTTTTTTATTTACCTAAAAAAAATGTCATATCCTTGTGATTTATGTAATAAAACATATCTAACATATTCAGGATTATATAGCCATCGAAGACATCACGATCCAGAATATATACCAAAATTTTCCTGTTCAGGTTGTGATTATTCACACGATAATATAACACATTTAATAAGACATCAATTAGTACACGCAAAAAGGAATGAATATATTAACATTATTACAAATGACCGACAATTATATAGAAAGAAAAGTAAATATATTAGTATGTTCAAGGAAGAAACAAATGATTTTTACTGTCCAATCTGTCAGAAAACATATTTGTATCGTCAATCATTACAAGTACATATAAAAACACACGAAATAAATCGAACATTTAGATTTAATTGTTGTAATTGTGATTTTAAGACTGATCATAAAGCACATTTTGGAAGACACATTGATAAATGTCAGAATAATACTTCTACGTCGTATACTTTAACATAAAATTGATTTTTTATTTTAGTTTTTAATTTAATATATTTCATACAATTCTTAATGTCTTGTAATTGTTCAGCTAAAAAAAACAAATCAAATAAAGTTAAGAAATTAGAAAAAGTCTATAATGCTAATATTTTTACAGGTAAATGTACGTGTTTTAATGGTGATAGTTTATTAGATGAACCTTTACAAAAAGGTTACTATATTACAAATTTAACTGAAGAATTAATCAATATTTTAGCATTTTATGATGAAGCTATGCAACAAGATATTGATGAAGTTAATACTGAAAAAGAAAAAAATAGAAATTATAGACATTTATATGATATGGAGATTGAATCAATCAAATATAATTATTCTATGTTAAAGAATGCTATCTCGACAGGTTATTTTATTAAGACTGATAATAAATAACCTATTTTCTTTGTTTACGTGTTTTTCTTTGTTTATTTTTACGACTACCACCAGTTTTTTTTGTGTGTGTGTTTGTGTTTTTTACTCTGCTATTTTTTAATTTACCTTTTTCATTATATTCATAATTTCCTTGCATAATACCTCTTAGCCTATATACATTATTACTTGCTGGTTGAACAGGATATGTACCAGGCTTAGATGGATTATAAGCTTTTAATCTAACTACCTTATCAGGATTATATGTTCCTCTCTTACCCCATATATCTGTAGCTCCATTATTTTTTTTTCTGTGAGTACCTATGAATTCTCTATACAATCTCTTTCTAGCTGCTGTGGCTGCTGTGGCTGCTGTGGCTGCGTCATAAGTAGGATTTCCTAACACATCTTGTGTAGCAAGTGTTTCATATACAGGATTTCTAACCACACTACTTTTTGTATTTATCAATATCAAATGTTTAGAAAAACTTCCATTTGTACGTCCAAAAATATAATACATATTATTACCCTTATTATTAGCCATATCATCAACATTAATTTTACCAACACCATGATACCCCAAATAAACTTTTTCAGTAGCAGCGTTTGGAATATTACTATCAAACTTAATAGGTTGAGATGCATCATAATTAATTGTTATTTTTTTTGGATTAGTTAGATTACCATCTATGTACAAGACTTTATTAAAGAAATTATCATCAACAATACTTAATTCTTCTTCTGTTTGCAATTTCTCAACTGTATTATATTCATTTTCTATTTTAACTTGAACTGTACCTTCTGTAAAAAATTGACAATTTTCTGCGTCAAATCTTAATGTTAATGTATTTTTATTATATTCAGCAATATTAGGTGAATCCCCTTTTATAAAATCTTTCAATACTGTAGAAGAAAAGTCACAACTTACAAGTTTTTGTCCATTCTTACCTATTTTAAAACCATAACCAAATCCAAATGGAGCGTGACCAAAAATATTGTATATATTTTCATTCTCAACTGTATCAACCAATTTTCCTTGGTCATCATATAATAATTTAAATTGCGTGTTAACACCAGGCATAATTGGTGATTGAGTATCACGATATCCGGAATCTTTTATTGATGGATTTTTGCTTATTGGACAAGCCATCGCAATTAAAGCTCTAAGTATTTCGTTTTGTGTGTCTTCCAATTTTGCATGATAAAATTCGTCAATTTTAAAATGTATCGTTTTATTTAATGCAACTATATCATTAAGTTCAGCATTATTACCTCCTCTTTGATTTTCACCCAAAAAAGAATTAATTACTGGTAATTTGCCTTCAATATCACTATATAAAGAAGTACTAAAATTAGAATGAATACCACCATGAGAAAATAAATAAAGTTTATCCTTTTTTTCAGCAAATCCAACAAGTGGAGTATTTCTTAAATATCTATATAAGCATCCATCATATGGAAATTCATCAGTTGAAGATAATTCTGGATCTAACATTCTAGCGTATATTGTAAATACTAGAGCAGCTTTTAGTTCTTCATCTTCTACATTTTCACCAGCTTCAATTAATAAACCTTTATTTGTATTTACGGCACTCATAGTACCTTCTTTTGGATCAGCCCCAAATATAGATAAATATCTATTATGTAATGTTGGTGGAATATCTGTATCTGTGTGACCATACCTGTGACCATACCATCTCGGATATGTTGGTCCTCCTTTATCTGTCCCCACTGAATTCCAATACGGAGCAAAGCTCTTTAAATCTTTGACTAACCACGGTTGTTGTGCGATTGGCTTAAGTTTTTCGTCTTCTGTATAGCATAATTTTTTTAATTTTTCTGCAATCTCCTTAATCGTTTTTCCATCCGTCCACCATTTATTTGTAAGTACATTTTTTTGTTTTTTTGCATTTGCATTTGCGTTTGCAGTTGGGTTTGCATTTGCGGTTGCATTTGTAGTTGTATTTGCAGATTTTGACGATGTATCAAATTGAACCAATTGCCATAAATTTAATTTATTTAAATCACGGTTACCTAAAACTGATGCACAATTAGGATTTTCAATAATTTCCTTGATATATTTTAAAAAAACAAGATTATCTTTATCAAAAACGTTTTCTGTTGTATAATCTCCCATATCTCCAAGAAATATAACTGGACTTCTTTTAATATGATTATCAATCTTATTTATAATACCGGTTGAAAGTTGACCTTCTGGATCGCTAATTAACATAACATTTTTAGAGTTACCTAAAAAAGTGGTAAAATCACCACTTCCTGTTGATTTTAAATAAGTAATTTGAGACAATTTCTTAGACAAATTATTAGACATTTTATTTTATATTATAATAATATAAAAAATATTAAATTATCCAAAAATATAAAAATTAATGTTTGCGTGTTTTTTTATTTTTTGAAGAAGTTTTTCTTTTTTTATGTGTTCGTCTTCTTCTACCACCACCTAAGTTTGTAGTTCCAGTAGAATTGTTTTTTTTTTTTTTTCTTTCAGCCATTATCTTTAAAAAATTATTATTTTTTGCCGCTATTCTAGCTCTTAGTCTATCTTGATTAGTTGAAATTTGTCTGGATGTTTCGATTGCATCCAACTTATCCCTAAGCGCTAATCTATCTTTGAATTCTTGAACAAGACTCTGTCTTTCAAGACCTTTCACATCAAATATTCCTCTAACATCATTATTAATTACTGTTTTTGGTTTTAATGAGTTTGGAATTACTCGTGAATTATTAATTTCGACACTATTCTGACCTGGTCCAACCCAACCTTGATTTTTTTTAAAAACCCAATGTATTTTTCCTGACGACATTTTTTTTTGATTTATTTTATAGTTAGAAAAATTAATATTTTTGGTTTTATTTTTCTAACTTGTTTTTTTAAATCCTACCACATAATTTTTGATATTTATTTTTTATATAATATATTTCAGTAGTTTATAAAATTAAAATTACTTAATGACAATTAATTCAGATACAGAATTTCTTTGTTGTTCTTCCTTAGTTAATTGACGTTTTTGAAGTGCCTTCTTAATCTGTGATGAATTAATCGGAGGTAGAATCGGTGGACATTGCCAAAAGAAACGACGAAAAATAGTATCAAATTGATAATCTTCCGGATAATATTGAATAATTGGTGATGTTGAACTAAATAATGTCTGATAACTCTCCGGTAATAAATGTTTACTTTCCGGAGGTAAAATCATCATTAATTGTTCATATGGTGTATAAGGTGGAGATTTATGTAATCGAACACTTTTCCATTTTTCATTACCACACTCCTTATTAAAAGCAAAATCATATAGATGATTAATTGTTGGAGCGTGATGATACGGATAATACCAATCCCAAGCTGTACATCCTTGATAATAATAAGTCAACGTCCATAATAATCCTTGAATATATTTATAACAGACATCCTCAATATTTTGTCTAGTTGGTTCAAAATGAAAACAGACACGATAATATCTTAGAGGCCAATTACTATCTTGATTACGGATATCAATACTTTTTTCTTCTTCACGATGATAGAGTGGATAATTTTCTAATTCCGTTTTTTCAATATCATATCCATTATTCTTAGTTGAATTATGAGGTCTTAGTCTTTCACGTTTTGTTTCTAAATTAACCATCAATGAATTCTCCATTTTAGATAATTGTTCAAAAATCTTAATAAAGAACTGATAATTAATTGTACAATTATCAATATTTACTAGAAATTCAAATTTTTGTTCAGCCGTGTAATTTGAACGGTCAGGACGCCAACCACCTTCCATTTCAGCGCCATTCACATCACCACTATAAATTGAACTATCACGAACCCATTCATATTTCTTAACAACTTTGAATAATTCAGTAAAAACCGCACAGTAGACATTGGATAATAAATCTAATCCACTATCTTTAATATTGAGAGGCGGTAGATTAGGTAAAAAATCGTTACCAATCATAAAACATAGAAAGACATAATCATCTACTAATTGTAATTTATCTGTCATTTCTAGCTTTAATTTATTACTAATTTTATCAGTTAGTTCTTGAATTAAAGCCATTTTGAATGAGTCAATGTCTAGATAACAAAATGTTGTACCAGCATCAAAATAATCTTTGCCGAATTCAGTTGATTCACGAAGTAAATAAATGTGATTAATATGAGATACCAAAGATAACATAATTAAATCGGCATCTAATCCATAAATCACGATATTGTCATTATTAAAGTCATCCGAATGTGATTTGATATATTGAAGAATTTTATGTTCACCTTCACCTGGTTGATTAGAATCTGAGATGATAATAGTGAGTTGCGGATCATTGAAAAACTTCTTCAGTGCCTCGGTTAATTTAGCCATAAAAACTGTTCCTGGCGAAATAGAATTAGAATCCCAGAATTCATCTTCGTGATCTTTTAATTCTTGTGTGACATTTGGATCGTGATAATCATTACGATGTTTCATTTCGGTATCTAAATGACGTTCTTTGATTGATTTAAAACGACGGTTACGTTGTTGTACCATTTTCGCACGTGGTGCGACACCATCAATTGCAATATATATTAAACGTCGTGGATTAGCATATTTAATAATTTTTGATAAATGTGCTAAACATTCTTCAATCATATGTTTTTCACACATTTCACGACGGTTATGACTATAATGTTCTCTGGCAAATTTGCGACAACACGGATGAATTGCACAATTAAAATCAAGAAATAAAGCATCAATTAATTCAAGTTTACGTTTAATAATCGTATCTGGATAACGATTTGCATATTTATAGAAATATCCTGGAATGCCCATTTTATACTATATAATAAAAAATGATCTATGCTTAAATCAATTTTTTAGTCGACGGTATTATGTTGATCTATTTTATTAGTTTTGCATTTATTTTTCCAATAAAAGAAAGGTACTAATGGTAATTGAATAGTCCATAATAATCCATCTATTATAAAAGTTAATGGTATACATAAACAGCCACATACTTCAATATCACTTTGACAATTACAAAATGTATTACGTCCTTCTAGAGAACAATCTGTAATACGTGTTGTTAATGGTAAATTACATTTTCCATTAAGTGGAAAAAAACTAATATCCATTTATATGATTTGATGAGTGATGAATGATGAATGATTTTTCAATTTTATTTTAGATATCTCAATAAAAAAAATAAAAAAAATTGGTTTTATTGTAACACGAACACGAACACGAACACGAACACGAACACTTACTTGCGACCGAGGACACGGCGCTCGTAGACGGTGCGAACAAAGTCGGCGTGCGAAGCGAAGAGCTTAATGTCCGGCGTAATCGCCGTCCACTTGACTCCGACCGCGTCGTCACCGGCCTTGAGCTTGAACTTGTCGAAGACGCTACCGTCCTCGTCGTGGAAGTTCATCGCGACAGTCTCCATCCAGCAGTTGTCGGTGTTGCGAGGGTCGTCGACGTAGCCGCGGTAGACCTCGGTGCCGTTGGCAAACAGGCGGTTGAGCTGTGCATCGGTGGCCTTGCGTTCCTCCGGAGTCTGCTCGAGCGAGTTGAGAGCCTCCTCACCGAACTCCTTGCGGAGAGTCAGTGAGACGGTGTCTCCAGCCTCGACCATCCCACCGGGAATCGCCCACTCACCGGTGTCGCCGCGCTTGATCGCGACAAACTCCAGCACGTCGTGGCCCTGGGGGTCCTTGACACGGCGGCCAGCTTCGTCCTTCTTCCAGCGAGTGACCAGGGGGTCAGCCGCGTGGTTGGGGCCAAAGCGTCCCAGCAGTCCCTGGCCGACCATACCGGTGCGTCCGTTGGGGTTGCGGGGAAAGCCATCGACGACGTCGTACTTGCCCATGTAGCTGACACGGTTGATCTTGCCATCCATCGCGTTGAACTTGACGTTGGAAAGATCGGCGCGGTTGTCAGCCCAGACAGGTTGCTTGGCCACCGGGGGGGCGGTGAAGAGCACGGGGTCGTAGCCGGCGAACGGCGTCTTCCAGGAGACGTTGGCGTCCGGGACGGGTGTGCGATCAGGACCGTTGAGGTACGTGGAGTTGCGGCACTTGTTATGGACCTTGTCAGCCATTGTGATTGTTGTTGTGATTTTATGATTCAATTAAATAAATATGTAATATCAATTTTTTATATAATAATAATCTAAAAATACTAAAAATAAAATTGATTCTCTAAAAGGACTTAAAGGAAGATTACATTATATTAATTAATAAGATCATAAAATGTCTAACACACGTGAATTTCGTAAAAACCCAACTCAAGCCCTTAAAATGTACAGTCAATTTTTCCTTCCGATGAAGAATTTCTTAGAAGGTCAAATTAAGACACTTAACCTTGATGTTGATATTGATCACCTTTATCCTATTAATGAAGCTTGGGCATATTTTTGCACTGAACCTATTTCAAACCTTAACCGTCGTAAAAATCGTATGAAACGTAAAGATGCTCCAGATGGTCATCTTAAACGTCCTATGTCGGCATATATGTGGTATATTAATGAAAACCGAGCTAAATATCTTAAAAAAAATCCAACGGCTAAATTAACTGAAATTTCTATTGAACTATCTAAACAATGGCGTGCTCTTACACCTACTGAAAAAGAAGTTTATGAAAAGAAATATGCCGATGATAAAGAACGTTTTTCACGTGAACGTGAAGCGATTCATGATAAAATTAAAGAAGATAGTAAAGATATCCCTGAGAAACCTAAGTCACCGCTTAGTGCATATGCTTATTTTATGAAAGACGAAAGTATTCGTGATAAACTTAAAGCTGAACATCAAAAGATGTTAGCTGAAGGTAATAATAAATCTTGGCTTCAATTTGTTCCGATCAAATGGAAGAGTCTTACAGAAAAAGAAAAAGAAAAATATGATACATTAGCGGCTGATGATGCCAAACGTTTCACAGCTGAAATGGAAACTTATAACTCAAAGGTCAAGAAGGAATAATTTGATTTAATTTTCACTTTTTTTAATTTATAATTTTTTAACCATTTTTAATAAAAAATTTGTTAAAAGACAAAGCTGGATCACCTGAAAATTCCAAAACAGATATATGTGGTAATCTACATAAAACAGTATATACAGATGGTAGTGTAGACATCATTAAACCCACCCGTGTGACTTAAGCATACGATTATATGAATCAACCGCTTCATTCATATTATAGCTTTCACGATAATTAGCTGGATCTATTTGACCTTCTCCATCCATAATTGCTGACTTAATATACGTGATCACAGTTGAAATACTTGTCGTCATATCCCAACCTTGATTAGTTAGTAATTCCATACAAATACTACCTCCAAGTGTTATATGACCAGTACGATAGATAAATCTAGGTGAAACAATTCTTACAAAAGGCGGTTGGACAGGATAATTTTCATTAAAACGAAATTCTAATTCAACTTCTTTAATATTATATTTTTTCATATCTTTTTGAATATTTAAATTTCCTTCAAATCCAGATGCAGGTATTAAAATCTTCCAGACATCTAGATTATCTTCATTAATTAATTCAATACGAAAACCAACTTCTTGATTAAATAATGTCTTATATTCCCTCATTAATCTCTTATTACGTAATGTTGAAACTTGAGATTGTTTAGTAGACTGATCCTGATAAATTGATGATTTGAATTTATTATTAAGAAGAGTCATTAAACAACTTTTAAAATTATCAGAATATCCATTATTAACTGAAGGGAAAATTAATAAATACTTTAATAAAACATCTTTTTCATCTGGAACTACATAAATATTAGTGGTTTTATACCATTTTTCACGTGTATCAATTACTTGATATACACCTATTACAATATTCTGTCCGATTGAATAATTTAAAGAGAAATTTACTTCGTCAGACAAATAAATACCTGAACCATAAACAGCACCATTAACTTGCATTTTACTATCTGAACAGACCTTTAATCCATTTCTCATAATTGAATACCAATTTTCTTGACGACTACCGTGATATAAATAACAAGTTTGAGGGGCTTTTTTAAAACGATTCTCAACAAGTTGAGAATGTTGAACACTAAATTGTTGTAATTTTAATACATTATCAGCCAAAGTTTCGACATATTTTTCATCAAGTGTAGTATTAAATAATGTATTGATATCAGATCCAGAAATTAAGTTACCGTTAAATAAGATTGTATTATTAGTTTTAATTGTAAATTTAATAAATCCATATCCAACATTACCGATACAATTATATAAATCTTGATCAGTCTCATATTTAACTAAAATTTCTAATATTTTATTAATTGGATAAATTGTAATAAAATTATCTATTTCCATCCAAGAATTATTAAATGGATTTGGATTATATACTAAATCACGACGTGATGATGTCACTGCCCAATATGCTGTTTTAATTAGAAATTCTAGAATACTAATATTAGGAGTATTTTTATATTTCTGAAATTCTTTGGTAACTGTATCATCTAGAAGAAGAGAATTACAAACATTTATACATTCTAGTTTATCACAAGGCATAAATTTATCACTACCTCCTAAATCTAGTATAGAACCACAATTAAAACAATAGTTATAAATTTTAATAATTTCAAGTAATTCAACTAAATTTTTAATATTTTTTTCCAATCCAGTTTCAATATTTAAAATATCAAAACTAGGTAATATTTTAGATAAAACTTGTTGAGTTATATTAGTTATAGGAACTTCCCATTTATTACTATTATTACTAGTTTTAATATCAAATGTAATATTAATATTAGATTGGATTGTTAATAACAATTCATCCTGTCTTGTTTTTGTATATTTAACACTCGGATATTTTTTTTTTTCTAATATTTCAATGATCTTAGAAATAGACATTTTTGTTTATTTAATATTTAATATTTTAAACTTCAATTTTTAATTTAAAGATTAAATTAAATAGAAAAATTTTCTAATATATAAATAATAATAATAAAATAATAATAAATGAACCAAGGAGTGCATTATTGTTCCCCATATAAAAAAATATCATCCAGATCACCACAAGATTATCCAGTTGACGTTCCAGCAACAGTTGAACCATTATTAAGAGCTAGTAATCCAAACGAAGCTTTACCCAAACCTTGGCCTAATGGTGGTTTATTCTCAGGTCCAGAACCAGCACCAGGAAGTGGATATGAAGCTATATATGTACCAGCTAATTCAGCCTATTATATTAATCAAAATTTAAGATCAGCTAATCCACCACCAGGAGCGATTTACCAATATATTAGTTTTACCAGAGAAGGTAATAATTTAGGTAGTCAACCAGGTGTTTATTGGCTTAACGATGGTAATAATAAATATCCAGCTGATAATAGATATATGATTAGATTTATTAAAAATCAAGGAGATTCTCGTGGTGAAAGATAAATATAAGACTCGATAATTTTATGAAGTTGTGATTTTTTAATTGGTTTTAATAAACGATCACTAAATAGATTGTTTGGTATTATATTTATTGCATCGTCAATAGATGACATTGCTATAATTGGTGGTGGTTTTTGTATTTTCTTCTTTAATTCAATACAGGTATTTATACCATCCATTTTAGGCATACAAATATCCAAGAATATTATATCAAATTTATATGAATTTATAACTAGAAAAGCCTCTTCAGCTGATGAAACAATAATAATTGATTTAACACCTAAACTAGATAATAATTGATATACCATAATACGATTATTTGAATTATCATCAATAACTAGACAAGAAATATCTTTAAAATTTAATTCAGTTGGACTTAATGGTGGAATTCCATTATTAAATGACATAGATAATCTTGGAGGTGTTGATGGTGGTTGTTGTATTTGAATTGGTGATGATGAAGGTGTCGAATCAACAGCTTCAATCGTTAAAGTGAAAGTAGATCCTTGTCCCAAGGTTGAAATAACATTTATATCTCCTCCTAATAATCTAGCTAATTGTCTTGATATTGTTAATCCTAACCCAGTACCATCATATTTTCTATTTAATTGATTATTAACTTGTATATATGGGTGAAATATTTTTTCTAAATATTGTGATGGTATACCTATTCCAGTGTCTTTAACACTAAACTCAATAAATATTTTAACACCAACTCTTTTAACTAAACGAATTGATGTTTTTACTGATCCAGAATCAGTGAATTTTACACCATTTGATATTAAATTTAATAGAATTTGTTTTAATCTCTTTAAATCACAGAAAATATTCTCAGGAATATCTTGATCTATTGTATAAGTTATATCAATCGTATTTTTTGTTTTTTTAGCAATAATAATATCATGAATCTCTTCAATCATTTTATTTAAATTAAAATTTGATGGTACTAAAGATATATTTCCTGAACTTATTTTAGCATAATCTAGTATATCATTTAATATATCCATTAACTGATTACCACAAGTAGAAATAATATTAATATATTCTTTTAAATTAACATCTACTTTATCTTTTAAAATTTGGGTCATTCCAATAATACCATTTAATGGTGTTCTAATTTCATGACTAACATTAAATAGAAAACATTCCTTTTCCATCAAATTATTATGATCTTTATCCTCAATATTTTTAGTGATTGATTGTTTAATAATATATGTTTTACAGTCATTTTGATTAACTATTTTATATTTATATATACTTAAATCAAAATCTGATAATAAAGAACCTAGAATCATTGATTTAGGTAAATTTAGTAAATCTTCAGTTGATTTATTTATATTTATTATTAAATTATTATTATTTATTATAATAATAGAATCATCAATTTCATCTAATACGGATTCATTCATATTTTTTATTTACTATTTACTTTATATTATACATAAATTATAATAATGATAAAATATCTAAATAATAATTAAAAGATTTACAATGACTCTATTAAAAAGTAGTCATAAAAAAAATATCATTCATAAAAAAAAAACAATTCGAAAAAAAAATATTAGACATAAAAAAAAAATAGGAGGTAATGGTTTTGTTATTAATAATTCAAAATTATTTACACCTTATATGAAATTTAGACCATTATTTGTAGAAAATAAAGAAAAAATTTTTATGCCACCTGAACAAATAGGTATTCATCATTTTAAAGAACACGCATTTGATAAGATTAGAAAAAAAATAGAAGCATCATATGTAGGAAAAAGTCAACAAGATATTGAAAAAAAAGTATTTTTATTATTTGTTAAATATTTAGAAGATACTATACGTTATGTATCATTTGATGAATATTTAAAAGCATTAGAAAAAGTTTCACAAGAAATAAAAGAAAAAATTCTAGATAGTTCAGAGTATCAAACTATTATTTTATGTGCACAAGATAAAATTAGTAAATCAAATTTTTGGGTACTATTATTATGTTTAACTTTTTTAGATGAAGATATTAGAAGAGTTATACCAAGTAAAACAGTATATGTATCAAATGATATATCAGAAGCATACGCATTTTTTAAAGATAATCCTAAAAAAACTGAAATTAATGGAAAAGTTGCCTTTATATATTTTGATGATATGTCTTATAGTGGTGAACAAATAAGTATGGCATTGCCTATCAATAAAGATGATAATCAAAACGATATTGATAATTTTGTAATATTTTTATGTGTTAGTTTTATATCATCTACAGCAATTAATGGTATTAATGTTCATCATACAGTATCTTTATTTGATTCAACTATAAAAGTGAAATCAAATAAAGAACAGATCGTAAAATGGTGTTCATCTAATGAATCTTATATAGTTGAATTGTTTTCAACATTATTTCATGGTATTGAAAATGGACAAAAAAAAAATATATTATCTCTACTTATATCTTGCATTTATGCAAGATTATGTGGAATTAAAGACACACATAATTATAAAAGCAATGTAACAAATGCAGATAATTATAATGGTTACATAAAAAAGTTTATACGAAATTATGATTTAGATGAAGAAAAAAAACAGATTTTGCTTGCTATATTAGCTATTAATAATAAAAAATCCAAAGCGTTTTATTGTTATGATAGTCTTATACCAATTTATTTTGATCATAAAGTCGCAGATGGTATATCAACATTTCAAAAATTTTTAAGATTAGGAGAACATCCTACTGCGAATGATAATGATTTTGAATCTATGTTAGAAAATTGTGATGTTACAGAAGAATTAAAAACAAAATACAAAATTGATAAACGTATGTATGTTTCTCCAGAGGATGAATGTCCTAAAACATTTTATAAAAAACTAGAATATACATTAGAAGGAAAAGTTCTTAATACAGAAGAACATATTAATGCATTTTTTTATAATTGATATAATGATAAAAAGAATTTAAGTATTTGATGTCTTATTTTATATATATTCACTATGGATTTTATTACAGAAATTATCCATAAAGGCTGTGCCTTAAAATGTTATTTTGAAGATAATGAGAATGAAGGTTTAAATGTTGTTAAAATTACAACAAACAATAAATTATATCCTACTTTTAGTGAAAAAAATGATATTGAGGTATTCTCACTTTTGATTAGTCTTCTTGTTTCTAAATTAAATAATGATATTAACGATCCTTATGACTACGATGAAAATACCAATAAAGGAATATGTATTATAAATAAAAAAATATTTAGTATTTCGCTGCCTAAATCAATACATACATTATTTTTAGATAATGTGAATGAGATTGAATCTGTAATTAAAGAAGAATTGAATAAATATTCTATAGATTCAGATATAATTAATGGTATTCTAGGTATGAAATATGAAAAACACGATATTACAGCTCTTCGTAAAAGTGAAAAGGTGTATATTGGTGTAGGTATTATTTTTACACCTAAAACATTATAATTTTTTGATATTACTTTTAGAAAAAGTAAGTTTTGCTAACACTTTTGTTAAAAGTGTTTTTATTTTTTTGAATTTTAATTTTTACCATAATATTTATATGATATATATAATAAATAAAATGGAAAATTTTAAATTAGTCTCAATACTTTTTATTATAATAATAGGATGTTACTTCTATATGTATATCAAAAATGAAACTTTTGGAAATTACTTAGAAGTAGGACCATTTAACCCTCTTAATAATAATACACAATTAGTAGATCCGTTAGTATGTTTTCCTGGAACATATTGGCGTAATAACTCATATCAAGATATTTGTAAACCAATGACAATGGCTAGACCTATGAGAATGGATGTAGAAGGAAACGCTAAACGTTTACCAGAACCAAGATATGAAATAGTATGTGATCCAGATGAAAAAGGTAATCGTAATTGCCAAATGGTTAAAATATTTGACAAATATGTATAATCAAAAAATTGAATCAGTCTAGATCATTACTAGAATGATAAAAACAAAATGCATTACAAAAATATTCATACTAATCAAATTATCAATTGGGATGATATGGAATTTGGAACTGTTGAAAAATCATTCTGTGGTATTTGTGGTATAGAAGAAGATGGATTTTTTGATAAAAACGATGAATTAGTTGAAGATATTATTTGCGATATTTGTTCTAAATCTTGGATTTTTGTTGATGAAGAATCAGAATTAGAATCAGTTTCAGATTCAGAAAGTGAAGAAAAAAATAATAATAATAAAGAAGATAATTCTGAAAATTATAAAAATGAAACAGAAAAGAATGAAACACAAGAAGATCAGAAAATTTAAGATTTAAAAAGTATAATTTCTTTAGTTTGTGTATCAATTATTTGATTCAATAAAGGTCTGATTTTTATGTTTGAATCTTTTTTTAATAATTTTTTACTCATATGGATAGCCATTGAATGATGTGGTATCATACCTATTTTATATTGTGATTCTGATATCAGAAATTGTGTTCTGATTGTCCAAATATTTATTATTATTAATAATAATCCAATTATAAATGCATTTAAATTATGATGAATGATTGCCATAAATAAAAGCATCCATCCAGTCATCAGTAAAGTCATATAAAGATCATTAAGACTGAGTCTTACATCATCTAATTTATCAACCCATAGATACATTGATGATAATAATCCAGATGGTATCATTATCAAAAACATCATTAAAAAGTGATTCATTTTTATTATAAATATGTAAGATAAATTTTTCAATAATAATCATTATATTTTGTTATTTTCAACTTATATTTAATATAAAAAATTGATTATCATCAATTATTATATGATATAATAATAGTGAATTATGGAAACAGAAGAAATAATGGACACACCATATGATATGTTTCTCAAATTGAAAGAATTAGAAGAACGTGAAGCACACACGACTGAATGTTTAGAAGGATATCTGTATGATGAGTTTGGTAATTATAGTGAATACGGACATAGATATGAAGATGTTGAATATATAGAAGAATTATCGTGGTCGCTAGATTCTACACAAAAAGAAATCAATAAAATAATACAAAAAATGGAAAAATATCTACACTTAAAAAAAGATATTGAAGCTGGTTATGTTAAAATGGCAATGCATCCGAAGAGAATTTATGATTATCTTGTTACACACAATATTGATTTTATAGATTTGGATATTGATTCTCTATTAGAAAATGGTATCTAAATTTTTTTCTATAAAAAGAATCTAAGAATAAATAATTATATAGTTAATTAAAATAAATGGCTGACGCTCAAACAATTGCTAGAAATATTTTTACCAAGGAGGTTAAAGCACCTGGAACAGTGGCTTTTACAGTTGATGAAGATATGGATTTAAAAGAAATATTCGAAATGCTTTTAATGATTTTTACTGAAGGAATGAAAATTCTATATGGTGAAGATGGTAAAGTAGATCTAAATTTAAGAACTGAAAAAGATTTTATGAAGGTTCAAGAATACTTTAAGAGTTTTGGATTTATTTGTAATTATAAAGTCTATTTACCAAGTCAATGCGCTGATATAAATTTTGAATCTAGAAAATATAATAATGTTACAATTACTCCTAAAACTAAACTAAAAGATCTTAGATTACCTTTAAAATGTGGTCCAAGAGTATTTGAAATCAGTTTTGATTTTTTTATACCTTAGATTTATTTTTCTTTTATTTTTTATATTAACATATTATAAACAAAAATGATATATTGGATTTTTGATATGGACCAAACATTATATAATTGTAATAATAGACCATTTAATTATAATTTATTAAAAAAAGATAATGAATTAATCAATTTGATAAATAAATTAAATGGTCGTAAGATCTTATTTACAAATGCTTCACATATACATACAAATATTGTTTTGAAAATATTAGGTCTAACATCTAGTTTTGATTTAATAGTAGATCGTGATACACTCGGATCATTAAAACCAGATCTATTAGCTTTTGCTAAATTAATTCAATGGTGTTCAATTACAGAAAATGATACTTGTTATTTTTTTGAAGATACTATATCTAATTTAATAATGGGTAGTTTATTAGGATGGCAAAGTGTTTTAATCTCCCCTAATGAAGAGAATTCTTTAAATAAACCATTAGATATAACTTTATATGATAAAACAAATAATATGCCTGTTAGAAAAAGAATTTTATTAAATTATACTTTTAAAAATATTAAAACAGCGTTAACTCATTTTCATTCAAGAATGGTATAATAAAATTGAATATGTGTAATTTTGAAATATTAAAAAAATAATAAATCTGATTAAAATGTCTTGGGAACCTATTAATTATGATCAGTTATTGTTTAATGTTAATTTAAAAATATGTCAAATTAAAGAAGCTGATCCACAAAATATTCCAGTTATTTTCATACTAATTGGTAGTTATCCAGGTATTAGTCAAATTCATCAGACACCACCGGTTATCAAGAAATATTTGGAAAATGAACATATTTATCCAATTGTGATACTAATTGATTCATATTATTCAAAAATTCATACAGAAGAAAAAAACCAGATTCTTAATTTCATTACTCCTGATAATACAAAACCTAATCCATATCAATGGTATTATCCAGATACATTAATGCCATTAAAAATTAAATGTGTAAATCGTGTGGCTTATCAATATTATCCAAATATTATCAATGAGTTTGAACTTAATCAACTTGTTAATACAGATGTTATTAAAAATAATTTGACCAATTTATGGTGTTTTGAAGGTGGTTTATTCGTTAAAAATACAAATATGTTATGTTCACCGACTAGTTATTGTATGGCAGAAGTTGATTCTCAAATTGAATATTTTCCAGTTATAACTTTTAATAGTGAAACTAATTCATACAGTTTTACTCCAATCTTTAATTCAATTGATGAAGTGATTAATGAAATTAATAAAGATAATGATACTGATAAAAAAATGTTAAGTGGTTTTCTGTATAATATGCTTGATAAATGGTGTGATGAATTTAGTACATTTCGTAAGTGGGAAATCTTTATTCGTTTAAATGATCCTTCACATACTTGTGAATTAGGACGTGAATCAACTAAATATGATTGGTCTCATTTATATTATCGAGCAAATATTAAATTGTCTAAAATTAATTCATCTGATACTATTCACAATAAATTTTTAAAATCGGGACATAATACATTTAAAAAATTTTTGGATGATGAAATTTATAAAATGGGAATTACATTAATTAAACTAGCTGCTCGTCAAAAGCCATCCGCATATGATATTCAATCTATATATGATTCATTTAATCAAGAAATGGCCATTGAAAATAATAAAGTATTACCGTCTTTATTTAGTGATATTTTACATCGACGATCAAATCTTTTTAAGATTGATTAAAGACTTTTATATTTAAGGATTTTAGGTGACTATAAATATCAAAATTGATTTTTTATTTTAATTAAAATATAAATACAAAAGATATAAAATGGAAGATTTGCTCGCCGTGTTTTTTCCTCTCATTGATCCCACAAAAGCAAAAACTGTAAAGTTTGTTTTGGGATACGATGAAGATGAAGAGGACGATGAAGAAGTTGTTACATTACCCCCTACTAACGAGTGGGATAATTAGAAGGCGTCAAAACATTTTTGCATATAATTTTTTCGTATATCTCTTAATTCTTGTGCGGCTTGTATATGATTAGTGTCTTTATTTTCAATAAATTTTTTTTCAATAGCTCTGATTTTTTTAGGTAAATCATTTAATTCGGGGTATTTTTGTTCTTTATCTAATGTAATTGCTTCTTCAGCTAACCCTTCAATTGTTAAGAAATGTTTACAAATACAATCATAACATCTTTTTTCTTCTTGAAATAAATGATCTTCTAATAAAGTACTTTGTTTACATATTTCACGCATATTAAATTTAGGATCTAAAACTGGTAGAAGTTTATCACATCCTCCTGATGTACAAGTACCATTTTTAGAAACACATTTATCATTGCATTTTCCTTTTTCTATTTTATATTTTTTTTCTTCTTTTTGTTTAATTGTTTTTTTTTCATTTAAAACACTTACACATTTAAGCATAATACCAAAAATAATGAGTAATATCACTAACTTTAACCATTTTTCCAATGTCATCATTTTTCTTTTATATTATATAACATAAATAAAATCATTTTACAAGAGTTTTTATTCTATTTCTTGGAATGGTATTCATAAGCAAATAAAAATATTTAGAATCTATTGAGTATAATACTCAATCAAAAGTTTCTAAACTTTCATTTTCAGACTTTAAGATACCATTCCAATTATTAGGTCTTTTAATTTTATATAATTCCATAAATTCGTCCATATTTTTGGAACCAATTGATTTATTACAATGACCACATATTGGTCTTAGATTTTCAACATTTACTTCTCCACCATTTTTTTCACTTAAAATGTGACCACATTCAAAATTTATATTGGAAATATCTTCGGCATCACAACAAAGACACTTACCAACAATTTTATCTTTACCAATGTAAATATTCCATACTATTTTACGAACTGCAGATGGTATCTTTGCTTTATATCTTTTTGTTTTATTAACAACTTCTATAGGTCCCTGTTCTTTTTCATTTTCTTTTTCTCTTAACATTTTTATTTCAGCCATAATTTTTGTATGTTCTGAAATAATTTTTGTATGTTCTTCTTTAAGATTTTTAAATTCTAATTGATATGTTGATTCTATTTTGATTCCTTTACAGGTTTTACGATGACGATAAAAACTACTACTGTGTTTATACTGATGATTACATTTATTACATATCATTTCAGTATTTATTTTGTTTAAAGATTTTTTAACATTATCGTTGTGTTTAATTGATTGACAATGACGTTGATAACTATATTTAGTATTAAAAGAAACTTTACAAGGTTTGCAAACAAACATTTTGGTGATTTGGGTTATATATAAATAACTATTTTATTTTATATTAATTATCTAAAATAAAAAAAATAATTAAACTTACAATATTTAAAAAAAACAACTTTTGGACATTAAAATTGCCAAAGAAAAAATCCATCACATACATTTTTTTTTACTCGTCACTCTATTTACTTGAATGCTGATAAATATTATATTTATGTTATAACAGTATGCTATATTTTTTTATCGTATGTAACTAAGTATAGTTTAATATAAAATTATGCATATTATATAGGTAACTGCAAAATATATCTGATATGCTAATTTAACTTGTTTATATGCCATATAACATTATATTTTTAATATTATATATAGCTACTCCAAATGTTAAACATCCTGTTTTAAAACGGAAAATATAGTAATACATTTCAAAAAGAGAAACATATAATATGGTGATAATTATAATGATTTATATCTTATTGTATATTATATACTAACAATGATGATATATAATTGCTAACCTATATAATATGCATAATTTTATACTATTGTATGTTATGTTTATTTTATCTAAAGATTTTGGGACATATATGGGTGTTTTTAATAGCAAGTCATTATTTTTGTATGGAGCATTTGTATTATAAAAATAATTGATGTGATGGATTTTTTTTACTTTCATTTCAATATTTTTTATCATTCATTTTTTTATTTCATTTTGCCTTTTAAATTTTTATTTCATTCATAACTTTTTATTTTTATTTTCATTTTTCATTTCATTTTCATTTTTCATTTCAACTTTTAACTTTCATTTTTCATTTCTATTTTAATTTTAAATTTTTATTTTTCATTTCTATTTTCATTTCAACTTTTAATTTTAAACTTTAACTTTTTATTTCAACTTTCATTTTTCATTTCAACTTTTAACTTTCATTTTCATTTTTCATTTCAACTTTTAACTTTCATTTTTCATTTCTATTTTAATTTTCATTTCAACTTTTAATTTTCAACTTTAACTTTTTATTTCAACTTTCATTTTTCAT
>JACCEB010354038.1_pt1 | contig 92110 bp, 67 predicted proteins | sample 7454761 | NCBI WGS metagenome assembly JACCEB01 (sample SAMN15323454, study PRJNA562643) | freshwater metagenome | isolation source: river surface water | place: USA:Blue River Watershed | collected 2017-08-18 | reverse complement strand
TTGGCGCATGCGCTTTGATGGAGGAAGCCGTGGCAACCCTGGAAAAGGCGGTGCGGGTGCGGCAGTCTGGCGCGACAATTCGTTGGTGTGGCAAGGCTTCGTGTTTCTCGGACAAAACGGCGTCACCAACAATGTCGCGGAATACACAGGACTGCTTCTGGGTCTACATGCACTTCAGCAACATCTCCAACAGATGGAAGGAAGGGAAGTGGAAGAAGAAGGAAAAGGTGGGTGCGAAGACGGCGACCATTCCAACCACCGTGTGGTCATCGAAGGAGATTCGCAACTTGTTGTGCGGCAATTGCAAGGTCGGTACCAAGTGAAAAGCGAGGCACTGCAAACGCTGCACCGGAAAGCAATGGAGCAATTGCAGTGGTTGCGTCGCACCGATCGCACGATCGACGTAACCTTGGCCCACATCGACCGCGCGCACAATCGCGTTGCAGACCAATTGGCCAACCGCGCCATGGACACCACCACTTCTTCTCCGTGGACATTAGAGGAATTCCTCTAATTTGTGTCGTGCGCAAAATAATCTGTCGCGAGAATATACGCACTTGAATGGAAGCTCTGCGGATTGGAGAAAAAGAAACTGAGAAAGAAAGAGAGAAAGAACGAGTGACAACAGCACCCTCAGAATGAATGGTCGCGAACATGACAATGTGGATGATGACCGCGCGCGATATGAACGTCTTCGTGCTGCGTTTGAAGCCCGTCGCCGCGAGTACGACGAACGGGTTGCACAGCACCGCGCGGTCGATCGACGACGCATGATGCAGCAGCGGCAACAGCAGCAGTTCACCCGGCGGCGACCACCACCCATGTCAACAGCAGCAGCAGCAGATTACGATGAGGACAATGGAAGCAGAGGGCACGACCGAAGCAGAGGACGCGGCACCAGTGGAGAGAGAGGTCAGAGGGGTGATGGAAATGAAGAAGGCGGTGTGGACGGGTTGGAGTTCGGCGAGGATTGCGCGGGCATCAAGGATTTGGAATCGGGATTGCGGTGCTTGAGCAACAGTGTCAAGGACCTCACCAGTCAAACAATGCGCGGCATCCAGTCCACCACCACCTTCCACCGCACCTTGCGCGATCGCATGCAGGAGTTGGAAGATGCCATCCGTGCGTTGAAGCGCAAGAACCAAGAGTTGCACGACACCAAGGACTACCTCGCCAATCTGGGTCGGCAAAAGAAACACATCCAAGAGGAATTGGCGCGGTTGCCGCCCGAGGGAGAGGGACAATACCGCGGCGAGTTGCTGCGTCAGTTGCGCGACGTGGACGCGGCCACGGACAATGCACGTCAAGAAAAGCAGCGATTGCAGTCCCACATCAGCACCTTGGCACAGAGCATCACGCAATTGAAAGCCATGATTCGCCAAAACAGCGACACCAATCGCAGTGAACAACGGCGCGCCATCGACGAGGCAGACAACTTGATGCGTTTTACGCGGGAGCGATCGCGCGGCATGGACGGAGGAGGCAAAGACATGAAAGGAGGCAAAGACATGAAGGGAGGCAAAGAGGGCAAAGGAGGAAGAAGGAGCAGATCTTCGCGAACAGTGCGTCGCCATCCAAAAGTGAAGCGTCGACGCCAACCTGCATCCAACCATCTTCGCCACGCGCGCAAAGACAAGGGGTCGCGCAGTCGCCGCGGCCGCCTCCTCCATCTTCACCTCCGCGGCCACCACTATCACCACCGAACTACTCAACGCATTGCGGAAAAATAATCTTTAGAAAGTATACATTGGTAAGACCCCCCTGTTCTCTGCTCCTCCGCTCCTCCTCCGTTTCCCAATCATTCACTTCGCCCCCCCTCCGCCCCCTTTTTCGCTTTTTTCAACCAAACAATCATTGCCATGGACGCATCTCTCTTTTACCAAACCCTTTGTTCCCCTGCCAAGGTATACGTGATCTTGTTCGGCGCCACCTTAGCCTTCCAAGTCATCACTGGCCGCGCCAAGAGCATCTTGAATTTGCTCATCGCCGTCATCATGGGCTTGATCTGGGCCTTGTTCTTGTCCTTCTTGTGTGACCGCGGATTTTCCATGGTCTCTTGGTTCATTGCCCTCTTGCCCATCATCGTCATCGCCTTGCGCATGACCGGCAACAAGAAATTGGCCAACTCCCTGAAGATGAAATAAGAAACAAACATTGCCTTTGTTCGACCATCCGTCTTTCTTTGATTGACAATCGGTACACCGGTGTACCTAAATCGTCAACCATTTGTTTTTTTTGTGTTTGCACAATTTATAGTGCCTGACTTGTTCACACACACAAACCACCATCAAACGCAGTACATTCCCACCCAACCCCCCAACGCACGATGTCGATTGACGTGGTTGCCGCGTTTGAACAACTTTGCGCACCTGCAAAGTTTTACTTGATTGCATCCTTGCTCAATCTCCTGTTCACTTCAAACACGGAACTGCGGTACAAGAACAACATCCTTCCGACGTTGCTGCGTTTTTTCATGTCACTGTTGCTCATCGTTGCCATCACGATGCTGCTGTCGTTTTTGTGCAATCGGGGGATGACCACCGTCGCGTGGATTATTGCACTCTTGCCGTTGTTGTTGTTGCTGTTTGCGGGGCTTGCAATATTCACGGTCTTTGCAACCCGACGCAATCCGCGCCGAGGAAGACGCTAACCGCGGAAAACATGGCATCTTGCCTCCAACGACGAACGGATGAATAGATGAATGATGTTACACCGGTGTAACATCATCCGATTACCTGGCGACGCGGCAGCCTTCGTTCAAGTTGCAAAAACAAACCTATTCAAAGACGTTGCAGGAGGGACAAGGTTTCGCGGAAATAGGGCATGGTGCGTTTGTCGCCATCGCTCTTGTTCAGCCCAAACGCTGTCTCGTACACCGCGGCATTCTCGGCGGACACGCTGTCCTGGAATTGCATCAAGTTGACCCCCAGCGACGTCACTGCGAAGCTGGGCACAATCATGTCGAAGCGCACGATGTTGTACGCGTCAATCAAGCGATTCATCTGGTCGTTCAACGCAGAGGCCGCGGCCAACACCTCCGGGGTTTGCCGCTCGGGATATCCCTTGTCAAGCAAATTCACCAACTCGTTGGCGTCCTCCGTCACATTGTACAGGAAGAAATAGTAGTTGTGGTCGGGATCGTCGTAATAGTCCACGAAGGCGTTGGTGCCCGGCGCATAGCTCTCGTTGTAATACCCCGGCAACAAGAACGCGGACCGGTTTGTTTCCGTCGTGAGATTCACCAGGGAACTCAACAACAAGGTCTGCGTCAAGCTGTCCGCGGGCCCCGTCTGCGCGCGCACGTAGGCATTGAAGTCGGCAAAATTCCACGTCGCGTGCGTCGCAAAGTAGTCGTCCACCAACCCAGTCGCCTGCGACAGCGACGATTGCATGAACGGTTGCTGGATCGCGCGCAAGTCTGCGTCGATGTGGTCGTTCAACATCGCCGCCGTCACCTGCAATCCACTCAACTGCGGATCAAACTTCCAATTGTACAACAACAACCCAATGAAATTGAAGTAGCGCGCCAACTTGTACTGATGGCGTCGTGGTTCTTCACCCCCCGTGGTGGTGGTGGTGGTGGTTGTGGCTGTTATCGAGCGGTCAACCACCATCGTGAAAAACGCCTGGTACTTGTCGAAGGACTGCGGATCAAACGCTGGCAGCACGGTGGACTCTTCCGCGTGCGCGTCCTGGTAACTGCGGTACGAAAAATACGTGAGGTAACTCATCCAGGCATTGTATACGTGGAACACCGGCACGTCCGTGGTGCGCGGCACCAACACGTTGTAACCCGCCACCCAGTTCAACAAACTGGTGCCCTGGAAGGAGGTGCTGCGCGCATCGCCGCGGATGTTGCCCAGCGCCTCGATCGTCGGCGCCAAGTCCAGCAAACTGCCCAACACGTCGCTGCGGGTGCCGCGCAAGGACATCGGGATGTGCGGCGAGTACACCAAACATGGCACGTTGCACGAATTCTCAAAGGGATACCCCTTTTGTTTCATCCCGTGCGCCGACATCATGTCGCCGTGGTCCGACACGATCATCACCGACGTGGACTCCAGCATCCCCGTCGATTGCAGTTGCACGAACACGCGGAAGATGTAATTGTCCATTTCCAACAACAACCCGTAGTAATTGTTCACCAAATTCTTCCACGACATGACATCCTGCTGGTTTTCGGGGATGCTGGTGTTCGCTTGCAGCGAGGTCATCATGCCAATGTAAAACGCAAACTGACTGTTGTTGGACGCGGGGTCCAACACGTAGTCCCCCAGGAACGAGTCCTTGAACGGCAAACTGTCCACCTTCTGCACGTAGTCCATAAACACATCCTCGAAGTAGTTGCGCACCAAGTTGGGATTCTGGATGTACGCGTCGGGAAACGCGTCGCTGAATCGGTACGGGTCGTAGATGTCGCGGTCGGGATACATCGATTGCAGCAGCGCCACCTGCTCGGTCAAGTACGGCGCCCAGAATTGCACCTGCGGCTTCGTGGGCAGCTGCGCCAAGTTTTGCCAAAAGTGCTGTGTGTCGTGCGGGTTTTCCAAGTGCAACTCCAAGTGGAACGCCCGGTCGTTGCGCGCGCGGGCCTTCAGGTACGGAATCGCGCCGATGTACCGACCCGTGGCGTCCGCGTAGTCCACGTTGACGTTGGCGTCGTTCACCTTCAACTCCACTATGGTGTTGTCAGCAAACATGCCTTCCTGGTCGTAGTAGTAAGTGTCGCCGAAGGTGTTGAAGATCTGGTAGCCATACTCGCGCAGACAGCCACGAGTGTTCGTGTTGAAATTCGGGACCGCGTTCACATTGGGGGCCAGCGACGACACGAAGTGGTTCTTGCCGTACCACACGGTCTCGAACCCGTTGCGACTCATGGTTTTCCCGATGGTGTCGAAGGCGGTGTTCAGTTGCGGATTGTACTGGTACTGCCACGATTGGTCAATGTTGTCGCTGATGTTGACGTTCAACTGACTGGACGCGAAGGATGCGCGCGACGGCGAACAATCCTGGCGGTTGTTGTAAATATTCGTGAATTCAATGCCGCGCGACTTGAAGGCTTGGTACCCCGGCATGATGCGCAAAATCGCCTCCGGCAATCGCTGGAATTGAATCAACTGGTCACACACAATCATGACCGTGTTGTGCAAATAGCGCGTGGGCAACTCATCCCGATCCTTCAAATAGCGCACGATGCGCTTCGCCTGAAAGTTCGACGACGAAAACTTGTTGCGGTATCCCAACGGCATCCAATTCGAAACAAACAAGGTTGAGGGAGGGAGGTTGGGGACAACACAAAAACAAGGAAAACAACGAGAAGGAAGGAAGTCGTTCGCGTACTGTATTCACATACAAAAAAAACAGCCCTTCTTTCCCCCGGCAAGAAAAAACGGGGGGCAGGCCGTTTTTCACACATCAAATATTCCAGTGCGGATGGTCGGCGACATCGACTGGGGGCAAGACGCGTTTGTCGTTGCAGTTGTACACGAACTGCATTAAGTCGCGCGTGAATTGGTCCACCGAGAGATAGTCTTTGTTCAGCCCGCGCAAATACTCGTGGGCCGCGCGCAGTCGTTCGTCGGTCAAGAGCGCCGGCACTTCCTCCAATCGATCAAAGTACAGAGGATACGCTTCGCCCAGATATTCCACGACGCCCGCAGTGCGATTCACGACCAACGGCGTGTTGCGCGCGATGCATTCAACCACCGTATTGTTGGCAGCGGAGTCATACAAATCGATGAACACGATGTTTTCCGCCATGGCGCGGTCAAAGTCCTCGAAGGAAGCAAAATACGTCATAGTCACCACCGAATCCAAGTGTCGCCAATCTTCTTCCTGCAAGATGCCCCCCGGCCGCACCGGAATGCCCGCACATTGCGCCAAGCGACGCCAATGCCGTTCCTCGCGCTGCAGAAACTCGCGCGAACGCTCTTTGCTGCGCATACCCGTCAACCAGGCGCGGTGGAATCCGGACGGCACCTTTACTTCGTAAATGCTCAACATTTTGCGCAATTGTTGCCCAACTTGGATCAAGGTTTTGCGCGGATTGGCCTGGAATGCTGCCCACTCAAACAGCGGCACATTGGTGTTCGTTGGATGCCGCAACGTGGCAATCGGTACATGGCGCCCGACAAAACCATGGTCAGACATGCGGTCCAACTCCTGGCGCAGATAGGCAGTCAATGGTTGCGACAACGAAATCAATCCAAGACAGCTGCGCAGACTCTGGCGAAAACACGGGTCGTGTACCATGCGCGACACATCCACAATGCTGTAAAAGGCGGGGGCGTCGGGACAGGTTCGATAGAGTGGCGTGCAGTGAATCACGCCCATCCACGGCTGCGTCAGCGGCGTGCGTTTCTCGTTCCACAGAAAGTAGATTTCACAAACATCGTGAAACGCGATGCCGTACTCCGCGTGTTGCCCAATCATGCGGTCCATCGCGGTCTTCACCATTTCCCATCCTCCGCGATGGTCAGACGAAGTGCTGCGGACACGACGGAGGCGCGGGGTTACATACGTGAACATCATCTCTTTCCATTTGTCCGGCATCGTCGTATCCAGGTACATGTACCCATTGACCCAAACCCCATGTCCCCCGCACGACTGCGGATTCAAGAATGACTCGGACGAAAAGCGGTAGGCAGCGTCCCAGGTGGCAAGGCGACCAAGGCCATGCACTTCCATGCTGCGCGCAAAATAGATGTCTTCCGGCGGATTAAGCAGCTGCGCATTGCGCATGTATTGAAGTGTGCTGGAATTGTACATGGTCAGATGGCTCTCGGTCGCGCCGTAAGGCACCTTGTCGATGACGTCCAGCATGACCTGTCGAGTGCGCAAACTCAGTCCACCATTCCCCACGCCGTGCGCTGTGTCGTTTTGGCGGCGGCGATACGGGGCGCCAATGTAGTCCCATTCCAAAAAGTCGTCGATGTTCGTGCGAAAGAGACAGGTGTCTTCTTGGTACAACAGGAGTTTGTCTCCCCGGAGCGCTTCCCAAAAAGCGCGCTGCGCAAGAAAGGGACTGTATTCATTCGGCGTCAAGTTGTCCACTTCTTCGAACACCAGCACGCGAATGTGGGGGTGAATGGATTGGGCCAATGTGCGCATCCAGTCCTTGTTCAAACGGCCACATACGATGGTGTGTGACCAGCGCGGCCCCAATTTCAACATGCAGTTTCGAATCACGAACTCCAAGTGCGGCAAGGAACGAAATTCCACCAACACCGCCTCCAGACTTTGCGGTGGTGGAAGTGGGGTACGAGGAATGTCCGGCAATACCAGCTGCCGAATGTAGGACAGGTGAGCAAAGGCAAAGACGCGGTAACGCTCTTTCGGTGTGCGCGCAATGACCGACGTGGGTTTGCTCAGGGCAGCCGCGTACGCATTCCACGTGGCAACACTGTCGTGGAGTCTGGCGCAATCCGTCTTGGCACAAGATGTGGGTGTGTTGCAAGTGGATATCTCGTCAACCGAAAAAGGAATCAATCGCATGTCGGCGGGCATGAATCTGGCACGTTTGGCTTCCAGTTGATTTCGATGAACCAACGGCAATTCGACGAGAGTAAGTGGAAGCGGAGTGTGCGCAGCAACATTTTTGCAACTTGCAGAATTCACCATTGCTGTCAGTGATGCAGTCAACTGGTCGTGAAACGTCTTCCAGCTGGAGAAATAGGTGACGGGCGTCCCAGATGCATCGGAAATCGTTACGTCATTGCTCCACACTAGGAAGGCACAGGGGTGCTCAACCGTCGATCGCATTTCTTGCAATTCATCGCATGTGAATGTGCATTCGTTCATCACAACCACATGTGGTTTGTTGCGCACGAACAATTGTTTTTGGCCTTCGGAGGTCCTTGGCATGTGATAGAAGGACAATTGCGCATGGCTTACGTTGACGAACGTGCGGTAGGCAATTGGTAATATGTATTCAATGCACAAACACTGTGCAGTGAAATACACTTTGTCAAACAAAAAGCCATTGCTGTTGTCAATCACCAAGATGCGTGCTGCGGGAAGAGAGGGATGTGCATCGCGAGACGCTTGTAAAAACATGGACACGTTCATACTGACTTACAATCCTTCCAAACACTCAAATCATCAATTGCGCCAACTCTGCACAGTGAAAAAAAACACAAAAAAGTACATTCCACACACACATTCTTTCCGCGATTTTTCCGAAACATTCCCATTTCCTTCTTGCCTTCTCTTTCTTTCGCACCACCAACGTGCTCCACCTTCCCTCGGCAATCTCCCCTTTTTCCGGGAATTCCATGCAACAAATTCCTGGAATTGTAAAGTGCATGGGTTTTCGGCCCAGAGTATGGCTGCTTTTGAAAAATGGACATTTATTTGTCCATTTTTGGATATAGGCCGCATTTCCCCCCGGAAAAAGAATGCAAAAATCGGGGTGTGACGAGAATGGTCACAAATGCAATTGGTCGTCGAAAATTTTGTGACGATACAATTTTCGAACAATCGTGGACATTTTCGGCGGCTCCTTTTTGTGTAGCATAGGAAGTTGACACCCATTCGGAGCCAGATTTGACCGTTTATGCCATGCTGCACTGAATGTCGTGTGGTGTGTGCAAATATGTGCGCGATGTACCACACCACACATTTTCAATGCTATACATTTTGGAGCAAAAGGAGCAAAATGTCCATGTTTCATATCCACATTCTAAAAATGTCCAATTGTCATTCGCACCATACATCGTGCGACAATGTGCACATGTAGCATTGTTCAAAAATGTCCAAAAATGTCCAAAAAAATGTCCAACAAATGTCCAACAAATGTCCAATCCGTCATTTTGCAACCAAGATTTGTCTGTGTGGCAATTGTGACATATTTTGCCGTTGGTAGGGTGCAACCACACGATTTCCCACTGCACTCCCTCAAACTCTCCCTCACATGTTCGCTCCCTCTTCCCTCTTTTTGTTCATCTCTCTTTGTCTCAGTTGATGCACACACATGCGTCGCATAATTTTATAAAACGTATGACAGTCCACCCAACCGTCAAGCACAAACAAACCGAGAATAAGAACAAGACCATGACCATCGTTGTCACGGAATACGAATTGCAACACGACTTGCCCTTTCTGGAAACATGCACGGACATTGCTGGCCGCTTTCGAGCAGATCCTACCAGCGTGCCAATGCGTCGTAAACTGGCGCACTTGGTCATAGTGCACAAATGGAACGTGTCCGAGCACCTTGCGAACATCGTGGATTTTTTTGCGTTTCATCCGGGCATTGTGAGTGACCGCAATATCCACTTTCTTGTGCGCGTGGAAGCAACCACGTGCAATGCCTCGGAATTGGGCGGGTTGACATATGTGCGGTTTCGGGATGTCGCGGTGGATTACTCCATGCTCCATCCTTTGGACATGTTTCCCTTGAGCGATGACGATGACGAGGACGAGGAAGAAAACACACTCTTCGACGATACACCGTACGACATTGCGGAAAGACAACGCTTGAACGTTGCTGGTCGCTTTGGGGCATTGGACGATTGGGACACATCGTTGGTCACCAACATGTCAGACCTTTTTCATTTCACGATGAGGCTTTTTAACGAACAGACGCTGCATTGCTTCTTCTACACGCAATTGTCGTTGTCTGCATTCGATTTGTCGCGGTGGGATGTGTCCAACGTGCGAGACATGAGTTGGGCATTCGCTGGACTGAGTGAGTTGCCAAAAGGATTGCAACACTGGGATGTTTCCAACGTTCGTTTGATGGTGGGAACATTTTGGAACAACTACAGCAAAATCACGCAGTGTTGGCGCACGATCGAAGGATGGGATGTTCGAAGCGTTGTTGCCATGACTGCCATGTTTGCGGAGTCGCAATACTTCACGGCCGATTTGCATCGATGGAATGTGTCGCAGGTGCAGGACATGTCACACATGTTTGACGAATGTGTTCGGTTCAATGGATGCGTCGACGGATGGAACGTGGCGCAAGTGCGCGACATGTCGCACATGTTTCAGAATTGTTTTTCGTTCAATCAGTCCATCGCCACGTGGAAAAACATGGGCACTGTTTGCACAAACTGCGATTGCATGTTTGACCTGGAACTTGTGCACGTGCCACCAGCAACCGACAACGTGATGAAGACGTGTGATTGCACTTTGTTGCGATCTGAGGTTGTGCACGAAGAACAGCTTTTGAACAATTGTTTGTTTGCCATGGAGACCACTGCTGCAAAGAGTGGACCCATCATTCAAACAAACTTCGATTGTCGTCCAAGCTTTCGGCAACTGTCGTCGTTTGAAAACCTTCGCCATCATTGGAAGATTGGGTTCCACATTTTTGGATCAGATCTGTACCGACATTTGCACAAAACACATTCGCTCGGACAAGCAACGCATGTAACGCAGGACGTTGACGCTGTTTTAGCCCAAGACTTTCACTGTGCACGCTGTGGGGTAAAACGACCACTGTCGCTCGATTAGGTTTAGTATTTTTTTCATGGTTTTTAGTGTAATTCCCTTAATTTACATCGTGATGTGACATATTTTGCCGTGTTTTTGCTCAAAAAAAGAGACAGAAAAAAGAATGTTGGTGAAAGGACAACAACGTCTTCACGTACATCGTACCGTTTGTCTTGTCCTGCCCCGACCTGTCATCTTCACATGGACTTGTCTTCTGCATCCAATGTCTCAGGTGTCTTAGGTGGATGTGGTATCGTTACCACCTCTTCTGCTTCTCCTCCTTCTTCCTCTTCTCCTTTTCGTTGCGATGCATGTGCGATGAGGTACAGCAAAAAAAGCAATTTCAAGCGCCATTTGGCGACGAGCAAACATCGAAAAGCTGTCGCGGCGACAGCATCATCCACTGTCCTTCCCCCGTCATCCTTTCCCCAAGCAGACAGCGCCGCCGCTGTAAACACTGCTTCTTCGTATCCATGTGGTTTTTGCGGCAAAGAGTTTCTGCATCGGTCAAGCATGTATCGCCATCGCCAACATTGTCGCGCTGCGGATACGGCGGCTACGGCAGCGACTCTCCAACACAACGTGACACCGCATCCCGCAGTGTTGCAAACACACGATTTGCTGCAGCACCTGATGCAAGAGAATCGTGAACTGAAGCAGATGATCGTGGACGTGTGTCGTCAGGTGCAAAACATCCCCGCCGTGAGCAACAACACCACCACTAATACGATGACCGCGCACTTTCACCAGAACATCCACTGCCAGCAACACAAGACCTTCAACCTTCACGTCTTCCTGAACGAAACCTGCAAAGATGCGATGAACATCTCCGAGTTCGTGAACTCGCTCAAACTGCAGTTGTCGGATTTGGAGTCGGTCGGACAAGTCGGATTCACCAACGGCATCTCCAATATCATCGTGCGCCACTTGAATGCGCTGGACGTGGAGCGCCGACCCGTGCACTGCACCGACAAGAAGCGCGAAGTGCTGTACATCAAGGATGAGAATCGATGGGAGAAAGAAGACGAACAAAAACGCAAGTTGCGCCGCGCCATCCAACAAATCGCCGACAAAAACCTGCAACTGGTCACCCAGTACCGCGCCAAGCATCCCGACTGCAGCCAAGAACAATCCCCCGCCTCCGATCACTACCAGCGACTCGTCGTCGAAGCCCTCGGAGGGTCCGACGAAGAACACTCCAAAATCATCCGCAAAATCGCCAAAGAAGTCTCCTTGGACAAATCCGCCCTCACCGTGCTCTAAACACGGCAAAATATGTCACACGGCAAAATATGTCACACGGCAAAATATGTCACACCTATCGGAACTGCAAACGATGACAACGACAGAAGAGAAAACGAGAGAAAAAAAGAGAAGAGATGGGAAGAGAAAAAAGAACGTTTGCGTTATTTCCCCCGTTCGACGACGAATCGGCGGGAGTTACATCAAAATTTCCAACGATTGCCGCAGTGCAGACATTGGCAAAAGACCGTCATGGGTTCGTCGGAAGAGCGTGTTTGCAACAAATAGTACGTGCACTCGTTGTGTTTGCATTTGCGACACACGAAAGAATCCGTGGAGGCAGACATGTGTTGCTCAAACTTCTGTTTGTCGCGCTTGGATTTGCGTTCGATCAACACCTCCCATCGCGCCGGAGACAGTTCTTGGTGCGTCATGAACGCGACGCTGTGTGCCCGAAACTGCGGGTCGCGCAACATCTCCAATACGTAGTCGTTGAGATTGCGCATCACACTGCGCAATTTCATCGTGTACAATTGCACGAACCACGGATTGGTCCACTTTTTCACAAATTTGCGCTGGTCGGCTTCCTTTAACGCCGCATTGAAGATACCCATCTCCACGTTGACAAACAGGCGCGGATCTTTCAGCACGCGCGCCAATTGCAAACATACATTCCGGCGAAACCTTTCCGGATGCTCGACCGTCAACATCACCGTCATTCTTCTGCGCTACCCACTTCCTAAAAACCAACGATTATTTATGGGAATGTTTTTTGTCTTCTTCCCGATTTCATCCACGTTTTGCGCCATCCGCATATTTGCGGTTCGGAACGGCTTTGCGGCGCGTTTTTTGAACCGACGCAATGTTGGTACCGCGAACACCACTTTCTTGCGCCGACTTTGCTTTGGTTGACACTCGGATTTTGCGACCACGTTGTGTCAATTGCAACGGTGACTTTGCCGAGGACAACGCGGTTGCGGCAGCTGCTGCAGCCGCTGCTGCTTTCGTTTTGTTGCCTTTGCGCTTCGTGGTTCTGCGCGGCGCCGCAGGTGCTGCTGGTTCTGATGAGGATGAAGAGGATGAAGAGGAGGAAGAGGATGAAGAGGATGAAGATGAAGATGAGGAGGAAGATGAGGATTTTCGCGAAACATTGCGAGGCTCTCGTGGAACGCCCTGCGGAGCCTCCTTGGCACCAATGTTGTTCAAGCGTCGTTGAACCGCAACGGGAAGTTGTTTGCGCCCCATTCGCGGTGGCTGTGGCTGCGGTCGTTGTTTTGGTGTACCATTCGACGGAGACAGTTGCGACAATTTTCCAATCGACTCCGATGAGGAAGATGACTGCAGCAATTGTCGCAACGCAGCTTTGGATGGTGTTTTGTTCTTCGGTGCCTTCGTTCCCTTCTTCGCTTTTGATGCGGCGGGGGATTTGGAAGAAGATGAAGATTTGGAAGAAGAAGAAGATTTGGAAGATGAAGATTTGGAAGAAGAAGAAGACGAGGCGTTGTTGAACATTGCCTTCCACTTTTCCTTCGCATTCGCCTTTGCCCGCGCATTCGCCGGTTGGGGAGGAAAGAGTGTTTGGGGGTTGACGCTGGCGGCAGAGGCTGCATGGGCGCCAATACGTGCACCGATGTTGCTACCCAGCGCCACGCCATTGGTTTGTCCTGCAAAGGGAGTGTTGCGCACCGCCGACGCGGATTGAGATTGCAGGAGGCGATGCAGCGCCTTGGCATCGTCCTCATCAAATGCAAAGGGAGGTGGGGAAGGAGGAGGCGGAAGGGGTGAATCGATGTTGCGTCCAAGATTGTTTCCAAATCGGCTGCCCACCTTGCTGCCGACCGTGGCCGGGGTGCGCAGGGCGTCCAGTATCCTGTCTCCATCGTTGGCGCCCAGAGGAGTTGAGGCAGCAGAAGATCTGTTGCTGCCGTTGCGCATGGTTGCGCCAAGGTGTGCGCCGACGTTGGTTCCCGTTGAAAATCCACTGGCTTGTCCCGCATCGGGGGTTTGGGTGAAGACCGAAGGAATGGGGCTATCGCGGTTGCGCGGCGCCGTCATGTTCATGTCCGTGAATGCGCGCACGAAGCTGTTTTGCGACGGATTGGATCCATCATCCTCGGACTGAAACACGTTGGGGTTAATCTCCCCCGAATCATCCTCCAACTCTCTCTCGCGCATCCAATCGCTGTTGTCGTCATCGCCCTCCTCCTCCTCCTCCTCCCCATCGTTGCCGCGATAGTCGAAGGTGGGGGGACCAAAGTTTTGGACGAACTCGTCCAGGGCGTCCGGACCACTGGGCAACAAACCACTGTTGGGAGTGTTGGGGTTGGTGGCTGTATAGCTCGGATTGTACTCCAAGTCATCCGCGTACTCTTCGTCGCCATCCTCACCCTGTCCGCGCTTGACACATACAGCGGCGCCGTTCCGCATCACCTTCTTGAATCCCTTCTTGCAGTTGCGCTTGTTGCTAACACAACGATGCAGGTAGCGACTGTACGAATGGCCCGCGCGACAAGGTTTGATGCAGCGCGGCAACATGACACGGATCTTGTTGGGGCCACACTGTTTGTGCAAGCGCCGCCGACTTTTGCGGTAGTCACGAAACAACACTTCGTCTTTGGTGAAATAAAAGTCGGGGGGACTTTGGATGTTCAACAGTTCCACCGTGCGGTCTTTCGTGCGCCGGTTGAGTTGCTGTCGACGCCGGGTTCGTCGCACGTATTTGTTGCGTCGCGCGGGCGGCGCATTGGACGCCTCCGCGGTAGAGAGGGGCGATGAAGGGTTCGTGTTGACCATCTATGGAGGGGGGGGGCGCGGTCGCACAATCGTGTCTTTTTTTCGATGTTTCGATGTCTCGATGTTCCGTTGATGTGAACGGTTTGCGGTGATATTACATCCTTGAGAAAAAAAGCAGTGGAACTGTCGTGCGACGATTATCGTCACGCAATGGCAGCGGCGGCACGCATGATGCGACCACTTCCTCCGATGGCGCGGCGGATACTGCTGTTCACAACTCCGGAAGTGCTACTGGTGTTGCTTTTGCGCAACACAAATCGAAATCCCCACAACATCAACCACAAGATGGCAACGAAGCACAGGAGCGCAATGATCCAATGCAAGGTTTGGTTCCACCATTGCCGCGATGCGCGACTGCCGCCACCCCATCCCCAGGCCTTTGCGAACGCGCCGCTGTCGCCGCCCTCCACTGGCACTTTGTCTTTCGATGCCCCCGTCGGTTTGCAACGGATGTACAGTTGTCCACGCTTGCTTCCGCCTCCGCCTCCGCCTCCGTCGCCGCCATCTTTGCCGCCGCCGCTGGTGCTACCACTTGAGGCAGAACCGTTGGATTGAGTGCCGCTAGCGCGATTGTTGGCGTCGCTGTTGTGCCAGAAGACTTGGGTGGCGGATGTTTGCATGGGATAGGGTTCCACTATCTGCGCCAATTGATCCAGCAGATTTATCGACACGGGAATGCCGTCGGCGGCGTCATACACCACCCAGTCTCCAACATCGCTGGACTTGCTGTTCGTGTATGCAAAATAGCCTGCGTCGCGGGGCAAAAGATCTTCAATGCTGAATTGCGCCAATCGCACATCTACTTCCTCGCCGCGCGAGGGCGCAGATTGGACCATCTTGCGCAACATGGATTCCACAATGCCCGTGGCGCCAGGACGCACCTCGCGCGTGCTGGCGCGGAGGGGAATGGACACGTACAATGCAGAACCACGGCTGCCGCCGACTCCGATGGGCCGATGGACCACCACGAGTTCCGCATCCGCCGCGCGTCCAGCAAATTGATGGAGGGATGGCGCACACACGAACAATGAATCGGCGCGGTAAGATCGCTGGTTGTACTCCACCTGGTCCCCTCCGCTGTCACTGTCGTACAGGAAGCGCAACAAGATGCCTTCGTTGATCCCCACCAAAGTACCACTGCCGTATTCGTGTTGGTAGTCGCATTGGTCGCGGCACACTCCCGCCACCGCATTCCGTGACAAATTCATGGTTGAAATAGTTGGTCGGTTCTGTTACTCCAGAGGGGGGGTGTGGGCGGGAAAAAGAGGTTGTAGTTTGTTCGTGCAGATGATGATGACCACTGTGCAGTTGAATCAAGCACAGAAAAAAAGGTTGGAACAAAACGAGAAAGGAAAGGAAAGGAAAGGAAACAACAAAGGAAAAGAAAGAAAGAACAAAAAACGAGAAGTAAGAAGAAAGACATGGATGGGTGAAGGAAAGCGCAATTTAAGGTGAAGTTACAATCAGTGACACGAAAATACGAAAATACGAAAATGATTTACGAGAGGTGGGAGAGGAATGCGTTCAGTTCGGAGCACATTGGATCATCATCTGTGTCGGTCGTTGTCAAGTGTTCGCCGTCGGTGAGTTTCGGTGGACACGATGAGGCAGAAGAGGGTGGGAGCAATGCATTGCAGTCAATTTCTTCCAGCACATCCGCACTTCCGTTGGTCGTTAACATGTTCGGAACCTCCTCTATCGGCGGCGCGATTCCCCCGAGTTTCCATCGTCGATCACTTTGTTGCTGTTGTTGTTGTTGTTGTGCTTCCACCAAGGCGGATGCCACTGCGCGTTGCATCGAAAGGACCCATTCTTCCGGTGGCCGCGGGACAACCACCGAGTCGGCGGTAGTAGAAGTGTCGGCACCTACCCACCATCGCATGTACATCCAGTGAAGCAATCCAACACACACGATGGACAATGTAATGGTGCCAATCCACTCCGTGAGCCACATGAAACGGCAAAATATGTCAATGTGGGGGAGGGGGGCGGTGCTCGGGAGGGGGCAATCGTTCTCCTCGATCTTTTCGTTGTTCTTGTTGTTTACCTGTAAAGTTGCGCAGATTTTTCGGCGCGCCAATTCAACGAACGCGTGCGACCCCATCATCGTGATGATGCCGATGTTGGCCATGGCCATGATCGTTGTCACCGTGCATGATGAATGCATGGATCGTGTTCCAATGATACCAGGGCTGGTGGGTGGATGGTTGTTGTGGTTGCGCCGTATGCACGGTTGTTTTTGTTCATGGCAGGCGACAGATCCACCACAAAGGGAAGAATTTCGTCGTCGTCGCCGCCGTATTGCTTACTCGCGCGGCGGCGATGTGCGACAGGACGACGTGGTGGCACAGTTGGACTGGAAGTGAACCAATCACGCAAACTGCTCAGCAATTGCACCCACAACCACACCGCAACCAAACACAGCAGCAACATTACGAGAAAACACACCGATGCGCGAACGATGTCGTGAGAGGAGAAGGATGTGGAAAACATGGAGGACACCTTTCGTGGAGGTCGACGTACGCGAATGAATCATTTATGGCAGCGCGGCTTTGGTGAGACACTGTAACCATTCGGCCAATTCGCGCTGAATCGTCCACTGTTCCAAACTTCCGATCACTTCGAAAAAGAGATCGTAAGGGGTTCCTTCCCGGTGTTCCACACAGAGGGTAACGGGAGAGCCGCGGTGGAATTGGTGCCGGTCAACGCGCACCGCGGCACATCGATGGAGACGCGGCAAGTGAGTGGCGGGAATGGGCTCGCGGATCCAAAGCGTCGCGTCCACCACGATGCGCCACTGATCGATGGGAATGCACGTCACCGGAACATCACAGTGAAGAGGGGTCCGATGTTCCACCCATTCCGGATAGACCCGGTGAAACCCATCTTCCGACACGATGTCCAGAAACGATTCACATCGATCCTGGCGACGAAAGCGCGCGAGCGCATCACTGCGCACAAGAGCGGGGAGACGCTCCAAATTCCATTGATCAATCCAACATTTGAAGATGGGGGAGGATGCCGGCGATGATGATGATGATGATGGTGCTGATGTAGATGACGCCGAGGGAGTCGATGTCTGCATGATGGTGAGCCGGAGATTGACGGAAGGAAAGGGGATGGGAAGAGCGAGCGGGGGGGGGAGTTGTTGCACGTTGCGCTGTATTTTGTTTAGGTGGATTCCATTGTCGCCGCCACACATTGGCGCATAATGATATGAGGTTGCTCTGTTGCTTCGCATATTGTGTTCACTTCCAAACATGAACGACAATGCTTCTGCTCTTGCCGCTGCTCCTGCCGCTGCCGCTCCCATTTCTTGTTTGGTGATCACGAAAGAAGGCACTCTGCAACCGTACACTATGAAACAGTGGAATGTTGCGCAATTGTACAAGCGATGCGGCTTTAAACAACCTGCCGATTTTGTAGTGCGCCACGTTTGGAGACAGTTGACGTTCCCATCGTCGGCGATGTTGATGGACGTCGAACTGTTTGGCAAGGTGGATGGTCGACCAGGTTCGGAAAATCAGTTTGCCTTTCCGCCGCCGGCAAACAACATCTTGTTTTTCGGTCAGTGCGCGTTGGTGGCTTCCGTGGCAGGCAGCGCACCACACCACCTCTACCAGTCATTGACAGTAGACGACTGGACTGCCGCAATTCAAGTGTTGTTGGACACCACGGGGGACAAGATGGAGAACGACGAGGATGATGAAGACGATGATGATGAAGACGATGATGGAGAATTGTTTGGAGAAGATGCCGCAGAACAGGACAATACACGTGATGACCATGTCAATGACCATGTCAATGACAGTGACAGTGACAGTGACAGTGACAGTGACGAAACAGTTGTTGCGCCTGATCGATTATTCCTCGACACATTGTTGGCGATGACCAATGCGCGATCTGGTGGCGCGCATACATTGTTGTCATCATCGTCATTGATCCCATTGGTGGACAATGCGTGCAGCAGCAGCAGCAACACCACGCAGCAGACCCTCGAAATGTCTACTGCTGACTCGACTCCATCCCCTGAAGAAGGAGCGGAATTGACAGAAGGTCGATATGATTACAGCGATCGCGTCTTGGAAGGATGGATGGATGTAAGCCAAAGTTAGAATCGATGGTTGTTCGTGTGTTTGTGTGTTTGTGTGTTCGTGTATATGTTGGTGCAGTGTAACATTTAAACACGTGATTGCGTCATTTCCGCACACGCATCCTTTGATTTCACCATGTCTTTCGTTTCTTCTTCTGTTCCTGGTTCTTTAGATGTGCCACCAGCGTACGCAGATCATACGCTTGATTTCATTCACCCGCGCAATCAAAGCACGTTGTGGAAAGTCTTGCGCAACCACCCCCACTGTCGCACGATGTCGGCAAACGAACTGGAAGCGTTCCGCGCATGGACACAGGCGCGCATCCCCTCATTCATGGAACGACTTCAATATTGTCCGCCGATGCCGCTGGTGGAGCACAACAAGTGGTTTTTGAAAGAACTGTTGGCGTTGCACGAAAAACGAAAGGTTGTTTCCGTGACATCGACAATGGACATGAGAGAGTTGGACGACTTCGCAACCGATTCGGAGAGACGAATCGCCAGCACACGCGACGCCGCGCACGAACAAGAAGCAGCAGGAACAGGAACAGGAGAAGAAGAAGACAAGCTGTCCCTGGAAGAGGCAATCGCGCGCCTTCAATCGTCCCGCCAGTACGATGTGCCCGGCGGGACGATGTACGACATTGGGACGAGAACGAGGACACCCACTACACCTACTGTTGTTACCTCTTCTACCACCACCACCTCTTCTTCCCCTTCGTTGAAAAAGGTGTCTTTCGCCGCAGTGTCAGAGGTGATGGACGACCCCTTTTACCTCGCGCAACACAACGACGACAATCTTGCGTTCCCGAAACAGGCCGTCGAAGGTCAAGAAGTGATCGGAAGTTTTGATATGGCGGCGCACATCGAGGCTTGCGAGAACGAGTTGCGCAACATTTCCGTGGCGGTGGACCGAGTGTTGCAATCGTTGGCGCACGCGCGCAGATTTGCACGTGTCACATGAACACAAATCACGTCTCTTTCAATGCAACATCCTCCGTTGTCGTGGTTGATTTGCGGCGGCGGGTGATGTTTTTCTTCTCCGTCTTCTTCTCCGTCTTCTTTGTCTTCTGCTCGACCTTGGTCTTCTGCTCGACCTTGGACTTTTTCTCGGTCTCGGTCTCTGCTTTCTCTTCGTCTGCACGCGTCATCATGGTGGGGTGAATTCGATCCAACCATCGTTTGCGACATTGCAAGATGCGCGCATTGTGACGGGACGTTTTCTCCTCCTCTTCCGCCACGGTTGTTGCCTCCTTCTCCGCCTCCGCCGGCATCGGTCCGAGACAAGGTCGTTGGCGTGTTCGACGTTGAAAGTGGGCGACAATGCCATGTTGTCGCAACAAAAACTCCCAGAAGCGACCACGCAACACTTCTTTGGCAAAGCTGCCGGTTGTGCGGCGGCGCACCGCGATGTGGAGCATGGGAGGATCGTAATCAAACATGTCCACCAAATCGTCTGGCTGCGCCACCATCACCGTCTGAATGGCGTGGGCAAGATCCGACGAAGAGCCCGCCGTCGTGCCGCCCTCGATGCGCAAAGACACCACCACGTGTTCTCCCGACTCCAAGTTCGCCAGCGCCCCCCACACTGTGTCCGACCATCCCTGTCCTTCCTCCGGGTGCGCACATATCACCGTGCGCACTTGTGGGCGGCGCAACAATTCCTGGTGCCAAATGTGAAGATTCGGGGAATGATGGGGGTCCGACCGATTGAATGCGGCGGCGGTAACAGAGGGGGGAAAGAGGACCAGTTCTTTGCCGGTGCGCAACATGTCTGTCGGCGGGGTGTGTACCGAAACGAACTGGTACTTGTCCTGCATCCAGGCGCGCAAAAAGTCTTCCAACTGCGTTTCTTGTTCGGGCGTCAGCGGCGTTTGGGGGTGGCGCGGGTTCATGAAGAAGAAGGAGGAGGAGGAGGAGGACGATGGTGGTGAGGGCACGGCATGGTCGGAAAAGCGCAAGCCGCGTTTGCGCAATTGGTCTGCATTGATGGTTTCCCAATGTTGGTGGAAGGGACTGCTGCGCAACCATCGCATGGATTGCGCAAAGAAGGAATCGAACTTCTTATTGTCCGTGTTCTCCTTCTCCTCTTTCGCCAGTTCATTCTCTTCGTTCTGCAAAATCAAGACACGGTGTGGATGTTGCGCACCCGACGCCAACATGGCAGCGTGCATCCACTTGTCCTTCGGATGAAGCATTGGACCATGCTCGATTGATTCACGCTTGATTGATTCACGCTTGATTGATGGAATCCATTGGATGCGCATGCGCTGCGCGGGAGTGAATTGTGCTTCTGTGACAAACTGCGCGGGAAACGGATCGTTTTCGAGAATGGAGTCGTTCTTTCCGACGGCCGTTCCCCAGCTGTCGATGTCGCGCACTTCTCCCCAGCCAGGAGACGCCGTGTCGACATAGGGCATTGCAACGCCGCGCAAAGACCCCATGGGGGGTGTTGTCGATTTGCGCTGTCGCGGGTCTTCGGGTCGATCGCGAAAGTGACGGAGGATGTCTGCGCGACTTTGCGACATGGTTTTTTTTTCGGAAAGGGAGGGGGGGGGCGGAGAGTGATGAGATGAAGATTCTTGTGATGTTGGAGATGTCTGTGGTCCCTGCTTGTGTTTGTGCGCCGAAAATAAAACGAACGACACTAACAAACCTGATGAAGTGGTGGTGGAATGACAAGAGACGGAAAAAAAACAACAACAAGATCGCAGTGTTTATTTTCTTTCCATCTTCTTATCTTCTTACCACAACAACCGCCTCTCCTCCGCTTCCCATCCCCATCCCCCATTCGCTTCTTATTCCCTCCGCCGAATCAACAACATGGATTTATTGATTCCCTCCAGCCCATGCGAATCCACGGCAATCGCGGCGGGCGCATTGCTGTTTTACTTGAGCGGCATGTACATATTGGCCTCGCAGATATCTTCATCCCAGTTCACGCTTCCCATCTCTTCTCCCTTTTCTTCATCTGTCGCCGCATCCACTGCCGCCTCCACCTCGGCTGCGGCCTTGGAGAAAAAGGATGGCTCGTTGTCCATCGAATGGGTGGAAGACATTACGCCGCCGTCGACCCACGCGCGCCACACAATGCTTCGCCGAGTGAGTCTTTGCGGAGGAACCTCCGTCGCTGCTGCTGCGCCCACCCACTTTTGCTCCCGATTGCGCATTCCGCAACCCACCCACCATTCGGTGTGGCAAGCACAGTTGCGCGGAGACGAACGGCGCGCACAACAACGACGTCGGCACCAGGCATCGTGGATATCGTCGTTGTCGTCCGTCCTCTCCAGCTGCTCTTCGACTGTGCATCGCAATGGTCTCCACTTTTCGTGCGATGCAGACCGAAAGCGAGAAGTGCGCCAGGTGTTGCACGATCTGATATCAGCCGTGGAACACTCGGCGCAAGACAATCGCAATGCAGAAGAAACATTTGAAGAAACGGAAAATCCAGATGAAGTCAAAGAAGTCAAAGAAGTCAAAGAAGTCAAAGAAGCAACAGAGACAGAAGAGGACTCTGTGAAAAAACGGCCCTCGGGCCGGTCTTTTGCAACGACCCGGAAAGGGGGGCGCAAGATCAAGAACGAATTTGGCGATGGAGATGATGGCGACGATGACTTTTTTTGGGTGTGGGTGTCAGCACGTGGATCGACGACCTCTTCTATCACCACCACCAACTCTGCGGTTGCTTCTGTAGAGAGATGGTTTTGATGGAACCTTCACGTGATGCGGACGAAACAAAAAAAACGACGTTGGCATCACGTGAACACGATAAAGGGTGCAATGGACAAGTGTGTCTATGTGTAAGTGTATGTATGGTGTGTGTGTGTGTGTGTATTAAGCAATGTGTGTTCAGTGTGTATAGACAAACTGTTAACCAATTACCAAAACAAACAAATTACCGGCAAAAAAAACCAAACAAACGTGCACAAAACGGCTTTGAAAACCACGTGTAATTTGTTGCTTTCACTGTATTGCTACTATCACTACTACTGCAACTACTGCCGTAACGTCTATTTCTGCGACAGCGACTTTTGCTGCAAATGTGCAAATGTGTGCGCGCCACGGTGTTCAAAAGTCTTCGACCAGATCAAACGCGGCTTCTTTGTTCTCGGTGTTGGCTAACGCGTAGGCATCCACGCGGCGCTCGAAGAAATTGGTCTTGTTTTCCACGCTGATGAATTCCATGAACTCGAATGGGTTGGTCACGTTGTAAATCTTCTTGTATCCGAGCTGCACAATAAGGCGGTCTGCCACGAACTTGATGTATTGGGTCATCAGCTCGGAGTTCATGCCGATGAGGCGACAAGGCAAGGACTCGCAGATGAATTCGGTCTCGATGTCCACGGCTTCGCGCACGATTTCGTAGATGCGCGACTTGTCCAGCTTGCGCAACAACTTGCTGTACAGCAAGATGGCAAACTCGCAGTGCAGGGCTTCATCGCGCGAAATCAATTTGTTGCTGTAGGTGAGTCCGGGCATGAGGCCCCGTTTTTTCAGCCAGAAGATGCTGCAGAAGGCGCCGCTGAAGAAGATGCCCTCGACGCAGGCAAAGGCAACCAGGCGCGCGCCGAAACTGCTGCGATGGTCGCCAATCCAACGCTGCGCCCACTGGGATTTCTTCTGGATGCACGGGAAGTGGTCGACGGCGTGGAACAGCCGCAACTTCTCTTCGGCGTCTTTGATGTAGGTTTCGATCAGCAAACTGTAGGTGTGGCTGTGGATGTTCTCCATGGCGATTTGGAAGCCGTAGAAGGCGCGCGCTTCCGCGACTTGCACTTCGTTCATGAAGCGGGAGGCCAAGTTCTCCATGACGATGCCGTCGCTGGCCGCGAAGAAGGCGAGAATCATGGAGATGAAACTGCGTTCGTCTGGAGTCAGTTGTTCCCAGTGGCTGGGGTCTTCCGTCAAGTCAATTTCCTCCGCTCGCCAGAAACACGAAACTTGGGTTTCGTACATCTTCCAAATGTCTTGGTGCTGGATCGGAAACATCACAAAGCGGTGATCATCTTTCGCCAACAGCGGTTCCACTACGACGTGGCGCGTGTGCGCGGCGGCGGAGGCGGAGGCGGAGGCTGTGGCGGCACCCCCTGTGGATGTGGGAATGGTAATGGTGGTAGAGGTCGTGGGGTTCGGCATCGCGGACATGTCAGCTGTTGCTTCTGCTGTTGCGGTGGCGGTGGCGGTAGCAGTAGCAGTAGCGGCGACGATAGATTGTGTTTCCATTTCTGTGCAAAACGTGGAGCAGAAGCAATGAACAACGAAAGGGGGAGGGCGGGGGAGCGTGGACGAACTCAACGACGAAAACAAACACAACACGCAAATGTGACGACTGTGGTACGGCAATCGATTGGAAACTCAGCGACAATCAACGAAACAACAACAAATGGCGAATGAAGACTTGGCTAAAGTCGATACATATCTCCAATATTTAAATTTGTATCGACGCAGTTATTTTCCACTTCAAAACCAATGTTTTTTCTTTGAAAAGACGATATTTTCACAATTCGACTTTTTGTGCATGGACGGGTGGGAGGTAATGGTGGGAGGAGGTTGATTATCTGTTTCCATTTGCTTGTCCTGCGGCATGTTCGGGAAAAATGGTTGCTTCCAGCATGATGAGTTCTCGATGGTCTGCCAGTTTCTCGTCGATGAAGGCGCTTGGTATCTGATTCGTTTTCTTCACGAAGCGTTGTGTTTTTGATTTTCGATAGTACGACACATTGGCAGGGAAAGACACGTGGGGTCGCACGGACAAGCCAGCGTCTTTCAATCGGGTCAGGACTTCTTCCAAATGCTCGACCAGATCGTCGTAGGTGATAAAATGGTAGTGTTTTACCAACATTGGCATAGTATCCCGCAGAAACTTGGTTTTGACCAATCGCATCTCGAAAATGTTGCGGTATCTCTCGCCGGTCACCAAATGACGGTCTTCCATAATCTCGCGGTTATTGTCGTCGATGGAATAAAATGGTTGACTGAGGAATGTCTCCACCGTCGCCGTGAGAGCCGCGGGAAGATGGTGCTTTTCGCGGAACATGGAGTTGATCCAGTCGTGGACGTTGCGCACAATGCCAATGAACAACACGTCGTCCGCATCGCGCAAATCCTGGAAACCGAAAAAATGTTTCCATCCATAGTCCCAAACAATTTCAACGTCGAAATTCGTAGTTAGCAATTCTTCGAGGTAATTGGTCCCCGAACATCGTTCTCCGTAGATGGTCACTTTCCGGCGCATGGCAGAAATGTTGCGGTAAAGTGGCGTGGTGCGGCGCGGCGTGGATGTCGGCAATCTTGTTCACCCTTTCTTTAGATCAGAGTAAAAAAAACAGATTCATCTCTTCCTTCTGTTCGCGCCCAGTTCAGTTCCTCCACACTTTTCTCTCATCTCTTCTCATCCCTCTTCTTATCCATCTTCTTATTCCTCTTCATTCCAACCTTTTTCGCATAACTTTGCATTCGCTGTTGTTTGGAAGTGCGGAACGATGTCGGAAGTGGACGGCAAATTGGTGAAATTGCAAGACGCGATTCAGATGAAGCGTCAGTTCCTGATGAATCGCCAGACGCACTTGAACGACGTGCAGACCCAGAACCAGTTCTTAGCTACCGTGCGCAGAGATTACGAGAAGTACTACCATTTCATCCGCGAGCAGAAGATGGAGCAAATGAATGCGTTGAAACTGTTGAACACCTACATCCACGACTTGAATGAGACCGGAGAGCTCAATCGCCAAAACATGGAGAATGCGCGCTACGAACAGCAACGCGTTTTAGACGAAATCGCGTCCGTCAAGAACGAATTGGACACCATGGTGGACTAAACCATGGGTATTCGGCATTGGAGAAAATAATGTTGCGCAACTGTATCTACACTTCCTCGACCGCACACTTCCAACCACAAAACACTTTGTCTTTTTCTTGCTTGCTTGCTTGCAATGGCCACTAAACGCATCACACATCGCCGCCGCCGTCCCCATCGTCGTGCACAGCGTCACTCCCCTCGACGCAAAAGCCAGCATCGCAGACAAGGATCCAAATGGTGGAATCCGTATGCTCAAACTGCGGGTGCGGAACCAGAATCCGCCGGGAGTTCCTCCGACATCATGGGATTGGGGAGCTTGTTTGGCACAGGGAACGAAGCAACAGAAAATCAAGAAGAATCGACTAACATGGATATATCCGAACAGCTCGATGACGTGCAAGTTATCCAAAACATGATAGTGCAGATCAAACAAACTGCAGACAAGGACAAGGAAACTCAGGCGGAAATTGACATTCAACTCACTCGATTGAAGCAGGAATTGGATTCCGTGGTGACGGACCACACGAACGTGAATAAACGAATCGAAGAATTGACGGCAGAGCTTATGGCAGCGCAAGGAAACAATTTGGCACTTCAACAACAACTCAATTTGGCACAGACACGAGCAGAAACCTTGAAGGAACAGGAAAACACGTTGCGTCAACAAATCAGCGGGTTGAAAGAGCCACTGCAACAAGCAAAAAACGCGGTGGACCAAACCTTCACCAAAAACGAACAGATTGTCAGTGCACTTAAAGGTATTAAACGACAACGTTCAGACGACAGTGACACTGCTCCCGAGGGAAGCGGCGCAATGGATATGTCGGAAAGTAATGCCAAACCAAGTGAAGGGTCGGAAAGGGAGTACGATGATGAAACAACTGATGATGCACCAAGTGCAAAAAAACCAAAAACAAACCGCGAAAAACCAAGATTGAACAGCGACAAGGATATTGCGAGCAACCCAAATAACATACTGTCAAGCAAGACACGATCACAATCACAACAATCCGGTGGATCACGCAGACGTACTCACCGCAAACCTCGTCGACAATCACACCGTCGAGCCACGAATCGTCGTTATCGCCGCCGATAAAGGACGACAATAAACGAATATTGATTCGGTTCCACTTTTGTCAATCATGTTTTCCTCGTTTTTTTTATTTTGTCGCACTTCAGTATACTGCACAATCAGGAGCAATCATTGATCGGAAGAAAACTCACCCAACCATAGCACAAACGATAGAACAAACATCTTGAATCATGGCATCCCGTCGGCGTTCACTGTCTGCCCTTGCTTCTTCCTTGCGCACCACACTGGTTAAAGTGTTTCGCAGCCAAACCGTGTTGTTTGGGTTGTTGTTCCTGGCGATGCTCACCTGGGCACAATGGCACGCGCACCTCGACATGATCATTTTGTTCATCGCCGTGTCGGTGTTGATGCTATTCTTCAGTCGCAATGCGAGTGTGTTGATGTTGGTATCCATCTTGGTGGTCAACATTGTTGGCAGCGCAATGTACAGTGAGTACATCGGTGTCACTTCCTTCTCCTCGTCCTTTTCCTCCGCGTTACCATCAACCGCATTGGAACCGTTTGACAATGCCACTTCGTCACAACGTGCAACGGCGACGGTTTCTTCCGCCTCCGCCGCCGCCGACACCGCCCGCGCCAGAGGGGGACAACCCAGTCGACGCGACGTGCGTCGTGCTGTGGATCGTGCGGCTGCTGCTGCAGAAGTGACCGCCTCGAAACCCATCGTTCAGCGCCGACCTCGCGTGGCCACTCGTCCAGCCAACTCCGCCAACGCCGCGACAGACGTGATTTTGCCCCCATTGCCGGACACGAACGCCATTGCTGTTAACACCACCACCACAACTGGCGCCAACGCCGCCGGAGACGCCGCAACCCAGGCCGGATTCACTACGCGCCACAAGGACAGCAAACGCAAGGAAAGCTTCCTCGGCTCTCGTTTAGCAGACGCCTACAACTCCACTGCATTGTTCCAGCAAGCGTAAACGACTTCAGACATATCAAGAGGATGGTACACGTGTGCACCCGATGATTTGCCTTTGCCTTTTGCCTTTTGCTGTTACCGCCGATACGCGTGCTCGGTGAATCGACTGCACCATAAATCAATCACCGTCGATTGGATGGATCGAGTGATTGATTCTGATTGATTGATTGCTTTGTTGATTGCTTTGTTACTTTGGACCCCCGTTTTTTTCACGCGATGATGAACTGTGCGAATGTGATTGACGGATGGGAATTGCCGTCGATGACGAAATGCCCTCCGCCACTCAACTGCGCAGAGAGAAAAGCGAACATGCCGCGGATTCGTCTCGTGCGATGGTGGTTGAAGCAGGTTGCACACATTCACGTGTTGTTATGTTGCGCGATAGAAGAGTATGTATTGCCATGGAACCCTGTTTCGCAAGAATTCGTTGACAAAGTGCGAAAGCTTGACGTGTTTGGTTGGTTTTACAAGAAGAACGTCATGTGCATTCCCTTTGAATTTGGTCCACTGGAAGAATGGGATACGTCGCATGTCACGAACATGTCCCGTTTGTTCACTTACTCGGGGGTGAATGTTGATTTGTCGAGATGGGATACATCCCATGTCACCGACATGTCCCGAATGTTTTACGGATGCAGACAATTCAATGGCAACATTTCCACGTGGAATGTGTCGAATGTGACCGATATGAGCAGCATGTTTCATGGCAGTGTGTCGTTCAATCGAGACATTAGTGGTTGGAACACGTCCAATGTACGCGACATGCAATCCATGTTTTGGTTGGCAATTACATTCAACCAACCCATTGGCGACTGGGATGTTTCCCGTGTCACGAACATGGAATCCATGTTTGCATATGCGCGGAAATTCAATCAGCCACTCGATGCGTGGAACATTTCGCAAAAGAACACGAGGTTGGTGAACCTGCATCACAGTGCCGCAGATCGCTGCCGACTTCTCTTCCATGCCACCAATTAACTTTTTTTGGGGGGGCGCACACACACATATTTCTTTCCATCCTCGCGATTGGTTGCGCGAACATTGATGGTGAAAAATCACCCCTCAGATTGGATGGAAACGTGGGGCTTGCCAACTTTCACGGATGGTTTCCTGCCATCCAACCACTTGGAGAGACGAGCCAAGACGCCGCGCATGCGAGTCGTGCGATGGTGGCTGCAGCACGTCGCACAAATTTACGAAGGGTTGTGTTGCGCGATAGAAGAGTACGTCTCGCCTTGGACCCCGATTTCACAACGCCACATGGACTGTGTGCGAATGGCTTACTATTGGCAAACTGCTGATGTCGTGGTCAAAATTCCCTTTGAATTTGGTCCATTGCAAGAATGGGATACATTTCGTGTTGACAACATGTCCGGAATGTTTTGCGATTCAAACTTCAACGTTGATTTGTCGCGTTGGGACACATCCAACGTGACGAACATGTCCAATATGTTCCGAAACTGCAAGCAATTTAATGGCAACATTTCCACTTGGAATGTGGGAAACGTGACCGACATGAGCGGTATGTTTGCAGGATGTTCAAATTTCAATCAACCCATCGGTGGTTGGAATACACACCGTGTGCGCAGCATGAACGAAATGTTTGCGAACACGAACATGTTCAATCAGGATATTAGTGGGTGGAATGTGGGTCAAGTTGAGTCAATGGAAAGCATGTTTCTCGGCGCTCTCTCCTTCAACCAACCTATTGCCACGTGGGATGTGTCGAATGTGAAGTGCATGAATACCATGTTTGCATGGTCGCAGGGATTCAATCAGCCCCTCGATGCGTGGCAAGTTCCGAAAGACACAAATGTGCTTGGCGCGTTTTACGGCACTGCGCTTCACAACCAACCGCGATTCACGACAATGAATTAATCCCAATCTATCTTTTTTCGTGCTTGCACACACATTTTTTTTTGGCACAGAACCTGTCTTGTTTGGTTGGGTAGCAGAATTCGTTGAGACGACAACATGAGCCATGTGGATGAAATGAGAAGGTGGATTGCAACGTGTTCACCCCCGCGGCCATGCAACTTCCAACAATTCAGAACCAAGACGCCGCGGATTCGAGTTGTGCGATGGTGGTTGCAGCAGGTTGCTCAAATTCACGGGTCATTGTCTTGTGTGGTGGAAGAGTTCGTGTCGCCGTGGACTCCCGTTCCGCAAGAAATCGTGGATGAAGTGCGCACCACTCGGCAATTTCGAGGGTATCGCTGGACCGCGTTCATTCCCTCCGATTTCGGTCCCGTGGAAGAATGGGATACTTCGCGCATCACAAACATGTCGGAATTGTTTGAAGGGCACACGATGTTCGATGTAGACATCAGTCGTTGGGACACGTCCAATGTGCGCAACATGCACAGAATGTTCGATGGATGTTCGATGTTCAATGGAGACATCAGTCGATGGAACACGTCCAATGTGCGCAACATGCACAGAATGTTTGATGGATGTTTGATGTTCAATGGAGACATCAGTCGGTGGAACACGTCCAATGTGCGCAACATGGATCAAATGTTTTTGCGTGCAATGAAATTCAATCAGGACATTTCTGGGTGGGATGTTGGACAAGTGACGTCTATGTATGGCATGTTCGCGAGTGCATGGGACTTCAACCAACCCATCGGTCGATGGAATGTGTCCAACGTGACGAATATGTCCACGATGTTTATGGGGTCGAATGCATTTAATCAACCACTAGACGGGTGGGTCGTGTCGGGTGAAACAAACACGAACCTCATGTTTTACGATGCCGAACACTTCGATCATCGTTTTTCACCAATTGTAATCAATTAACTTGCATCACGGTATCATCTCCATCACAACACTTTGTGTTTTTTTTGCTGTTTTTTTGTTCAGTTTGTTTTTTTTCCCACTTTCTTTTTCCAATGTTTTTTTTTCGTGTTGGAAAAGCAATAGCCCGCGCTCGCAACCACACTCGCACCCCAAATATACATCATCTTGCTCTTGTGTCACCTTCTTTGTTTCCTTCTTTTCTTTCTTTTCTTTCTTTTTCTTCCCTTCCTCATCTTTGTGATCATGGCGATGGGGCGACGTCGCACTTCTGCATTGTCCACGGCTGTTGCACCGCCATCGCGCGGCGTGATGGGTTACGCGTTGTTGTTGTTCATAGTGGCGGGCATCGGTATGTTCGTAACCAGCATGGTATCCACGTTGGCGCAGCAACAAAAGCAGCAGCCGCAACCATTGCGGCAGTCGACTGAAGTCATCATGTCGCCGTGGATGTTGTCGCCGGAGTTGTCGGCGCTGCCACCCATTGGCTACAGTACAGCAAGTGCGCCACGCGGTTGGTTTGGCGGCGGCGGCGGCATGGACAATCCGCTGTCCATGTTTGTGTCTCCCATTGCGCCTCCGCTGAGAGATGAACGGGTGATGGTGCCCATCAATGTGTCGACCAATGTCGGTGCAACGCCATATGCAAGTTATCGCCAGGTGGGATTGCTGACCCCGTTGAATGGGAAGTCCACCGACCGCATTTTGCCACTGATGGCCAAACCGCTATTCACGAACCGCGACAAGTGGCAATACTACACGATCAGCAACCAACAGAACCAAGTGAAATTGCCGGTGTCGCGCAATGGACGCAGTTGCACGAATGAATACGGGTGCGACAAATTGGAGAATGGCGACACAGTGTACGTGGAGGGATCCAACGAGGTGTATCGGGTGACACTGTACGACAACGGCACCAACGAATATTTACCGATGGTGCTGTAGTTTGGTGGCAAGAAGGGTTGCACATTTTCTCAGTCTTTGCATTGTCTGGCACTTGCTTGATTGCGTTGTCCGGAACAGTTAGACGACGACCATAACCTGCAGTTCGATTTCCGCGACTTCTGTTTCCGTGCCACCACCACCACCACCACCACTGATTATGGGATTCTCGATGTCGACGTGGTGATGTGGTTCCGGTTCCGGTTCCGCAAGTTCCAGTTCCGTGTCCTGTTGCTGCCGTCGGCGATGCGCTCGACAGATGTCGAGCAAAACCGTAATCAAGCACACGATGATGTTGAGCAGGCTGAGCAACATGAACAAGATGACAATAAAGCTGAGAATCGAGGACGTGGATGCCGCAACGATGGATGTGGATTTGATCCACGACCGTGGAACGGCGATAGAAATGGACATGGAAAAGCAGTGCAACGACGGCAACCACCGATAGAAACAAGACATATAAAGCGTGAAGCGGATGAGGGAAATCTATTTGTAGAGGGAACCTCGTGTTGCGCAAGAAAGTGAGTGAGTGAGTGCGCGCGTGTATCTTTTTTTTTGTTGTTGTGTTCAGACTTTCCCTGATGCATGCGCAAAGAATAATGCCAACGCAGCTTCCGTCGTCGCTGCCTTTCATGCCGTGGCCTCGCGAAGAGTGGAAGGACGATTCTTTTTTTGGGTCATTGAGTGCGGCCACAGCGATGTCGGTGGCGGATATGTGTTGGATGGCGCTGCCGAAAGGATATGCGTGTTACTTGTGGATCCACATGGACCCGGAGACGGACCGAGTGCATTGTCGCGTGCTGGACAAGGCGCGCCGCAAATCGGAGGAATACAGCGTGTGTTGCGACGAGGAGTTGGGTTACGGAAACGGCACGGTGTTGGTGGGGACGTTGTGCAGTCGGGTGGTTGCTTTATCGTCGTCGTCTGCGCAACCCTCCGCGGGACACAAGATATCTTGTATGGCAATACACGATGTCTTGTACTACAAAGGACGCAACCTGGAGCGCTTCACCTGGGAAGACAAGTGTCATGTGTTGACGCAATTATTGGCACGCGAAGTGCGACAATGCATTTACAATCCGTCGTTTTTGTTGCTGGGCATGGCGCCATGTGGAATGGTGTCGCGCGCCGCCACCGCCGCCGCCTCGGTGGATCACCTCGACCCTGCGGCGAGGTGTTTGCTGGAACAGGGCGCAATGTTGGACAACGTGTTTGCGGCAATTGCGGCGTTTCCGTTTGCTATTCACCGGTATCGCTTTGTGTCGCGACGTGCCACTTCCGCGTCTGTGGCCTGGGTGTGCGCCACCTGGCCATCACTTCCATCTTCGACCTTCTCCTCACCAACAACAGCCGCGACATCAACAACACCAACGCCAACGCCAACGCCAACGCCGCCACAACCGCACTCAAACTTGGTCGCAAAAATCGGGATGAAGCGCACTGCGCGGGATGCCGACTTGGACAACACATCCGGTGGATGGCAGGTGCCAAATGTGAAGATTCCGGTGCCAAATGTGAAGGTTTCGGAAAGTGTGGGTGGATTTGGTGCGGGGTCAGGGTCGGGCGCGCGGTTTTGGGTCAAGGCGACGTTGCACGACGACATTTACGAATTGTTCGAACGGAGACCGTCGGAGTCGGTGGATTCGACGTTGTCCACGAACACGAACATGGCGCATTCGTTTGCGCTGATTCCGGATTACGAGTGCAGTGTGTTCATGAATGGATTGTTTCGGCGCATCAAAGAAAACGCGAACTTGGATGCGCTGGAAGAGAGTGACGAGGAGGACGACTTCGAGGACGACCGGCCAGACAAGTACGTGGATTTGCACAAGACCTTGTTCATGCGATGCGAATGGTCTGCGCGCAGCAAGAAGTGGATACCCGTGGCGCTTGGCTAGTGGTCCTACGCACGCACGCGCGCCAATTTACTTTTTTTTTCCTTTTTTTTCTTTTTTTTTTCATGCGGAAGGCATGGCGACGGGCAGACTGAGTCCAAAGGGGTCGGTGGCGGCGGAGGCATCGTGGGTGTTGTCCAGCACGGGTTCGTAGGAGGCGGGCAAGATGGAGATGTCGGATTGGACGGACGGAGTCATCGTTGCGACCATTTGTTCTTCTAAAGTGACTTCGGAAGGAGGATTCAGCATTTCCATCTGCGCTAACTTTTGGGATTCGGTGGGGGTCGTTTGGATCATGGGGGCAATGTTGGCGGCCCATCCGTAGGATTTGCGCACCATGTCCACCGCCGCGAGCGCGCCGAGGACGCCAAGGGCTGGGTGGCTGTGCATGAACAAGAAGAGTACCCCGACGAACAAGACGACTTTGCCGACGATGGTGTCGAGGAAGCCCGCTGCAACAGGTGGCAAGGACACCCCGGACACCAGATACAAGACGAGCAGCACGAACAGGACGGCTTCGCCCATGCGTTGTTTGCGAAAGATCGAGGTTGGAAACATGGATGAGGTGGTTCAATTGGGACGGTGTAGTGTGTAGTGTGTAGTCTGTACGTGTGTATGTGTGTAATCCTCGAAAAAAAAGCAGCACTTATAAAAACATGAGACTTTTTTTTGCGCCCGAGTTTTTGTTCGTGAGGTGCCTTCGCATAATTTTACATTCGGGGAAGTTCGCATCGCACGTCGTCTGTTTTACATCGATCCCCCGTTTTTTTGGCAGATAAGCAACCTGGTTTTGACCACAACAAGACAAGATGCATCCTTTTTTGCAGCGCGCAATCACCTCGGGGAGTTTTGCCACTTCGGCGCAGGCGTCGGCGTCCTCCACCGCGCCAAGCGGTTCTTCCTCTTCTTTTTCCTCTTCTTCTGCCTCTTCATCTTCTTCCTCTTCGAATCCTTCCCAGTCGTTTTCCGCCGCACAAAATGGAGCGCAACGTGGGGGAAGAGGTGGCGGTGGGTACGGACAAGCAACCTATGGTGGTCGCTCCAGCGGCTACGGTGGCGGTGGCTACCGTGGCGGCGGCTATGGTGGTGGAAGGGGTGGTGGTGGCTACAGTGGCGGCGCAAGTCGCGGACGAGGATTCCCGAACAGCGGCAGGAACGGATTCGACGGGGCGGTGGAGTCCGCCGCCGCGCAATCCGTTTCTTCCCCCAGCAACCTTCCATTCGGCGGCGGTGGCGGAAGAGGTGGGAGAGGTGGAACAGTTGGCATGCGCAATCCGGCGCGTGTGAAGCGTCCACCCAATCCGCACGCGGTGCCGCTCAACGCCATGATGAAAGCAGCGACGTTGATGGATGCTCCATCTGCTGCTTCTACTGCTTCTTCGGCGATGGCGCCGCAACTTCCCCCATCGCCCTACGGAATGACGCCTGTGTCGGAGATCACCAGTGCGGGATTGGACACCACCTTGGGACCGCGCGGCTATTCCATCGTGAAGACCGGTTTGTCCAGCAAGGAACTGCAGAAGGTGAAGCAGGAGTTGATGGTGAAGCCGTTTTCGCTGGGACAGAATCCCCTGTTTGCGCCATCCTTTGCCGTGTATCGAGAATCCCCCAGTCGCTTGTATGTTCCGGTGCACTACGGATGGCGGCGCTTCGGCCCCCCGCAGATGCTGGGCTTGGCGCAAGGCGAACCCATCGTCGCGCCGCGCAATCAATTGGCGCCCCAGTTCGAGTTGCGCCCCTACCAAATCCCGGCGGCAGACGCGTTCTTTGAGACGATCCGCGACAAACCGTGCGGCGGTGGACTGTTCCACCTTCCGTGTGGCTGGGGCAAAACGAAGATTGCGCTCTACATCATCGCCAAATTGGGATTGAAGACCTTGGTGGTCGTGCAGCAAGGCAATTTGGTGCATCAGTGGTGCGACCGCATCCGCGAAACCTTGCCGCATGCGCGCATCGGTCGCATCCAGGCCGACGTGGTGGACGTGGACGACAAAGACATTGTCATCGGCATGCTGCAAAGCCTGTGGCAGAAGGACTATCCCATCACGTTGTTCCAGTCCTTCGGATTCTTGGTCGTCGACGAAGTGCATCACATCGCGAGCGAGTCGTTCAGCAACGCCCTCTTCCGTGTGGTGCCGCGATACACCCTGGGGTTGTCCGCCACGATCGACCGCAAAGACCGCACAACGTACGTGTTCAAGATGTTTCTGGGCGACGTGGTGTACAAGGGGGATCGCCCGGAGAAACACAAGGTGGTGGTGCAGGCTATCCACTACGACGCGGCGGACGATCCGGCGTACCGCGACCTCATCTTGGACCGCAATGGTCGGCCGATGATGAGTTCAATGATCACGCGGATTTGCGAATACACGCCGCGCGCGCAGTTTTTGGTGTTCGTGTTGTCGGAGTTGGTGCGCACCCGGCCAGGACAACACATCATGTTATTGTCGCACAACAAGTCGTTGCTGCAGTATTTGTTGGAGGAGGTGACGCGCCGCAACTTTGCGCCAGTGGGGTTGTACGTCGGCGGGATGAAGCGGGAAGCGTTGCAAGAAACCGAGGGAAAACAAATCGTGTTGGCCACCTACGCCATGGCGGCCGAGGCCCTCGACATTCCCGCGTTGAGCACCCTGGTCATGGCGACGCCGAAAACCGACGTGGAGCAATGCATTGGGCGCATTCTGCGCATGGTACATGCCATGCCGCTGGTGGTCGACATCGTCGATGCACACGACATGTTCTTGGCGCAGCATTTGAAGCGGAAAACGTACTACCGCGCCAACAACTACCGAATTCTGTCGTGTGCGCACAATGAGTACCAACCCGATGACCTGTCCCAATGGAAGGTAGTGTTTGCGCCCAAAGAAGAACATGGCGAGACAGAGGAAGGGGGTAACGGCGGCAGCAGCAACCCAAACCTCGATGGCAATGCCAACGGAAAGCGTGGACGCTGCGGTGGCGACGGAGGCACAAAACAAGCACGCCTCGCTGTCCCCGCGTCGTCTTCTTCTTCTTCTTCTTCTTCTGCATCTGCTTCTTCGCATCCCGTCGCCAGAACCATGGTTTCCGGTGTCGCGGATGACGACGAGGATGAGGATGTGGATCGAGTCGATGGATTGCGCCGAGGAGTCTGTCTGTTGCCCATTCGTCGACCTCTGGCGACACAGTCCTCCCTGATTTCGCCACCTCCGCCACCACCGACCCCGGTCGCACCCATTTCCTCGATGTTGACATCGTCGTCATCCATCTGTTCTTCTAGTGTTCTTCCTCCTCCGCCACCACCACCACCGTCATCCTTTCTGCGAGACGACTTGGTCGAGGAGGATGAGGATGAGGACGATGACGATGACGAGGATGTGAACGACGAAGAGGACGAGGATGAAGAGGATGACGAGGCGTAGAACTGTGCGCAAACGTCTTAACCGAAGTATTCGGCCCTCCGCGAAATGTGGAGGCGGTTGTGTAGTGGTAGGAGTAGCGTCGTCATGTGTGTGTGTGTTTTTTGTGTTCGTTCGATCGTCGATGTAGTTGCGCGAGGTGCGCACCTTTGCGAATCGGTATGTGACTTGTATAATTTAATTCATTCACGCGGAAGAAACAAACACCCCGTTTTTTTTTCGTTGTTGTTTTGGTCGTGTTTTCATTCTTTCGTTCTGACACGTGTATCGTCTTCATCGTTCGCATCGTCATCATTCCATTGCTGTTGTTTCGTTGGTTCCTCGTGATTCGATGGATTTCACTTCGCTGTCATCTTCCGCATCTCTTGCAACCACATCCTCCTCATCCTCCGCATGCGCTTCCCCCGCATCGGCGACGCCAACGGCGACTGCATCTGCATCTGCCGTCGCTGCTGCCACGAAAGAAATGCAAGTGGTGAAGCGCGACGGGACGTTGCAGGATGTTTCGTTTGACAAAATCCTGCAGCGGGTGAAAAAGCTGGGCAACGAAGCCAACATCCACATTGACTACGCATCGTTGGTCATCAAGGTCATCGACCAACTGCACGATCGAATCCCCACCTTCAAAATTGACGAACTGACGGCGGAACAATGCGCGGTAATGTCGAGTCAGCACTACGACTACGCGACGTTGGCAGGCCGCGTGGTCGTGTCCAATTTGCACAAAAGCGTGCAACCGAGTTTTTGCGCCGCCATGGAACGTCTGTATCAATTTCGAAACCACCGCGACGAACACCAACCATTGGTGTCCCAGTACCTGTGGGACTTGATCCAAGAACACGGCGCCGCGCTGGACGCCATGATCCACCACGAGCGTGACTACCTCATCGACTATTTCGGCTTCCGCACCTTGGAGCGTTCCTACTTGTTCCGCGTGCGCAAACAAATCGTGGAGCGCCCGCAACACATGTGGATGCGCGTGGCGCTGGGCATTCACGGCAACCCCTTGCATCGATCGGAAGACACGTTGCGCAAGATCCAGGAGACGTACGACTTGATGTCCACGAAACACTTCACGCACGCCACCCCCACGCTGTTCAACGCTGGTACTCCCCGTCCGCAGTTGTCCAGCTGTTTCCTCTTGGCGATGGAAGAGGACAGTTTGCGCGGCATTTACAACACGCTGCACGATTGCGCGATGATTTCCAAGTTTGCCGGCGGCGTTGGCTTGAACATCCACAATGTGCGCGCAAAGGGCACCTACATCCAGGGCACCTCGGGGTTCTCCAACGGCATCGTGCCGATGTTGCGCGTCTTCAACAACACCGCGCGCTACGTGGACCAGTGTGTACCGCACGACACGTTAGTGCACACCGACCAGGGCATGATACCGATTTCGCAGTGCATCGCCGGTGTGACCCGCGTGTTGAATGCCAAAGGCACCTGGGAGACGGTGCAGGATGTGTTGGAACACCGCTACCGTGGATTGGCGGTGCAAGTGGTGGTGGCGCCATTGTTGGCGAAAGCGCATGCGCTGAAACAGATCTTCACCCCTGAACATCCCGTGCAGGTGGTGCGCAATACCGTTGGCACAGATGTGGAGACATTTCGCATGTGTGTGGAAAAAGGAACGTTTGCGCCTGAGTACGTGGAGGCCAAGGAGTTGGACAAGAACGATTGGTTGGTCATGCCACGTATCCATTGGTCGTCCCAACAAGGGTTTGCGCGCGAGTGTGCATTGCGATGGACCGTGCGCCAAGCTCGGTTGGCGGGGATGATGGCAGCGGCGGGGACGTGGTCGCTTCAACGCAACGGCGGCAGATGTTTGTTGCGGTTGCCGGGGACGGAGGAGGCATTGGAGACGTTGCGGGAAGCAAAAGCCACCTTGGAGGAATGCATGATACCGGCGCAACTGACCATTTCGAGTGAGACAACAAATGTCCAGGTGGAACTGTGCTGGATCGGAGAAGCCGTGCAATCCCCATTTCGCTATGCCCATTTCTTTGATGCGCGTGGTCGATCGCGGGTGCATCCCGAAGTGTGGCGATTGCCCGCGGATGTGTTGCGCGCATTCGTGAGTGCATATCAAGCGACGATGACCTCGCGCACTCTTTCGCCATCCTGGGTGGTGCAATTGCTGTGTGTCGCCCCGGACATGATTCCAACTGGGTTTGGCAACCTTGCCAATCGCTTTTTTTACACGGATACACACGTGTACCTGAAAATAACCAAGGTGCAACAAGACAATTTGTGGTCTGGGGAAGGAGCGGGAGAAGAAGTGGAACCAGAAGGAGCGGGAGAAGAAGTAGAATCAGAAGAAGCAGGAGAAGAAGACGGTGGAGTAGAAGGAGCGGAAGACGGTGGTGGTGGAGGTGTGATGTACGATTTGCAGATGCGCGACGAACACAGTTATTGTACCGCCTTTTGCACGGTGCACAATGGCGGGGGGAAGCGCAATGGGTCGTTCGCCATCTACTTGGAGCCATGGCATCCAGACGTGGAAGACTTTTTGGACATGCGCAAGAATACGGGGGAAGAAGAGTTGCGCGCCCGCGACTTGTTTTACGCGCTGTGGATTCCGGATTTGTTCATGAAGCGCGTGTCGGACAATGGATCGTGGTCCCTGTTTTGTCCACACGAATGCCCGGGGTTGTATGACTCGCACGGTGCGGAATTCGAACAGCGCTACCAAGCCTACGAAGCCACGCCCGGCAAGGCGCGCAAGACGTTGCCGGCCCGACAACTGTGGTTCCGCATTTTGGATGCGCAGATGGAAACGGGCACGCCCTTTTTGTTGTTCAAAGACGCCTGCAACCTCAAGTCGAACCAGCGCAATCTGGGCACCATTCGCTCGTCCAATCTTTGCTGCGAGGTGGTAGAGTACTCGGACGAAAACCAAACCGCCGTATGCAATTTGGCGTCGATTGCGCTGGCCGCCTTCGTGAACGAAGAGACGCGCACGGTGGATTACGAGGCCTTGCATCGCGTCACGCAGGTGGTGACGGAAAATTTGAACCGCGTCATCGACGTCAACTACTATCCGACCGAGAAGACCGAGCGCAGCAACTTCCGCCACCGCCCCATCGGCATCGGAGTGCAAGGATTGGCCGACGCCTTCTTGCGCCTGAAACTTCCGTTCCATTCGGAGGAGGCGAAGTGCATTAATCGTCGCATGTTCGAAACAATGTACCATGCGGCCTTGACGAAGAGCATGGAGCTGGCGCGCGAGAAGGGTCCGTACGAGTCGTTCCAGGGGTCGCCGGCCGCGGAGGGGGTGTTGCAGTTCGACCTGTGGGGCGTGACGCCAGAGCCGGGGCGCTACGATTGGGACACTCTGAAGGAGAACATCCGCACCCACGGATTGCGCAATTCGCTGCTGATGGCGACGATGCCCACGGCGTCGACATCGCAGATTCTGGGCTACAACGAATGCTTCGAGCCGATCACCAGCAATTTGTATTCGCGCAGCACGTTGGCGGGCGATTTCTTGGTGGTGAACAAGTACCTGATGAAGGAGTTGATCGAGCAGGGCCTGTGGAACGAACAGGTGAAGAACAACATCATCGCCAACAAGGGGTCGGTGCAGCAACTGAGCATGCTGAGCGAAGAGTTGCGTGAACGGTACAAGATCGTGTGGGAAATTCCGATGAAACATTTGATCGACATGGCGGCGGACCGCGGCGCATACATCTGCCAAAGCCAAAGTCTCAATTTGTGGATGGAAGATCCGACGTACGCCAAACTCACCTCGATGCACGTCTATGGCTGGAAGGCTGGCCTCAAGACTGGCATCTATTACCTGCGCCGCAAAGCAAAGCATCAACCTCAACAGTTCACGATTGAACCAGAGGCCAACACCGCCGCCACCGCCACCGCCGTTGACGATGGGATCCAAGAAAGCGGCGGGGGGAACAAGGACAATAAAGATGACGACAACGGCATTTGCTTGATGTGTTCCGCCTGAACACAGACGATTGATTGATTTGGTTAGGTTGTTTGTTTGTTTTTCGTGTATATGACTTTGTTTCTCTGTAAAAGGATGTAAATCGAAAATTATGCGAAAAAGGTTGGATTGATAACTTCGTTTCACGTGCTGAGTTTGTTGGTTGGTCGGTCGGTCGTTATTACGAAAATTACCATGACAACAGTCTATCTACACTTCTTTCTACTTCGCGGAAACCAACCACACGAACACACCTGTGTTCAGTGTGGCGGCGGCGCTTTGACGCAGATGGATCGCACCATGGCTTCCGACAACGACATTGGGCGATTGGTGTTGGGTCTGCATTTTGGCAATGCGTCGACGGACATGGATTGAATGATGGACGACGGTTTCGCCGGCACGAGACGAATGTCGGAAGAAACCTTGGCTGAAGCTGTGGAAGTGGCCGTGGTGGATAAGGATGAAGATGAAGATGAAGATGAGGATGAAGATGACGCGATGGCAGCCAGAACTTCCGCGAGATCGGACTGGAGCGATTGGACCGTCTGCTGGATGCTGCGCACATCTGCATCGCGGTTGTTGGCCGTCTTGTGTCGGAAAATCCACCGGAACTGTCCAATCTGGCGCGGCAAGGGCGTCGATGGATTCACCACCAGGAAATGACTCGTGAACGAACGCACTGGAATGTTCATCTGCTTCATGAAGACGGCGATGGCCACATCGTCGATGATGCGGCGGTCGACTAGGTCACTGCGTTGCACCAACAGTTGCGCCGTGCGATGGGAGAGGATGATACAGGTACCGCTGACGAAGGTGGTTCCTTCGTGTCGCCGATCCACGATGCCGGATTTGGGGTCCAACCAGCGCAAGTTCAGGGCCCACCCGCCGTAGTCCACTGGCGTGTGGGCGAGATAGAGTGCAATGCGTGCAATGTGCACCACGGTACTCACGTTCGATCGAATGAGGTAGTCAAACTCCACGTGTTGAGTGACATAAGCAATGGCGCGCATCGTTTTGTCCAAAATGCCCGGGAGGAACGACTCTTCGCCGCGAATGCGCAACTTGTCGCCATCCAGCTGCACATCTCCTTCGGAGGCAGGCATGTGAGGATCGAAGAAATAGTACCACGTGGGGATGTGGTAAAACGATCGCGTCGCGGCATACATCTGGTCATAGTGCGGGTCTGGGGAATACAATACCAATTGCACGATGCGGGGCCATTGCGGCATGTTTGTTTGTCTGTTTTGAAGTGAACTGGAAATGTGAACACGTGCGTTGCGCGGGAGGCAGTTTGGGAGACAGAATGACAATGGACTTTAAGTTGAGGTGGTCCAAACAGGAGGGGGGGGAGAAAATGGAAGAAATAGAAACGGGAACAGTATGCAAAGGGGAAACATAACTTTTCTTTTGCACATTCCCGTTTTCCAATTTCTTTGCACACTCGTGCTGATCATGAGGACCCATCGCGAAAACAAACGCCGCTGCACGGAAGTATTGACGCAGTGGCTGCAGCACCCCACTACTACATCCACCACCTCCGCCGGCAATGATGTCCCCGAAAGAGACATGGTGAAGAAACCGCGGTCAAAAGAAAAGGCGGCGGCGGCGACCGCGGCATGTGTGCAAGGAGAGAGGGTAGAGAGACCTGTGGGACGCCGGGTGTGGAAACCGGTGACGGACGACAACTTGCAAGAACTGATCGACCTGTATACCACTCGTTGCGCCGCGAAGGAGAATATCTACGCACAGATGTTGCAGTTGCACGGTCCGATGGAAACATGGGACATTTCGCGCGTGACGTCGTTGTACCGAGCCTTCGATTGTTTGCGATCCTTCAATGTGGACATTTCCCGCTGGGACACCTCCAATGTCACCAACATGTCCTTGGCGTTCATGGGATGCGTGCAATTCAACCAACCTGTTGGACGCTGGAACGTGAGTCGCGTGCGCAACATGCACGGCATGTTTCAGGGATGCACCACGTTCAACCAGTCGCTGAAGACGTGGGACGTGTCGAAGGTGCAATCCATGGCGCAGATGTTTTACGGCGCCAAGCAGTTCAGCCAGCCCCTGGACAAGTGGAATGTGTCGAACGTGCTGGACATGCGCAACATGTTTGGATTCAACTGTCGATTTGGTCGATCACAGAGCATTTGCAGATGGAACCCACACCCCGACGTGGAATGGGACAACATGTTCACCGAATTGGGACGCGCCACGGCAGTTCATCCCGAGGAGAACCAATTGGGGAAAATGGAGGTGGACGCTTCCTTGCGTGTTCTCAACATTGCGCACATGCTCCACCGCACCAATGCGATTTTCCACTGCGTGATGCGCAAATACCAAGAGTGGCTTGCCAACGGCATGCGCGGCAAGGGATTAAGTGGCCCGCGACATTCCTGCGAAATCACCATGTCCCACTGGGCACACTTGATGGAGTTGGTGGAGATGCGCAACCGGTCCGCGCTGTTCGACTGGATTGGCAGCGTCAACGAAGTGTGGATTGTGCACCTCGAGAATGACGATGCACCCGCTATGGCGGCGGCGGCGCCCACCAACACCCACATCGCGCACACGGTGCAACACAACGTCGTGGTGGACAACATTCCGCGCTTCAACGAATACCTCCCCGGCAGTCAAATGCGCAACAGCACCATGGTGTTGACCATCCTGCTGTACTTGAAGGATCTGCATTACTACGAGACCGCGGAACTGGCAGCCTGGGGATTGCCCGAACACTTCGATTTGTCCGAGAATTTGTACTTCACCGTGCTCGACACCTTGTTGCCCGGGGTGCGCAACATGCCCCGCGTCCGCGAGTACTTCGGCAATCACTACTTGCGGGTGTCTCCCCATCGCCGCCCCTTGCCCGCACCCGCCCCGCGATCCATAGACACCTTGTACACCGATTTTCCGGCACTGAAACACCAACTCACAGACGGTTTGTGGTGCCCCTCCGGCGAAGTCCGCACTGCCCGACTTGTCCCCACTGTCCTCTCCATCAACCACCTGTAACCCACGGTGTACACAGTCACAAACCTTGTATTTGGTAAAGAGTGTAGAATTGCATGGTTATCGTCGTTTGTTCATATTGGTTCATGGTTCTTAACTTGTTAATTTACATACACGCACTTACTAACACCCTTTCCACTTACACACACACACACACAACCAAAACACACACACACTACTACACACAATTGCATTTCACACCTTTCTACAATACGAATGGCTATTTTGTTGCTGTTTGACACAGAAACAACGGGGCTCATACCCCGGCGAACGGAATTGCGACGAGATACCATCCATCTGTTTCCCTATGCGGTGCAAATCAGTTTCTTGTTGTTCGACGACGCGACGCACGCGATCGAGGAAATGCACGATTTCGTGGTGCAGTTGCCCGATCACGTGGACATCCCGGAGGAAGCCAGCAAGATCCACGGCATCACCACCGCAGAGATGCGACGCGTCGGGGTTCCATTCGCGCAAGTGATGGACGTCATGCTACGTTGTTTGCGTCGCGCCGATCGCGTAGTGGCACACAACGTGGAATTTGACCATCGAATCATCCAAGTGGAATTGGCGCGCCGCGCATTTGAAGTGTCGGGGGTGATGGACGTTGTCGACGTGGAGGCGAACACTCCACGGTGCTTTCGACAGCGTTTGCACGAATGGTGCACTTTTCCCCAATGGTACTGCACCATGCAATCGATGACCGACGTGTGCCAGATCCGCGCGCAAACGCCGCGGGGAAAGTCCTATTGGAAATTCCCCAAACTGTCGGAACTTCACGCATATCTTTTCGGCGAGGTGCCGCACCACTTGCACAATGCAATGTGCGACGTGTTAATAACCCTGCGATGTTACGTGTGGATGCAGCAACAGGTTGACCTCAGACAATGCAGTGCGACCTTTCGGGAAGCAGTAGCGTTTGCGGGAGTATATTGATTCGACACTTGTCCCGAAGCAACAAAAAACAAACATTCCATCTGGAATGCCAATTCCGAATGCAATGATCGTCGCCGACGCGGAGGAAGTGTCGTTGCACGAAGTCGATGTCACCCTGCCGCTCTCTTGGTGGGTGGAGTTGCTGCACGACACCTGTTGCGCCATGTCCGAATGTGACACGCCCATGACCCCCAACCAGTTGCTGGAAGTCATGGTGTTGTTGCGCCAGGTGCTGAAACATCCACAGACGTTGTTGCGCCAAGTGCAGCAACCCGTGACCTTTTTGCGCATTGTGCGGCCGATGGAAGGCGCGCCACACCGGTTGTGTGTGTCGGACAACGATCATCCGTTCTGGTCCTTGGAACGAATCATCTTGCAACTTCGGCGCTTCTGGACCACAGAGTGCGGATTGGCCTTTTACCGCGCCGACGGAATGTATTCCATGTTTAAAATTGGGCTGACACCAGCGCAAGGCTATCGCCTGCGACAAGAATGGACCATGGCGGAGGACGATGACTGGAAACGATGACTGGAAACGATGACGCAACACGATGAAGTCGGAAACCAATGACACGGACAAGAAGAAAGAGGATGGTTACATGTCTTCTTCTTCTCCTTCTTCCGCTTCCGCTTCCATGTTTTCTCCCATGGTTCCGTCCACGTCTTCTTCTTCCATCTCGCTGTCTGCCGCATGGTTGTCGCCGACAACATTTCTTTCCAAGTGACCTGTTTCCGTTTCTCCCATGCAACCACTCCCATCTTCGTCACTTTCGATCTGCGTATTGTTGTTGTCTGTTTGTATTGTTGTAGTGTCTTGTTGTGCGGTGGATGCAGTGGCAGACATGTCAGTGGACACTGTCCACGCCGCACCCGCCGCCGGTAACTTGTTAATGTGCAGAAGTAAGCATTTGGGCACTTGTGTGCCGTTTTTGTTGTTTTTGCGCGGACCACGTCGATTGGGCGCGCGATGGTCGAACCCGTGTTGGCGCTCATGTTCGATGGTGTCCCACACTTCGCGCAAGGTGTCCACGGCATTCGCGAACCATGCGCGGTCTCGCTCCACCGTCACCAAACTGTAGTGATCCATCTTCCAATACCGACAGGTCAAGAACTGCAATTGGTGCTCGGCGGACGATGGCTGCTCCTGCTGCTGCTGCTGCTGGTATGGCTGCAGAGTTTGATCCCGCCATTGGCGCAACGCCTCATCGCTATCAACCGTGCGCGGCGGATAGAAATAGTGCGGATTTTTGTGCCGGTCGACCATGTGCACGATCATTCCGCGCCACTTGCCGTCCGCCGTGAGACCAAAGTCGGTTGGATGCGCATCGGCCGCAAAAGCACACTGGTCCGTGTACTCGACAATCTTGGTTTCCAGGAAATCGCACAAATGCAGATCACACACTTCCATCTGCATCTGCATCTGCACCCAATAGTCGTTCTTGGGGGTGCCCGTGAGCACGCGCGACACTGGGTTTTTGATCTCCAGCATGCGACCGTAGCGCGGGGACCGCAGGTCGGTGACAATGCCGTCGGGTGACGCGCCAAGGAATGGGTAGCGCGGATGACGCAAACAACCAAAGTCCTCCACTTTGCCGCCGGCGATGTATTCGTAGAAGCTGACGGACACCGGTTCGTACTTATTGCCCCAGTGGGCCGCACCGTTGGCGTTGACGATGGGGGCCACGGGCTCCACCCCCTCCTCGACAATTTCCATCGGCTTGCATTTCTCGAAGATGAGCGCATTGCGCGCGGCGTCGGATTCGAAGGCCTTGTATGCGTTGCTGGCCGTGATCATGGTCCAGCGGTATTGATGCCACTCTTGCGTGCGCTGCGCCGGCTGCCACTGTGCGCGAAGGACGTTGATGGTATCAGGTAAACGTTTGTGCAGATGGATGCGTTGTGCGACAAGTCGTGCTGCTGCTGCTGCATTTTCGTGACCTTCTTCCTCCTGTCCATTTTTCTCCAGTTGGGCATCCGCCGCCGTTGCCGCACGATACTGGCGCTCGAAGGTTTCCCACGAAAAGGGTGCGGCTGACGGAGAATGGAGAACGGTGGTCATGATGAACAAAGATGCAGACAACGCAACAAAGACGGTGTGAACAGAAAAGAAGGGAACAAGAAGAAAATTAGAGAATTGGATAGAGAAAAGAAGTGAGAATATGAAAAACAAAGCAATGTTTGCGCGGCGGCAAAAAAAACAAATGGAACAGTGCTTTGATTAATGGTGTTATTTGCGCGACAGAAAAAAAGATGGATTGCAAAATACGAAGTGCAAAAAAAAAGGCGCGCGCGAAGGCACTCGCGGCGATGGATGTTGAAATGTTGAGATGTCGAAGCTGGAGGGAATGGAGGGATGAAAGCACGTTGTACTTGTCGCGCCTTTTATTTGGTGTTCGTGTTGGGGGTGGTGTGAATATTGGTGGAAGAGGCGGAAGCGGCGGTGGCGGAATCCATCCGCGACGAAGATGGCAAGGATTTGAGGGTGCTGGTGCGTTTGTCCAAATTCTTTAGAGTAAAGTGGCGCTTCGCAACACCGAACGCGAGGGAGGGGATATCGACGATGCATCCTTTCTCGCGGTCGTAGACAACGTCTTTGACCTTGGTGAGTTTCTTCTTGTTTAGGCAGTCTTGGAAGAAGAGGGCGAGGTTGGCGGCGTCTTCTTCGGATAGAGGAGTGGATTCGCGAAACACCGGCACGTATTCCAGCAGTTTGCGCAATTTCATGGTTTTGTTCAGTTTGCACCACGGCTCCGAACTTTTGTGGATCGTCTCCGCTTCCAGGATGTGCTCCACGTTTTCCAAACAGGTGGAGGCGCGGGTTTCTTGCAGCGGCGTGCCATGCAGCATCAACGATTTGTAGCGAATGTTTTTCAATTCGCGACACTCTTCTTCCGGTTTTCGTTTTTTCACCGTGCCGCGCATCTTCGACGGCTGCGGTGACGGTGACTGCGACGGCGGTGACGTGCTTGACAATTGCGATTGTGTCAGCGAATGCTCTTGCGTTGCTGCTTCTGCCGTTGGTGGTTGATCCATCTCTCCTGTCAGAGCAACGTCCTGCGTGTCGGACGCAACCATGTCTTCTGCGCGCATGGTGAGGGTGGACATGCACGTTGAGGTTTGGTGGCGGTGGAAAGGAATGACTTATGAACAAAGAAAGGAAAACGGTGCGCAATCGCCGCAATTGTGTTTATATTCCCGTCGTCTGTTTAAATCCTCTCTGCCTGAAAAAAAAACTGTCGTGCGCAGTGGTTGCATTACGCATTGATCATGAGCATGCCGATCATTACGAAGGACAAAATCCATGGCAATAACACCAACAACCAAGACAATTGCACATGTCCGTCTTTGCATATGAGATGCAGCACGTAGGTCCAGAAGAGGACGTAGATGGATTGTATGAGCAGGATGAGTCCGGTGTGCGGCACTTTGCAGGAGAAATGGCCAACGTGGTACTGACTCGCCGATGCGCCCAGGCCGAGATTTTGCAGCGCGATCATGGCAATGCCAATGAACGAAATCCAAAAGTACACGCGCGCAGGCAAACACACTTGTTGCGGGGAAGTGGGAAATTTCGCCATGGTCGTTGGTTGTCGGTTGTCGGTTGTCGTTGTGCTCAAAAGGGAGAAGTACATTCCCCGCAGAAAAAAGATCCGTGCCAAATCCTGGGAGCCTAGGAGCCTAGGAGCCTAGGACGCAGGGCGACTGAATGAGTGATCAGGCGAGTTGTCCTTTCCAAGGCAACGGATTGGTCGGCGCTGGATGCCCCAAGAAGCTGCGATAGGCCGATCCAACGCCGAATTGCATTTCGCGGCCAACGTTGATCAAATCGTCGGACACAAATCCGCCGCCGCCGCGCATTGACCTCCTTCTCTTGCATTTTGTTCCGCGTCTGCCGGTGTGACGTCTGGTGCCGCGACCGTGACTGCGGGAATGGTTTTGTCTACGTGACTTGCCGGAAGGACGGCGTCGGTGTCTGCGTTTGCCACCATCTTGCGCCAAGGAAGAAGAGTTGGTGCTGTTCAACATCGGTGTGGCGACATCTCCTGGCAATGGAACGGGGCCTGGATTGGGATACACCGCGGGCGGCACTACAACATGACCGCCGCCGCCGCCGCCTGACATACCCAAGGAGCATGCCGCGCAATTGCCGCCGCGTTGGCGACGGTGTCCTCGGGATGGTTTGCTTCCAGATTTGCGGCGGCGGAGAAGGGAAGATCGACGGGTATGCATTGGAGAAAGCGTGGAGAAGAGGAATGTGGGTGTCTATGTTGGCGAAAAAGAGATGAAGTGGAGTACGATGAAGAAAGCGGAGAGAAATTTTCAATGAAGACTGGGTGTTGTCATTGTTTGGTGTGGTGCATGTTAGAAGGTTACAAGGGTTCTACGTGGGTGAGGAAATGACGACGGCAACACATTTTGGTGATGTGCAGTTCGTCCAACACCAAGCCTTCCACTGTCTTTTCTGCGTGGCCGCTGGTGAAGTACTGCAATTTGTCCAAGGGAACGCCTTTGTCCAATTTGCGCTTGCGGCATTCTTCGACGTAGGTTCGATACATGTCGGCAATCACTTTGCCGCAGGTGACACACTTGATGGGAATCATGGTTCGATGCAGTTGATTCGTTCGCAGAGAGGTGGTGGGGGAGGAGGAAGGCAATGCGAAAAGGTTGATTTCTTTCTGTCTTCGTTGAATTGTGCGCGTCTTTTTTCTTTGCAGACAACTATACGCGGAGTGTCGATTTGATTTAATTTGATTTCAACGATGTATCACTGGCATTCAGCGCACTTGAAAAAGTCTGCACCATCTGCGGCATCGTCCACTGCCGCAGCCGTCGCACACAAAGTTCCGTCACATCGCGCGGCCACGGGCATTGCAACCACTTTGCCTTCCTTTCGCCAATCTCGTACCCCCGCTCCTTCCATCGCTTCTATTGCCGAAGCGTACGCACGCGCCCACAAACCTCCGTCTCTCTCGTTGTCCCACGCCCCTGCTCCTTCTGTTGCCTCTGTTGCGGAAGCGTATGCACTCGCCCACAAACCTCCGTCTCTCTCGGAGTCCACTGTGCAGACCGCCGCCACCGCGCACGAAATAGCAAACCTAAATTCATCCATCTCATCTTCGAGAACTCTTTCCGTTGTTGACCAAAAAGAGATAATTTTGACATACTTGGCAGCTGCATTGCGTGAAGTGGAACTTGCCGCACAATCGCAGGTTCCCATCGCAAATTGTTTTTCTGAACTTGCTCAAGTGGAAGCAGTCGCGGAAGACGCGGAATTGGAAGCAGTCGCTGATAATGCGGAAGTGGAAGTAGTTGCTCATGATGCGGAAGTGGAAGCAGTCGCTGATAATGCGGAATTGGAAGCAGTCGCAGCAGACGCGGAATTGGAAGCAGTCGCAGCAGAGGCAGAAGTGGAAGCAGTTGCTGACAATGCAGAAGTGGAAGCAGTCGCAGCAGATGCGGAAGTGGAAGCAGTCGCAGCAGTCGCGGAAGTGGAAGCAGTCGCAGCAGACGCGGAAGTAGAAGCAGTCGCAGCAGACGCAGAAGTGGAAGCAGTTGCTGACAATGCAGAAGTGGAAGCAGTCGCGGAAAACGTGGAAGTGGAAGCAGTCGCTGACAATGCGGAAGTGGAAGCAGTCGCGGAAAACGCGGAAGTGGAAGCAGTCGCAGCAGACGCGGAAGTAGAAGCAGTCGCAGCAGACGCAGAAGTGGAAGCAGTCGCTGACAATGCGGAAGTGGAAGCAGTCGCTGACAATGCGGAAGTGGAAGCAGTCGCGGAAAACGTGGAAGTGGAAGCAGTCGCGGAAAACGCGGAAGTGGAAGCAGTCGCAGCAGACGCGGAAGTGGAAGCAGTCGCAGCAGACGCGGAAGTGGAAGCAGTCGCAGCAGACGCGGAAGTGGAAGCAGTCGCTGACAATGCAGAAGTGGAAGCAGTCGCGGAAAACGCGGAATTGGAAGCAGTCGCGGAAGTGGAAGCAGTCGCAGCAGACGCTGTGGAAGTGGTTTGCGAATCAGCGGAGGAGATAACGCGGCTGAATAGACGTGTTGACACGTCCACCATGTCGGAGGAGGATTTGAAAATGTATCGCGCTGCGCAAGCGATGTCGATATCGTTTGCACGTCGCAAATGAGTGTCTGGATATCTTACGTTGCTAAACACTGCGCTTGAGTGATTGATTGTTGACGAGTTGTTGTGGTACGATTTGTATACCACAAAAACATGTGCATAGGCAGGCAATGTGGGTAGCTCAGTTGGTAGAGCATCCGTCAGCTCCGACCTCGGTTGGTCGGTGGTTCAGATCCGCCTTAACGTGCACGTTTCACGTCGTTTTGTTCACGTTTTTTTGTACCCTTTAGACTGGTTGTGATGTACTGGACAGGACGATGTCCATTGGGTGCAATTGGGTTTGTGTTCCGTAGCGATTGGATACGACGAAAGTTGCAAAACTGGCGGCGACGTCAATGTCTGAATCGGTCAACAATTTAGGAACGTAGGTGAGTGTGTACTGATTGCCAACGTTGGCGATGGTGCCGGAATGTACGACGGTCAGTCCGTCGACAATTTGGGTGTCGGATGGTAATACGTTGACCAGTGGACGTGTTGGGCTGTTGACTGGGTCTGCACTGCCAACCAAAAGAGGAAGTGGATACAACAATTCTTCTGCCGAGAATGGAGTGTATGGTTGACTGTCGGATGGTTGCAGCACGTTGGACACGTATGTGATGGAAACAACACCCGATTGGTCGATGTTCATGCTGGTGATGATTGGAACAGATCCAGTGGCGTCTTGGTTGGAAGTGGCAGAATTGCCGACGATGGAGTGTCCGTCGTAGGATGTGTTCAACCAAGCAACTGCGTAGTAGGTGTGATCAACCTGAACGCCATCAGCCGCGGCGAATGTGACCAAGTAACTGCCTTGCGTGGCGGAGTAAACGACGGTTTTGGTCGCAATTGGAGAGGCGATGTTGGCTACGTCGAACAGTTGGACAGTGAAATTGACCCCAGTGCCACCATTGAGTTCAACAGGATTGCTAAATGTGGCATTCACAACGAGACTGTGTGCCAAGATGGACAAAGAAGTTGGTGCGGAAGCAGGATAGTAAATATCGCCAGTGTTGTTGCTGTTGGTTCCGGTGGATTCGTTGCCATCGTTGTCGGCGGAGATGATTTTGTACACGTACGATTGTCCCATTGGTTGTTGAGAGATGTCGTCGGTATAGGAAAAGTCTGGCGAAGCAGTGTTTGGCACGGAGGCAATCCATTCAAATGCACCACCGTCAATTTGGCGTTGCACCAAATATTGCGTAACGATGTAGTCATTTTCAGGCTTGCTCCAGGCAACGTTGATCAACTGTGGGTAATTGTCAACGACAGGTGTCGCCACCACGGAAGCAACGTCCGGAACTCCCGGCACGTCAAATTCAGTTGAGGAGGAAAGTGGTTCGTACGATTCGGGAGCTTCAGCCAACAAATATGGAATGGAGATGACGGTGGCGATGTAGGTTCTTCCAGGATAGAGGAACCCAGCACCATTGAGGCTGGTGGAGGTAAAGGATCCACCCAGTTGAAATGTTCTGATGACGGAGCCTTGGTTGGAAATTTCGATGGAGTAGTACTGTGGAGGTACCGTTCCGTAATTTGACGCGCGATTCCAATTGAGCACCAAGGTGTTGGTTTCTCCAGTGTAGGAGTTGGTCAACGCAACCACTGCGCCAGGTGGAGCAATGTATATGGACACTTGAGCACTTGGCTGACTTTCGATGCCGTCCGTTGCGACAGCAATGACGCGATAGGAATATGTGCGGTCCACTGCGAGGTTGGACATGGTCACGTCTCTGGAATTTGGTGAAAGTGGTGCGGACAAAACAGTGTTTCCACTGTTATCAGTGTACTCGAGCAGGAATGCCTCCAGAGGGACGGAATTGGCTGGGTACTCCCACGCCACTCTCACCGATGGAGCGGCTGCAGTTGCGGCAAGTTGCGTGACAGTGACATTGATGGGTGAGACGACGGATGTCGACACCTCGTTGGTTTGGACGATGTCACTGAAGAAGCGATCACCATCTTCATTTTCGGCAAACAGACGAACATTCGCAATCAAGGTTTGGTTGGCACTGACGTCAATGTAGGCAATTTGGGATATGGTTGAGATCATTGTTCGTTGAATTTCTGTTGTCCTGACGTAATCATCTAAACCTTCCACAACAATTTCTGCCCCGAACATGTATTTGGCACTTGTGGAAACGGTTGATAATGGGTAGTTCACGGTGACTGCCATTCGTGCGTAAACGCCAGTTGGTGTTACAATGGCAGCTGATGCGCTTCTTGCAGCAACCACGGATGGCATGGTTAGTGATGGAGCAAGTGTAGTGGTACTGGATCCTGCTTGACTGTTTGCGCAAACACCGTATATGTAACTTGATCCATAGTCGACGACGTTGTCCGAGTAAGTGAGAACATTTCCACTTACCTCCACGAGAAACTCACCATCTCTGAAAATGCTGTAACTTTCGATGGTGGTGAATTCATCGAGAACTGGTGGCGCCCAAGACACTGTTGCACCAATTTTGAACAATGGTGCGGAGGTTGGGGCAATCGTGTAATTTGTAACTTGAGAGGCAACATTGATTGGCGGCAAGGGTGTTTGAGTGTCACTGTAGGATGCGGTGGAACTCATTGGACCAATGTAGGCTTGTCCATTGAAATAGTACTGATATTGGACAGCGATGTATCCTGTTTCCGCGGGGACCAAAATGACAGGAAAAATGATGTACGTGACTTCGTCGATGATCAATTGTTCGGAATCTTCGACGGGGGTGAAGTGGGATTCGACTTGCGTTTGTCCACTTGGGTCAACGTACTCGGTGTAATAGACGATGCCTGCATTTGCTCCAGTCCAATTGTTGGTGTTGGCGGGAGCTACCATGGCGACATATCCGCTGTCGGAGTCGACGCGGATGCATGCTTCGCGAAGATCAGGTTCTTCAGGTGCAGTCATGGTGGACAATTCCTGAGAAATGGCAGTGACGGTTCCGTCGGTGTATGCAATTTTCAATGTCAACACGAGAATGGTAGCGGGGGACACGGATGCACCAGTGGAGACGTAGATGAGGTAATTGCCCGAATCAGCACCAAGAGCCATGACATTGTCGTTGCTGGAGGTGACATTCACCATCGAGAATTGTTTGGTGTCGGTGTTGAACACATTGAAAGCAAAGTAGGTTACATTGCGGGTGATGTCCACACCTGAAACCAAGACTGGAACGGTGTTTGGTGGACTGTATGCACCAGATGCGGCGAGGGTTGGTGGAAGTGGATTGGGCATTGCGTTGATGAGTTTTTTTGGGGAAAAGGAGGGTCGGTGAGAACGTGCGGGAGAATGTATACTGTGATTCCAGAAAAAAAAATTGCCAAAACCGATGGCCAATTTTGTTCAATTGTCGAATTGAAGACCCTGTCGATCATTGGACAAAATAAGCCGTTGTTTTCATGCCACAAGTACACTTTGATCAACTTTCCTTCCATAATCAAACATTGGCTTTCATTTGCAACGCATTGGCTAAAACAGATTTCTTCCCCCAGAACTTTCAGTTGATCGTTGTCTTTTCAACGATCCGTCCATTTTCAACAAGCAGTCGTTGTCTAAAGTCACTGCCACACCACCATCATGTCCGACCTTTCATTCACGCATTTTGCAGTTGACGCGACTCCCCACGCCGCATCATCTTCCGTCACCGGCATCCGACCCATCAAAAGTACGGAAACCGAAACTGCGTCGAATTCCACCACCAAACCGCCTTCGGCCAAACGCGGCAAAAAAATGACAACCTCCGGGACAAAGACAAATGACGTCGTTGATTTTTGCACCACTGATGACGCCAGAACGCAAGAGTCTTCTTCGCTCCCTTCCGTCGATGAGAAATCTACTCAACTCCTCGCGCACGAGTATTGTCGTATCACCGCCGAGTGTCGCCGCCTTCATGGGTCGCGCACCGTGGTGTTAATGCAAGTCGGTTCCTTCATGCAAATGTATGGATTGCTAAACCCCGACACCGGCGCCACCGAGGGCAGTTTGTTGTCGGAATGCGCCGACGTTTGCGGATTGGGGATTGGCGCATGCAACCATTTTGTCGGGCGACACCAAGCCCTGCTCGCCGGATTTCGCGACGTGCAACTCGATCGATATCTCCGCCTCCTCCAAGACGCAGGATACGTAGTCGTGGTGTACATGCAAGATCCGCAAACCCCCGGCGTGCGCACACAAGTGGGGGTATTTTCGCCGGGCACCTATTTCCCCGACACCGCCGCACCCAACCAATTGAGCAACCACACGACCTGTATTTGGATTCACTACAGTCCACCACACTCCCTGTTGGGCCGACGCCAACCCTGCCTGACCATCGGCATGGCCTCCCTCGACATCTTCACGGGAGAAAGCCAACTGTTCCAAACCTGCGAAGAAGGATACCAACGCGGCAATCCCTGCACCTACGACGAGGTGGAGCGCTTCCTGTCCATCCACCAACCCAGCGAAATCGCCGTAGTCACCAATCTGCCTAAAGAAGCCGACGTCGACGAAATGCTCGCATTTGCCCACTGCCGATGCGCCATGGTCCATCGCGTTCACATTGGTGGTGCGCGCGACAAAGAGACCACACCCACTATCGTCACACCAAGTGCTGCAACAACTGTTCCATCCAACAATTCTTCTCCACCTTCTCCTTCTTCCCCGCACGAAGACCTCGCCCGCTGCTGCCAAAAACAATCCTATCAGCGCGAAATCCTCGCCCGTTTTTTTCCCGGGGGATTCGTAGACCGACGATGGGAGGAATTCCACGACCAAGATGTCGCCACGCAAGCCTTCTGTTTCCTGCTGGACTTTGTCTGCCAGCGCAACCCCGCGTTGCTCCGCAACATCACTCCCCCGCAGTTCGATTACGCCTCTTCGCGTCTCATTCTCGCCAACCATTCACTGAAACAACTCAGCGTGTTGGAAGATGGATCCGATTCGTCCCACAAGGAATCCTGTGTCGCGCAGTTTCTCAACGAGTGCATCACCGCCATGGGCAAGCGCCATTTCCGACACCAATTGTTGCATCCCATGCGCGATCCGACGTGGATGCAGCGCGAATACGACGCCATCGAGTTCTTGTTGCCCGACGCACGTTGGGGACACTACCACCCCGTGTTGCGTGAACAATTGTCCAAAATTCGCGATGTCAGCAAATGGCTGAGGATGATCGCGCTGCGCAAAATGACACCACGCGCCTTCGCCCAACTACATGCCACATTGACACATGTTTTGTGCGTGGCGCAAACCATGTTCGCCAACAAGGAGGACATGACCTTTTGGAACACTTATTTGCGCGGAGGCCGCGATGGTGCCACGTCATCCACTGTGCTAGAGGACGTTGTTGCGCACGTAACACATATGCAGCGTCACCTGGAGACGCACCTGGTGATAGATCGTGCGATGCACATTGACCAAGTCCGGGAGGTGGATGTCGACGTCGACATCTTTTTGCAGCGCGGCGTGTTCCCCCAATTAGATGCTTGCATGACTTGTTTTTTCGAAGACCATCGACGTTTGGAAGCCATTCGTCAATATTTGCACGGGTGCATCGCGCGCATGGAGAGCAAGGCGGTGGTGGCTAAGGGAACCGAATTGGTGAAAATGGTGGAAGTGTCTTCGACCAAACAACGCATGCTGCAAACCACGGAACGCCGCTTCAAGTTTCTGCGCGCATCCATGCCTTCCGAACCCAGCTTGGTGCAACTGACCTATTGTTTGCCATGGGAGGAAGGAGAACGTGCGACCGGCGAACTGGACGGAAAAGAAACAGAAGAAGGAGAACACGGCAATCGACAGGACAATTCGCGCACCTTTTTGTTGGACATTGGACTCAATGCATTCCAGAGCGGAAGCATTCCAAACAGCAAAACAGTCAACATCCACCATGCGGAAATGAATGGAATGATGGAACGTTTGCCCGCCAACAAAGATGCGCTGGCCAAACAACAGATGGCTTCCTTCGCGGCATTCGTGGAGAGTTGCGACAAGTGGACCACGGACTTGCGTGCTGTCGCCGAATTCATTACCGCGGTAGACGTCTTACACACCAAAGCGTCACTGGCACGCAAATACAAGTATTGCAAGCCCACCTTGGCTTCTGCGCAGCCAATCGAATCAGATGCCAAAACAGCAACAGAAACGGGGACGACGACAACGCCGTCCGCACAACCGTCGTTCATCCAGTGCACCGATTTGCGCCATTGTTTGATTGAACAGTTACCAACGTGCGATTTCTATGTGGCCAATGATGTGATGCTGGGTTGTCCTCAATCCGACGCGGAACCGTCGTCACCACCACCACAGGGGATGTTGTTGTACGGGACCAACGCGGTGGGCAAGACAAGTTTGATTCGCGCATTGGGGGTGGCGGTGATCATGGCGCAGGCGGGGATGTTCGTCCCCTGCTCCACGTTTGTGTTTCGACCGTACCACGTGCTGTTTACGCGCATTCTTGGCAACGACAAGATGACCAAGGGCATGTCGACATTTCAAGTCGAGATGTCCGAACTGCGCACGATTTTGCGCATGGCGGATGCGAACAGTTTGGTGTTGGGGGACGAATTGTGTTCGGGGACCGAAACACACAGTGCAGTGAGTATCGTAGTGTCGGGGATTCAATCGTTGGTCGATGCGCGCGCCACCTTTGTGTTCGCGACTCATTTCCACGAAATCGTCGACTTTGACGAAATCCGCGCGCTGCGTCAAGCAGGTACCCTGAGTTTGCAGCACATGACGGTGACGTACAATCCGCGGGAAGATCGTTTGGTGTACAATCGTCGACTGCAAGCGGGACCAGGAGACAGTGTGTATGGTCTAGAAGTGTGCAAAAGCATGCACATGCCGGCGGCGTTTTTGGACCGTGCGTACGGCATTCGCAACAAATACTTTCCTTCTTTGGGTGCCGTTGCGGGCCTAAAGCGATCGAGATACAATGCGGACAAAGTCTTGGGGGTGTGTGAGCGATGTCGTGAAAAAGTCGCCGTAGAGACCCACCACATTCATCCACAAGCGTCCGCGGATGCCGAGGGATGGATCACGACGGACGATGGACGACGATTTCACAAGAATGCGTTGGCGAATTTGATGGGATTGTGCGAGTCGTGTCACGAGCAATGTCATCGTTCACTTCCCGGCGGATGGTAACATCGAAATTGTAATTGTTAAAATCTGCAGCATTTTTTTTGTTTTTTTTGCATTGATTGGACCATTGTCGGAAAATGACCCAATCAATTTTTTTCTCCAAAGAATGCACAAACTGCATTGATTGTTCGGCGAATTGGAATATTGAATCACCAAATTAGCTTGCACCATGTCAGATCCCGTCGTGTACATCAAAGTGACAGTCGACGTTCCTGCTGCTAATACGTCTATTCAGTTGAGATTGAATGGATACACTGGCATCGTCAAATGGACGGAAACCGTGTCAAATGTGTACGCCGTGACGAACAATCCATCGTACACGTATCCCGACGCTGGCACGTACGTGATTGAACTGCAGGACATCACCGGATTTTTCCCATTCAGCGGTGTTTCGTCCGGACCCTACATGACACAGTTTGAATATGTGACACGTGTTCCTGGAAATGCGTGGACAGACATGACTGGCGCATTTGCATTCGGACAAACGGCATTAACTACCGCCATATTTCGAGCAAACAGCAGTGGCAACGTCACATCGATGGCTGGGTTGTTCAGGGATTGCACAAATTTGACGACCGTGGTGTTCGAAACAAACACGACGACATCAGTCACCGCTATGAATTCGATGTTCGAAAATTGCACACGATTCAACTATGCGCTGTCGAACACATTCGATTCTTCCGTGGCAACTTCCATGGCATCAATGTTTCGCAATTGCACTTCGTACAATCAACCATTTCCATCGTCGTTCGATATGAAGTCGGTCACATCCGTCTATCGCATGTTTGCAGGTTGCGTTGCGTTCAACCAATTACTGCCTCAGTCGAGTGTTGCCACAACTGCGCTGACGACGGTAGAAGAAATGTTCAATGGATGCACAGTGTACAATCAACCATTGCCGTCGACATTCACATTGTCCAATGTCACGACAACGAAGTCAATGTTTGCCGAATGTCGTGCTTACAATCAGACATTGCCAAATCCATCGTCTCCGACCGTCAATCTCAACGACACGTCCAACATGTTCTTGAATTGTGTTGCGTACAATCAACCATTGCCAACCAATTTCGTCGTAACTGCGGTAACGACGATGAATGCAATGTTTTACCGATGCACATTGTTCAATCAAGACATCAGTCATTTCAATTGCAGTGCATTGATCGCTGCGTCAAACATGTTGTCGCTTTCCGGATTATCCGTGAATTTTTATTCGCAATTTTTAATCTCCCTGGCAAACAATCCCAACATCAAGTCCGGGGTGACACTGAATGCGCAGCTTTTGCAATATGCTTCCGTAGCAACATCGAGTCGGTCGTTCTTGACGACCACCAAAGGTTGGAGCATCACGGGGGATTCGTTGTCGTCAACTCCCGTTGTCCACATGCGCATCACGGTGACCACTCCAGCATCGAACACCATGGTGACATTGAATTTAACGAACTTTTCGGGAATTGTGAGGTGGACCAACACGTTTTCAGAAACACTGACATCAGCGAACAACCCTTTTTACATATTTGCCACTGCTGGAACGAACACCATCGAATTGCAAAACATCACTTCCTTCGGATCGTTCAAAGGTGTAGTGCAACCACTTATGACGCAATTTGAATACGTTAATCGTGTGCCCTCGAATATGTGGACATCGTTGGCAGAAGCATTTGCAGTGGGACAAAATGCCCTGGTTAGTGCAACTTTCCGCGCAACCAGCAGCGGCAACGTCACGAACATGTCTGGGCTGTTCAAAAATCGCACAACGTTGACTACCGTCACCTTCGAACCACACACAACCATTTCCGTCACCAACATGTCGGAGATGTTCTCCGGATGCACTGCCTTCAATCAAGCATTGACGACCAACTTTGTGACTTCCAACGTTTCGAACATGAATTCGATGTTCAGTGGATGTTCCTCTTTCAACCAATTCCTTCCCTCCAGCTTCGACATGCGCGCAGTGGCAACAGCATGGGGAATGTTCCTCGGTTGCACCGTCTATGATCGAGCCCTACCCAACCCGAGTGTTGCAACCACCTCGCTCACAAACGTGTCATACATGTTCAGCGATTGCACTGCATACAAGCAATCTCTTCCCTCCAACTTTGACTTGCGCGCCGTGACGAACACTTCCGCGATGTTCCAAAATTGTGTCGCGTACGACAAAGCTCTCCCCAATCCAAGTGCACCAACAACTTCGCTCGTCAATGTTTCTTTCATGTTTGCAGAATGCAGATCGTACAACGAAGCACTTCCCGCAAACTTCGACATGCGTGCGGTCACGACGATGGCAAACATGTTCCAGAATTGTGTTGCGTACAACAAGGCCATACCAAATCCAGGTGCGCCAACTTCTTCGTTGGTCGATGTTTCCTCGATGTTTTTCCGCTGCTCCATCTACAACCAGCAATTGCCCTCCAATTTTGACATGCGCGCAGTCACCAGCACTGCAAACATGTTCAATGGATGCAGTGCTTACGACTACCCACTTCCCGCGCCTTGGGCTGCAACCACCGCACTCACGAATGTTGCAAGTATGTTCCGATTTTGCAGCAAGTACAATTGTCAACTCCCCGCCACGTTTGATTTGCGATCGGTGACCAACGCTTCCCGCATGTTCCAAGGATGCACTCTGTACGATTACGCCATTCCCAACCCAAGTGCTCCCACGACATCGTTGACTAACGTGCTCGCCATGTTTCAATTGTGCGCCAATTACGACAAAGAACTCCCCGCGAACTTCGACATGCGCAATGTTACGACAACCCGTGCCATGTTCAGTGGATGCGATAAATATAATCATCCAATTCCCAATCCGGGTGCACCCACAACTGCACTTACGGACACTTCGGTAATGTTTCAAGCGTGCTTCGTGTACAATTATCCGCTCCCTTCAAATTTTGACATGCGCAATGTTACGACAACGAGTGGCATGTTTAGTAGATGCAATAATTACAATTGTTCAATTCCTAATCCGAGCGCACCCACCACCGCACTGACGGACACTTCGGTAATGTTCGATTCCTGCTTCGTGTACAATTATCCGCTCCCTTCAAATTTTGACATGCGCAATGTTACGACAACAAGTGGCATGCTTCAATTGTGCAGTGCCTACAATCAACTTCTCCCAAATCCAGGATTTCCAACGACAGCTTTGACCAACACTGCCTCCATGTTTTACGGGTGCACAAGTTACAATCAAGCATTTCCAACGAATTTCACCGTAATCAACGTGACATCATGCAACAACATGTTCCAGCTGGCAACAGCGTTCAATCAGAATTTGAGTAATTTAGATTTTCGCTCACTGACTTCCGCCGCGGACATGTTGTCCGACTGCGGATTGTCAGTTGACAACTATTCGCAGTTGCTCATCAGTCTAGCCAACAACCCAAATATTCAATCCAACGTTCCCCTTGGTGCAACAGGAATGGAATACAATTTAGCGGCGGAAGCAAGTCGAACCACCTTAGTGACAACCAAAGGCTGGACAATCACCGGCGATTCTTTGCGTCCCACCACTATCAACAACGTGTGTTTCTTGGCCGGAACACCAATTGCGATTGACGACGTGGGAACTCTTCCCATTGAGCGCATTGTCCCAGGCAAAAACACTGTCGGCGGAAAAGCTGTTGCACACATCACGGAAACCATTTCCACCGAAGACAAGTTGGTGTGCATCGACAAGGATGCTTTGGGACACAACACTCCTTCCCGCGACATCGTTGTTTCCCTGCACCACAAAGTCTTGCACAAGGGAAAGATGGTGGAAGCTGCATCCTTAGTTGGCGCCGTGTCGGGTGTCTACACACGCAAATACCGCGGCGAAGTCTTGTACAACGTGTTGCTGGCCGACAACGTGCACGGTACCATGGACGTGTGTGGCTTGACCTGCGAAACCCTCGATCCAACCAATTCTGTCGCAAAACTGTACAACATCCTCCCCAAACTTCGCGCAGAAGAACGATGTGTCTGGATTCAACACGTCAATGAGAAAATCTTGGCGGAAAAAGAGGCGGTGCGTCGCATGTAATGCAATGCACTTTGACGTTGTTTGAATTCGATGGACGATAATTGTCGTCATCAAACTGTGACTATGCCGAAGGTTGTCACAACATGATGAAATGTAATCATTCCGTTTCACCGTCCATTCATCTTCGTTCGTTTGTTTGTTACAAGATGACTGTGTTGGACATGGTTTTGTTGTAGAAGCGCAACGTCGAATTGAAATAGCTGTAGTACAAAAAGTTTTTGCAGTACACAAACCACGATTTGGGGATGAGATGGAAGCGATAGTAAAGACTTTTCAGAACGAACATCAGCGAGACCAGAAACCATGGCAACTGATTGCTTTGGCGCAAATTCTCTAAAACGCGCTCCCTGTCTTTCTCGTGGTAAATGAAGAGATCGAACGGTGGATGTGCTTCGTGCTTCAGTTTGCGGCCGTGGATGACGCTTTGGTCCCGCATGGAAAAGGTTTGGTGAAATTCTTTGATTTGGGTGCGCGGCAGTTGCAGGAACGCCAAGGCGCGTGCGACGGTGCTGTCCATGCTGGAGGTAAAAATGGCGGCATCGACGTCGCTCGCTTGCGGGAAATAATCCCAGCGATTGACACTGCCGTACAAATGCAGAGGGTCGCCGACGTAATCTTGCAACCTCTGGAAAAACAGGGAATCCTCTTCTGGCAAACGATCCATCGTGTGCTCCGAAAGAATTGTGTGTGTGTGTGTGTGTGTGGGCGTGTGTACGTCCGTCCGTCTGTGTTGGTACGTCAACGTGAGAAAAAAACGGGGGTGCGACGTGAAAGTGGCGGTGGGGGGGGGGGAGGTGTTGGTGTCTTTTAATGATTGTCGAGATTGTTTCCTCCGGTGGTGGAGTCGGCGTCGTTGGTGATGTTGTGCAGGAGGACGTCGGTATTGTCGTTCACGATTTCTCCTGTCATGATGGCGCTCTCGTACATTTGGCGCACGATGTCGTTGGGTGCCGTGCTGCCCACTTTCAAGAGTTGGTGATCTTTCAGGTACTGTTTCATTTCTGGAATGGAGCGCTTGCGCAGCATTTTTTGCGCATCGACAATTTTCTTGCGCGTCGCGCGATCTTTTACCAGCACCGACACAATTCGCTTGCCTTTGTGTTTCCCGAGTGTGTACGTCTTCTTGACTTTGCGTGTCACGATTTGTTTCACCGGCACCATCTGGACCGCCGCGCCCATTGGGTGATTCGCAGATCCAGTGGACGCAGAAGACAAAGAAGACGCAGAAGACAAAGAAGACGAAGAAGACACTGATCCGCCACTGCCCCCAACCATCGTTGATTCCGCGGCGGGGAGTACCAAGGTTGGAATGATCACGGTCGAGGAGCCGGGAGTGTCGGTTGAGACAGGTACCGTGACGGGATGACGCAGGGTTTTGTTCCAAGTGCGGTACGTGGGTTTGGTGCCGCCTTTCAGAACGCCGTAGGGAACGTCGGCGACGGGAGTGATGCTTGAGGTCGAGGCTGGGGAGGGGAAGGGTGTCGTGGCAATGTGGATGGCGGCGGCGGCGGGGTTAGCGGGGGCTGTTGCAAATTGGATTGCGGAGGCCGATGCGGAAGGTTGTTGTTGTTGTTCCACGAGTTGTTCCACCGGTTGCCGCGCGCGCATGGTTTTGTTTCCGTACGTCGTGGACGTCGACTGTTTTTGCCGCGCGGAGGACAAACTCTCCAAATATTGGACGGATTCTTGAAATTCGTCTTCCGTTTCAGCCGCGGTTGCCGACGCCGACGCAGGTGGACAACTCAAATCACTCGGAAATGCGGCAGCAGCGGAAGTTGATGATGAGGATGCGGCGGATGATGAGGATGCGGTTGACGAATCCGCTGCATGTTTTTCGCGGTGTTCACGGATGCGTTTTAGCAGTTTGTTTTTCAGCACGGACGGCGTGATGAGCGGCTTCACCTTTGGTATTTTGACGGATGGATTCTTTCTCGTCTTGGATTTGCCGAGTCGAAACAGATCTGCATTGATGGAGATCGTCTTGTTGGTCGAGGACATGAATGAGGTAATGCGTGCGCAATGGATGCCAGGCCCAGCAAGGAAACAAAACACGAACGAGGACGACGGAGACTACACTCGCGGAAGAAAAAGGATTGTCGCGATTGAACTTGTCATTCGCGAAAAAAAAACGCTGAGAACGGCCTGGTTGTGGGTGAAAGCAGGTGGCGGCGGAAGCTTTGTTGGTTCATATTTTTAATCCAATCCGAAAACGGCGCATTCCATTGACGTGAATTTTGGTTTGGCGAACAAATGCGCGCAGTTCCTTCTTCGTTTTTGCGCAACGACGACGTTGACGCCGAATCGATGGAAGTATCGTCGGACGACGAAGAAGAAGTGAAAGAAGCAGGAGAAGCAGCGATGGAAGCAGCAATGGATGAAGAAGAAGAGGTGGAAGAAGAGGTGGAAGAAGAGAGTGAAGAGTTTTTGCGGGAAGCGCCATGGACGGTGATTGAATCGTATTTTCGTGGACAGCATTTGGAGCGCTTCGTGCGCCATCAGTTGGAATCGTACAACAATTTCGTCAACTTCCAAATCATTCGCACGATCGAGATGTTCAATCCGGTGCGCATCGTGCACAACAAGTATTACAACGTGGCTTGTCGCAAGTACGCCCTGGAAGTATTCGTGACCTTTAGTGATTTTCAGATTTACCGTCCACAAATCCACGAGAACAACGGTGCCGTAAAGTTAATGTTTCCCCAGGAAGCGCGGTTGCGCAATTTCACCTACGCAGCCGCGACGATGATCAACGTCAATGTCAAGTACGTGGTGCGCAGCGGCGACGATCTGGAACAAACGCAGACGTACCACAAAACCTTCCCCAACGTGCACATCGGCAAGTTGCCCATCATGTTGCGCTCCAGCATTTGTGTGCTGAACCAATACAAGCACTTTGAGCATTCGCAGACGGGCGAGTGCAAGCACGATCCCGGGGGGTACTTCATCATCAATGGCTCGGAGAAGATCATTTTGGCGCAGGAGCGGCCGGGGGAGAATCGTGTGAATTGTTTCAACGTGTCGAAGAACGACACCAAGTACTCGTGGCGCGCCGAAATCAAGTCGGTGCCGGACTACAAGTGCATCTCTCCGAAGCAAATCAACATGATGCTCAGCAGCAAGAACAATGGGTTCGGGTTTCCGATTTTGTTCGAATTGCCGCGCATCAAGCATCCCATTCCGCTGTTTATCATGTTTCGCGCGCTGGGGGTCATGTCTGACAAGGAGATTTGTCGCATGATTTTGTTGGACGTGGAGCACGAAAAAGAACAACCGTTGTTGGCGGCCTTGGAGGCGAGCATTGTGGAGGCCAGTCGGTGTTTGACGCAGGAAGAAGCGATTCGATTCATCATGGGTCATCTTGCCTTCAGTCAGGCGGATTCGGCAGAGAAACCATCCACTGCCGCCGCCGCCGTCGCTGCCGCATCCGCGACTTCCACCCACTCCATCTCCACGTCTGGTTCTGGTTCCGGTTCCGGTACCGCTTCTGCGGCTGGATCCGCCACCGCCACATCCGCGCTGAACACTTTCCCTCCTGGTGGAAGACGAGTGGGGCGACCCACTCCTGCGAAAGACGACGAAGATGAAGAGTTTGATTCCAGTGTACCACTGGCACAACAAACTTCGCGGGCTTTGCCGCACCACGCGGAAACCGCGATTGACCAATTGTTGTCGCGCGGCAAAGTGTCGAAACCCCGCACGGATGCATATGTATCGACGACGACGATCCATCCTCTTTCTTCTCCTGCGCCTGCTCTTGGGAAAGGTGTTGGTGAACCTGAGAAAGAAAAGGACAAGGACAAGGACAAGGAAAAGGACAAGGACAAGGAAAAGGACAAGGAAAAGGAAAAGGATCGATGTCGCGATCGGGAGGTGGAGTCGAAGAAAAGGTACGACTATGCCATCGATTTGTTGAACTTCGATTTGTTTCCGCATTGTCAGTCGCGTGAACAGAAGTTGTATTTCTTGGGGTACATGGCACGCAAGTTGTTGCTCGCCTCGTTCCAGTTGGCGGCGCAGGACGATCGCGACGCGTGCATGAACAAGCGGCTCGATCTGGCGGGGCCTTTGCTGAACAACTTGTACCGCAACCATTTCAACAAATTGGTCAAGGACATGGAGAAGAACATCAAGCGCGAGATTGATCGTGGTTCGTGGCGCACCAACGACGACTACGAGAACATCATCACGCTGACCAACATCAACAAAATCGTCAAGTCCATCACGATTGAGAACGCGATCAAGCGCGCGCTCTCCACGGGGGATTTCGGCATCAAGCATTCGGCGGTCTCCAACAAGGTGGGGGTGGCGCAGGTGTTGAATCGCCTCAACTACCTTTCCACCCTCAGTCATTTGCGCCGCGTGTCTACGCCCACCGACAAGAGCGGGAAGCTGATTCCGCCGCGCAAGTTGCACAACACGAGTTGGGGGTATTTGTGTCCTGCGGAAACCCCGGAGGGGCAATCGGTCGGCGTCGTGAAAAACTTGAGTTACATGACCCACGTCACGATTCACTCCAGCTCGGTGTCCTTGCATGAGTATGTGTTGCCGATGGTGGTGGCGGTGGGGTCCGAGCGCTGGCGACAAATCCGGCTGCACAACCAAGTCAAGGTGTTTGTGAACGGGGCGTGGGTTGGCATTGCTGAACAGCCGCTGGAATGCTACCAGCGATTGAAAGCGATGAAGATGCGCGGCATCCTGAATGTGTACACATCCATCGTGTTTGACTATCGCTGGATGGAGATCCGGGTGTGCAACGACGCGGGGCGGTTAACGCGGCCGTTGTTGCGCGTGGATCCGGCCACGGGCACTATTCCTTGGAGCGCGGACTTGATTGCGCGACTGGATCGCGGTGAATGCACCTGGGATGAGTTGGTGACCAGTTCATCGACGGTGGATGAGCCGATCATCGAGTACGTTGACAGCGAAGAGCAGGCGTTCGCGATGGTGGCGGTGTCGCCGCGCGAGTTGGTGCGCGTCAACCGGGGAGAAGGAGGAGGAAAAGGAGGTGCATTCGCCGCAGCCGCAACCAACCGGAAATGGTACACGCATTGTGAGATCCATCCTTCCACGATTCTGGGGGTGTTGGCATCGTGCATTCCCTTTCCGGAACACAACCAGTCCCCGCGCAACACGTACCAATGTGCGCAGGGCAAGCAGGCGATGGGGGTGTACGCCACCAACTACCATTTGCGCATGGACAAGACGGCGTATGTGCTGAATTATCCGATGCGGCCGCTGGTGGACACGCGCATCATGAACATCATGCAGTTGCACAGCATTCCATGTGGCAGTCAGTTGATCGTGGCCATCATGTCGCACACGGGGTACAACCAGGAAGATTCGTTGTTGGTGAACCAGGGGTCGATTGACCGCGGCATGGCGTTGGTCACGGTGTACCACACGGAGAAGGATGAGGACAAGCAGAAGATCAACGGGGACGAGGAGATTCGTTGCAAGCCGGACAAGTTGAAGACGAAGGGGATGAATTTGGGGGCGAATTACGACAAGGTGAATCACCGGGGGGAGATTCCGGAGAATCGGTTGGTGGAGAATCGGGACATCATCATTGCGAAGGTGTCGCCGATCAAGGAGAACCGCAACGATCCTACGAAGTTGTTGAAGTACGAGGACCAGAGCAAGATGTTCAAGACGTCGGAAGAGACGTACATTGACCGCAACTGCATGGATCGCAACGGGGACGGGTACACCTTTGCCAAGGTGAAGACGCGTGCGGTGCGTCGGCCGGTGATTGGCGACAAGTTCAGTTCGAGGCATGGGCAGAAGGGCACGGTGGGGCGCGCGGTGCGGTCGGAAGACATGCCGTTCACGGCCTCGGGCATCCAGCCTGACATCATCTTGAATCCGCACGCCATCCCTTCGCGCATGACGATTGGGCATTTGAAGGAGACCTTGTTGGGGAAATTGTTGTTGGAGCTCGGGATGTTCGGCGACGGCACGGCCTTTGGCGAGTTGGACGTGCGCACCATCTGCGCGGAGTTGGCGCGGCTGGGGTTTGAAGCCACGGGCGAGGAGTTGGTGTACGACCCGGAGACGGGGGAGCAGCATGCGTGCAGCGTGTTCATTGGCACGGTGTTTTACCAGCGGCTGAAGCACATGGTGAATGACAAGGTGCACAGTCGCTCGGTGGGACAGAATGTGATTTTGACGCGCCAGCCGACGGAGGGGCGCAGTCGCGAAGGGGGCTTGCGCTTCGGTGAGATGGAGCGTGACTGCATGGTGGCGCACGGCGCGGCGGCGTTTGTTGTGGATCGCATGTATTACGCGTCGGACAAGTACATGATCCATGTCTGCAAACGGTGTGGCCAAATCGCCAGTTTCAACGACAATCCGCAGTTCCGGGTGCACAAGTGTCACTTTTGCGACAACACGACGGATTTCTCCTTTGTGCGCTTGGCGTATGCGTGTAAGTTGCTTATGCAAGAACTGCAGGTCATGAACATCGCGTCGCGGCTGATTACCAGCGATCCGTGATCAATCCCTTTTGTCTGTTTCTCGTGTGTTTGTCTGTTTCTCGTGTGTTGTATATTGTACGTGCACATGTTACACGCGTGTAACATAATTGTCTTTTTTTCTTTCTGTCGATGTAACACCTTCAAATCATTCCCCATCTTCGTTGTTTTTTTCGCATAATTTTCGATTTGGCGGTTTCACTTTGCCACAGAAGTAGTCTTCGTTGCCCATGTCTTCGTTGTCCACATCATCGCAGGTGCGCAGCATCCATTGGAATCCGCCGATGCCCAACAGTTCGTCATCCTTCTCGAAGCACGGTCGCGGCAACCAGGAGAAGACCAAGGTGCAGTGGTTGAAACACTCAACGTCGCCACCTGTAACGTCGGCAAATGAAGAAGTGGAAGTGGAAGAAGACGTGGAAGAAGACGTGGAAGGATACGAAGACGAATACGATGAAGAGGGGGAAACGGCATCCCAGCCAGTGTTGCGCGTGTGTGCAGCGAAGTGGACCTTTGCGCGCAAGTATTTGACGGTGGCAGAACAATGGCGATTGGTGCGCAGCATGCACGCAGACGGATGGAATTTGCGCAAAGACCGCGAAGGAGTGAGCGGAGACAATGATAAAGTGGACGAAGAGGGAGGAGAAGAGAACGATGGTGGAGAAGACGAGTTGGTCAAACGATGGATTTGGCGCGAACTGCAGCGCAAGCGCCTTGGATACAAGCACCAGGATGTGGTGAAATGCAAATTCGATCCCGAGCAGTTCATCACGCTTTCCGACATATTGCACGCCATGGTGGCGTGTTCTCTTCGCTGTCGGTACTGCAACGATTCGATGCTGGTGTTATACGAAGTGGCGCGCGAAAAGAAACAGTGGTCGGTGGACCGCACCCGCAACGACCTTGGACACGATTGGGACAACATCCACCTGGCCTGTCTGGAATGCAACTTGAAACGCCGACAAAAGTTGGACGAACACTTCCTCTTCACGCAACAATTGGTGATCCACAAATGCGACAGCGAAGGCAACCCAACCGGCCACGATAGCGTTGTTCCTTTGGAAAAGAAATCTCTGCACGACAACAACAGCATTACGACCGCCACAACCACTGCCACAACCACTGCCACAACCACAACCACTGCCACCATTGCACCTTCGCGTCCAAACAACCGTCGTATCGCCACTACCACCGCCACCGCAGCACCAAACCCAAGGGAATGCTCCTCCGCTGGAAGTGGACCCCGCAAGGAAATGACGCGAGCCCCTGTCGTCGCACTCCGCGTCCTTCGCCACGAATGAAGCAGTTGTTTCCGCCACCGCCACCGCTGATGATGGTGGACACCTCCGTGCAAAATCGACGCGAATGTTTAGAAGAAGCACTGGCCATGCGCGAACCGATTGTTCAGACCCACCAGAACCCCTTCGTCGCACCTACCTCCTACGTCGACAACGTCGCCATCCGCGACCAATTTCTGAAACCCATGAATACCACCCAGGGAATGCATCGGTAATTGTGTTTCTTATGGGAATGCGATGGACCCCATTATAGAGCGGCGACACATTTGCTGTAGAACAAGCGATTGACAAAGTACACGAGGAACAAGTTGAGCAGGATGACCAAGCCGCTGAACACGACGCGGAAGTTCCACTTTGGATGAGTCAACAACCAGTGCACTTCGACGATGCCCACCAACACCAACACCACGAAGGCAACGATGCTCATGATGAGGAAATACACGCAGTACTTTTCGGACAACGGTCCGAAGATGTAATTGGTCCAGTTTTTGGCGTTCATGGTCGGAAGATGATCGATGGGATGGGATGGGTTGCAATGCAATGGCGGCGGCGAACGGTGTTATGGTTGGGCGAGATTTTTTTTCCATCGTTTGCGTGGTCCTTTTGCTTGCCGCGTCTGTGGCAGTTTTTGGGAGACTGATGAGATAGACAGACAGCTTCTCACAAAAGACACTTAAAGTCGATCGCGCGACCAGAGGGCAGCGCATGTATTTTTTTCTTTCGCCTAAACACATCTCCATCTTTCTACGCGATCTCGATCTTTTTTTTCACGCGCAGGCACACACTTACCACACCACCATGGATTTCGCAGTCACCGGCAAGAATCACGATGCATTGAAGTCGCTTTCAGCACTCCAACTCGCGCCCATTCTTGCGCATGGCACATTGTCGGCGTCCTCTGCCTCTGCCTCTGCCTCTGCCTCCACCGCCGATACCGCCGATACCGCCGCCACTGCCGCGCCGTCCCTGTACTTGACACAAAACCAAATTTTGTTGAACAACCTACTTCAATTCTACCAAAACCGTGAGCATTTGACTAGAATGCTGAACGCGATCACTGGTCAATCGCGCATGTCTCTGCGCATTGTGGACTGGTTCGTGACCAACTACGCCAAGAAGAACTTCACTGTCTTCAACATCGACCGCGACAATGGACGTCGCGATCGCTTCAAGGTGTTCTTTCAATACAAACTCAACTTGAAAGCCTACACCAAGCGCCGCTTCGATCCGTTCTGTCGATGGGACCGCATCAACATCCCGTATGAACACAACAGTTGCATCGAAACCACGTTGGGCCAACTCAATTTCTTCAAGTGGGCCATTGAAAACCACGTGCTCGACTACATTGAAGCCAACTACGACCACATCGAACACGACATGAATGCGCGCAACAGCACGTCCCGCAACAAGGAAGCGCGCTCCAAAACCCGCAAGAAGCGACAAGAACTGTCCGTGTCGGCCACCAAAAGCATCAAGAAGGAAGAAGTGGAAATCGTCGTGCAATTTCACTGAGCAATGCAATTGGTTTCCGCCACTTCTTGTTTGTTCACGTATCCACAGGAAGCGAAACACAATCAATCCATCGTTTCCGTCATTCTCCATCGCATTGACGGTTGTCGTTGAGGAGTCGTATTTTTTGAACACGCACCGAACACGAACCGAACCCGAACCATCATGGACTTGAAACAGCGCAAGTTGAACCGCGCCGAGTGGAATGCCATCGAAGTGCCGGTGTCGGCGCAAGAAAAACAAGTCTTGACCATGTTGTGCGACGGCTTTCGCAACATCCACATTCGTTCCAATCCGCATCTGTCGCTGCTGTCTTTCATGAAGATGGACAGCACCGACAAATTGGATGCCTTTTTGTTTCATCGCTTCTTTGCCAAAGAAGTACAAGACATCGACAAAGCGATCCACGCGCGCCGCGTCTTTCCCTCTTCCGTTTCCTCTTCTGCTTCCACCTTTTCCTGGAGTGTTTCCGCGCCCGTGGTCAAGCTCAAATCCATCGACCAAGTGCGCGTGGAGCGCTTTGACGCCGAAGCTGTGCGCCGCCACGTCCCGCCGGTGTTCGAATGGGTGTTGCTTACGGAGTTGCGCCTCACCATCATGGCTGCAAGTGTCTCGGACCGGGTGCGCGTACATCAGGGATATTACGCCCTGCACCAATTGTTGCGCTGCACCATTCCCAAACTGAATCACGTCGTGCTCACTTTTGTCCGAAATGTGTTGGCGGCGCTGGCGCCATCCATGGACAAGAGTTTTCTGATCGAACATGCCCCCGCGTGCATCGAACGCTCCGAATTGGTCTGGAAGTACGCCGACCTGCGGCTCTACGAACACCAGCGAGACATCTTCAATGTCATCAAGCAGCCGCAGCCAAAGCTGGTGTTTTACATTGCGCCCACCGGCACCGGCAAAACCATGACCCCGCTTGCCTTGTGCGAACCCGACGAGGCGGGCAAGCAGCGCAAGGTATTGTTCGTGTGTGCGGCGCGCCACGTCGGCGTGGCCTTGGCCAAGTCCGCAATCTCTCTGAACAAAAAGGTCGCCTTTGCTTTCGGCTGCGAGAGTGCCACCGACATTCGGCTCCACTTTTTTGCCGCCAAGAAATTCACCCGCCACCGACGCACGGGCGCCATCCATCGCGTGGACAACAGCGTCGGCGACAACGTGGAACTCATGATCTCTGACCTCCAATCCTTCCAATCAGCCATGTACTACATGTGCGCCTTCTTCCCGCCGCAGGACATCATCCTGTATTGGGACGAACCCACGATTACCCTAGACTACGCCAGCCACGAATTCCACGACACCATCCACCGAAACTGGAAGAAGAATCGCATCCCAAACGTGGTGTTGTCGTCGGCGACGTTGCCGCACGCGGTGGAGTTGACCGAAACCACGGCAGACTTTCTGCAGCGCTTCCCCGGTGCGCACATCCACAGCATCGTCAGCCACGACTGTCGCAAGTCGATCCCGCTGTTGGACAAGCAAGGGTTCGTGGTGTTGCCGCACACGTTGGACGCCGGGTTTGCGCAGATGAAGCAGTACGTGGAGCACTGTCGCGAGTACGCCACCCTGCTGCGATACTTTGATGTGACGGAGGTCGTGACAATGCTTCGCTGGTTGCAACAAGAGAAGGCGGTGCCGCGCACGTTGGACCTGGATCGCTACTTCGAGACCGTGGAAGACATTGACTTGAAAACCATCAAGGTGTACTACCTGGATTTGTTGGCGCGCATGCCGGAGGAAGTGTGGCACAGGTGGTGGGCGCAGAGCCATCCGTTGCGCAAGCCGCGCCTCTGCGAGAATGTACGCGGCCGGTTGAACCTCGACCAGGGCGCGCCGGGGATCTACATCACCACCAAAGATGCGCACACGTTGACGGACGGACCGTCCCTGTTTTTGGCGGAGAACGTCGACAAGGTGGCCGCCTTTTGCATCCAGCAGGCAGACATTCCCGCGAAAGTGATGGACGAATTGTTGGCGCGCATCGAACACAACAACCGCATCAATGCGCAACTGCGCGATGTGGAACACCAGTTGGACCAGCTGAAGGAAGATGTGGAGAAGAAAGCTGCCAAGTCCGCGTCGGATGCGGATGGCGCCGCGTCGGCGGTGGGACGAGGCAAGGGCGGCGGCGGGGGGAAAACCTTGCGCAAATTGGGCAAAGTCGAGGACGATGTCTCGGAGCACGATTCGTCGGCCATGGCACGCTTGCATCAGCGCATCTCGCAATTGCGCGCCCAAATCAAATCCGCCAAACTCAGCGACGCCTTCGTGCCCAACACCAAGTTGCACGCAGAGCGGTGGGCGGAACACATCGACACAAAGCGCGCCTTCTGTTGCCAGATGGAAGAAGCCGTGGTGCGCGACATCATGGCGCTGCACGGAGTGGACGATTCGTGGAAAATCTTGCTGATGATGGGCATCGGCGTGTTCCGGCCGCACCAAGAAACGTCGCGCTACACGGAAATCATGAAGCAGTTGGCGGAGGACCAGAAGCTTCTCGTGATCATTGCCACCAGCGACTACATCTACGGCACCAATTACGCATTCTGCCACGGATTTCTGAGCAAAGACATTCCCTTCACGCAGGAAAAGATCATCCAGGCCATGGGGCGCGTGGGGCGCAACCACCTCCACCAATCCTACACCATCCGCTTCCGCGACGACAACCAATTGCGCCTGTTGTTTTCCACGGTCAACAGCACCGACAAACCCGAAGTCGTGCACATGAACTGTCTGTTCCGGCGTCGCCGCGGACAATTTGTGGACGGACAGTTCGTGGACGCGGTTGCGCCAGATGGTCAAGATCCAGAAGTCGACGAGGACGAGGATGAACATGCGGATGAGGAAGATGAAAAGTGGCGCACGCGGACCATGGAACTGTACGAAGACGGTTCGGAGGAAGAGGAAGCTGATGAAGGACCTGAAGAGGAACCTGAAGAGGAGGAAGAAGCAACGGTGTTGCCTGCGTCATCCATCCTTCCTCCTGCGCAAACCTACTACACCACCGAATTTGACGATGACGAAGAAGAGGAGGAGGACAACAATCAGATAGACGAGAAGGATGTGACGAAGGATGAACATCGGCAGCATCATGCCGTCGAGTCCCCGACCGCATAATGTTTCTTTCCTTCCATTCGCAGCAGCAGTCTATTCGCACCATGATGTCACTGAAGCATTGCGCATTAGCCATTTTGTGGGCAACGATGATGACGATATGGTTCGTGAGATGTAAGGCATCCCTGGAAGACCAAGTCGTACCGCCACAGACGGCCGAAGAGTGGGATTCACTGTCGCGCACAGTCGCGGATCTGTCGTGGCATTGGTTGTGGATTCAGATTGCGATTGTCGGACTTTCCATGATGCCCCGCGTATACATCTTTGCCATTTTCCTGTCCTGGGCACTGATTTGCACCATCGCCATCGTCTTTTCAATGTGACATATTTTGCCGTGTGACATATTTTGCCGTGTAAGCTGTTAAGTAAGATTGTTTTGGTTGCTGTGTGCGATTGATCGCATTGTTTGTCTGCTTTTTTTTCTTCTCCGTTCAATCATGTCTGAAAAAATCTCATCCAGGAACACATCTCTTACCCTCGCTTGTTGTCGTGTCACCGCCGCAAAAAAAAACTTGCCATGCCGCGTCGCAAAGCCTTGGACACCTCGTCCGTTCCCACCGACATGTCTGTTGCATCTCCCGTTTCTGCTTCTTCTCTGTCACCCGAGGTCGGCAGCAAGACGGTTGCGCCCAAAACGAAGCAGATTGTGAGCCACATCGCCAATCGCCAAGCTTTTTTTGAATTGCTTCGCCACAACACGGGGTTGGTGTTGCTGAAGATGGGTGCGCCGTGGTGCGGACCTTGTCGTGCGATTGAACATCAGGTGCACGAATTCTTCGCGTCTTCTCCAGACACGGTCATTTGTTGCGACATCAACATCGATGAATGTTTCGACGTGTATTCCTACTTCAAATCAAAGAAGATGGTGTACGGGATTCCCGTCATTCTGTGCTTCAAGAAAGGCAACATGTATTTCACGCCGGACGACATGGTCACGGGGGGAAATCCGGCCGACGTGCATGAGTTCTGTCTGCGCTGCAATCAACACTTGCTGGATGCTGTCGCGGCCTATCCCGAACCAACGTTGCCGCCGCGATGAAAGGTGCAGCCACACATTCACACCCTGACTTACTTGCTGCTGCTGCTGCCGCCGCCGCCGCGGTGGATGAGTTTCGACAAACGTGTGTCCAAAGAGTGCACCATGTCATCATCGTACGCAAAGGTTCCCGAGGGTTTGTAGGCGTGGATGGGTTTGTAGTCCTTGTCCTTCGGTCGTCCGCCGCCGCCGCCGCCGCTGTTGTTGCCTGTCGACGACGCCGATCCTCTTCCACGGTTGGACATCGATGACGCGCCGCCGCCACCACCGCCACCGCCACCATTGTCCTCGTCCTCGTCCTCCGCCTCCACCACGTTGCCGAATTCATCAACCTGCACCCCCGTTTTTTTCTGCAGCTCGGTGCGCACGTAGGAGGGAACGTAGTGCAGCCAGGAGATGAACAGCACGTTGGGGTCGACGTACTGCACGTGGAATCCGTTGTGGCTCAACTTGTCCATGAGGTAGACGATGCAGGAGGCTTGGTCGTATTGCGGCACCCCCAGAATGGTCGGCGGCACGAGAAACCAGCAGAACTGGTTGTCAACTTTCTGGCGCGACGCGGTTTTGATGCGCACGTGCACGCGGTTCAGCACTTTGTTGAACACATTCACTTGTTGCAGATCTTTCTGGCGTTTTTTTTCAAACAGCTCGTCGATGCTGATCTTCTCCGACGGATTGCGCGCGTTCTCCAAATCAAAAATGGTTGTATTCATGGTCTGCACACACAGCGGCAAAATATGTCACACTTCGGAGATGGATCGGAGGGCCGTTTTTTTAGCGGATAAAAGCACAGTTGCGCAATGGATCGATCGGTGCGTGGAAAAGAGGAGACACCAAGTCGGCCGGCGGGTTGTTAGTGGTGGCACGAGAAATTATCCGACGCGAATCCAACGGGTGCGTGTGTGTTTCTGTTTTTGTGACATATTTTGCCATGTGTAATACTGCTTAAGAGAAGTGCAAGTTGCCCATTGCAACGGGACCATTCCCCCATTTCTTTCCCCCATCACCCCCCGTTTTTTTATTGTCTCGCACCAAAAGAAGACCGTGGCGTCGCGACGTTGACCGCCATCCTTCTTCCTTCCACACTCCGACATTGTGACACATCGAAGATGATCGACCGACACATCGACGATAAGCGCAAAGTGTGCGCCTTTGTATTCCGCGAAGTGCACGATGTGGAATGCTACGTCCAATCGTACGCCAACAATCGCACGGACACCCTTACTTTGTTAAATCTCTGGATCCGTCATGCGCGCCGCGGAGATGCGGCCAGGTGTCATGCGTGCGTCACGCTGTTGGAAGACACCACCAAGTATTTGCCTTACTTGTTGTTCGGCGCCAACCACATTGCGCACAATGTCTTTCCCATGGTGCACACGGAACACTTCCGCATCCGCTCCGATCTCTTACAAAACCCTCATTTTTCGCGCCTGCAAGTCCTTTGGCTCAATCAGCGCTACACATACTCTCCTCCGACACCACTTTCCATGCCTTCCGTGCCTTCTGCGCCTTCGATGCCTTCTGCGCCTTCGATGCCTTCTGCGCCTTCGATGCCTTCGATGCCTTTTGCGCAAGATGCGTTTTGTTGTTCTTCGCCGCCACCAACATTGCCATCCATTCCGGACACAACTGTCGCTTCCGATGCCGCCGACCAACCCAATGCGGTTTTTCCGACAGCGCCCCCGACAACAACCACTTTGGAAGGAACGACAGAGGACATAATCAACCTTGCGCAGGGTACTTAAAGAAAATTGCCGCGTTGCGCATTCATACAATCATCCTTTTTCTGCTCCCCCCCAAAGGTTTGCTCCAAGTCACATCCATCTGCCGCCGCCGTCGCCGTCGCATCGTCTGTCTGTCATGTCGGTCGATTGCATTCTTCCCGCCAACGTCTCCGCGGCGCACTGGGCATCCTTGCACACATTGTCTCCTTTGTTGTCCCACGTATCGCCGCATCCGCGACAGCCATCGCAACCGCAACCCGTCCATTCCATCGACGATGAATGGCGCAGTTTCTTCTTCGCCATGGACGACGGTTGGACCAAACATTCCTCCAGCGCAACTGTCGCCGCCGCCGTCCCTCCCCTCCAAGCCCTTCAAGCAAAGCCGTTCCCCACTTCATCTGCGTCTCCCCCATCTGTGTCTTCTTTGCCTTCTACAGTCAACCAGGAACATACAATCGCAAACGATGAGAGAGTGCGCGAAGGCGGCATCCACCACCAACAACCACATCTTCAACACCTGGTGGACAAAGAAGGCAAAGAAGGCAAAGAAGGCAATGAACAGGAAGAAGAAGATGCTGCCGCCGCCTCGTCGGATGCGCCGTTCGCACTGCAGTGGAATGAACCGACTGCGCCGGCGGCAAGCGACATCCACATTTCCACGAAGACCAAGATTGCGTTTCTGAGCGCACCCATTGCATTGGAGCCGGTGTTCTGGGCTATTCCTGTGCAACCGTACTTTTTGCAGTCGGAGGGCGTCGTGAAGAAGCAGATGAAATTCAACACCTTCTCCGCGGAACACACGGACAAGGTGCGCCAATTGATGATGCGCGAACAATACTACGAAGAGTTGGTTATTTCGCACACGGAACATCCACCCAACCATGCTGCTGCGGTGGTGTCTGCGGCAGACACTGCATCCAGCAAAGTGGCGCATCCACACCGGGTTCCGTATCGCGATGTGCGCAAGATCAGCATCGGATTGTGCAAGAAAGACGTGTTGAACACGCGCAGCAAAAAGAAGAGTGCCTTCTACAACTGTTTCGTGCTCATACTGCGCGTTCGCGGCGACGTCGGCACATTCCGCGAATTCCACGTCAAAGTGTTCAACACGGGCAAGTTGGAAATTCCGGGCATTCAGTGCGAACACATGTTCGAGCGGGTCATGTCCGAGATTCTGCGCACCCTGCGTCCCCACGTCGGCGAAGACCTCTGTTTCCGTGCAGGCGGTACCGAAACTGTGCTGATCAATTCCAACTTTTCGTGCAACTACTTCATCAATCGCGACAAGTTGTACGAACTGCTCCACCACACCTTTGGCATCCAGGCCATGTACGATCCATGTTCCTACCCCGGCGTGCAGTGCAAATTCCACTACTACCCCCACCTCCCGCTCGACCAACAAACCGGGCGGGTCTTGTCTGCTACTGCTACCACCGCTGCCGCCACCGCCGCGACCATGAAGGACACAACCCCCGTCAAATCCGTCGTGGTGTCCTTCATGGTCTTTCGCACTGGCAGTGTATTGGTGGTGGGACATTGCGACGAAACGGTGATCCAGTGCATCTATCAGTTTCTCTGCCGCCTCTTTCGCGAACAGTACGACGTCATTCGGCAACATCTCTACGTGTCGCCCACCGGCGCCGTCACGGTCCCCGCCGTCGTTCCGAAGAAAAAGAAGTCGCGACCCAAAAATCTGTCCGTGTCCATGCCCGCATCCTTGCGCAAAAAGAAACAAGACCTATAAAATAGCTGTTTGACACATAGTGTTCGTAGTTAAGAAAAAAATGGAATGAGTGCATTGCCATTGGTTAGAAGATTACAGTGTATGCGCACATCGCTTTGTCTATGTCGATCGATTTCACGGTCGACATGGCTACCCGTCCACATGTATGTATGTATGTATGTATGTTGGTGTGTATTCGTGTTGTATATATTCGTGTTGTGCAGCTTCTGCACAAGATGTATGTACGTTGTTGGGTGTTGTAATGTGTTACACGCGTGTACCATGAAACCAAACTGCCCCCCCCCCAAAAGCATTACTTTGTCTCCGTCTTCTTGCGTGGCTTTTTCGGCGGCGCCGACGGCGACGTGTTGCCGCGTTTCTGTGCCTTTTGTTTCGGTGCCTTTTCTTTCCCTTCCTCCTTTGAATTCTTCTTCTCCTTTGGTGCTTTCTCTTTCTGTTCCCCTTTTTCTTTCTTCTTCTCGGCGGATTGCGCCACCGTCGCCGCAGTCGTGTTGCTGCCGGTGTCGGTGGTAACTGACATGGCGCCGGAAGGCACATGCTCCAGGACTACATGCGAGGGCACGACGTGTTGTCGCTTTCGGAAGATCCAGTAGCGATTGAGAAAGGAGATGGTTTGTTCCGCAGCGCTCATCTGCAGCGCCTTGGCGTACAATGGCGACGCTTCCCGCGCCATGCACTCGAACAGTTCGTGGAAACACGCACTAGCCTTGGGCATGCCAATGTCCGCCGCCTCTTCGTCGGTGATCAACTGGAAGCCGTAATTTTCCATGGCGCGACACAGAAACTCGTGGTGGACCAGGTACTCGCTCACGAACTGCCCGATGGATTCTTGGAACACGCGGATTTCGTAGCCCAGCGACGACGAGTCCCCCACAAACTCGTCCGCCAAGTACTTCTTCTCCAGGGAAAAGAGCAGCTTGTGGTCGACGTGCAACACCATCTCTTTCTGGCGCCGCAACACCTCGAACACCTTCTGTCCGTCAAAGGCGGTGGCCACGAAATACCCTTGCTCCTTCGTGCACATGGCGACGTTTGCCAAAAATCCTTGCAGCGTCGTCAAATCGCGGAAGAAATAGTGCAGCGCGAACTGACATGACGCCACGTGGAACCCGTACTGTCCCAGCGACCAACAATCTGCCACCCCCTTGCCGAGTTCTTCTGCATCGGACTGCTGGGTTTGCCCCAACACCGCCGCCGCGATCCGCCGGTCCTGCGCTTGCAGGAACGCATCGCCCTCCCAAATGTTGCGCGTACAATCTGCCTGCAAAAACAGCGCCTTTGGCACGGTTGACGACGACTTGGATAATGAAGAGGAGGAAGATGACACTTTTTCCCGCGCACCGAGTTGGTGTCGCCGCCGGAGGTTGACGTAGCGGGCACAGGCGCCGTCGACGGCATTGTGGATGTTGTCGCTGGACAGATCCAGACCCAACACAAAGGCGGCCCGCGCTTGCGTCCATTTCGGCAAATCGCCCGCCTTGCCACACGCCAAGTCGATCAGCAGGTCGTTGGGTTGACAGGTGGCCAACAACAACTTGCGCTTCACGAAAATGTTGTGGAACAGTTTCAGGCGCTCCGTGTGGAAGGCTTCGCGCGCTCCTCGAGTGTGGTAGTACATATCCTCCTGCTCCGGCAAACTGTCCAGTCCGCGCCCCGTGGTCAACATCTCTTCCGTCAAAGGAAAGGCGATGGTCTTCCAGGTGTCATTGCACACGCGAAAGGCGTTGCCGAATTCCTTCTCCCCGCGCCGCAACCGCATGGTCTTGTCGTGGCGCACCCGCAGCGGCACCCAGCGCCATCCCCCTTCCCGCTCTGCGTCATAGCGGAATTCCACTATCATGTTGTCCTGGAAGGGATCGCCCTCTTCCGCCACCATCCACCCGTCGGGGGTTAAGGCCACGTTGGTCCATCCGTTCTCTGGCGCATAAGGTTCCACTGGACAAAAGCGCATGGGACGATAGTCGCCGCCACTGCCGGTTCCATTCTGGTTTCCCACGGAGTCATAGCGGCGCTGCAACATCACGGCAAAGGGATCCATCCATCCGTCGCTGCCCTCGTGGTAGCCGCACATCAATTCCAGTTGTTTGTACTTGACGAGTGCATTGCCGGGATCGTCGACGAGGAATTCGGTGTCGCGACAACTCTGAGGGTCCTTCACCGTGCGCACCAAAAAGTCGACAGTGTTCCACTGCGGCGGCTTCCACTTGAATGCGCGATCCCACGTGATTTTCCACTTGGGTCCCGCCATGTCTTCCTGCGAGGCACCCACCCCGAGGTGACAGGGGGTGAAAATAAGTCCGTCCACGTTGTATTCGTAACCCTCCCCTTCCCGCAACGTCAGCCGGTTGGCCTCAAAGATGCTGCCGCAGTCTTCCACCGCGTGAAACACCTTGCACCGCGCCAGCAATGGACAGGGTCGCGCCGGATCGCTCACGTGCTGCAACTGCAATTGACCCACGCATTGCGCCATTTCCTGGTATCGACAGCGATCAGAACTTCCCGACCGCCAAAAGGGAAGGGCGCGCAAATCTTTGCCTTCCAAATAGTACACGTCGAAGGCCAGCCACGCGTTCCAATACACGTCGTGCTTGGTGTGCAGAATGTGCTCCCCGTCCAACAAGGAGCGGAAACATTCTTTGCGCAACGTGCGGGTGCCCGTGAACCACACTTGCATCGCAGTGTCAATCCCGTACACTCGTCCTTCACTGCTGATGAACAACAGACAACGATCGCCGTCCGCTTTGTCGGTCACGCAATACTCCTCCAACGCTGCCGCACCCGAAGGAGCAGCGGCGGCGGCGGCGGCGACAGAAGCCGAAGAAGTGGAAGCAGAAGAAGTGGACAAAGGTGAAGACGAAGGGAGTGCCAGATGTTCGCGCAGCAAGGTTACGGGTTGCGGCCCCGCAAAGTGGCGGGAGGTCACTTGATGGATGTGATGGCGCCAGTCTCTGCCGTAAATGAGGGACATGTATTCATCGATCACTCCTTCTTGTTCACGAAAGCCGATGGGGTATGCACTCTTTTGCAACCCACTCAGCACCACGCGAATGACCTTGCGCAATTGTGCCGCCAACTGCACGGCCACGGGCACAGAGGGACGCACTGCGCGCTGGGTGGCCAGCGCCGCCAACAGCGACTCGTTGTGCACTTCCATTTCCACTTCGTATTGCTCCGCCTGTTTGAACACGTCTTCCACTTGTTTGGGGTCGGTCATTTGTCGCACGATGCTCATGTGCACACGAATCCAGGGCGTGTCGGACGACGATGGCGGCGTCAACACCACGCGCTTGATGCATCGAAAGTGCTTGGTGGGCAACTGGCTCCATCCGCGCAGAATGGATTGCGCCGTCTGGTCTTGCAGTTTGTCCAAGATGCGCTCTTCTTTCCAGGACACGCGCAACGGAAAGTCAGGGATGTCCAAATGCCGCACCTCGTTCGCGGGTTTGCGTTTGCTGGTCAACACCAACCCCGCGTGGTGGCGCAACGGTTCCAACTTCCCGTGGCTTCCAAATTGGCGGATCACCTCGGGGCCGTGCAACGAGGCACGTACATGGGAATGCGTGAGGGTGCCTTCGCGGTTGGCGTATTTGTGTCCAAGGTTGAGATACACCGGTTCTTCGCACCACGTCCACCCTTGTGCACGCAGGGCTTGGAAAATGGAGTCATAGTGACTGCGTTGCAGTTGGCGCGCATCCACACGCACCTCCAATTCGAATTGCGTGGCCAATGCGCCACCGTCGCGGGCAAATTGCGTCTCCAAGGTGAGACAATGCGCCTGCGTGAAATCTTCCAACTTGTTCCACGCGAACGACGTGGCCTCTTCCGGCGCACGAAACGACGATGGCGCGGAAGAAGCGGAAGCAGACAAGGTGGACGAGGATGAGGCACCACGGTTGTTTTTTCGTCCACCCCCGACAGACGACCCCTGGCGTGTCAATACGAAGGCGCGTTTGTTGACGGTGTCTTTGCAGAGACGCACCAAGGCACGTTGCTGCAGATACTGTCGTCGTTCTTGCGGCGTCAATTGTTTCCAATAATCGGCGATCCAGTTGTGCAAGACCGACACCATGACCAACGCGGTGGCCCAGGTGGCGATGTCCGGCTGATGCGCGTACCCGTCGCTCAACACTTCCCAGGCCATTTCGTACCAGGAGGTGCACTCCAAGTAGGTGGCGAGCGATTTGCGCACGGCCTTGCTGAGACGCACTTGCACGATGCCGAGGAATTGGTTGACGTATCGTAATTTGGTGGGAAAGTGCTGCGTGAGATATGCCTGCAATTCTGCGCGACGATCATTGCCCGGCAGGAACACGTCGGACTGTTTTTCCATCTTCTCCAAAAATTGCGCCACGGTCATGTGGTACTTGTTCAACAACACCGCATCCACATCGCAGACCCCATCATCCACGCGGTACAAGAGATCTTCCGCCGCGATGTCTGGTACAAAGGGTTTCGGCAAAGTGGTGGCGGTGGCGGTAGCTGTCGCAGAAGAAGCAGACATGATGAATGAATGGATAACAGATGAAGCAGGCAGACAGACAGAGAAACCAAAGGTGGGAAAGAAAGAGGACGACAGCTTTTGTCTTATCTTATCGCGCGATTGCTTAATGTGCAGACAAAAATCGACGAAATTCCGAACACTCAAAATCACAGAAAAAAAACAACTGACCGACAAAAACCAACAACAAAAGAAATATGCGCGGCGACAACCGTTCACGCGCGGCGATTGGCGGCGGTGGCAGCGGCGCCGTTCGTGACGACCGTGGAACCATGCGCGATGTGGGATTGGTATGGCATCATCAAGTGTTGATGTAGTCGGGTGTACAGTTCGCGCTTGGCAATGTCCATCGGATGTTCCAAGTGGCATTGGCGCGCCAAAGTCCGCAATTGGGCGATGGTGCATTTGCTGAGCGGCGCACCGATGGGTTGCGCCAAGGTTTCGATGCGCGGGCATCCCATTTGCACGGGCGGAAGAGCGTCGCGCTGAACAAAGGTGGTCGCTACCCAACCAAACGTGCCTGGCGCATGTGGCTGTTGACGCACCAGGTGGATAGGTTCGTCCTCCTCGAAGAGATGCAAGAAGTAAGCATCGTTGGCAAACCAGACGCAAACATTCACGCCGTGCGCAATCGCCATCGCCAAAAACGTGGGGATGCGCAATTTGCTGTTGGCGTCTTGTGCCAAGTTGTGCACTATGTCGTGCACGCTTGCGCCAAGGTGATGCACGTGCAACAGGGAGGAGCGCTGCTGTACCACATCGGCGTACTCCGCTTTGCGCCGCAGTTCCGCCAACCGGTTGCGACAATGCACCATGTCCACTTCATCTTTGCCCAACCAAATCATCTCCCAACACCAAAACAACGTATCCCACTCGCGCGGCACCACCAACTGCCCCGCCAAAGGTTGTTCTCGTCGTTGTCGCGGCATCCGATCCTGATCCTTGTCCTCATCCTTCTCCTGATGCCCGATGGCAGGGTTGGCAGGAATCCTGGGACGCAGAGAGTCGGCGACGGCGACGGAAGATGATGGGGATGCGGCGGGTGCACACTGCATGTGGGTGAGTGCGGCGCGGATACGGTCGTCAGTGAGAATCCATGGCTGCAGCATCTGCATGACATTCATGGATGAAAGAGATGGTGGTGTTGGCGGCGATGGCGGCGGCGCCACCGTTACGGCGCGTGCAGTGTTCATCGTCGTCCTGGTTTCAATATCTATCGGAAGAAGAAAACAACAAGAAGAAAACAACAAGAAGCGGAACAAAAAGGCGCAGGGAAAAAAAGGCGCAGAGGTAAGGATGTGCAGGGGCCAAGAATGAAGAAGATGGGGAAGTCGATGTTTAAATGTGTTGGTGAGTGATGTATTTAATGTGTTACACGCGTGTACCAAAACTGCTTGTCGCCGATCATAAGTGAAAGGCGCGTCGATAATCGTCTTTTTGTTGTTCGGCGGAACTCAAGGTGACTTCGAGGTGGGTGACATAGTGCACGAACGCTGCCAATTCGCGCACGATGTCGGCGGGAAGCTCGGACATGTTGATCAGTGTCCCGTTCTTGTTCTTGTTCAGTGTGACTGTCGGATGATTCGACAGCAGACGCAGTGCTTGAATTTGGTGGAATTTACTCATCGACTCCAACTTCTGTCGAATCGTCTCCAAATCCATCGTCGTCGTCGGCAGGGATGGAGTCGTTGTCGTTGTCGTTGTCGTCGTCATCGTCGTCATCGTCATCGTGGGTGCGGTTGCTGTCTTGGCTGTTCGGTCGGTCTTGTAGAGGGTCTTGATGATAGTCGTTAACTCCTTCGTCTTCATCCATCGCTGCAGAGTCTTCCACCATTCCATTTAAATCCGCATCCTCTTCATCTGCCTCTTCTTCTTCGGGTTGTCCGTGGTGGCGCACAAGCTTGCAGATGACTTCAATTTGGGGATCGTTCAATTCGAAGCGCACACTCTTCACTTTGACCGTGATTTCATCGCCGGCCTCGATCTGATCGAAGACTTCGTCGTCCTGCATGAACCCGCGGATCACATGCACCACTAACGGCGGCTTCTCCAACAAAGAGGGAGAGGAGGAGGAGGAGGGGGGAGAGGACGAGGAAGCTGACGAGGAAGCTGACGAGGAAGCAGTGTCCGTGACGCATTCTGCGTGGATGCCCGCCTTGGTGACATTCACCACTTTGCAGCGCAACAACATGCGCTCCACGGGCAAGCACACATTGCAGAAAAACAGCACGTGAAACACCACCAAGTGTCCCTGTTCCACTTTGCCCCCCGAGTAAGTATGCATCACCACACTGTCGCGCTGCACATATCCTTCGGCGATGCACCTCCCTTCTACCATGCGCTTCAGTGTGCGCACGAGACCCAATTCCACACCCGGCGATTTGTACAGTTCCACCAGAGGCACCACAATCTGGCGCGACAACATCGATCGCACAAAATACTCTGACGGCGGCACGGTGCGCGCCGACAATGCCGAGGTCTGCGGATTGACTTGGGTGGAGACAAAGGAAGTGGATGACATGGTCTTTGTTTCAGTCTTAGACTCAGTCTTTGCTGTCCTCGTTGATTCTGTTCAGCGAGAAGAATGTTTATGTGGTGGTGATGGTGTTGGTCGGCCCCGCTGCCGCCCCAGCGACTTTGGGAGAGATGGGATGGAACACCACCAAGTCGCCAACTTGGCGCATGAATCCTTGACGACCGAACATGTCGATCACCATCAACCCGCCGTCGCGAAACTTTTTCAGCGCCGCATAGATTTCCGCATAGGAAAACGGATGATGTGCGCGCACCGCATCAACAAATTGATCCACGTGGTACACCAACCCGTCTTGAAACACATCGGCCATCCGTTGGCGCAACGAAGGCGCGTTCTTCTTGCGGCGGTGGCGATTCTGTCCGCCGTGTTGGTTTCCGACATGTTCTCCTTCTCCTTTTCCTTCTCCTTTTCCTTCTCCGTCTTCTTCGGCGGAGGTGGATGTGGATGTGGATGTGGCTTGCGCACAAGGATAGCTGCATGTTTCCTGATAGTCGCAATTGGCGGAAAATGGCGCATCGCCCACCGGGAAATGCTCCACCTGGCGCCCATCCGCCAGCGTCAGCGTCAATTGGATGTCCAACACCTCGCGGTTCCATTCCCGTTGTTGGTCGGCGTTCAATACGCAGTCCACCGCACAGCCTTTCAACACGCGCGACACTTCTCCGATGTCCCGCGCCTTTTCTTGCACCACGTGCATGTACAGCAAATCCACGCACTCAACCGTGTTCGCACTTCCCTCCTGTTTCCCAACCGGCGGCAGCGGCGACGCCACTGGTTGCAACACGGTGCCGTGGAGGAAGATTTGCACATTGCGTTCCGCGAGCGGCAATGCCTTGTGCGACCATTGGCGAACGGCTCGTCCAACCAGTTGTTCCACGGCGCTGATGGTGGGGAGTGGATCGAGCATGTGCACTTGGCGGATGTTTTGGAAATCCAATCCGTCCAAGAATTCCGACGACAACAGCACGACCTTGACTTGTTCGCCACGCACGTTGTGTTCGGAGGTCACGGTGTCCATCGCGGCGTCGTTGTCGGGTGACAAATGGCGGTCCGAAGACAAAATCACGTAGCTGTGGTTCGCCCTTTTTTCTCTTTCTCTTTCTCCTCCTCCTGCTCCTCCTCCTCCGCTCCCAACCGCATGCTTGTTTCCCCCTTCGGACCGCGCCGTTGCGGTTGCCGCCGCCGCCGCTGCCGCAGGACTCCACAGGGAAGGTGCCCCTGCTCGACGAAAGTGCAGCACGGATTCCAATGCGAGGGCGGCGGGAATTAATCCACCTTCCACGAATTGGGAACAAATCAAGACAATGCCATGGCACTGCCGCACTTGCTCCATCACTGCGTGCAGTTTGTGGCTGAAGGTGGGTAGGTGATCGGCGGCGAAGATCGGCGCGGCGTTGGGGCGATAGCGGTACGGTCCGCCCAACGTGGGGGATTCCACGAAGCGATGCAACCCCTTGGCACCCACCATCTCTTTCCACAAAGCAGGCACAGACACCACTAGCTCTTCTTCCGCCACCGAGGTGGGATCGGCGCGCACCTCCGACGTGCGCAACCACCGGTCCATCCATCCCAAGTCAGTCGTCGTCGTCGTCGTCGTGTTCGCGGCACCCACCATCGCCGCCGCAGCAGGCATCGCGGCAGCGTCGGCAGCCATGGCCTTCTTCAGCGATGGGTGCGGAAAGGCCATCGTCAAGGCTTGCAGTGCATAACCGAAGTATTCGGGCCGCCATTGTTCGGGATGTTGGGCAATGGTCTCGACCATGTGGAGGTAGACGCAGTGCTGACAACGTCCGCATCGCCGCCCACAATCCGACAAGGTGTTCAGGTAGGGGTCCAAGATGGCGCTGAACTGCATGCGCGCGGGGATGATTGATCCTTGGCAAAAGTGGGTGGGCTGCGGCTGAACCGCGAAACTCTTGTCCGGCGCAAACCACTTCGGGGTGACACGGTACGGGAAGGTGAAAGGATTTTCGCCCTTGACGAACGAAATGTACCCCGTCGCTTTCCGGCGCAACAACGCCTTCCCCCCTTCTTTCCACAGCGACGACGTGGTGGACGCAAACACCTCTTCCTCCACCAACCCCGCGCGGCGGTCATTGTGGTTCATCAAGTTCAGTTGCCACACAATTTCCGTCGGCGAATAAAACAGAGGGGTTGCCGACAAAAACAGCCAGCGCATTCCCCGCTGTCGACGCGCCGCTTCCTCCAAATCCGCCACGATCGCGGGATGCATGCGCAATCGATGCACTTCGTCCACCACGATCATCGTCCCCTTTGTTCGCCCAGAAGCAGAGGAAGAGGACGACGACGACGACGATTGACGCAACAGTTCCTTCACCGCGAGTTCAAGTTCCTCAAAGGTGAGGAAGCGGTAGGCGGCATCCACCAATTGCTCCAGTCTTGTCCACACTGCCTCTTCGGATTCGGATTTGCCAGCTGCTGCAGCACCATCCACACCTCCCTCTTGGAAAAGCGACGACAACAAGGTGGGTCCGCCGCAGGTGGACATCGACCATCCTCCTCCTCCCGATTTTGTGCCGTTCTTGGCGCGTTGCAGAGCATCGCGTTTCAACAGAGATTTGCGGAACTGGCGATGTACGGGGTGTGGTGCGACAATCCAAATGGGCAATTGCACCGCACCGGCCAAGCGCAACTCTTCGCAGATTCCAATGGCACTGCACGTCTTGCCACTGCCAACTCCGTGGTACAACAACAAGCTGCGGTACGGAGTGTGTGGCGACATGAATCGCTGCACAAAATGTTGATGGGCCTGGAATTGCGGCGGTTGTTTTTCGAGTTTCGCGACAAAGGCAGCAAGCGATTCGTTGTCGCGCGGCACCTCCGCGGCCCATTCCGTGTCTTCGAAAGCCGCATGTTCCGCCAACTTTGCGCTGATCGCAGGGTCTTTCACGTCGGGCAACGGTTCGGAGAGCAACTGTGACATGGTTACTTGTTGGTTCTTGTCCTGAATTCTTCGACTTGGTTCTTCGACTGGTTGGTCCTGATGGGTATTGTATGTCGACAACAAATTTCACGTCGACATCCAAACGGAAAGGGTTAGAAGTTGGGTGTGGGGTGGGTGGGGGGATGAATGTTTGTTGGGCAATTACATGCGGACGGATCCAAACAGTTTGCGCGCATTGTGCAGTGCTTGTTTGTTTAAAGTGCGCTTGGCGGCATTAATGTCACCGGTGGAGGTGAAGGTGCGAGTTGCGGCTTCGATGGCCGTGACCCATTTCTTGCGCGAAGAGACGGATTTCGTTCCCTGTGCCTTGCGCCGAGTCCTGGTCCTTGCACTGGTCGTGGTTCTTCCCACTCCTCCGAAGTGCGCAGTGTGTCGACTGCGAGGTCGATGTGGATGTCTGTGCCGTTTGCGAGTATGATGCATGTTTGCGAGCGAGCGTGTTGGGCGTGCTTTGGTCAAGTGGACGAAGCGTGTTTCGTTGTTTTTCCCTCGACGAAATATCGTTGAAGAAACGATAGAAAAAAAAGGAAACGTGATTGCGTAAGGGAACAAACGTCCATCGGAAAACAAACAGGAGGAAAGATGTGCTGGCTAAAAGGATGATGAGAAGATGGAGAAAAACGATGGAAACCGAGAAAGGATGGCTGGAGACTGTTTCAAGGGAGATGCGATCGTCAACACGTCGCGCAAGACAAGACATTCAACAAGCGACCGTCGATGCGACATCGCGGAAGAGGAAAAGGATGGACAAGAAGAAGAAGAGGAAGAAGAAGAGGATGGACAAGAAGAAAAGGAAGAAGAAAAAGAAGAACGCATTGTTTACATGCGGGAAGCAGAAGCAGCGCGAGCAGCGGCGGCAGCGGCGGCCTTGGAAGCAGATGCGGCGCGACTGGCTGCCTTGGATGCGGAACGCTTGGCGGCGCGGGAGCGAGTGCGGGCTACAGCGCGAGAAGCCTTGGCGGCGCGACTAGCGGCCTTGGCGGCAGCGCGACTGGCTTGGGCAGCACGGTTGGCGGCGGCGGAAACGGCGCGACTGGCAGCGCGACTGGCAGCGCGAGCAGCGGAGCGGGTGCGAGAACGGGAAGCGGAGCGGGAACGGGAACGGCGATGAGTTCTGGACATGGTGGTGGTGGTGGCGGCGGTGTAAATGGGTGGATGTGTGTGCGTGTGTTGAGAAAGGCTTGTATTCTATCGCAACAAAAAAAAACGGCACACCTCCCCTCCCTCCTCCCTTAATTCCAGACTTGGTTGGTGGAATGCCAAGACATGGGATCGCGGGGGGCAACGTTGTAGATGGCGCGGAAGACACTGGAACGCGATAGGGGGACGTTGCATCGATATTTGTCGAGGGGATGGGGATTGGTCTTCAGCTGGGCTTGGATGGCCTTCTTGCTGATTTTTTGGCGCGACTGCACGGCGAAGTAGATGAAGAAGGCTTCGAAGGAGAGGGACTGGATGGGCAAGATGTCCTCGTTCTTCAATTGAAAGTCGCGCAAGTATTCTTGGCAGATGGCGAACCCGGAAATGTCTGCTAAATCTTCGCCGATGGTGGGTGCCGCGTCGAAGTCGATGCCATCGCGCTTCGCCACCTCCTGGTATTGCCGGATGACATCGCGCTGGATCTGCTTGAACTTCCGCTTGTCCTTGGGCGTCCACCAATCGTGGAGACGGCCACGCTCGTCGTATTTGGACCCCCAGTCGTCCAGCGCGTGCGACAGTTCGTGCGCAATGGTGTACCCGACGTGTGACAAGTTGTACTCCAGTCCGCGCTCGCCTAAATCCACAAAGGGTTTCTGCAAGTAGCCCAGCGGGATGTAGATCTGGTTCTGGGTCGGCGTGTAGAACGCGTTCACCACGTACGGCTGCGTGCCGACAAACTTCGGCGGGATTTGCGTCCAGTCGATCACCTGGATGTCCACCACCGGCTTGTCGACGTGGTCCGCCGCAAATTGGTGGCGCCACTGGGCCATGCGACCCAGGTTTTCCCAGGGATCGTCCTCGTCGTAGGGCAGAAGAGGGTCGGGCATGGAGGGAGGTGCGACGCCGATGCGCATCTTCAAATGGTGCAGTTTCTGGAGGGCTTTGGCCTTGGTGCTGGGTTGCATCCAGCGGTTGCGTTGGACGATGCGTTGGAAGACGATTTTCAGGTCTTCCGCCATGGTTTGCACGTATTGCACCACCGCGGGATTGGTGTAGCGCTGTACGTATTGCGTGCTGAAGAAATGGTGGAAGCAGAAGGCCATGGGAAAAATGGGGCGGATGGCGACGGTTTCGGGGGCATCTTGTCCCTTCACAAAGGCGCCGTGGAAGTCGTAGAAGACGCGCCATCCGCGTTCGTCCCACCGCGTCATCTGCCGGATGAACAGGTAGATCCAGTAGGTGTGCCACTGCGGCGTATTCCACTTTTCGGCGAGCAGTTTCGTGCCGCACAGAAGATAGTTGACGTTGGAGGTGATGAAGCGGTGCGGCACAGTGCGGCAGCCAAGCAACCGCGAGAAGTGTGCCCAGTCGAACTGGAAATGCGCCATGGCCTCGGTAGCGGAAATCTCGTTGTAGTTGTCGTCCTCGTCGTCGACCTTCACGACGCTGCAGCCCATGGCATTCAGGATGGCTTCTTCCGTGCGGTAGACGTCCTCGACGTCAAAGGCCTTGGCGCCCTCCTCACCAAAGGCCACCTCAAACAGTTGGCGCAAGTACTGCAGATAGGCGCGCTTGTACTTGCGCTTGTACTGCTGTTCTTCCTCCGGGTCGGTGGCGTCCGGAAAATAGACCATGACGTCGATGAGGGTCACTTGCGGCGCATCCAGGTAGCACACGTACTTGGTGGGGTCTTTGTCGTCGGGGTTGATAGACCAGTTGAAGGGTGCGCCCCACGTCACGATTTCGTTGCGATTGAAGTACGCGAGCACTTCGTACATGTCGCTCTGCGCCAACAGCCATCGCTGGAAGGCGGCGGCGCGTTGTTGGGTGACGCGGTTGGATTGGTGTCGTTGGAAGGAGTGGTAGGCGTTGCGCATGCAGCGGCGGAGTGCGGTGACGGAAGCGCGGCCGCCGAAATCCTGGGGGTCCACGACATCCCCGCCGCCGTCGACAAAGTCGCGCAACAACTCAACCATTTCTTCGTAGACTTTGTGCTGCACGAGGCGGAAGTTGTCAATCTGCACGATGTACTGCTGGTCCGACGACAGCTTGACGTCGCGGATCCAACGATCGTTCACGTACGAGAAGAAATCGTCTTGCGGCGACACGTTGTATGGGTTCACGGCTTGCTTGAGACCGCGCACGATTTCGCGCTCCAGGTTGTAGCCCGTGGACACGATGTCCAGTTTGTTGCGGCGGAACACGTCTTCAATCTGATGTTCAAAGGGTTGCAAGGTACTGCATGGGGCGGCAGTGGCAGCGACGGTGGTAGAAGTTGCCGCAGCAGTGTTCTTCTTTTTGCGCGTGGCGCTGCTGGTGCTGGGGTGAGCACTGTTCTTGTTCTTGTCCTTGTTCTTGTCCTTTGTGGCCGTGGTGTGACGGCGGCGGCGCAAAGTAACCATGGGCGAACAAAACAACGACAACGACGACAACACGAGAAACAAACCAAGTTGTAAGTTGGATACATTAGTCGCAGGAAAAAGCATCTCCGCCCATGCCCGTGCCTCCCCCCCCCGCCAAGCCATTCTTCCTCCCTT
>JACCEB010387328.1_pt1 | contig 93244 bp, 86 predicted proteins | sample 7454761 | NCBI WGS metagenome assembly JACCEB01 (sample SAMN15323454, study PRJNA562643) | freshwater metagenome | isolation source: river surface water | place: USA:Blue River Watershed | collected 2017-08-18 | reverse complement strand
TTCATCAACTCTACAGCCATTAATTTAAATTCTTTTTCGTAATTCTTTCTCTCTTTCATAAAACTAAATTAAGTAAAAAGCTTAACTTTATGTCCGGACTAAGTTAGGAAGATTATTTCGCTATCGCTCTCACACTTATTTTTTCAAAAGGAAATTGGTAAATATTGAGCATTAATAGCTTTGATATTTAATTAAAAACTTCTTGAGGTTTTAGAGTGAGAATGATTGTGAGAGTGAAGAAAAATCAGAGTTCGTGTTTCGCTATCGCTCTCACACTCACTCTGATTTTGTACCTGAGGCGGGAATCGAACCCGCACTCCGTTGCCAGAACAGGATTTTGAATCCAGCGCGTCTACCAGTTCCGCCACCCAGGCAATTTTTGGGAGTGCAAATCTACATAATATTTATTCAACTCTCCAAATATTTTAAAAATAAAATATGGGCAATAAGTGTATTTTAATCTAATTCACTTAATTTTGCAAAAAATAATAGTATGTATAGATCGCATAATTGTGGTGAATTAAATATTCAAAATATTGGTAATGAGGTAATTTTGTCGGGTTGGGTTCAAAAAATCCGTGATAAAGGTGGAGTGATTTGGATAGATTTGAGAGATAGATTTGGTATTACTCAAATAATATTAGAGGAAGGAAACGTATCTTCTGAGTTAATTGCCATTGCTCGTACTTTAGGTAGAGAGTATGTTTTGCAAGTAAAAGGAAAAGTGGTTGAACGTTTTTCTAAAAACAATCAAATCTCCACTGGAGATATTGAAATTGTTCCTTCGGAATTAATTATTTTAAATCAGGCAATTACACCTCCTTTTACTATTGAGGATCAAACAGATGGGGGAGAGGAATTGCGCATGAAATTTAGATATTTAGATATCAGAAGAAATCCGGTTAAGGAAAGTTTATTACTTCGTCATCAATTATCTATCGAGGCACGTAAATTTTTGGATCAAAATAATTTTATTGAGGTAGAAACACCTTATTTAATTAAATCAACACCTGAGGGTGCGCGTGATTTTGTTGTTCCTTCACGTATGAATGCTGGTGAGTTTTATGCTTTACCTCAATCTCCACAAACTTTTAAACAGTTGTTGATGGTTGCGGGTATGGATAGATATTATCAAATAGTGAAATGTTTTAGAGATGAGGATTTGCGCGCAGATCGTCAGCCAGAATTTACACAAATTGATTGCGAATTAAGTTTTGTGGAACAGGAGGACATTTTAAATATTTTCGAAAAAATGATCCAACATTTGTTTGCGAAGGTTAAACAAATTGAGTTACCATCTTTTCCAAGAATGACTTTTGAGGAAGCAATGACTAAATATGGCTGTGATAAACCAGATTTGCGATTTGATATGGAGTTTCACGAATTAAATCATTTGTTACAAAATAAAGGTTTTAAAGTTTTTGATGATGCCGAACTGGTTGTTGGAATCAATTATGAAGGAGGAGCTTCGTTTACTCGTAAAGAAATTGATGCATTTACTGAGTATGTGAAATCTCCTAAAATTAATGCCACAGGTTTAGTATATATAAGATATAATGAGGATGGAACGGTTAAATCTTCTATTGATAAATTTTATAGCGAAGAAGATTTAAAAGCTTGTTTATCAGAATTTAATGCGCAGCCAGGTGATATTATTTTTATTTTGGCAGGTAAAGCAAATAATACTCGTAAATCTTTAAGCGATTTCAGATTGTATTTGTGTCATAATACTAACCTCAAGCCTAAAACTGAGTTTGCTCCTTTGTGGGTAGTAGATTTTCCTTTGTTAGAATGGGATGAGGAATCTAAAAGGTTTTTTGCAATGCACCATCCATTTACTTCACCTAAAAAAGAGGATTTTGATTTGTTAAATTCTCAGCCAGCAAAAGTTAGAGCAAATGCTTATGACATGGTAATAAATGGTGTGGAATTGGGAGGAGGTTCTATTCGTATTTTCGATAAATCTCTGCAACAAAAAATGTTCGAGATTTTAGGTTTTACGGATGAGGAAGCAAAAGCTCAATTTGGATTTTTAATGAATGCTTTTGAATATGGGGCACCTCCTCATGGTGGTTTAGCTTTTGGTTTTGATAGATTGTGTGCTGTTATTTCTGGCAAAGATAGTATTAGAGATTTCATTGCTTTTCCTAAAAATAACTCGGGTAGAGATGTGATGATTGATGCGCCTTCTGTATTAAATGAGGAACAATTAAAAGAATTACATATTAAAACTAATTTGTAATGATTGTTTTTGTAAAACATCTTCAGTTTAGCATTTTATTACTTATTTTAATTTTTACTCTAACGCTAATGCCCTCTAATGAGGTTCCTTCTTCATCTGGTATTCAGTTAGATAAAATTATTCATTTTACCTTGTTTTTTTGTTTTGCTTTTTCTTTAATCATTGGATTGTTAAAACAGTATTATATCAAAGTAATGAATAAGAGTGCGCTAAAATTTACAATTGTAATTTCGGTTTTATTGTCTTTTATAACAGAGGTTTTTCAATATTTAATGCATGTGGGTAGAAATTTTGATTGGACGGATATTTTATTTAATATTTTAGGAATTTTATTTGCTTTAATTGTGTTTTTTTGGATAAAGGGGAAAGATGATTTGTGTATTAACTAACTCTTTAAAATAAAAATAGCTTATAAAAGTTGGATTTTAATATTTTTTTGCTGTAAACTTGCGTTTTATATATTTTACGTTATTTTAAAATATATGAGTTTTTGAATATAAATTACTAACTATCGAATTACTGTAAATGGCTAAAAACCTTGTGATTGTTGAGTCACCTGCTAAGGCAAAAACTATCGAAAAATATCTTGGAAATGATTTTATTGTTAAATCAAGTGTGGGACACATTCGAGATTTGGCTAAAAAAGGTATGGGTGTGGATACCGAAAATAATTTTGAGCCACATTATGAAATTCAGGATGATAAAAAGGCAATTGTTGCCGAATTAAAAAAACTTGCTAAGGAGGCCGAAATGGTTTGGTTGGCTACGGATGAGGACCGTGAGGGTGAGGCAATTTCATGGCATTTATTAGAGGCTTTGGGATTAAATGAAAACAAAACTAAAAGGGTAGTTTATAACGAAATTACAAAGGATGCTATTTTAAAAGCTATTCAAAATCCGCGTAAAATCGATCGTAATTTAGTGGATGCTCAGCAAGCTCGACGAATTTTAGATAGATTGGTAGGTTTCGAGTTATCACCTGTTTTATGGAAAAAAGTGAAGCCTTCTTTGTCTGCTGGTAGAGTTCAATCTGTAGCTGTTCGTTTAATCGTGGAGCGCGAAAGAGAGGTTCAGAATTTTGTGTCTAAATCAAGTTTTAAAATTCAAGCTAATTTCGATATTGAAGGAAAATCAGTGTTAAGTGCTGCTTTACCAAAAAATATTGATAGTGAATTGGATGCTGAAATGTTTTTAAAAACTTGTTCCAAATCAACTTATAAAGTGGTGGATTTGCAAAAAAAACCAGGAAAAAGAACACCTACCCCTCCATTTACAACTAGTACTTTACAACAAGAGGCGGCTAGAAAATTGGGTTATTCAGTTTCTCAAATCATGTCTATTGCTCAACGTTTGTATGAGCAAGGTAGTATAACTTATATGAGAACGGATTCTGTTAATTTATCCGAATTTGCAATAAAAGGAATAAGTGATTTAATCGTGAATGATTTCGGAAAAGAGTATTTAAATGTAAAAAGATATAAAACTAAATCTGAAGGAGCTCAAGAAGCGCATGAGGCTATTCGTCCAACTAATTTTAATGTTAGAGAGGTGGATGGGGATAATCAGGCTCAACGGTTGTACGATTTAATTTGGAAGCGTGCTATTGCTTCTCAAATGGCGGATGCAATTTTTGAACGAACTACAATTGATATTTCTATCTCTAAGGCAAAAGAAATTTTAGAAGCTAAGGGTGAAGTTTTAAAATTCGATGGTTTCTTAAAATTATATATGGAATCTAGAGATGATGAGGAAGAGGAGGAAACTAGTGGCTTGTTGCCAGAGTTGTCCATCGGACAAAATTTAGTACTTACGGATATGCAAGCAAGGGAGCGTTTTACTCAATCGCCTGCAAGATATACAGAAGCATCTTTGGTTAAAAAATTAGAAGATAATGGTATTGGTCGTCCTTCAACTTATGCGCCAACTATTTCAACTATTTTAAAGCGTGAATACGTGGTTAAAGAAGATAGGGAAGGGGTAGAAAGAAGTTTTAAAGTTATTAATTTAGAAAACGGAGAGATTAACAAGTTTACGAAAACCGAAAATCATGGATTCGAAAAATCTAAACTTTTCCCTACAGATATTGGGATTTTGGTAAATGATTTTTTATCTCAACACTTTAAGGCTATTATGGATTATCAATTTACGGCTAAAGTAGAGGCTGAATTTGATGAAATTGCTCAAGGAAAGGTAGAATGGAAAAAAATGTTGAAAGGTTTTTACACAACGTTCCATTCTAATGTTGAAGATACTCTAGAAAATTCGGATAAAGTTACTGGTGAGAGATTGTTGGGGATTCACCCTGTGTCAGGTAAAAATGTTTACGTACGCATGGGTCGTTATGGTGCTATGGCGCAAATTGGCGATACGCAACAGGATGATAACGACGAAAAACCGCAATATACTAGTTTAAGAAAAGGACAAAGTATTAATGAGGTTACTTTGGAAGATGTGTTAGATTTATTTAAGTTGCCACGTAATTTGGGTGAGTGGAATGGTAAAAATGTAAAAGTAGCTGTGGGTAGATTTGGTCCTTACGTGCAATACGATAAAGTTTTTGCATCTATCCCTAAAGGCGAAGATCCTCTCGAGGTAAGTTTTGATAGAGCGGTTGAGATTGTTGAAACAAAATTAGAGGCGGATAAAAATAAATTTATTAAAGTTTTTGAGCACGGTAAGGATTCTATTGAGGTATTGAATGGTAGATTTGGTCCCTATATTAAAAAAGGTAAACTAAATTTTAAAATTCCAAAAGGTACTGAGCCGGAATTATTGGTTTTGGAGGATGTTTTGAAAATCATGGAAGAGGCTAACGATCCAAAATCAGCTAAGAAAAAAGTTGTTGCTAAAAAGAAAAAATAAAAATGAAAGATATTTCTATTTATCTATCTAAATTAAATGATTTAGGTGCATTTGGTAAAAACTCTTTTGGTGATACAATTTCTTTTTATAATCCAGAACTTAACTTAGCCAATTTTGATATTGCATTATTGGGTGTGGAGGAAGAAAGGGGTACGGATGAGCATAGTGGTTGTGGAAGTGCGCCAAACAAAATACGTCAGCAATTGTTTAGTTTGTCGCATCATTTTAAAAATTGTAATATTGTTGATTTAGGAAATGTGAAAGCTGGAGAAACCTTACAAGATACTTTTTATGCTGTTTCGGAAATTGTTACCGAGTTAGTGAAAAATGATTGTGTTGTAATTATTTTAGGGGGAAGTCAGGATATAACTTATGCTAATTATAAAGCTTACGAAAATTTAGAGCAAATTGTAAATTTGTTGAGTATAGATCCTAAAATTGATATAAGTAGTGTAGGAGATGGGATCAATGATAAAAATTATATCAATTATATCATAACTCATCAACCCAATTATTTGTTTAATTATTCTAATATAGGTTATCAAACTTATTTTGTAGATTCTGAGATGTTGGATTTGGTTAAAGAAATGTTTTTTGATGCTGAAAGATTGGGTGTAGTTAGAGAAAAAATATTAGATGCTGAACCTATGCTAAGATCTGCTGATATTGTAAGTTTAGATGTTTCATCGGTTCGTAACAGTGATTTGCCAGGTTGTAAAATTCCTAGTCCTAATGGTTTTTATGGTGAAGAAATTTGTCAGTTAGCAAGATTCGCGGGTTTATCAGATCAATTATCTTCGTTTGGCTTGTATAATTATAATCCTGCTTTTGATTTTAATAATACAGGAGCTATGTTGTGCGCTCAAATTATATGGTATTTTATCGATGGAGTTTATCATCGCGAAAAAGATTATCCTATTGCGAATAAAGATTCTTATTTAAAATACATTGTTAGTTATGAAGGTATGGAAGATATGATTTTTTATAAAAGTCCCAAAACTTCTCGCTGGTGGATGGAAGCAAAGGTTCCTAAAAGTGGAAATTCAAGATATACAAAACAATTAATGATTCCTTGTTCTTATGATGATTATTTACAGGCTTGTAATGGCGATGTTCCTGAAAGGTTAATTTCTGCGCTTAAAAAAGTGTATTAAATTTTTATTATTGTTTAAAAATCTTAAAAGTTTATAAAAATTATTTTGATGAAATAAAAAAAATACGTAGCTTTATGCGTTGAAAACTTTTTAGTTAAAATTTGAAGTTTTTAGAAACCAACCAAATAACTATAGAAAAATAAGAAAAAATACCTGAAAATGAAAAAATTACTACTTTTATTCACTATCATTTCTTCTGTATTAAGTTTGTCGGCTCAACAAGACCCACAGTTTTCTCATAACAGATTTATTAATCCAGCTTTAAATCCTGGGGCTGTCGGTATAAAACCTAATCATCATTGTTTTGATGTTTTAGCTCGTCAACAATGGATGGGGTTTGAGGGTAAACCAACTACAGCATTATTAAGTTACAATGGTAGTTTTCCTTCTAATAATTTAGGTTTTGGTGGTGTATTTGTTTATGATCAAATTGGTTTAGAGCAAAATATTTTTTTAAAGGGTAGTGCAGCGTACCATTTTAATTTAGCTGGAGGTAAGTTAGGTGTTGGTGTGGATTTAGGTTTTATAACCAAACAAATTTCAGGAAATATTAATGCTGCTGATATGGCGGATCCTTCAATTGCAGCATTGGCTGGTGCAAGATCAATGAACTTCGATTTAGGTTTTGGTGTTTTTTATCATAAAAACAGAAAAATGTATTTTGGTGTATCTGGTTTAAAATTAATTCCTCAAAAGATTGATTGGGTTTCTGTAACTCCAATGTTAAGAGCTCACTCTTATATTACAGGTGGTTATTATCAAGAAATTAATCCTGATTGGTATTTAATTCCATCTTTTTTGGTTAAAACAGATTTAACTTCTGCTCAAATTGATGTAAACTTAACTGCAGAATACAAACAATTTTTGTGGGGTGGTTTAAGTTATAGATATACTGATGCGATTGTAGCTAATATAGGTATTAAACATAAAGGCGTTTCATATGGTTTGGCATATGATTTTACAACATCTAACTTAAGAAATCCTGGAAACTTTGAAAGATTTGATAGATTTTCTCCAGAAGGACAACGTTTATATTCTGTAAAATCTAATAATAGAAGTTATGGTGCGGTTGAATTGTACGTTGGTTATTGTTTTATAAAACCTAATAAACCTAATTTCCCTTGGTATGTTGATCCTCTTTTACCATTTGATTTAAGATAATTATCTTTAAAAAGTGTTACTAAAATACGTTGAATACATTATTATATTAAATAAAAACTTGTTAATAAAATTTTAATTACTTAAGTTTGTTTCTAATTATTGAAACTTTTTGTTAATAACTTATCGTTAAACACAACTAAATATAAAAAAATAGAGTATGAGAAATAAAATATTTGGTTACTTTGCTTTAGCAACTTTCTTTTTTTCAAGTTGTAGCAAAAAAAATACTGGTGAACTAGTTGGTACTGGTAGAGATCCATATATACATACTGATCCATACGGTATGTTGTTTATCCCTCTTGGGTCATTTCATATGGGTCCAAGTGATCAGGATATAAATTATTCAATGAATTCTCAGAAAAAATCTGTTTCAGTTCAATCTTTCTATATGGATGAAACAGAAATTACAAATGATGAATATCGTCAATTTGTAGAACATGTAAGAGACTCTTTGGGTTTAACTATAATGGGCGAGCAAGACGCTGGTAAATATTTAAAAGATGAAGGTGAGTATGCTCAAAGGTTAAATTGGGACAAAAAAATTCCATGGGATTCAGAAGATGCAAGAGAGGAATTAGCTGTTCTATTTTTGGAAGAAGGCGATGAAAGATTTTACAAAAGAAAAGAGATTGATGCTCGTAAATTGAATTTTGAGTATTGGTGGATTGATTTTAAACGTGCTTCAATTAAAGAAAATAGATATAGCTATGAAAATATTCAAGATGCTCAATTAGGTACGAAGTCTTGGACATATGGTAATGGAATAAATGATAGAGGAGATTTTATCATGAGAGAGGTTATTAACATATTCCCTGATACTTTAGCTTGGGTTCATGATTTTACTTATTCTTGGAATGAACCAATGACTCAAATGTATTTTTGGCATCCTGTTTATGACCACTATCCTGTTGTTGGTGTATCTTGGGAACAAGCTAGAGCTTTTTGTGTATGGAGAACAAGATTGTATAATGTTTGGAGAGAAAACAAAGGTTTACCAATTGTAAATGACTTTAGATTACCAACTGAATCTGAATGGGAATATGGTGCTCGTGGTGGAATGGATCAAAATCCATATCCTTGGGGTGGTCCTTATATTCGTAATAGTAGAGGTTGTTTCTTAGGTAACTTCAAGCCTTTACGTGGTAATTATGTAGATGACGGTGGATTACATACTATTATTGTAGCACACTATTGGCCAAATGGTTTTGGTTTATATGATATGGCTGGTAATGTATCTGAGTGGACAAGTAATACATTTGATGAATCTGCTTATAACTTTGCTCATGATTTGAATATGGATTATAGATATCAATCTGATGAGGCTGATCCTCCTGCTTTAAAAAGAAAGGTAATTAGAGGTGGTTCATGGAAAGATATAGGATATTACATGCAAAATGGAAGTAGAACATATGAATACAAGGATACTTCTAAATGTTACGTTGGTTTCCGTTGTGTTCAAACATACTTAGGTCGTATGAAGGGTGATAATAGAGATTCTCAGGTTTATTAAAATTTGTAAGTATAAAAAGTTTATTGAAGTAAAGTTGATTGTTTAATTTTTTAATTTTTTTTATTTAAGTTATGGGTGATAGTTACAAAAAAAAGGTCTTTACAAACATGGCAACTGGTTTTGGTGCCGCAATTGTAATCGTTGGAGCGATGTTTAAAATCATGCACTGGCCTGGTGCATCTGTTATGTTAGTTGCTGGTTTATCTACTGAGGCTGCTTTATTCGTTATGGGTGCTTTTGAAAAGCCACATATGGAAGTTGATTGGTCATTAGTTTATCCAGAATTGGCTCAGGGTCATGGTGAATCTCATGATGAAGAGTCAGAATTAGCTGAATCTAATCATGTTTCAAAGTCTCATGGACATGCTGTTGCAGCTCCAGTTAATAATGATCCAATTTCACAAAAGTTAGATCAAATGCTAATGGATGCAAACATTGGAACAGAATTGATTGAATCTTTAGGTGAAGGTTTAAGAACTTTTGGAACTACAGCTAAATCATTGAATGAAGTTGGTAGTGCAAGTGTTGCTACTGAGGAATTTATTGGTTCTATTAAAGGTGCTTCAGAAAATGTTTCTAAATTATCTGACTCTTATTTAAAAGCTTCTGAGTCTTTGACAGATTTAGTTAGCACAAATGGAGAGAGTGTATCTTATGGCGAGCAATTGTCTCAAATGACAAAAAATTTATCTGAATTAAACGCTGTTTATGCACAGCAAATTTCAGCTAATAACGATAGTGTAAAATTATCAGCTGAAATTTCTACTAATATTAATCAATTATTAATTAACTTATCTGATTCAGTGGAAGATACAAAACGTTACAAAGAACAGGTTGCAATTTTAGGTGAAAACTTAAGTAAATTGAATACTGTTTATGGTAATATGTTGTCTGCTATGACAGTTAGAGGATAGTTAATCATTTAATTATTAATTTTTAAAATAATTTATTATGAGTGGTGGTGGAACCCCGAGGCAGCAGATGATTGGTTTAATGTACTTAGTGTTGTTAGCTATGTTAGCTATGAATGCATCTAAGGATTTATTAAATGCTTTTGTTATGCTAGAAAGAGGTATTGATAAAATTGTTGTTAACTTTAATGATAAGAACGATAAATATTATGCTCAAATTTCTGGTGCAGCTGCAAAGATGCCTTCTTTGAAAAGACAAGAAGAAATGGCTTTAAAGATAAAAGCTAAAGCTGATGAATTATTTAAATTTATTCAGGAAAGTAAAGATGAGTTAGTTAAAATGTCTGGTGGTAGAGGTGAAGATAGTATACCATTAGGAAAAGATAATCAGGATTTAGGTATGACCCATTTTATTGTAACAGATGGTGGAAAAAGAGGAGATGATTTAAAGAAAATGGTTGATGAATATCGTGAATTAATTTTGCAGACATTAAAAGCTGATAGTGTTCCTGATAATGATTATTTAATTACTGAATATGAACATTTGCTTAATACTGATGATAAACCAGATCCACATGATAAGAATATTATGATGAAATGGATTTATCAAATGACAGATCACTTACCTTTAGCATCTGTTACTGCTAACTTGTCTCTGTGGCAAAGTTATGTTAGAAGTGCTGAGGCAGATGTTGTCGGCAGTATTGCTGGTTCTTTAGATGGTGAAGGTATTACAGTTAATAAATTAGAAGGTATGGTTGCTTTTGAAGCTGGATATGTTTTAAAGAGTGATTCTGTTAAGGCTAAAATTTTTATGTCTGCTTACAACAGTAATACTACGCCTGTTATTTATTTAGGTATACCTGATACCAATAAATTTGATAAGGATTTAAGATTTTTAGATCCAACAGGTACTGCAGCTCCTCCAATTATTGGTGAGGCAAAAAAATTGGATGCAGTTAATGGTAAAGGAAAGTTTGGTATTAGAGCTGACGCTGTTGGTGAACAAACTTTACAGGGTGTAATTGGTACAGCAACAAAAAAAGGTGTTGAATATAGATTCTTTAAAAGTAAGTATATGGTTGCAGAACCTCAAGCTACTGTTGCTGCAACTAAGATGAATGTTTTGTACGTTGGTGTTCCAAATCCAATGGAAATTTCTGCTCCTGGGGTTCGTGCTGATGAAATTACTCCTACTGCGTCTGGAATTACATTCCGTCCAGATACTAAAAAAGGATCTTTTATAGCTTCTGCAACAGTTGAAAATACTAAAGGTACTGATATCATTGTTAAAAAGAAAGATGGAACCGTTCTAGGAAAATCAACTTTTAGAGTTAAACGTTTACCAGACCCTGTTGCTTCAATTTTAGGACAAAAAGAAGGTTTAGTTAGCAAAGGGAAACTTTCCGCAGCTAATTTCTTAAAAGCTGAAATGGAAAATTTTGATTTTGACACTAAAGTTGATGTTGTGTCTTTTAAGATGACTGTTAGTATGGGAGGGGATTTACAAGAATTAAATCAAAATGCTGGTGCTACATTAACTGCTCAAATGAAAACTTTGTTAGGTGCAGTTAAGGTTGGTAATAGAATATATTTTGAGGATATTAAAGTAAAAATGCCTGATGGTTCGGTTAGAAAAGTTCCATCAATAATATTAAAGGTACAATAATTGTTTTATTGTTTATTTAAACAACTTTTTATGAAAGCTATTAAAATTTTTACAGTTTCTTGCTTGTTAACTTTAGGTTTACAATCTAATTTAACTGCTCAACAAAACGTTTTGGATGGTGTTTACATTCGTGAACACGCTCCAGCAAGAAAAGTTGTGCCTTACACTCCTTTAAGAGAGGCTGATGTTATGTGGTTAAAAAGAATTTGGCAAGTAATAGATTTACGTGAAAAAATTAATCATCCATTGTATTTTCCTACTGAAAAAATTATGGATAGGAAAAGTTTAACGCAAGTTGTTTATGCTTCTGTATTAGAGGGAACGATTACTCCATACGGAACTTTAGATGATGAGTTTACTGTTCAATTAACTAGAGCTGAGGTTGAACAAATGACAACTAAAGTTGATACTCAATTTATTGAAAACCAGTTTGGTGAAATTGAACCTGTTCCGATTAAAGAAGAATTTAATCCTGCTAACGTTAAACGTTATAGGTTAAAAGAAGAATGGTTCTTTGATAATCAGAAGTCTGTTTTAGAAGCAAGGATAATTGGTATGTGTCCTGTTACTGAAAAGTATGATGAACTAGGTGAATTTAAAGGTGAATTACCATTATTTTGGATTTACTTTCCTGAATCTAGAGTGACTTTTGCTAATATTCCAGTATATAATGTTCACAATGATGCTGAAAGAATAACTGTTGAGGATATTTTCTGGAAAAGAAGATTTTCATCATATATTTACAAGGAAACTAACGTTTTTGATAGAAAAATTCAGGATTATAAAACTGATTTAGATTTATTACTGGAAGGTCAAAGTATTGAAAAAAAGATGTTTGATTTTGAACAAGATTTATGGGAATACTAAAATATCGTGAAGTATTTAATAAATTTATTTTTAATTAGTTTAAGTTATTTTATAAATGGTCGAAATTTATTTCGACCATTTTTTTTTAAATTTCAACTTTTAATTTCACTTAAATTATATTGCATTCATAAATTTTTTGGCTTAAATTCTGTAGATAGTTATTTTTCTTCACCCAATAAATATGTATTCTTTCTTCATTTTTAAGAACGACTATTTATTCTTAAACATAATTTTTAATAAGCAAATACTTGCTTTGGTTATAGTTTTTTCTAGTAATAAATTTAAAGGGATATAATTGATAATTCTTTTATCAATTTAACTTACCAATACAACTGAAGCTACAGATGTTCTTTTTGATGATTTATAATCTCTATGTTTCACAATTAAATAGAAAAATAATTATATTAATTTCTTTTAAAAGTGTATGGTATCTTAAATATCAAAGGATTAAATTTTATGATCCAATTATATTACATTTTTATTGAACATCCATATTATCCCTCACAAGTTGCTTCCCAGCAGAGCTTGTTTCAGTTTGTAAGAATAAAACAAATATCAAAATTAAATTAATAAATTGTAGAATTATACTAAAATAATAATCATCTAAAATGACTATTTCTTTACAATTAAAAAATCTCCATAAAGCCTTCTGGTAATTTAGTTTTTACAATTTTATTTGTTGTATCTTTTTCATAAACAAATTGTACTATATAAGGGATTAAAATTTCTTTTTTTCCTTGTTTAACAATTAATAATCTTTGTAAAGTTTGATCGTTAACCCCTATAATTTTTCCTATATTCCCTAGACTATCATCAATAACCTCACAATTAATTAGTTCATGTAAATATACTTCACCATTTTCTAATTTAGGTAAACATGAGATGGGTAAATAAACCTCTTTATTTTTTAAAAGATCTACATTTCTATCGTCGTGAATTCCTTTAAATTTTACAACTAAAGTTTTATTGTTTTTAGGATATAATGTTTCTACATTATAAGGAATCAATCTTTTATTGATTAAAATATACCAAATATCTATTTCAGATAAAAAATTAATTTCATCAACATCATATATTAATGTAGTTTCACCTTTAAAACTTTTAGGTTTTCCAATTTTACCTAAATAAAAACAATCCTCAATTTTCATTTAATATTTACTTATACCTTAGAGTAATTAATTTTCTCTAACTGTGTTTAAGAATTTTTTCATTGAAATTTCTGTTCCTAACAAAAAGGTATATGGTCCATCATTTTTAGCACCTTTTCCTTCACGTTTTTCATCTTTTAAATTTACTATTATGTTATTGAAATCTTCTTTACTAGATAAGCAACGCATTACACCTTTTGTATAATTAAAATAATACCATGTATCTGGTGTTAATTCGATGTATAAATTATATTCTTCACCTTTTTTACTGCGTTGTAAAAAGACATGACCATCAAAGTATTTATTAACTTGCTTTTTATCCATTGACATTAAACTATATGGACCTAAATTCATATATGCTTTACGACGATTATCCCAATATAAATCAATTTCAGAAAATAATAATTTTGAAGTAATTTCATCAGGTATTTTCTTAAATTGTCCGAATAAATTTAATTCAGAAACCAACTTATCTCCTAATTCTTTGCCTGCATAAGTTAAAATACCCCTTTCCAAAGCAACACGATTGTTGTTAGCATTTTTTAAAGCTGGATTACCTAAAATATTATCCTGCATGTTTTTCCACATAGCATCATCAATAAAGAAATCTAAAGCCATTAAAGTAGTAATTTGTAAACTATCATTTTTAGGGTTGTAACGAGCTGTTCCAAAAGTTTTCATTTTAAATTGACCTAAATCTTTATCCATTTTTAACTCACCTTCACCGCTAATTACACAAGATTTAGTATCTAATGTTATTAAATTACCAGGGAACGAATTTTCATTTAGTTTATCTTTATTAGATATTTGGTAAGCTTTTTCCTCAAAATTATATTTTAAAAATCCATTGGCTGTAATAATTTGTTCATCTGCATGAAATCCTCTTGGACTTAAAAATGTTCCGTATATACTATAATCCTCAACTTTTAAATTAATTCCAGCAGTCAATACAGCGCCATCATCAGCACTTTTTAAATTTTCTCCAATTGGTATCATTACATTTTTTGGGTCAATCTCTGCTTCAAAATTTAACCATGATTTGCTAAATTCTGAACAATTATGTTGTAAACGTGTACCACCTTTAAAAAACATACCTAACTTATTGGCTTCAATTTGCGCTGTTCCTTTAAAAGCAAAAAATTGATTTAGCATAAATTTATTTTGTTCGGGAATTTCACCACTGGCAACTGTTTGGAAAATTTTATCAACTCTTATATTCGTAAACCGAACTTTTTGTTCACCACCTTCTGCATCTACATAAACATAATCTCCTTCTGCAGTATAATTTCTACGTGCCAATACCTTTACATTTGCATTTGTTATAGTATGGTATTTTGTTGTAGTATTTGCTATAATTTTAGCATCTAAAAGCGGTTCCATAACTGCATTTTTTTTGATAACAATTTCACCATCACTGGTGTAAATTCTCGCATCTGCAACGTTTATGTATTGAACTTCGTGAGCACTAATAATATTTTTACGCAAATCGTAATTTGCTTTAGGAGAAATAAATCGAAGTGAATCTTGATCAGGATGTGTAGATGTAAATTCCGACCCTGACAATCTTAAATCTGAAGCATCCGCTCCAGTATCTTCAGTTTTTTCAGCTTTTTTACTTGTACTCATTTCCACCATTGCGTCATCCATAAACCAAGTCATTTGATCCATTAAACATCTATATTGATTAACTGGAAAATTAACATACGAACTACCGCTATTAGAAATAAAATCTCCTTTACGTTCTTTAAAGTTAATAGTGGCATTTACATTTACTGTAGCAAATGCAACACCGTCTTTATCCTCACCTTTTAATTTAAAATCTGCAGTATCTGCATTAAATTTAAAATTATCGAACTCAAATTCTTTTGATTTTAATTCGCCATTTTCAAAATCAACAACTCCGCTACCTGTCATTCTTTTAGGACTATAAACCATTTCACCATCTAATTTAGCAACATTGTTATACATATTTATTGGTGCTTTAGTGTTTTTAACCGACATAAAATCTTTAGAATTTGAGAAATGAATTTTTACATTTTCAGCATTTACATCAGTGTACTCAATTGGCTCCATCAGAGGCTCAACCTTATATTTTTCGGCCATTGCATTGATACTATCTAAGAAAAATACCATAGCTTTTGATGTAGTTGTACTTGTTATATATTCAAAATCTCCATCTCCAATAATACCATCGTTACTTAACATGATTTTATTTTTAAAAACACCTTTACCGTCGAACACAGGGAACCCTTCTGGTGGTGTTTGTTTAACAAATCCTAATGAATGATTAGGCATTAATACCAAATCTTCATCAAATTCTGGAAAAATCCCTCCAGATTTAAAACTTCCACTAAAACGTACACCTGAATTAGAAAAATAACCTAAGCTGTCCACTTCAAAAGGATCTAATCTAAAATATACTAAATCAGGATCGTAAACATTACCTTGTAAGTTTCTTTTATTGTATCGAACATAAGAATTTTGGTTGGTTTTAAATATTGGATATTGAGGGAAAGAATCTTGTAATTGACCTGATTTGTTATAAGGATAATCGATTTGTAAATCCCCTCTTACATCTTCTATAATAGAATTAACCATTGAAACCCCTTTTTGTCCTTGTACCGCCTCAATTTTATGATTAACAGCCATAAAACGAGCAGAGTCACATTCTTCTAAATCAATTTTAAAATTATCATAATTAAAAGAGAATTTTTTACCATGAAATTCATAATTTCCTGAACGTAAAACTCCACTAAAGGTCATATTACGATTTTTGTGCAATTGAAACTGACCATTTTCAGGAATAAATCCAGTTTTACGAATATTACTAATAGCAACACCAGACACCCCTCTTACGGTCATATCGTAATTAATTAAATTCATCGTAATATTGGGTTGATCTTTAATGATAGATTGAATATAAATATTATCATAATCACCTTTTTGAGATTTTGCACCAATATATTCAAAAACTTTATTTTGAACCACAGCTTTACCAGTTTTTACATCATATTGTAAAAAACCTTGAGTTGATAACCTAATTAATAAACGTTTAACATCTTCATCATCCAACATTAAATATTTTGCATAGTCAAGATCTAGAAAAACTAAATTTTTATCATTTTTTTCTGTTACAAATTTTTTCAATTTATACAATGGATGCTCATCCTCCAAACCTTGAATTTTCCTAAATCTTTCAGCAGAATAAAAACTAGATGATTCTAATCTGATTTCACCAGTTCCACTTCCCATTAAAGCACTAAATTCCAAGTATGGTTTGTCAATTTCCCATCTCATCCATTCAATATTCATGTCAACTCTATGAAAAGTATTAAAATAAGGTGTTTCGCCAATACCTTTATCATTTTTAATCAACGTTAATTCACGTTTATCTGTTAAAAATTTTAATTGTAAATAAGGATGATATATAGAATCGCTATCCAAATACATTTTAACATTTGCACCAGTTGTTGAAAATTTATCATCATCAAAAATGAAACTTGGTGCTTCTACAACGAGGAAATCTTTATTGAATTTTTTAAATATTAATTTTGATGGAGAACCACCAATACCTTTTCCTACAAACTTACCACCGTTAATAACAAAAGCACCCTCATAATAAACACTATCTACAATTTCTGGGATTATAATTCTTTCCGAGTAAGAATAAAATTTAGGAAAAATTGCTGTTTTTGGAGTTTGATTAGCTAAAACTCTTTCTTCCATCCAACCTAACATTGGGTGGTCTACATACTTAGTATTTTTATAAATTACCGAATCGGCTTTAAAATAAGGCGATTTCATTTCAATTTCATATTTATTTAAAATGGCATGACTAACACTACTATCAATACCTGCTCTATCCCACATTACTATGCCACCCACTCCATACCATTTATTAGTAGTAGGATAATAAACTCCCTTTGTATCATAAATTTTGGTACTGTCTTCACGAGCATAGCACACTAAATCGAATTTTTTATTAAAAACTACCTTTGGTAATGAGTCGTAATCAAAATAATATCTATTAGTGTTTTTAAGCCATTTAAGATTTGGATTAGCGTATATTGAACCATATAAAAATATTTCGTTACAACTTTCGATAAAACTTACAAAATAACGAGTATTTTCGTTTAATAACTGATTTAAAGCTTTATTCCAAGCGTTAAAACTTTCATCGGTTTGATTGGTGTTTATAAAACTTAATAAGCTCAATACATATGCATTAAAATGAGGTACCGGCTTAAGTTTACCTTTAAGCATACTGTTACAAATTTTAATTATTTCAGAGATTTGAGAATCGGTAAATTTTTTTGATTTTGTACTATAAAGAAAATCGTTGTTTATTTTGAGTTTTTTAAACCTCAATAATAACACCTTATTGGCATCTTTATAAATTCCCTCTTCCTTTTTTAAATCCTTTTTATCATTTCCAGTTTTTTCCATCGGCCAACAAGCCAAAAATTCTACTTTTAATTCTTCGGCTAATATTGGATTAGATTCTGCAACAAATCCAAAAAGTTGGTCAAAAAAAACTTTAGGATCTTCAGAAAATGATTTTAAAGCTTGGGCTTGAACCAAATTTGTGCTGAAAAAAAGTGCTGAAATAATTAAAACTACTTTTCGAATTGAATGCATAACCAATTTTCTTTTGTAAATATTTGAATTAATTTAAATCCTTTTTGAATAAAACTTTCGGTAATTTCTTTTTCATCAGATGATAATATACCACTTACCAAAATAATACCATTTTGTTCTAAATGGTTGAAGTAAAAATTCATTTGATGTAATAAGATGTTTTTATTGATATTAGCCAAAATTATATTATAGTTTTTTTGAGGAACAGCAGTTTCGTTACCCAATAAAATATTAAATGTACAATTGTTTAATTCGGCATTTTCTTTACAATTTTCATATGCCCATTCTTCAATATCAACAGCATCAATATTTTCAGAACCTAACTTATAAGCTAAAATAGATAAAATACCTGTTCCAGAGCCCATATCTAAAACCGATTTTTGATTAAAATCGATAGCTTTCATGGCTTTCATCATTAAATAAGTTGTTGGGTGATGCCCTGTTCCAAAGGACATTTTGGGCGCAACAATAATAGTTTGTTCGTATTTTTTTTCTAATTCATGAAATGGTGCTTTAATTACACACCAATCATCAATTTCTACAATTTGGAAATTTTTTTCCCATTCTTCATTCCAATTTTGATAAGGAATAGTAATTTTTTGATAACTAGCTTTAAAATCTAAATTTAAATCAGAATAATTGCTTAAAACAGATGTAATCTCAGCATCAATGTTATCATTTGTACTGTAAGCACTAAATCCATCTTCTTCTTCCATAAAACTTTCCATTGCTGTATTTTCTAATTCAGCAATCAAAATTTCATTCCAATGTTCGGGATTTTTAACGGTAAATTTATATTGATAATAATCTTGCATAAAATAAAATTAAACGCAGGCTAAAATAGATATTTAACCTGCGTTTTAATAAATTAAAATGAGTTAGCAATTGCTAGAAAATCATCAGCAACCAAAGAAGCTCCACCAATTAAACCACCATCTACATCTGGCTTACTGAAAATTTCTTTTGCATTGCTTGGTTTACAACTTCCACCATATAGAATACTAGTGTTTTGAGCAGTCTTTTCTCCATATTTTTTCACAATTAAACTACGAATAAAAGCATGAATTTCTTGTGCTTGTTCCGGACTAGCAGTTAAACCGGTTCCAATTGCCCATACAGGTTCGTAAGCAATTACAACTTTAGAAAATTCCTCAACAGTTAAACTAAATAATTCATTTTCAATCTGTTTACCTACAACGTCAAAATGGATTCCGCTTTCTCTTTCGGCTTTTACTTCACCACAACAATAAATAGGCTTAATTCCCTTTTCGATAGCTTTTTTTACTTTAGAAGCAATATCTTCACTTGTTTCATTAAAATATTCTCTGCGTTCCGAATGCCCGATAATTGTGTATTCAATGCCAATAGATTTAATCATATCTGCAGAAATTTCTCCAGTGTAAGCACCACTATCCTTTGAGTGAATATTTTGAGCACTAACCTTAATTGCACTTCCTTTTAATTCGTTTTGAATTGCAAATAAAGATACTGTCGATGGTGAAACAATTAATTGTACATCTTTTAAATTTAGAGATGCCATTTTTTGATTTAATTCCTTAACCAATGCAATTCCTTCTTGCACATTGTTGTTCATTTTCCAGTTTCCTGCAACGATTTTTTGAGCCATAATTATAAATTTAAGTATTTGTTTTTAACTTTTTTAAAACGAGGAAAGTCGTTATGATGCCATTTTTGAATAACAGAATCACCTTTCATAAAAAATAATCCTGGTGAGGATCTAATCATTGTTTTTAGTTCAGTATCATCACTGCTATAAATAGAGAAATCAAAATTGTTTTCCATTTTAAAACTCTTAATTTTTTCAAAATCACCTTCACTACACAATGCATAAAATTTAATATTTTCCTTTTTAGATTGCGAATACAATTCTTGAACTTGATCTACCATTTTTTTACCTTTAGAGTTGGCAATAAATTTTAAACCCATATTTGTTTTTTCAAAATCCCCTAAGGTTTTTAATTGTCTAATTATTAGTAAAAATTGATAAGAAGTATCGTTTAAAATTTCTAAAATATGATCTGTTTCACCTCCGTCTATTGATTGAGCAGATAATTGTTGAATTTTAGGTTCAATATCAGGAGTATAAATCTCTGTTGTAGTATTTAAAATTTTCCAATCATTTGAATATTTTGATGGAATTTCTAAAACAAAATTATTTTCTATGCCTTTTCTTTCAATTTCATGTAATGTAATTTCGCCGCTAATGTTTTCGAAGGTTACATATTCCCAATTATCATAATCAATCGGATAGTTTTTAAATTTAATTTCATCGCCAGTAGTTTTATCTTTAAAAACATATAATGTTAAAGGATTTCCTTTAATTACCTCCATTTGAGGCAACAATCTTTTACCTTTAGCATAAGCTAAAAAGTCTTTTAATGGCAAATGCTGATAACAGTACCATGTGAAAATAAAAGCTACACCAATGCTACAAAATAGCGCAATTAAATTGTAATTTTTATCTAATAAAGGCTCTATATTTTTGCGATAAATAAATATAAAAACTATAAAAATCAACAATATTAAATCTTTAATAAAACTTTGATAAGGTGTTAAAGGTATAGCGTCACCAAAACATCCACAACTTTTAACCAATTCGAATTTCCATGATACGAAAGTTAAAAAGGTAAAAAATACGATTAGTAATAAGGATAACCAAGCTACTTTTTTAATATAACTTCCAGTAATTAATAAAACACCCAAAGCAATTTCTGCAATTACTATAATTATGGCTAAACTTAATGAAAAGCTAGCGAAGAAATCCATTAAAGAAGCAAAAAAAATATAATTTTCTTCTTTTAAAATCTCAGAGAACTTCTCAAAATATTCCTCTAATTTATAAGAAAAACCTAGTGGATCATTTCCTTTTATTAAGCCCGAAAAAATAAATAATATACCTACAAAAAATCTCGAAAAATATAAAAGTATTCTACTCATAAGATATTAGTTTTATATTACACATGTGATTTAACTTTTTCTTTATTTTCTTCTAATCTTATCATTGCAAAAACTGCATAATTGATTATGTCTAAATAATTTGCATCTAAACCTTCCGATATAATTGTTTTACCGTCATTGTCTTCAATTTGCTTAATACGCAATAATTTCATTAAAATTAAATCTGTTAAAGAACTTACACGCATATCTCTCCAAGCTTCTCCATAATCATGATTTTTATCTTGCATTAAGTTTTTGGCATTTTGCAAACTTTGTAAATACAATTGAGCGATTTCTTCGTTGTATCCAATTTTTTCTTCGTTAGCTACACCTTTTTCAAGTTGTATCAATGCCATGACACAATAATTAATAATGCCAATATATTCGGATTCTACTCCTTCATTAATTTTAGAAAAACCATTATCTTCAATTGTTCTAATGCGTTGCGCCTTGATAAAAATTTGATCCGTTAACGATGAAGTTCTTAAAATTCTCCAAGCAGTTCCGTAATCTTTCATTTTTTTTAAAAAAATATCTTTACATTTATCAATTACGATATCAAATTGTTTATTTGTATTAGCCATGGTATAAAATTAAAAAAAATCAAGTAGATGATAAATAAGCTATTTCACAAAAATTATCAATTAAACTATAAAGGTACTTTAATATCTTTACGTGAACCAAAAATAATGGGAGTAATAAACCTTACGCCCGATTCTTTTTATGAACAAATTAATCCTAATAATGTTAATAAAGTAATTGATAAAGTAGGAGAAATGATTGATGAAGGGGTTGATATGATTGATTTTGGCGCTCAATCTACTAAACCTGGAGCTAGTGATATAAGTGTTCATGAAGAACTTGACAGACTATTACCTACAATCGAAAATGTTGTTAAGTACTTTCCAAATCTTTATGTTTCTGTTGATACTTTTAGGAGTGATGTTGCAAAAAAAGTTTTGGAACTTGGAGTAGGCATTATTAACGATGTTTTTGGCGGAAAATATGATGAAAATATGTACAATGTTATTTTGGAGCATCAATGTATTTATATTGCAATGCATATACAAGGTACGCCCGAAAATATGCAAAATAACCCATTTTATAATAATGTAACTCTTGAAGTTACTCAACAATTATCAGAAATTAAATTTAATTTATTCTCCAAAGGATTTAATAATTTAGTAATTGATCCTGGTTTTGGTTTTGGAAAAACTTTGGAACACAACTATGAATTAATGAACAATTTAAATCATCTGCAACTTTTGGATGTTCCTATATTGGTTGGTATCAGTAGAAAATCCATGATTTACAAACTTTTACAAAATACTCCCAAAGATGCATTAAATGGAACCACAACTTTAAATACTGTTGCACTTTTAAAAGGGGCAAATATTTTACGAGTGCATGATGTAAAAGAGGCGGTTGAAGTAAAAAAAATAGTTTCGCAACTATTTAATTATTAATGAATTAAGTTAAAATTTTACATTTTGCTAATCGCACTAAGCATTGTAGTTCAAAAATGCTTAGTGTATTAAACACTTTTGATTTTAAATATATTTTACAATAACCGAAATTAAAAACAAATTAGATTTTAGAAGTTAGTTAGTTTAAAATTATTAGTTACAAAAGATTACGTTACTTGTTAAATTTTAGTAATTACTCAAGTATTAAAAAGATTACGTGATATAAGTTACTTGCTTAAATTGTGATAGTGTTATCTTTGAAAAGTTACTTTTTTGCTTTTTAATGGTTTTAACTACAACAAATAATGCTGCAAAAAATTTTACTTTTTTTAATTGTATAACTTTTTATAATCAACTAATTTAACATCCATGAATATAGAAAATATGTCCATTTTAAAACCTGTAATATTGTTTTAACTTTGAAATTATTTAATTGAATTACGGAATGTTAATTCCGTTAAAAAAATAGATATTTTATTAATATCACTTGATTAATCTTAAATTTATCAATCGAAATTTAAATTTTGATGCCTATTTTTAAGTTTTTTCAAAAAAAATAAACAAAAAACAAGTTGTATGAAATACATTTTATCCGCATTATTAACATTTACATTTTTGACTGGCTTTTCTTCAGAAAAATTGCCTTACAAATGGGATATTCAAACGCAAAACCTAAACGATAATCAGTTAGAAATTATCTTAACTTGTGAGATTGAAGAAAACTGGCATGTATACTCCATTAATAATCCTGAGGGTGGAAGTTTACCAACTACTTTTACTTTCGAAAATCAAGAATTCATTAAAATTATAAAACCATGGACAGAGCCTCAACCAACTGTAGTTTACGAAGAAGTTTTTGAAGTGAACCAATGGTATCACGCTGGAAAAGTACAATTTAAAAGTATTGTTGAAATTAACGATGATTTTCCTGACAAGGAATTAAAATTAACTGTGGAATCTATGGCTTGTATGAGTGATGGTGTTTGTACTCCTCCCGAAAGTTTTGATTTTATGATCGAAATCCCAAAAAACGAAGAGAAATCTGGTTATTTATGGGTTTTTTGGGTTGGTTTTGGTGCTGGGTTCTTGGCTTTACTAACTCCTTGTGTTTTCCCTATGGTGCCTATGACAGTTACTTATTTTACCAAACAAAAAGAAAAAGGTGTACAAAAAGCAATCATTTACGGCTTGTTTATAATTGTAATTTATGTGAGTTTAGGGTTAGGTTTAACTTTAATATTTGGTCCCGAAACCTTATATAATATGTCTAGTAGCGTAAGCTTTAATATTATTTTCTTCATAATATTTATAGTATTTGCTTTTAGTTTTTTAGGTGCTTTTGATATTGTTTTACCCCAATCTTGGGTAAATAAAATGGATCAAAAATCGGATAGCAAAGGATTATTGGGCTTGTTTTTTATGGCATTTACCTTAACCTTAGTTTCATTTTCTTGTACAGGACCAATAATGGGCTCTTTGTTGGTAAAAACTGCAATTGGAGGTGAATTATTATTGCCATTTTTAGGAATGTTAGGTTTTGGTGTTGCTTTGGCTTTACCATTTACTTTATTTGCTTTTTTCCCCACCTGGTTAAATAAATTACCTAAATCGGGGTCGTGGTTAAATACCGTTAAAGTTGTTTTAGGATTTTTAGAATTGGCATTGGCGTTTAAATTTTTATCCAATGCAGATTTAGTTTTACAAGCTGGATGGCTTAAACGTGAAGTATTTATTGTGATTTGGGTAGTTATTTTTGCCTTTACAAGTTTATACTTACTGGGCGTATTTAGAATGTCGCATGATAGTAAAGTGGAATCCCTAAGTGTAACTAGATTGTTATTTTCATTAATATTCATGATGTTTTCGGTGTATTTAGCAACTGGATTATGGGGAGCTAAATTAAAGTTGTTAAGCGGTGTTTTACCTCCAGAAACTTATGCTGAAAATCAATTTCATGGAAATTCTAATTCGTTAAATACAAAGGATAATTCTAAAGAAAAAAAATGCCCAAATGGACTTACTTGTTTTTTTGATTATGAAGAAGGTTTAGAATATGCTAAATTAGTTAATAAACCAATTTTGTTAGATTTTACTGGTTTTAGTTGTGCAAACTGCCGACGAATGGAAGAAAATGTGTGGACGGTACCTGAAATAGATAAATTAATTAGAGACGAATATGTTTTAATAAGTTTATATGTAGATGATGAGTATAATTTATTGCCCGAAAATAAACAGTATATATCTAAAGTAAGTGCTAAAAAAATTACTACTTACGGTGCTAAATGGAAAGATTTACAAATAGAACGTTTTCAAGAATTATCGCAACCTTTATATGTTTTGTTACACCACGACGAAACTATTTTACAAAAACCTATTGCGTACGAAACAAATGCCGATATTTACAAAGATTTTTTACAAAAAGGTTTAAAGCGATTTGAAAGTTTAAGTGGCACAAAAATTGAATAAGGACCAATTTATTTTTTATTATGCAAAAGTTATTATTTATTTTATTTATACTATCAGGATTTGTTAAGGCTCAAGATTTACCTGTTAAAAGTGAAGTAATTCATGATAATTCTACCAACTTTAAAATTTGTTTTAAAGTAGATGTAAATTGGATGGTGTACGACAAAGTTGATGGAGAAGATGGACCAATTCCTTTACAAATAGAATTTAACAACTTACAAAACATTCAAGTTTCAGGTACAGAAAAACCTAAATTAAAATCAAAATTCGACGATGTTTTTGAAGTAAATATTGATTATTTCGACACAAATGTTTGTTACAATATAAATACTCAAAAAATTAATCCTACACAACCTGCTCAAATTACAATAGATTATCAATATATGATGTGTAATTTAAAAACAGGAATTTGCTTGCCTCCAACATCTAATACCAAAAACTTATTATTTAAGTAAATTCTATTTAATAAATTAACTTAAAGTAAATTTAGGAATGATTTAGTTTTGGATATTAATATTACTTTTGTACAAATTTTAAAACACATGTTATGATAAAAAAAATATTATTTTTGGTTTTTGTTATTAGTTTAGTTAGCTGTAAAAAAGAAAGTGTTGATGATGTTCAATCTGATTTAACTTCAAAAAATGGATTAGTGATAGTTAAATTGATTGATGATGGGGAAAATTATATTAAAAAAGTAGAGGAATATCATTTTACCTTTTCTTCAAATGGAACCGTTACGGCAATTAAAAACAATTTAACAACAACTGGCACTTATAGAGTTTATAAAGATGATAGAAAAATAGAGTTAGAAATGCAATTTGATGAAAACTCTGATTTGGAAGAATTGAATGAAGATTGGACTTTCTTTTCTAAAGAAAACGGAATGTTAAGCTTTGATGAAGATGATGATTTTTTAGTTTTTAAAATCAAATAGTATATTGTATTTAAAATTTTAAAAGTTATTTATTCATTCTATCATACTTAATTTATCAAAAAATCCATTAAGAATACTTAATGGATTTTTTTATGTTACCATATAATTTTAATTTAGACTAAATCTAAACTAAATTATATGATAAAAAAAATCTTTAGTGTGGCACTTATTTTACAATTTATGAGTTGCCAAAAAAATGATGTAGAAAAATTAGAATCCGATTTAACCGTTAAAAATGGATTGGTAATTACACAATTTATCGAAGATGGCGAAAATGAATTAGATGATGTGAAAGATTACTTTTTTACTTTTACAGATAATGGAAAGGTAAGCGCAATAAAAAATAATGTTACCACAAGTGGTACTTATAGAGTTTTTAAAGATGATGGTAAAACAGAGTTGATGATAAACTTTTCGAATAACCCAGATTTATCCGAACTAAGTGATGATTGGTATTTTGTTTCCTCGGAAAATGGACAAATAACTTTTGAGGAAGAAAATGATTTGTTAGTTTTTAAAAATAAATAATTGTTGTACCTAATTCAATATTATAAAATGAAAAATTTAGTAAAAAGTTTTTTAATAGCATTTATAATTTTTTCTTTACCTATTACAGCACAAGAAAATAATGATACCGAAACCTTATTGGGAGATAAACTACCACAATTAACCGATTTAGGTTTTTATATTGCTCCAGCTTATCAGTATACTCAATTAGATGATGCAACAGCTTCATTATTTCATATTCGAGGAGGTATTTCATACAAAAAACAGCTTAATATTGGTGGGTTTTATAATGTATCCTTAAACCAAATTTATCCTTCAAGCGAGGTTTTACCAAATGTGTATATGGATTATTGGAACGCTGGTGGATATGTTGAATATACAATTTTGGCAAAAAAACTAATGCATCTAACTTTACCTATTTATCTTGGATATGGTGAGGTTCAAATGGATAACGAAATGGGAGAATTAGATTTAGGTGAAGTAAATTTCACTACTTTAGAACCTAATTTACTATTAGAACTTAATTTGCATAAATATGCAAAATTTAACATTGGAGGTGGATATAGATGGGTTAGCGAAATGAATTATCGAAATTTTAATCAAAACGATATTAGTGGAATTACAGCTAGTGTTGGATTTAAATTTGGTATATTTTAATATTTATTCTATTCACACAAAATCTCAGGTTATTAATTAATTTATAAAAGCACTCTATTGAGTGCTTTTATTATTTTACACAACACATAATCAGTTTTTTATAACAAAACATTTATTAAAAATCATATTTTACAGTCTGTTAATATGATTTTTATCATGTGCTTAGTTGATAGGCATCATTTAAATTCCATAGGTTTCTGCCGACTTTTGTAATCAAAATTACATAATGGGAATTCTGATTTTTTTAATAATTATAAGTTTGGTAGTAGCCCTTTTCTTTTTGGGCGTTTTTATTTGGTCGGTTAAAAAAGGCCAATTCGATGATGATTATACTCCAGCCTTACGAATGTTAAACGACGACGAAAAACCAAATGTACAAAAATCTAATTCTATAAATCAATAATCATGAACAATCCGCAAATCGAACAATTTTCGTACAACAACACGTTGGTAAGGAAATTTGCTTATGCAACTATCTTGTGGGGAACAGTGGGGTTTTTAGTAGGTTTACTATTAGCTTTACAAATGTTTTTACCCGAATTAAATGCCAATTTACCTTGGCTAACCTTTGGAAGGCTTCGTCCTTTGCATACTAATGCTGTAATTTTTGCCTTTGTTGGTAACGGTATGTTTATGGGTATTTATTATTCCCTACAACGTTTATGTAAAACAAGGGTTTTTAGCGATTTATTAGGAAATATCCATTTTTGGGGTTGGCAGTTAATAATTGTCTCTGCAGCAATTAGTTTACCTTTAGGTTATACAACTGGTAAAGAATATGCCGAGCTAGAGTGGCCTATCGATTTAGCAATTACAGTAGTTTGGGTGGTTTTTGGATGGAATATGTTTGGAACAATTTTACGTCGTAGAGTTAAACATATTTATGTTGCAATTTGGTTTTATATAGCATCGTTTGTAACTGTTGCAGTTTTACATATTGTAAATTCAATTGAAATTCCGGTTTCATTTATGAAAAGTTACTCTTGGTACGCTGGTGTTCAAGATGCATTAGTACAATGGTGGTACGGACACAATGCGGTGGCTTTTTTCTTAACTACACCTTATTTAGGTTTAATGTATTATTTTATTCCTAAAGCTGCAAATCGTCCGGTTTACTCATACCGACTATCGATTATTCACTTTTGGGCATTGATTTTTATATACATATGGGCGGGTCCACATCACTTATTATACACATCTTTACCAGATTGGGCACAATCTTTAGGAACAGTATTTTCTATCATGTTAATTGCACCATCTTGGGGTGGTATGTTAAACGGATTATTAACCTTAAGAGGAGCATGGGATAAAGTTAGAGACGACGCAACTTTAAAATTTATGGTTGTTGCAGTTACTTGTTATGGAATGGCAACTTTTGAGGGACCAATGTTATCCTTAAAAAATGTAAATGCATTAAGTCACTTTACAGATTGGACAGTTGCTCACGTTCACGTTGGTGCTTTAGGCTGGAACGGATTTTTAACTTTTGGTATGATGTATTGGTTGATACCAAAAGTATTTAACACTCAATTATATTCTAAAAAATTAGTAAATATACATTTTTGGTTAGGTACATTAGGAATTATTTTATATGCTATACCAATGTATTTTGCTGGATTCTTCCAAAGTTTAATGTGGAAAGAATTTACTCCAGAAGGCGTTTTAGCACATCCAAATTTTTTAGAAACTGTAATCGAAATATTTCCAGCATACTACACACGTGCAATTGGAGGAAGTTTATTTATATTGGGTGCATTAATTATGATTTATAACTTGTACCGTACAACTAAAACTGGTGTTTTTGAAGCTGAAGAACCTGCAAGTGCTCCAGCATTAGTAGAAGAAGAACATAAAGGTGAGAAAAAAGAACACTGGCATAGATGGATTGAAAAACGTCCAGTACAATTAATGTTATTAAGCTTATTAGTTATTTTAATTGGTGGTTTAGTAGAAATGATGCCTACTTTCTTAGTAGAATCTAATATTAAAACAATCTCTACAGTTAAACCATATACTCCATTAGAATTAGAAGGTAGAGACATTTATATCCGCGAGGGTTGTTACAATTGTCACTCGCAAATGGTTCGTCCATTCAGATCCGAAACTGCACGTTATGGAGAATATTCAAAAGCAGGTGAATTTGTTTACGACCACCCATTCCAATGGGGTTCTAAAAGAACTGGACCTGATTTAGCTCGTGAGGGCGGAAAACAACCTGATAGTTGGCATTTTAAACATATGTATGATCCTCGAAGTGTTTCGCAAGGTTCTGTAATGCCTCCATACCCTTGGTTAATAACTGATAAATTGGATGTTAGCAAAACTGCCGATAAAATAAAAGCAATGCAAACATTAGGTGTTCCTTATCCTAAAGATTATGATGCAATAGCGTTAGATGATTTACGAAAACAAGCTAAAGAAATTGAAGGTCGTTTGGAAGAAGAGATGAAAAAGGATAATGTAGATGTGGATTCCGAAACCGAAATCATTGCTTTAATTGCTTATTTACAACGATTGGGTGTGGATATTAGCAAAGGAAAACAATAATTAAACTGTAAAACTAAAGATATGTTGAAGTTTATCAAAGGAAATTTAGAGAGTATCTTGGGAATAGAAATTTATCCCCTTATATCTCTGGGAATATTTTTTATCTTTTTTTCGGCTGTTGTAATCATGGCTTTTAAAATGAAAAAATCTACTATTAAAGAAATAAGCGATTTGCCGTTAAACGATTAATTTAAAAAATCATGGAAATTTTTAATGCAACCTATATTCAAGATTTCATCAACGATTCGTTGGCGATGTCTTTGCTAGCAGCCTTAGTAGTTTTTGCTATCATTATAGCTTATTTAGGCAATTTATATCATCAAATTACCAAAGGAAAATTACCCGAAGTTTATGTGGAACGCAAACCAAAGGTTAAAAATAAAGAGGTAACTAACAGTGTTATAGCTGTTTTAACCGATACTGTACCTATTGAAAGAGAGCAGGAAATTATGATGGACCACGAATATGATGGTATTCGAGAGTTAGATAATAATTTACCTCCTTGGTGGGTTTGGGGATTTTATGTTTGTGTTTTTTGGGCAGTTATTTATTTAGTTCATTACCATGTATTTGAATTGGGAGATAGTAGTGCGCAGGAATATCAAAAGGAAATGATTCAAGCAGATATAGAAAACAGAGCATTTTTAGCTAAAGGAGGAAGTAAAATAACTGCCGAAAATGTAGAGTATTTAACAGATGCTATGAGTTTGGCAAAAGGGGAAAGTATTTATCAGGGCAATTGTAAAACTTGTCATGGTAACGCAGCTCAAGGAGATGTTGGTCCAAATTTAACAGATAAATTTTGGAAACACGGAGGAAGTATCGATGCTAGATTTGTAATTGTTGATAAAGGATTTGGAGCAATGCCAAAATGGGGAGATAAATTATCAGGTAAAGATATTCAAATGGTTTTATCCTTTTTAAAATCTATTGAAGGTTCTAATCCTCCTAATGCTAGAGCACCAGAAGGTGAAGAATACAAGGATTAAATGAGTAATTAAACAATAATAAGCTACCGAAAGGTAGCTTTTTTATTTTAAACTAAGTGATTAATCTTAAAATACTTTTTTAAAAATTTTAAATGTAAATATTTATTTGTAACTTAATAAGCGGTTTTTACCCTTAAACTATCTTATTAATTATGAAACGGCTATTTTTTTCAGTAGTATTTCTATTGTTTTTTTGTTTTTCAAGTTCGGGGAACAATCATTCCGCTGTATATAAAATCGAATTTGATAAAGGAAGTTGCGATATTAATGATAAAGTAATTAACAATACTTTTTCGGTTTATCGTTCTCTTCCAGAAAAATGTTTTTCTAAAGTAAGCACTTCGGGAGTAAACGAGGAAGATTTTACCGCTAGCATACAGTATATTTTAGCTAAAAATAGAGCATTGGCTTTAGTTAATTTTTTAGTAGAAAAAGGTATGTCTAAAGAACATATTAAAATTAATTTTGCAGGAATACCTTTTTTACACATTTTTAAAACCGAATCCAAAAAAGTAGAAGATTTGGTAATAAATACAGAAAATGTTGAACAAAACTGTAATTGTTATTTGATTGACGTAGCACAAAATAATGTGATTTATACAAAAAATCAAAATTATTATTTTATTTCTCCTTACAGTTTCGAAACCAATAATGGTATATCAATTAACAAAGGATATATTAAGTTATGTGTTAATGAAATTGATACAGAGGAAAAATTGCAATTGGGTTGGCACGATTTACGTTCACAAAAATTGCATCAGCCTGTTTACGAATTTTATATTCAAGCCTCATTAAACAAACAAAATTTGCAACTTAAAAAACACAGTAAAATTAAATTACACATTAATCCTAGAGTAGCCGATTTTTCCAGCGGAAAATTGCGTTGGGATAATTTGGAAGTTTGGAATAAACAATGGAAAAGTATTTTGGTTAAAGATATTTTGTTTTTTACCGAAAATATGATTTTAACTAATTATAAAGAAACCAATTATTTAAAAACAGATAACGTTTTACCTAAACAAGCGGAAAATAAGTGGGTTATGGAATTAAATGCATTAGGTTGGAATCGTTTTTCGTTCGAGTTAAATGCCAATAGCGAAAAAGAAAGAGAGTTTTTGATTTTGGACGACAGTCCATATATGCTTCGTTTTGTGGAGGATGGAACCAATTTGGTTTATCCTGTTTACGGCGATTATAATTTTAACAATTTGTATTACTTAAGTTTATACAATCAACAAAAAAACGGAAAAGTATTGGCTATTCGTTTGGATGAGGGAAGTTGTTGGATGGTAACACAAAATATCGATTATCAACAAATCAAACAAAAATCTACTTTTTTACCAGAGTATCAGATAAACAACGATTGTTATTTTAAAGGTAAGTAATGCTTAAAAATGTTTGATGTAAGCTTCGGCAACTATTAAATCGTTTGGAGTTGTTATTTTGATATTTTCTGGATTTCCTTCCACTAAGTTGATTTTTTCTCCAATGTTTTCAATAACACTTGCATCATCGGTAAAAAAATCTTGATAAGTTTGTTGAAAAGCTAAATGTAAAATATTGGATTGAAAAACTTGAGGCGTTAAAATTTTAATCACTTTATCGCGATTTAAAATTTTACTTTCGCCATTTTCTATCCATCGTAACGAATCTGGAATAAAAGTAAAAGGAATTGCATTTCCTTTTGCTTTTGCTTCATCAAAACATTGTTGTATTGTATTTTTACTAACAAAAGGTCTAACTGCGTCGTGTATGGCTACAAGTGTGTTTTTTGGTACCAATTGTAAACCATTTAACACACTGTGAAAGCGGGTTTCCCCACCTTTCGTAATTTGATGAGGTACTGTAAATTGATATTCTAAACATAATTGATTCCAATAATCGAGTTGGTTTTCGGGTAAAACTAAAATTAAATTTACTTCATTATCCCACTGGTAAAAATTAGATAAAGTATGCATTAAAATGGGTAAATTATTTAAAAGCATAAATTGTTTTGGAATTTCGCTTCCCATTCTCAATCCTTTACCACCTGCAACTACAACAACAAATTTTTGCATGATTTTATCGATGAGGAAAGTTAAACCAGGAGTTAATTTTTAAATAAATAACACCAAATATGGCTTCTTTAAATATTCCTGTACTCATTTTGGAAGCCCCTTTTTTACGATCGGTAAAAATAATCGAAACTTCTTGTATATTATATCCAAGTTTCCAAGCAACAAATTTCATTTCTATCTGGAAAGCATAACCAATAAATTTTATTTTATCGAGTTTCATTTTACGCAAAACTTTGTGGTTGTAACAAACAAATCCAGCTGTTGTATCCATAATGGGCATTCGGGTTATCCATCGAACATAAACACTTGCAAAATAACTCATAAGCACCCTCGACATTGGCCAATTAACCACGTTAACCCCTTGGGAGTATCTAGAGCCAATGGAAACATCAGCTCCATTTTTACATGATTCGTATAATTTTATTAAATCATCGGGGTTGTGCGAAAAGTCCGCGTCCATCTCGATTAAATATTCGTAATTTTTATTCAATCCCCATTTAAATCCATGGATATAAGCAGTTCCTAAACCTAATTTTCCAGCTCTTTTTTCTATGAATAATCGATTTGGGAATTCATTAATCAAATCTTCTACAATTTTAGCTGTTCCATCAGGTGAATTATCATCTACAACTAATACATTAAATTTCTTTTCAGGTATATTTAGCACATAGCGAATAATATCTTCGATATTATCTTTTTCGTTGTAAGTTGGAATAATTACTAGGCAGTCCGACAAAATTTTAAGGTTTTAGTTAATTTTAAACGAAAATAAATATTATTATTGTTTATTTAAAAATTTTTTGATTTTTTGTAAAGTTTTTAAACAAGGTTGTAAATCTAAATTAAAAAATCAACAACTTTATTGTAAAATTCTGTTGGATTTTCTGCGTGTAACCAATGTCCGGCATTTCCAACTTTTTGCAATTGATAATTAGGAAAAACTTTACTTATAAACACTTTGTCTTCGGGTAAAATATAATCCGATTTTTCACCAGCTAAAAATAATACTTCTTTTGTATATGGTTTAGTATATTTTAATTCTTCACCAATATTTTCTATTTGTGCGCTTAATACTGGTAGATTAAACTTCCAACAAAAATTATTTTGGTCGTCTCTCCCGATTCCCTTCATTAAAAACTGAACAATTCCTGGATTTTGAACCAAAGCATACATTTTTTCTTCAATTTCGCCACGCGATTTCACCAATTTAAAATCTATCGAATGTAAAGTTTTTAAAATCAATTGATGATGAGGTGCATAATATCTTGGGCCAATATCACCTACAATTAATTTTAAAACTCTTTCGGGATGGTTAACTGCATATTGCATTACCGTTTTTCCACCCATGGAGTGTCCTAACAAATGGCATTGGGAAATATTTAATTCATCCAGCAGATAATCCAAATCGGCGGCCATTGCTTCATAATTATGTACGGCAAAATGAGGTGATTTTCCATGATTTCTTTGATCTACTAAAACCACTCTAAAATCGTTTGAGAATTGTTTTCCTAAAGTTTGCCAATTGTCCAAAGAACCAAACAAACCATGCACTATTACTAAATAATCTCCACTTTCTCCTAAAATTTTATGATGTAATGTTTGCATAGTTTAAATTTAATTATTTTAAAGCAGTTTTATACAACTCAATGGTTTTTTGTAAACCAAAATACAAAGCATCTGATATTAAAGCATGCCCAATACTCACTTCATCCAAACCTTCAATATTTTTTGCAAAGTATGCTAAATTATCTAAGTTTAAATCGTGCCCTGCATTTAAGCCTAAATTTAGTTCTTTGGCTAATTTTCCAGCAGTTATATACTTTTCAATAGCTTTTTCGGGATTGTTTAAATAATTTACAGCATAATATTCGGTGTATAATTCTATTCTGTCGCAACCAACTGTTGCAGCTTTTTCAATTTGTTTTAAATCGGTTTCCATAAAAATAGAAACTCTAATACCTTTATTTTTAAAGATAGTACAAACATCCTTCAAAAAATCATAATTTTTAATCACATCCCAACCGGCATTAGAGGTAATAGCATCTGGAGGGTCGGGAACTAAAGTTACCTGATGTGGTGTATTGTTTAGTACCAATTCCACAAAATCATCAGAAGGATATCCTTCGATATTAAATTCGGTAGTTATATTTTTATGTAAATCTGCAACATCTTTGTAGGTAATATGCCTTTGATCTGGGCGAGGGTGAACTGTAATTCCCTCAGCACCAAACTTTTCGCAGTTTAATGCAGCTTGTAAAACATTGGGGATATTACCGCCACGAGCATTTCTAATGGTGGCTATTTTATTGATATTTACACTTAATTTTGCCATTTTTATAAAATTAACATACAATAGTTGGTAAGCTTAATGGGAACAAAGCTAAAAAAAAGCTACCTTTGAGCCTCAAACTTATCAAAAAAAACTACTTTGATAGCAAAAGAATTAATATCGTATTATATCCCTGCTGTTTCCTTCGATGCCAGTGGAGATGATGCTTTGTCCATTATGGAAGAGCATAAATTAAATCATATTCCTTTAGTAAAAAATAACAATTACCAAGGAATTTTATCAGAAAATACTGTTTTAGAGTTTGATGACCCTAGTTTAACTATAGCGGAAAACAAACCTAATTTGTTGCGTCCTTTTGTAAATGTGTATTCGCATATTTTTGATATTATTAAAATATTAGCCGAGTTTAAGTTAACCTGCGTTCCTGTTTTGGATGACAATGAAGAATATTTGGGTTTAATTACCATTCAGGACATGGCTTTTCAATTTGCTAAAATTACCAATGCAGTGGAGCCTGGTGGGGTGTTAATTTTAGGAATAAATATACGCGATTACAGTTTATCTCAAGCTGCTCAAATAGTTGAGAGTGATAATGCTAAAATCCTATCAAGCTATTTATCTGCCACTACTGATACTACTGAATTAGACTTGATTTTAAAAATTAATAAATCAGATTTATCCATAATTATTAAATCTTTCGAGCGATTTAACTATAAAATCAAAGCTTCTTTCCACGAAAGTGCCTATGATGATGATTTACGCGATAAGTTTAATCAGTTTATGCGCTATTTAAATATGTAATAAAAAAAGCAGCTAAAATTTTTAGCTGCTTTTTTTAATTTAAACCAAAATCTTGTTTAAAATAACTTACTGATTTTGCCCTCAAGGATTTCAATTTTGCAATCCAAATTTTCGATTGAGGTATTTTTGCTTTCGATTTGATTTTCGCTAAACTTTTTTAGTTTAGCTACTCTGTTTTGCTGTAATTTTTCTTTTTCTAGGCGCAATTCATTCAATTGTTCTTGTAATTCTTCTTTACAATAAACCAACATAACTAAAATTTTTAAGGGTTTGTGGTGCCAAGGTAAAGCCAATTTTCAAAAAAAAAAATTTAAAATATCAACAAAAGGTTTTTAATTACTTGTTAAGTTTTGATTTTCAATATTTTACATCTATTTACTATGTGTTGATATTATATTGTATAAATTATTTTTCATACATTCGTTAACTGTTTAAAAAAGGAGTTAAATAAATTAATGATTTTTTATTAAAATTCTCTATATTTATTGCCCAATTAAATGTACTAATACAAAATCTTGTTGACTATGGAAGTAAAAAAACGAATTACCAATTTTGAAGAGTATAAAGAGGAGTATAAAAAAAGTGTTGAAGCACCTGAAGAATTTTGGGCTGCACATGCTAATAATTTTGTTTGGAAAAAAAAGTGGGATAAAGTTTTAGATTGGAATTTTGATGAGCCAAAAATAGAATGGTTTAAAGGTGGTAAATTAAATATTACCGAAAATTGTTTAGACAGACATTTAGTAGATAAAGCAGATAAGGTTGCTATTTTATGGGAACCTAACGAACCTAGTGAAAAAGCAGTTAAGTTAACTTACAAACAATTGCACGAGGAGGTTTGTAAATTTGCAAATGTATTGTTAGCAAATGGCGTTAAAAAAGGCGATAGAGTTTGTTTGTATATGCCTATGGTGCCAGAGTTGGCTATTGCTTGTTTGGCAACAGCTAGGGTAGGTGCAATCCATTCGGTGGTTTTTGCAGGTTTTTCTTCTACTGCTTTGGCGGATAGAGTTATAGATGCTGAGGCTAAAATTATTTTAACTTCGGATGGTAACTATCGTGGTAATAAAAATATCCCTGTTAAAGCTGTTGTAGACGAGGCAGTTAAAAACTGTCCTACAGTAGAAAAAGTAGTTGTAGTAAAACGCACAAACTGCGAGGTTACTTGGAATGCTAAAACAGATGTATGGTGGCACGATGAAATGGCTAAAGTAAATGCACAAAATACTGCTGTAGAAATGGATGCAGAGGATATGTTATTTATTTTATATACATCTGGTTCTACAGGTAAACCAAAAGGTGTGGTACATACTATTGGTGGATATATGGTGTATACAGATTATACTTTCCGTAACGCTTTTCAATACAACGATAATGAAATTTACTGGTGTACTGCAGATATTGGCTGGATTACTGGACATTCATATATTATTTACGGTCCATTATTAGCTGGAGCAACTAGTTTAATGTTTGAAGGTGTACCAACTTATCCAGACGCAGGACGTTTTTGGGAAGTTTGCGAAAAACACAAAGTAAATATTTTTTACACAGCTCCAACTGCCATTAGAGCATTAGAGGCTTTTGGTACCGAATATGTTGAAAAATACGATTTAAGTTCTATACGTGCTTTAGGTTCTGTAGGTGAACCAATCAATGCCGAAGCTTGGCATTGGTATCATAAAAATGTAGGTAAAGGAAAATGTCCAATTGTAGATACTTATTGGCAAACAGAAACTGCTGGGTTTTTAATTACGCCTTTAGCAGGAATCACACCAGAAAAACCAACTTATGCAACTTTACCAATGCCTGGTATTCAGTTAGCTATTGTTGATAATGAAGGGAATGAAATTGAAGGTAATAATGTAGAGGGTAATTTATGTATTAAATTCCCTTGGCCATCTATTATTCGTACAACTTACGGCGATCACGAGCGTTGTAAAAACACTTATTTTGCTACTTACGAAGGTAAATATTTTACAGGTGATGGTTGTCGCAAAGATGAGGATGGATATTATCGCATTACGGGTAGGGTAGATGATGTATTAAATGTATCTGGGCACCGTATGGGTACTGCAGAAATCGAAAACTCAATTAACGGTCATTCAAATGTAATTGAGAGTGCAGTTGTAGGTTATCCGCACGATATTAAAGGACAAGGCGTATATGCATATGTAATTTGCGAAAAACAACCCGAGGACGAAGATCAATTCCGTAATGAGGTTTTAAAAATTATTACAAAAGATATCGGACCAATTGCAAAACCAGATAAAATTCAAGTTGTGCCAGGTTTACCTAAAACACGTTCGGGTAAAATCATGCGTCGTATTTTAAGAAAAATTGCTGAAGGGGATGTTTCTTCATTAGGAGATACTTCAACATTATTAGATCCATCTGTAGTAGATGAAATCATTAAAGGAGCCTTAGTTCCTTTAAAAAAATAATTTAAAAGTAATAAATAAAAAAACTCCAAGATTTTAGCTTGGAGTTTTTTATTTATAAGTACTTTATGTATTTAAATTATCATTAAATATTAGGTTTAAAAAAAGGATAAACAGTTAAAAATGATAGTATAGGAAAAAAATGCATTGGGATAACTAATCCTGGAAACATTTCAGGAAACTCGATTTCAAGTGGTAAGTTGTAGCCAATCACACCTATAATGCTAGCAAAACTCAAAACGCTATATATAATATTTATCCATCCTAAAGCATTTTCGCCTTTCCAAGCTAAAATTACTTTATATCCAGATGCCATTAAAAAACAACCTATAGACGATGATAAAATAAAACTTATATTGTTTGCAACCTTACTAAAATCTACTAATTGAGTTTCTGAATAAATTTTTGCATAAATTATACAAGCAATAGATGCAAGAGTTGAACTTATTGCACCTAAAATTAAAGTTGATTTCCAGTTCATTTTGTTACGGGAATATTTAATTCAATTTCAAATAAATCGGGTGTCCCTGTTTTTTTTACATTATAATCTGCTGGTACAACCGAGAATTTGCCATTAAAAACACCATTATTTGCATTTCTTGAGAAGGTAAATGGTAACTTTATTTCTTTTGTTACATCTTTTATAGTTAATTTTCCAATAGCTTCAAATCCATTGTCCTTTTTTTGTATCGTAACAGATTCAAACTTAATTGTTGAATACTTGTCAGCTTCAAGACCTTGCTTAGCATGTTTGTTGCGCATTCCGTTTCCTGTATTAATTGAAGAAGCGTCAATACTTGCAGTAATTTTGGATGTAGCAAGGTTTGATTCATCAAAATCAATTTCGGCAATTAAACCTTTAAAAATTGCATCAAATTTATTGGTTTTTGCTTTTACAGAATAATCATCTGTAATTTTCCAAATTGAATTATTTTTGATTGTAAAAGCGGAAAGCATTATTGTTGCTCCAATCAAAACCGCATAAGTTAATTGTTTCATTTTTATAAATTTAAATTGTTAAACATAGAGCAAATTTAACACCTCGTTTTCTTAAAAAAATTAAGCTATCTTAAGAAATTATTTTCGAGCTATTTTTTTTCTTATTTCACTTAGATATTCGGGTGTCATACCCAAATAAGAAGCAATCAATTTTAAAGGAATTCTTTGTAACAAATTGGGATAAGTTTCTATAAAATCTAAATATCGTTCTTCGGAGCTAGCACTTAATAAATTTGTTAAGCGTTTATTTGTTGCAATAATATTTTTAAATAATTTCATATTCATTTCAACCAAATCCTCATGATCAAGCATATTTAAACTAATTTGATGATTAATAGTAAGTAGTGCAATTTCACTATCTTCTACAGCATCAATAAAAATACTCGATGGTTTTTGATTTACAAAACTTGCCATGTCGTTAATTATCCAATCCTCAGTTGCAAATTGTAAAATATGTTCTTTACCAGATTTATCTATTACATAACTTTTTAAACAGCCACTAATAACTTTGTAAGTATATTTACACAAATCACCTTTATATAAAAGTATAGTTCCTTTATTTACTTTTTTAGTTTGTAAATTTTCAAATATTTTCATTTTATTTTACTGATTATTAGTGTTTAATAATATTTTAATATGTTTATTAAGGTAATTTTCTTCATTTATTTTTCAAAAATTTCTTTTCTGTGTTTTATTCCCCAGTCTCTTAATGCCTCAATAACTGATTTTAAAGTAGCTGTATGTTCTGTAACACTATATTCAATCCGTACAGGATAATCTTCTATTATAGTTCTTTTAATTAGTTTATTGATTTCTAAATCTTTTAGTTCTTTTGCCAATACTTTTGTGGATAGTTTTGGAATACTTCGTTCAATTTCTCTAAAATATTTATTTCCTTCCCAAATGGATATTATAATTTGTAATTTCCATTTACCTCCAATTACATCTAATGTATCTCTTACTGGTATTAAAACCGACATACAATCCTTGTGTTCTTTTTTTTCCATATCTTTTATTAATTGATTACCTTTAGGTAACTGATTACAAAAGTATATCAAATACTTTTATCTTTGTTCTTAAATTTTAATAATATAAAAATGAAAGAACAACAAAAATCAAAAGTAATGCACATAAGTTTATGGGTTGTGCAAGTATTATTAGCTTTAGCATTTGGTATGGCTGGTTTTTCTAAAGTAAGTTTATCTTTAACAGAAATGGCTGCTAACGGAATGGGATTTGTAAATCATACATCCGAAACAATGGTACGATTTATTGGTATAGCAGAACTACTTGGAGCTTTAGGTTTAATTCTTCCTGCAGCATTAAGAATTAAGCCAATTTTAACACCAATAGCGGCTGTTGGTTTCGCCGTTATTATGATTTTGGCTACAAAAGAACATTTATCTCAAAATGAACCTATTATTGCTAATGTAACATTGTTTTTATTGGCTGTTTTTGTTGCTTGGGGTAGATTTAAAAAAACACCAATTTTATCTAAATAGTTAAATAATCATAGCTTCTCGATAGTATAATTGGATATTATCACGATACTAATATTGTGTATTTATTTATATATTTGCAACTTTGTTGCATTTTTTGTTACTTGTAGATAATTATATTTAAATTTGCTGACTTAGGATAAGGTTATGGAAAAAATAAAAGTTACTTTAATATCGGGTTTTTTGGGAGCAGGGAAAACTACTTTGTTAAATCAGTTTTTGAAATTTAATAAATCAAAAAATAACTTCATTATCGAAAATGAGTTTGGCGAAACTTCTATTGATGGAAGTTTAATCGAAAAAAATTATGGTGATTTAACAGAGCTAAACGACGGGTGTATTTGTTGTACATTAGATACCGAATTATATGGTGTTTTGTATGATTTAATTAAACAGGAAAAACGTCCGGATCATTTGTATATTGAAGCAACTGGAGTGGCAGATAGCAGTAAATTGGCTTCGGTTTTTGTGCGAGATATGATTGTAGATTATTTTGAGTTGCAAAATATAATTTGTGTAATTGATTGTGAAACGATTGAAGATAGACTAAAAGAAACCGAAGAGGCTGCAAAACAAATTGTTGCTGGAGATGTTTTGGTGATGAATAAAACGCAATTTATACAAGAAGATTATTACAATACTTTGCTGGAAATTATACAAAAATTAAATCCATTGGCAAAAATCATAAATTATCATGGTGAATTAAGCTTAGATGAAATTCAGCAAAATAACCGTTTGCAATGGAGTGAGCCTGTGTTGCCTAAAAAATCTACTTGTAATCATAAAGCAGATGAAACGCATACTGAGAGTTGTGGACATAAACACGTACATGATCATCATCATGCACACACACATGATATTGAATCGATTTTATTTGAAACCGAAAAGGCTTTTAACCGACAAGAATTGGAAAATTTATTATCAGTTACTTTGTTGTTGTATAGTCACCAAATATACCGTATTAAAGGATTGATAAAAATACAGGGTAGTGCAAAGCAATATTTAGTACAATCCACAGGTAAAAGGTTTACCATTGAAGAATTTGGATTGTGGGATACAAATAATGTTTCTAAGTTGGTTTTTATCGGTAAAAAGTTACAAGAAGCAACGATAAACCGAATTTTAAAAAGTGCATTAAAGGATTAGATTTTGGGTTAGCTTAGTTTTGGTTTCACGCAAAGTTCGCAAAGGAAAAACGCAAAGTTACGAATTGGCCCAATTGTCGCATTAGTCCCTAAAGTCCCTTGTAAACACTATTTAAAAACTATAACTAAACTGCATTTTTTGTATGTTGTTTACAATAGGGGGGTAGTGTTTTGTAACGGTTATAACACCATTTAAATATTGTGGAAAATATAGTTTAACATCGTTTACAATCCTGTCTGCAACGTGTTCCAATAATTTACTAGGGATTTTCATTTGATGGTGGATAATTTTTACCAATTTTTCGTAATCTATTGTACCATTTAAATCATCTTCTTCCATTGCTATTTTAGTATTAACATCTATGCTTAAATCCACAGTGTACCACTGCCCAATTTTATTTTCGAGCGGATGTACACCGTGAAAAGCATAAATTTTTACTCCCTCAACACGTATCGTCCCTATTTTTTCCATATATCCTTTAAAAGTACTGTTCTGTTGATAATCAATTTATCGGCGGTAGAATCTTTGTCAATGCAAAAATATCCTGTACGTTCAAATTGCACCTTGCTTTCTGCTGGGTAAGAAGCCAAACTAGGCTCTACCCAAACATTTTTAATCTCTAAAGAATTGGGATTTACGGCATCTAAAATATTATCTGCCTTACCAGGATTTTCAATCAAAAACAATCTGTCGTATAAATTTACTTGTGCATTTAAAGCATGATTTGCACTTACCCAATGAATAGTCCCTTTTACTTGTCGGCCATCATCACTCCAGCCACCTTTTGTTTTTTCATCGTAAGTACATAACAACTCTATAATCTCCCCGTTTTCATCTTTAATTACTTCATTACAAGTTATATAATACGCGTATTTGAAACGAACTTCTTTACCCAAAGATAAACGGAAGAACTTTTTAGGCGCATCTTCCATAAAATCTTCTCTTTCGATAAATAAATTTTTAGAGAAAGGAATTAAACGTTTTCCCGCACTTTCGTCCTCAGGATTGTTAATTGCCTCGCACCATTCTTCTTTACCTTCTGGATAATTTGTGATTGTAACTTTTAATGGTTCCATTACCGCCATAACACGATTGGCAGATTTATTTAAATCATCGCGTAAACAAGATTCAAGCAATGCATAATCCGTAACAGATTCTCTTTTAGATATACCCACTTTAGCACAAAAATCTTTAATTGATTTAGGAGTGAAACCTCTTCTACGCATACCTTTTATTGTAGGCATTCTCGGATCATCCCAACCGGCAACTACATTATTTTCAACTAATTGTAATAATTTACGTTTGGAGGTTATAGTGTAGCTAACGTTTAATCTCGACATTTCGATTTGTTGAGGTTGCGCTTGTGTTGGAATAGCTAAATTAAACCATTCGTATAAAGGGCGGTGTACTTCAAATTCTAAGGTACAAATAGAATGAGTTATTTCTTCAATTGCATCACAAACTCCATGAGCATAATCGTACATTGGATAAATATTCCATTTATCGCCTGTTCGGTAATGGTGTTTTTTGCGAATACGATACATGATAGGATCACGCATGTGCATATTGGTGTGTGCCATATCAATTTTGGCACGTAAGCTCATTTTACCTTCCTCAATTTCGCCATTTTTCATTTTTTCGAATAAGGCTAAATTTTCTTCTACACTTCGGTATCTAAACGGACTATCTTTTCCTGGTTCGGTTGGTTTGCCTTTAAACAAAGCCATTTCTTCAGGCGATTGTTCGCAAACATACGCTTTACCTTTTTGAATTAATTGGATAGCATATTGGTATAAAATATCAAAATGATCCGAGGAATACAATTCCTTTTCCCATTTATAACCCAACCATAAAATATCCTCTTTAATAGCATTTACATATTTCACATCTTCCGTTTCAGGATTGGTGTCGTCCAAGCGTAAGTTAACTTTGCCATTATACTTTTCTGCCATACCAAAATCCACCCAAATAGCTTTAGCGTGGCCAATGTGTAAAAATCCGTTAGGCTCAGGAGGGAAACGTGTATAAATACTAGCGTGTTTTCCCGAATTTAAATCGTTTTCGATAATTTGCTCAATAAAATTTAAGCTAACTTCATTTGTATTTCCCTCCATTTATCTTAATTTTTCGATTACTGCTACATTGTTATTTAAACGATGGATTACCTCGTTTTTACCCAAAATTTGTGCGATTGCAAATACATTTGGTCCACCAGCTTGCCCGCTTAAACACAAGCGTGTTCCAATCATTGCTAAGCCCATATTTATGCCATTTTGTTGTAAAAATTCCTTAAAACTACTTTCTAAAACCTCCATGGTGAAATCGCTAGAGTTTTCGAAAAAGTTTTTAATTTTTGCAACAGTTTCAGCCGATTCATCTTTCCATCTTTTTGCAATTGTATCAGTATCAAATTCTGTTGGATTTTGATATAAATACTTTGCGTTAGTATACATTTCGTGCACAAAATTCACTCTTTCCTTCATTTGTTGCGCAATCAACTCTAAAACCGATACGTTGTATGGAACCGAATTTTTATCTAAGTATTCTTGTAAATGTTTAGACAGATCCGCATTGGATTTTTGCCACAAAAACTGTTGGTTAAACCATTTTGCTTTTTCGGGATCGAATTTTGCACCCGATTTACTTACTCTTTCTAACGAAAAATCGTCAATTAAACCCTCTAAATCGTAAATTTCTTTATCATTTCCTGGATTCCATCCCAAAAATGCCATGATATTTAAAAAAGCATCAGGGAAATAGCCGTTTTCACGATAACCAGATGATTTTTCGCCAGTTTTTGGATCTGTCCACTCCAAAGGAAAAACTGGAAAGCCCATAGCATCCCCATCGCGTTTACTCAATTTACCTTTTCCGTTAGGTTTTAACAATAAAGGTAAATGTGCCATTTGTGGAATGCGGTTTTCCCATCCCAACATTTGGTACAACAAAACATGTAAAGGAGCAGATGGAAGCCATTCTTCACCTCTAATTACATGGGTGATTTCCATTAAATAATCATCAACCACATTGGCTAAGTGGTAAGTTGGTAAACCATCCGATTTAAAAATAACTTTATCATCTAATTCTGATGAGTTAAAAATCACCTCCCCTCTAATGATATCATTCACCAAAATAGTTTCCTCTAAAGGTGTTTTAATACGAATAGTATATTCTGCACCGGAATTTAATTTTTCTTCTACCTGTTTAGGTGTTAGTGTTAAGCTATTGCATAAATCTTCTCGTGTAAAAGCATCATACTTAAAAGTACTTTTATTTGCTTCAGCTTTTTTTCGCAATTCGTCTAAATCCTCTGCTGTATCAAAAGCGTAATAAGCATTACCTTCATCTAACAATTTTTGAGCATATTGTTTATATATGCCACTTCTTTCGCTTTGGCGGTAAGGTGCAAATGGTCCGCCAATGTGCGGCCCTTCATCAAAAGCAATTCCGCACCATTCCATACTATTAATAATATACTGTTCGGCACCTTCAACAAATCTTTTTTGGTCGGTGTCTTCAATTCTTAAGATAAAATCTCCGCCAATTTTTTTAGCAAATAAATAATTGTATAAAGCTGTACGAATACCACCTATATGTTGAGGTCCTGTAGGACTTGGAGCATATCTAACCCTAGTTTTGCGCATGAAAAGAATATTTTTTGAGTTGGCAAAAATAAAAAAAAGGCGTTCAAACGAACGCCTTTTTGTAAAATATTATTAAAGTAAAATTACTTAATATGTTTTTGGTAACGATTTTTAAATTTATCAATTCTACCAGCAGTATCCACCAAGTTAACTTTACCAGTGTAAAACGGGTGAGAAGTGTTAGAAATATCTAATTTAAATAATGGATACTCTACACCATCAATAACGATAGTATCTTTAGTATCAGCACAAGATTTAGTAATAAATGTATGTTCGTTAGACATATCTTTGAAAGCTACTAATCTGTAATTTGTTGGATGAATATCTTTTTTCATAATCTAAAATTTTAACTTTTTATTTGCCAAAACTCGGTAAATGTTTGTAATTTCGTTCACTTAAATAAGTATTGGGGGTGCAAATATAAATGCAATTTTTGTGATAGTCAAAACTTCCTGTAAAAAAAATGAATAAATTTTAAATAAATCATTAAATGTATAAAATTGTATGCTTATCGTTGATGATTTTTAAACTAAGTTACTTATCGGCACAAAGTAATTTAAATTATGTAATTAAGGATGTAGATGTGTTATTTTTTACAGAGGATTATTTAGAAACATTTTATCCTAATTATAAAATTCAAAACTTAGTTTTTGTAAGCATAATGCAACAAAAATTATATGTGATAATGGATAAAAAAGTAGTTGCAAGTTATCCGGTATCTACTTCAAAATTTGGATTGGGCAACATATTTAATTCGCAAAAAACGCCTTTAGGATTACATATAGTTAAAAATAAAATGGGAGATGGAGTGCCATTAAATGGAATTTTACGCTATGGTTTTTACAGTAACGAGATTGCTCATATTATCAAGGAGCCTAAAACATCAGGTAAGGATTTGGTTACTTCACGTATTTTATGGTTAGAGGGATTGGAAAAAGGTAAAAATAAAGGTGGAATAATGGATTCGTATAATAGAGGAATTTATATACATGGAACTAATGAAGAAGGTTTGATAGGATTACCTGCTTCTCATGGTTGTGTAAGGATGAATAACAAGGATGTAATAGATTTATTTAATTTGGTACCAAAGGGAATTTATGTTTTAATTTTGGATAATTAAAGATTGTACGTAAGTGTTGTTTTTAATTTAAAATTTTAAAAATCAGTTATTTAATATGTATTTTATTGGTTTACGTATCATGTCAATTTTTTAAAAAAATGAGCTTTTGATTTGTTTATCCAACTATTTTTTGAATATATTTGCACTGTAATTTTTAAAAAATGAACAAACAACAATTATTAAATACAATTATAGTCAACCCTTTTCAATCTGTAGTCATTTAACTACCGTAATGGGGAAATAATATATAACATATTTAGCCTTTCTCCATAACAACGAGAAAGGCTTTTTTAATTTAAAACAAGATGGAAACAACAATAAAATCAAAAGAAAATATGTCGAAAACAACCGCTAAAACCGAAAAAATTTCTGGAGCAGAGGCATTAATGAGATGTTTAATAGAAGAAGGAGTAGAGGTAATGTTTGGTTACCCAGGAGGTGCAATAATGCCAGTTTACGATGAGATTTTTAAATATAAAGATAGAATAAAACATATTTTAGTTCGCCACGAGCAAGGTGCAACACATGCGGCTGAAGGATATGCTAGAGTAACCAATAAAACAGGAGTAGCTATAGCAACATCTGGCCCAGGTGCTACCAATTTAATTACAGGAATTGCCGATGCAATGATAGATTCCACTCCAATGGTTTGTATTACAGGTCAGGTAGCTAGCCCTTTATTAGGCACTGATGCTTTTCAAGAAACAGATATCATAGGTATTTCTGCACCAGTAGTTAAATGGTCGTACCAGGTAACAGATGCAAATGAAATTCCTTTGGCTTTAGCAAAAGCATTTTATATAGCCAATTCTGGTCGTCCGGGTCCAGTTTTAATAGATATTACCAAAGATGCACAGTTTCAACAATTTGATTTTGCATACAAAAAAATCGATTTTATTAGAAGCTATAAACCTACACCAGATTTACAGCTAGAGCAAGTAAAACAAGCAGCTAAAGTAATTAATAGCGCTAAAAAACCTTTTATGATTGTTGGACATGGTGTAATGATTTCAGGAGCGCAAAAAGAAGTGATTGAATTAGCTGAAAAAGGAAACATTCCAGTGGCATGTACTTGGTTAGGAGCATCTGCTTTCCCTCATAATCACGAGTTGTTTCATGGAATGGTTGGAATGCATGGAAATTATGCTCCCAATATTAAAACCAACGATTGTGATGTTTTGATTGCTGTGGGAATGCGTTTCGACGACCGAGTAACAGGCGATTTAAAAACTTATGCAAAACAAGCTAAAATTGTACATATAGAATTGGATGCGGCAGAGTTACATAAAAATGTATTTGCACATGCTCCAGTTTTGGCCGATGCTAAAGAAGCTTTAACAGCTTTAAATCCAATGATTATCGAAAATAAACATACCGAATGGATTCAGGAATTTAAGGATTTATATGCTATTGAGTTTGAAAAAGTAATTTCGGAAGATATACATCCATCATGCGATCAATTACGAATGGCAGAGGTGGTTAACAGATTAAGTGAAATTACCGAAGGAAAAGCTATTGTAGTTACAGATGTAGGCCAGCATCAAATGGTTGCAGCAAGATATTATAAATTTACAGATACCAATGCCAATGTAACTTCTGGTGGTTTAGGAACTATGGGATTTTGTTTACCTGCAGCTTTTGGAGCAAAAGTAGCCGATCCAAAACGTCAGGTAGTTGCTATTATTGGTGATGGAGGTTTCCAAATGACTATCCAAGAATTGGGAACAATTTTCCAATGTAATACTCCGGTAAAAATTATAATCTTAAATAATAATTTTTTAGGAATGGTTCGCCAATGGCAAGAGTTGTTTTTTGAGCACAGATATGCTGAAACAGAATTGGTAAACCCTGATTTTGTTAAAATAGCTGATGGTTACGGAATTCCTGCTAAAAGATTAGAAGATAGAAAAGATTTAGATAATGCATTAAACACTATGTTGAATCACAACGGACCATATTTATTAGAGGTTATGGTGGAGAAAGAAACTAATGTATTCCCTATGATTCCATCGGGAGCAAGTGTTTCGGATGTAAGATTATCGTAATTAATATTTAAAAGATTTAGAAATGAAAAAAGACGTTAGATTATATACCATATCAGTTTACAGCGAGGATCAAACTGGTTTATTGGGAAGAATTGTACAAATTTTTACCCGTAGAAAAATTAATATTCGTAGTTTAACCACCAGCGAAAGTGAAGTTGTGGGTATTTACCGTTTTACAATTGTGGTAATGGTTACTAAAGAAACTATTGAACGTTTGGTGCAACAAATCGAAAAAATCATCGACGTTTTAGCAGCATTCTATTCCGAAGAGGACGATATCGTGTTTCAGGAAATTGCGTTATATAAAATGAAAACTTCTACTTTGTTAGATACGGATGTGGAAAATTTAATTAGAAGAAATAATGCTCGTGTGTTGTATATCGACCATGATTTTTGTGTGATTGAAAAAACTGGTCATAAATATGAAACTTTAGAATTGTTTGAAATTTTAAAACCTTTTGGAATTTTAGAGTTTGTTAGAAGCGGACGTATTGCTATTAGTAAAAGCTTAACCAACCTAAATACTTACCTAGAAAAATTAGGTATTGAGGTAGAAAAATAGTTTAAACTATTTTCATCTAATAATTATTTATTTAGATTTGTAAAAAAAATATATTATGGAAAAGAAAACATGGGTTAAACCAGAATTAGAAGATTTAGGCTTGAATTTAACAGAGGGAGGTGGAATAACAGATATTATAGAAAATGGTTTTTATCATACCTAAATTTTAATTTAAAAAAAGCCCCCAAAACATTGTGTTTTGGGGGCTTTTTTATTTGTGATAATTTTAATGTTGTTTTATTAGTTTAAAAGTTTTGGTAAAAGTATCATTATACAATTTCCCAAAATACATCCCAGCTGGCATATTAATTAATTGCAAGGTTTTTATTTCGGCATCAATTTCATGTAATCCAATTATTTTTCCGTTAACATCCGTAATTTCTAACCACATTAACTCATTGTTGTTTTTGGTAACTGTAATGTTGTGATGGAATGGATTAGGATAAATTCGTGCTTGTACACCATTAATATTTACACTACTTAAGCCATTTCCGTCCACTATAAATTTCACCAAAATATCAATAGATTGGTTACATTCATCTGTTGCAGTAACTATTACGGAATCTTCTCCAAATAATTCGTTGTAACTAATATTTAAAATTGAGTCTCTTAAACTTGTTGATACAATTTGTGATGGTGTAGTAATTTGATAATTAACATTTAAAAAGCTTGGATTGGAAATAAACATATGTAAATTAAGATTATAAGTATCAAATCCAGCAGCAATTCCTTGTGTAGGAACAGGGAATGTTTGTTGTATTGCTTCTTTAAATTCAACATAAATAGTATTGGAACTCGCAATATCGTTTTTTAAACAATTAGCATTACTTTGTAAAGTTGCAAAAACAGTATCATTTTTATTTAAATTCGTTGTATTCCAAATTTCACCCTCAAATTGTAATTCGTTGTTTTTAAACCAGCTTATTATTGGATTATTTCCACCGTTTATTGGACTTGCTTTAAAAGATATTGGAGAGTTTGTTGGGCATATCGGAAAAATTTCGGACGAGTTGATACTAATTGAAGCATTTACTTTTTCGGCAACCGAAATTGCTACAAACTCACTTTCAACTGAATCCGATAATACACAAACATCATTTGGATAAAAAACAGCATTGTAATTTGCATTTCCTTTTACAGCAACAAAGTTTAAATCTGCACCATTAAATCTTTGCGAATTATTTTTCCAAATCCAAGAACCATTTGCAGTTGGTTGTATTGTAGCACTTAAATTTATATCCTCTCCTTCACAAAAGTTTGTTCCATTTGTGGTAGTTTTAATTTGTAAACGATAGTTAAGGTTTTCGTTTACTGTTATATAATTAGATTTTAAAGTGCTTTTTCCATCAACGTTTAAACTTACTGTTTTTAAACCTGGTTTTAAATAATTAACTTTATGTGGCCCAACTCCATTGGCTGTTTGTGGATTGGCGTTTGCGCCAAAATCCCAAGAGATTTGATTACCAGTATTGTTGGTACTAAACGTAATTTCTTCGCAATGTGAAGTTATTGTGTTATTTGTTGTAAATTCCACAACAATATTACTTTGAATACAAATATTATGTGTTGCCAAATTATTGTAATTTGCTAAACTATTTTCAAAAAATAAACTATCGTTTACAACTTGTTTAAATCCATAAACTGCATTTGGATCTGTGGTGTTACATTCGCCTAAATCTGTCCAAACATTATTGGTTCCAGGTTGGTTGTTTTGTGTCCACCACAAAGCACGATAAATTCTGCCATTAAATTTAACAATTTCACCATTTCCTGCTCCTCTGGCTGCATCTCCTGTGTAAATAACACTTGCGCTCCAGTCTGGATAACTACATGTACCCGAGCTAAAAGCATTGCTAACATTTATGGTATAACATCCTTGAGGTAAACAAAATTTAGCTATTTTTAAATTCCCTTGTGTTACTAAACTATTATTGTTTATTGTTTGTACAGTTTGATTATTAGAATTGAGTATTGTAACAGCTAAAGCATTGTTTACAGATGCGTTTGTAATATAAAAATAATGTTCTGTACCTTCATTTATTTGAATACTGATTTGTTGTTCGTTATTGGTTAAATCCTGATCAATTACATTGTTTTTTAGTTTAATAATCAATTTAACAGCAACATTTCCAAAGCTATTTAATGCAATATCATTAATTTGTATGTTTACAGATTGATTTTTAGTAAGTGAAGTTGTAAAATCTTTTGTTTCCGTTAAAACATTATTTTGATAAATATCAATTAAATAGCCATTAGCAGTTATTTCGCCTAAATTTTGAACAGTTGCAGATAGATTAATACTGTTACCGCAGGCTGTACCATTAATTTGTGAAACGTTGCTTATGCTTAAATTATGATTTACCAAAGGTTGAGTAAATTTAAAATCTACGATGTAGTAACTGTTAAAATTATTAGCAGAATTTCCGTTACCTACGATTCTAAAATATTTAGCAGTTGTAGGTGTAAACATAAATAACTCTTTGTTTAATGTTGTTCCGCTGCTCACTAATCCTGTAGCAACATTACTAAAAGTTATTCCGTCATTAGAACTTTGGATTGCAAAATTATAGGTTCGTGTATTTCCTAAATAAAATGCAATATCTACCGAATTTATTTGGGTTGGATTGGCTAAGCAAAAAGTTAAAGTTTGCCCAATTCCATCTGCTGCCCATCGTGTAGTCATGTTGTTGTCCAATACATTTTCTGGTCCGTTTCCAGTTTGCGAGGAGCTTGCTGTTACAGGCAAACAATCGTTGCAATTTTGTGTTGTTCCAGTTGGTTTAAGAATAGCTGCCGAACGGTAACCTACTAAACCATCTTTTTTGGCTGCTACAGCAAGGTAAACTGTTTCGGAGCTCGGACTTGTAACGTTAAATGTGTTTGAGGTAGTTTCGCCAATAGCAACCATTTGGAAACCATTGTGTTTGTAAACAACATAAGCATCTGCTCCAGGTACTGTTGTCCATGATAATTTACTAAAATTGGTACATCTAAAATCAATTACTAATCCACTAGGACGAGGTAAAATGGCGAAATTATTTTGTGTTTCACCTACAATTCCATTTCGTGACACTCTAATTTTTGCTTTGCCAGTTGTGGTGTTGGGAACTGTCCATGTAATACTTCTTCTTGAGCCTGATAAAGCTGAGTTTATAGTTACCCAACTCGCTCCATCGTTTAAGGAATATTGAATGTTAAAAGTACCCGAAGTTCCTATTGCATCCCAAGTAATTAGGGCTGTAGAACCCTGAATTAATGAGCCGTTATTTACTGGAGAAATAATTTCGATAACTTCCTGAGAAAATTCGTATACTACAAAGTATTCTTGTGGACCCGATGGAATTGCAAAACCCGTAATATCTACTGTGTAAGTTCCTGAAGGGTTGTTTATTACAACTTGTTCCTTATTGTTAATTCTATCAATTCCTGGAACTGCTGGTGCATTTAATAAATTTACATCGGTTGTGGATGGATTTAAAATTAAAGGTAAAAAATTAGTGCTGCCTTGTTTTACAACCATATCTATATCATTAATCAATGCCTTTGTTGTGCCCGATGTTGCAGCTGGATCTGTCCAATACACCATTATTTTCATCTGTCTGGTATTTACAGGAACATTGATTGTATGTGTTCTGGTTTGTCCGGTGGTAACTGTATTACTAAAATAGGTTTTGTTCTGAATTACTTTAACTGCTCGCGTTGCACTAATTTTTCCAAATCCAAAGATAAAGTCCGGACCAGCAACTCCTAAATCTTCTGCTGTATTTAAAACTATACCCATCATTAAGCCAGTTTTAGGGTCTTGATTGTTGTTATTTGCTCTAAATGCTTGAATAAGTTGCGCCATTGTTCCTGCAACACCAGGAGCAGCCATTGAAGTTCCTGATTTTACAGAGTAACTTCCATTATCTTCTGTGGAAGTAACGCTCGAGCCTAGTGCAGCAATATCAGGTTTTATTCTTCCATCAAAAGCCGGTCCTCTACTAGAGCTGCTGGATGCAGAGTATGAATTAGTTAAATTTGCAACTGCAATCGAGTTTTTTGCTAATTTAAACGAACCAGTAATATTTCCCCAACCACTTGGATAAAAATTACAATTTTCTGTTCCGCTATTACCTGCGGAAAATACATGAAAAAGTGTATTATAAGTTGCTGTTTGTAAATCTACTGTTCTGGCACTTGAATTATAGCCTCCTTCACAAGTCCAACCTAATGAGTGGTTTGTAATTCTTACTCCGTCTGCATTATAAATAGTTGGTATTGCGCTAATATCAGAGGTGCTATTGTAAGATAATAATCTTGCACCTGGTGCCATTCCTTCGTGCTGACTGTTTAACAAACCCGAACCACCAACAATTCCGGTAACATGTGTAGCGTGGGAACTAACAGCTGCTGTGGTGCTTCTTATAGTCATTTTGCCTGTAAAATCCACATGATTAAAACTAACTCCACCATCGCCTATAGCTACTGTTACTCCAGTGCCGTCGTAATTTAAACCGTTGGTTAAGTGTATGTTACTGCTTCCATGCATAGCTCTTCCATAATAGTTTTCGTCTTGTGCTGGTGGGTCAATAGCTTCAATAAAAGCAATATAATCAAAACTATTTAAAAGAGATTCAAGCGAATTGATGGGTAAAGTTAAAGTAATAGTGTTTTCAATCACATTTTCAACTTTTCCTAAAACAGATAATTGAGTAATTTTTTCTTGTGCATTTACACCTGTATAAAAATTTAAAATTACACTAATTTTATCGCCATTAACGGCCCAATCGGGATATTCTCCTAAAAATAAATTGGGTGCTAAACGGTATTTTTTATCAATATTTAAAATTGCTCTTATGTTTAATTGAGCTAAATTATCCACATTTGCATTCGATTTAATCTCAGCAAAATAAGCGTAGTTTGGAACATAATCCAACAATATAATACCATTATTGGCTAAAATTGTTTTTTCTTTTTCGTTGGGAATTTTAGTAAATTGAACAATTTTATAACTGTTTTTGTTTGGTGCTTTTCCGTTGGGTAAGCCGCTGAAGTTTTTTGCGTTTACTTTTTCGGGACCCTGAGTTAAAAATAAAGTGTAATCTTCGTTTTGAGCTTTACTATTATTAATTTGTGATAAAAATAAAACGGTACATACCGCCCATTTTGAAATAGTAGAGAATATTTTCATAAGATAGTTAAGAGTTTTGTGCATACAAGTTATAAAATTTTCTTTAAAATATTCGTATTTTCTTTAAAATATTTCTTTTAAAATTGTTTTCTTTGTACTTCTTATGGTAAATTTTACAGGATATACAGGCAATAATGATGATTTGGATACAATGTTGCAAACCTTGCAACACAATGTATTTGATTTTAAAAATTCATGGAACGATTCGTATTTTAAAATAGGTGCTTTAACTTGTTTTACTTTACCTAACGAGGATAAATTTCCACAACCATATCATTTTGATGATTGTGTTATTGTAGCTGATTGTAGAATTGATAATAGAGAAGAGTTGGCTAAGGTTTTTGATTGGGAAAATTTTGAGCAAAAAGCTGATATAGAGTTTATAGTAGAAGCTTTTAAATTATTTGGAAACCAGTGCTGTAATCATTTGTTAGGCGATTTTGCTTTTGTAATTTATAATCAAATAAATCAGCAAATTTTTGCTGGTAGAGATCATTTAGGTGTTCGAACATTTTACTATACGTTAGTTAATAACAATTTAATTTTTTCAACTGAAATTAAGTCTCTTTTGGCACATAAAGACGTTGATAAAGTTTGGAATGACGAGTTTATTGCACATGATTTTTCTTTGGTTGAATACCCCAAAAATTTAACTTTATATAAAAATGTTTTTTTACTATCACCAGGGCATTTTTTAGAATTTAAAAATTCGGAAATTAATATAACTTGTTATTGGGATTTATCTAATGTTAAAAAAACAACCCTTACCAATCAAAATGAAATAGAAGCAGAATTTAAAAGATTATTTTTTAAAGCAGTTAAAAATAGGTTACGTTGTATAGGTAATATAGGTGCTGAAGTTAGTGGTGGTTTAGATAGTACGGGTATTGCTGCAGTTGCTTTGGAACAAATGGATGATAGAACTAAAATGTTTACTTATAGTTTTGGTAAAACACAAGAAGAGTTAGCTAAAAATTTGCATAAAGATGATAATGATGTTGTGGAGGAGATGTGTGTTAAATATGGTGTGGCTAATAATTGGTTGATTATGCGCGATGACTCACTGGATTTGCAAGATATTATTAACTTACAATTAAATGTATTGGATGAACCTGATAATAATGGAGTTCCTTTATTATCGAGTTATTTTTTAAAACAAGCTAAAAACAAAAATGTTAAGATAATGTTTTCGGGTTGGGCAGGGGATCAAGTAGTTACCAATACAGTTGGCGGATTTTATGATAATTTGGCGGCTCAAAAAAAATACATCAGTTTGTTTAAAGATATTCAACGTAAGCATAGTTTTACAAAATCAGTACCTCGATTTATATGGTATGCTATTAAAAATTTAAATAGTAATTCGGCTAAAAAAAAGTATATTAAACAAAATAAAAATTTTGTAAATAGTAATGTATTAAACGATGAAATTAATCATAAGTATAAGTTATATTTACAACCTAGTGTAAGATATCATTTAAAAAACAAAACCAATATCCAAGATTACTTAATAAGAAATTTAATGCATAGTGGAATTCATAAACGAACCGTTATGCACTTTTTAATAGGTAAGCATTATGGTATTGAGTATCGTTTTCCTATGCTAGATGTACCATTATTGGAATTTAATTATTCTTTACCGTTGGAGGCAATTGCTTTTAAAGGTAAAACAAGGTATTTGTTTAAAAAAATTATTAAACCATACGTGCCTGCTAAAACTATTGAAATTCATAAGAGTAGATTTCCTACAGCTCCTTTTGCACCTACTTTTTCGGATAAAATATTTAAGGGGGCTATGGATATTGCCCAACAAAATGAATCTAAAATTTTTAATTCATTTTTTAATAGAGAAAAAATGAATCGTTTTGCACAAAATTCTAATGAAAATGTAAGATATGCTAAAACGATATTATTTTACAGTTTAAAAATTAAATAAATTATCTACCAATCCAATAGTTTAAACAAATGGAAAAACTGTATTCCAATAATTTTTTGTTTAAATCATAATATGGTTCGGCGCGAAGTGTAAAGGCTAAATTATCGTCCCAATATATATTTTTCATCCAACGTAAAAACAATAATCTTCGGTTTTCTTCTTTGTAATTTTGCCATCTACTTACACCACTAAACAAATCGCCACCCATTGGATTTATAAAGTTTTTGCTATACCAATAACTCAAAACAAAATCACCCCATTTGGTTGATGTTGTTAAATTATAATATTGTGCATTTCCATTTGTAAAACCCAAGGAATCTGATTGTGTTTGGTAAAATATATAATGATTTTCGGTTGATATTTTTTGTACAAAATTTTCTTTGTCCATTTCGTAAGCTAAATTTAATCCAACAGATTGATGCAGTGTAGTATAGGTGGAAAATGGTGTGTTAAAATTTTGTCCGCCTTGATGGTAAACCAAACTATTGCTAATTGCTTTAATTTTAAAATGGTTAGCATTTAAAAGGCTTAAATGCACAACAGCACCCCCTTCAATTTTCTCATTTTTTGTTGTAGTATTATTTCTTTCTTTTAGTAACCAATTTACCCATGTGTCTGCATATATTTTTTTACGGTTAACGATTAGTTGCATACCTTCCTCTAATCTATTGGGTGAAAAAATGCGTTCGAAATTATACAAAGGTTCAATGATTTTATGTTGTAAATCACTTTCTAAATTTCCAAAAATAAATCGAACATTTTTATAATTGTATTTTAGGTTAAAAATAGGAGTGGCAGTATATTTTTCGTTGTTTCCAAATTCTTTTGCGATAAAAAATCCTCCATTAATTTGCCATTTTTTGCTAGGATTCCATTGTAATTTTGGTGTAATTTGATTGCCAAAAAAAGTTTGACCTTTTACAATTTCATTAAAATATTCGTTGTTTTTAAAATACGAAAAACCATTTAGTTGCCATTTAAATCTTTTAATAGCCAAGCTGTCTTGGTTATTTTCTAGGTTAAATACAGTATTATCCAATTGTGCCCAGCCAATAAAATTGCAAAAAATAAGTATAAAAAGTAAACGCATGCAAATATCTTATTTCGCGAATTTAGTGTTTTATGTTTAAATTTGATTAACTAGTAAAAAAATTAGAATAATAATTTAAAATTTTTCTGATTATTTTACTGAAGTTTTATTTTACAGATTAATGTTTATTTAAATTAAGAATGAAATTTCTAATATCTGAAAAGTATAATTTTACTTCGTCTGAAGATTTTAATCCTAAAAATGGAATTTTTAAATACTCATATTGTGGCTCTAGTATGCCTTTTCTTACAAAGCTATCTATATTAATTGATTTTGAAAATAGCTTATTTAAGCCATTTTGCGAACGGTTATTTAACTTTTTAAATTGTTGTAAAATGTAAGTGTCTAATTTGTTTTTTTGTTCTTCATTAATATTATTTAAAATATCTAAAATATTTACTTTTGCTTCATTTATTTTATCACAAAAATTAATTAGTTCCAAATTAGTTTTGTTTCCACAATTTTTAAATTTTAAAAAGTTACCATTTGTATTAAAATAATCTAACAATTGATTTTGTGTTAAAATGTTGTTGTTAAAACATACGGTATACATCTTAAAATTAATTATTTTTTGGTTAAATAAATCCTTAAGTTCCATAAGTAATTTTTTTATTTTAAATTAGCTAGGCTAACAATATTAATAAAAAAAATCTATAATTTTAAAAAAATCATGCATAACTTTTTTTGTTTAACTTTATGTTTTCAAAATATTTATGCATAAAAAGGAAACGATAATTGTAGGAGCTGGTATAGCAGGTTTAAGTTTGGCTTGGGAATTATTTCAACGAAATAAATCATTTGTAATTTATAATCATCAAAATAATTTACCTTCTGCATCCCTTGTGGCTGCGGGTACTTGGAATCCATTAAACTTTAAACGATTAGTGCCAACCTGGGAAATAAATTTGTTCCTAGATACCATGGAAAAGTTTTATGCTCAAATGGAAACGTTTTTAAACATTAAATGTTTTTACCCGATTGCTGTAAAAAAAATTCTTTCTAATGCTGAGGAGGTGAAATTTTGGAATGAAATGAAATCTAAACCCGAAAGTGGCGGTTTTATTGATGAAAATTTTGGTGAGTTTAATAACGAAACTACAGCTACAATTAAAAGAACTGGTAAAGTGGATATGCATAATTTATTTTTAGCTTTTAAAAATTGGTTGTTACAAGAAAATTGTTGGATAGAAGAGGCTTTTGATTATGATGAATTAAAAGCTTTGGATGATGTTTGGCGTTACAAAAATATTTTGGAAGTAAATCATGTAATTTTTGCCGATGGAGTACATGTAAAAAATAACCCATTTTTTAATTTTATCGATTTAAAACCAGCAAATGGGGATGTGTTAACAGTTAAAATTCCCGATTTAAAAATCGATTATATTTTAAAGAAAAATATTTTTATTTCGCCTATCGGGAACGATTTGTATCATGTGGGTGCAACTTATAATTGGGATAATTTGGTGTGGGAAAAATCGGAGGAGGCTAGATTATTTTTGGAATCTAAACTCAAACAAATTATTCCTTACGATTTTGAGGTTGTGGGTCAGGTGGCAGGTGTTCGTCCGGCTAGTAGGGACCGCCGCCCAATAATTGGAGAACATCCAACGCTTAAAAATTTGTGGTGCTACAATGGTTTGGGTGCAAAAGGTTTACTGTTAGCTCCACAAATTAGCAAATGGTTGTTGGATAAAATGTTTAATAATCAAAATTTCCCCGAGGATATTGATATTAAAAGGTATTATCCAAAGTAAATTAATTGATTTTTAAATACTTCTGGTTTTTAAATAGTTTTCAGGACTCATTACACTTAGAGAGCTATTTTTATAATCTTTTAAATTTCTAGTAATAATTATTGAAATGTTTCCATTAATTTCTGCCGAATAATTTTGTAAAGCATCTTCAAAATCTTTAAATTTTGAGTTTAAGGCTAATAAAATTGAATTTCGGTCAATAGATAAAATTTCTGTTATATTGAGAAGTTGCGATAGCTTTTCAATTACTTTATCATGAGAGGCTGTTTGCCTTAAAAGATAATAAATGTCGCTTAAAATTATAGGCGTGATATAACCTTTGATTTTATTGAGTTCGAAAAGCGATAAAATTGTTGCCGAATGCTCCGAATACGGTTTTCTGTCGAAGAAAAAATCTAAAATCACATCGGTATCTAATAATAAATTAGTCATTTACAAATATTTTTTTGCAATTTCATCACTAATCTGTTTTTTGTAATCAAAGTTTTTAGGAGCTTTAAATGAGCCTTTTAACGAATTTACAATTGGAGTTTCATTTATGTTTTTTTTGTTATCTATGTTATCTTCCTTTGTGATTAATTTTAAATAATTTTCAATAATACTAGATAAGCTTTTACCTTTATTATGAGCATATTTTTTAGATTTTTCAATAATATTTTGTTCTATAGTTAAAGTGAGTTTAGTATTCATGATAATTAATTTTATAAATTAAAAATAAGAATAAGTAAAATTTAGTACACGTGCAAATTTAAATTTATTTACACGTGTAATTTATTTATGGAGTTTTTTATTGGGTTGTGAAACTTCACATTTTTTAAATGAAAATTAAATTCTAATTTAATCCCTCAACTGCAAGCTTCCGATATTTATATTAGGACGAACACTAAAAAAGGCTTGGTCTTTAAATCTTTTATGAATAGCCATAGGTTGCATTTCGCTCCATAAAAACACATAAGGTTGTTGTTGGTAAATGTATCTTTGCAAAGTAAAATAGGCCTCTTTGTGTTTTTGTGGAGTTAAACTAGTGTTGGCTGCAACAATTAAGGAATCACTGTAGGTATCACCAAAACCACAAAAATTAGAGCCCATATTCGCCCAACTCTCTGTACTCCACAATTGGGTAGGGTCGCTGTAGCCACTGCCCCCCGCCCAACCACCTAGCATGGCATCAAAAGTGTGGCTAGAGGCATTGTTGTACAAGCTATTAAAATCCATAGGATTAGGTATAACATCTACTCCAGCATTTTTCATCGCATCTTTTATCATTAAAACAATTTCTTTTAAGGCGCCCATGGATACATAATTTAATTTAAAAGAAAAAGGAACTTTTTTACCGTTAATTATTTTATCCAAAATATTATCTCCATCAGTATCTTTCCATCCAGCATTTGCAAGCAATTCTTTTGCTTTAGCAATATCATAAGGCAGTGGAATTACCGATGAATCACAATCCTTATTTAGAGGTGATACAATACCCGCTTGTCGTGTTGCCTTGCCGTAATAAATCACCTCAATAATTTCATCTACAGGAACCAAAAGTGCCATGGCTCGCCTTACATCCACATCTTTAAAAAACGGTAAATGTTTAATGCCATCGGGTTTCATATTTAAACCCATGTATCTGTAAATATAACTGGGTACAAAATCGCTGTTGTAATTTTCGTTGAAATAATCTAATTTTTGTAATTTCATTAATTTAGAAATTCCACCAACCGATTGAGTAAAATCTATTTTTTGATTTTTAACTCCCAAATAAGCCGATGTTGGGTCCTGAATCACTTTAAAAATCAATTCTTTAGGGTAGGCATCATACATGGAGTTTTTCATTTTTTCTCCCCACCAATTGTCTTTTTTAACTAATTTAATATAATCGTCTTTTTCAAATTTCACCAATTTATACGCCCCTAAACCCACTAATTTTTCGGGTAAATATGCATTGTCGGAACTGTTAAAAGCATTAAACCAATCGTCCCATTTTTTAAGCGATTTAAATTCGGTTTGCAACACATCTTTAATTTTTAAATCGTTTAAATCCCCATTTTTATCCCAAAATTGTTTTTGTAGTAAATACACACCGCCCAAAATATCTTTGTTTAGGATATGAATATTTTTACATTTTAAGTAAAAAACTTTTGGGAGATTTTTATCGGGGTAAACGTCTTCTATCACCGAGGAATAAATGGGTCTAACAGCAGCATTATCTGTTAAAGGGCATAATAAAACTTTAACGGTAAAAATTATATCTTCTACACTTAATTCTTGTCCGTTATCCCAGTAAACACTATCTTTTAACTCGTAACGATACACTAAGCCACTTTCGTCAACTTGGGGTAATTGTTTTAACAACATCGGGAAATCTTCATTTGTTTCGGGATTTGTAGCCACTAAACTTTGGTGTAAAAAGGATTGCACAAAAGCGCCTACAGCCGAGTTGGAATTGGTAGGGTGAATACCATCAGGAGAAATATCAACGCGAATAACAACATTATTACTTTTTAAATCGCGTTGTTCCACACACGACCAAAAAATCAAAATTATAGTTAAAAACGATACAAAAACAGATGATTTTAGCATGTTTAAAAATTTTATAGTATTCATTTCTAGATAAAAAGAAAAACAAACTTAAAAAATTTTGTTACAATTAAATCAAATTACTACTTTTGTTTTCCACAAGAGTTATTTCTTTTATTGGTGCGGTGGGTGAGTGGCTGAAACCAACAGTTTGCTAAACTGTCGATCGGGTAACCGGTCCGGGGGTTCGAATCCCCCCCGCACCGCTCTTTGTAATCATTTTCAAAATCAAAAAAAACTTATGTCGAATTATTTATTTACTTCCGAATCTGTTTCTGAAGGTCATCCGGATAAAGTTGCAGATCAAATTTCTGATGCTTTAATTGATAACTTTTTGGCCTTTGATCCTAGTTCGAAAGTAGCATGCGAAACGCTAGTAACCACTGGACAGGTTATTTTAGCTGGTGAGGTTAAATCGTCTACTTATTTAGATGTTCAAAAAATTGCACGTGATGTAATTCATAAAATTGGTTACAACAAAGGCGAGTATATGTTTGATGCTCATTCATGTGGTGTATTATCTGCAATTCACGAGCAATCTCAAGATATTAACCAAGGGGTTGATAGAGGAAATCCAGAGTTACAAGGTGCTGGAGACCAAGGGATGATGTTTGGTTATGCTACGAAAGAAACAGAGGATTATATGCCTTTAGCTTTGTATATTTCACATTTATTAGTGAAAGAATTAGCAGAGTTAAGAAGAGAAAATAACGAAATTAAATATTTGCGTCCTGATGCAAAATCTCAGGTAACTATCGAGTACAATGCGCAAAACGAGCCTATTCGCATTGATGCAATTGTGGTAAGTACGCAACATGATGATTTTGATGAGGAAGCTAAAATGTTAGCGAAAATTAAAGAGGATATTATTAATATTTTAATTCCTCGTGTAATTTCTCGTATCAACCGTCCAGAAATTACTAAATTATTCAACAGCGATATTAAATACCATATCAACCCAACTGGAAAATTCGTTATCGGCGGACCGCATGGAGATACTGGTTTAACTGGTCGTAAAATTATTGTAGATACTTACGGTGGTAAAGGTGCACACGGTGGTGGTGCTTTTAGTGGTAAAGATCCTTCAAAAGTGGACCGTTCTGCTGCTTATGCTACACGTCATATCGCTAAAAATTTAGTTGCTGCAGGTTTGTGTGATGAGGTTTTAGTTCAAGTTTCGTATGCAATTGGAGTGGTGGAGCCAATGGGTATTTTTGTAAATACTTACGGTACTGCTAAAGTTGGTTTAAGCGATGGTGAAATTGCTCAAAAAGTATCGCAAATTTTCGATATGCGTCCGTATGCTATCGAACAACGCTTAAAATTACGTAATCCAATTTATTTAGAGTCTGCTGCTTACGGACATATGGGTAGAAAAAATGAGGTGGTAACCAAAATTTTTGAAACGCCTTATGGAGAAAGAAAAGAGTTGCAAGTAGAATTGTTTACTTGGGAAAAATTAGATTATGTAGATAAAGTAAAACAAGCTTTTGCTTTGTAATATTTTCAAAATAATTTTATGTTAAACGAAACCGTTTTCGAAAAAATCGTTAATGATTTTGCCGAAAACGGTTTTTGTATTTTAAACAATTTTTTACCTCTAGATAAATATCAAGTTTTACGTGAGGAATTAATTTTGGCTTATCAGCAAAATTCATTTAAAAAGGCTGCTATCGGACAAAATAGTAGCGAAACTGTTAATGAATCCATTCGTGGTGACGAAATCTTGTGGTTAAACCAAAATGAGGGTAAACAAGGTGTTCAATCCTACTTCGATTGTATTTACGATTTACAAAATTTTTTAAATAGATATTGTTTTGCGGGTGTTCAGGATTCCGAATTTCATTTTGCGGTATATCCTCCCGGTACTTTTTACAAAAAACATTTAGATGTTTTTAAACAAGATGATGCCCGTTTGTTTTCGGTTGTTTTTTATTTAAACGATAATTGGCAACCCAATCATGGGGGCGAATTGGTAATTTACACCGATAATCAAACCATTACAATTCCTCCACTAGCTAATACTTTGGTGTTTTTTGATAGCTCAAAATTTTATCACGAAGTACTAAAAACCAATGCTACACGTTACAGTGTTACGGGCTGGTTAAAAAGAGCTAAATTGTTTTAATGGTACTGTACGAAACTCTTTGCTCTCGAGTGAGGTGGTGTAGCCGGAGTGGGGATAAATAAAAGTTACTTTTTTAATAAAAAAACATACAAATAAGATTGAGGTTAATCAGTAATTTAAATAATTGATATTATTATTCAAAAGTAAATCAATCTGTTTATTTTTGATATTATGAATTTTAATAATCTTTATCTACCCGTAAATGAGGTAGTACCTGCGTTAAAAATACAACTTCAAAATCACCAAAAAGTTTTACTCAGTGCCCCTCCAGGAGCGGGAAAAAGCTCGGTTGTGCCTTTGGTTTTGTTACAAGAGGAGTGGTTGGGTAATCAAAAAATCATATTATTAGAACCTAGGCGTTTGGCGGCTAAAACGTTGGCGCAACGTATGGCGCAAATTTTAGGCGAGGAAGTGGGCGAAACGGTGGGTTATCGTATTCGTTTCGAATCTAAAATTTCTAAAAACACTAAAATTGAGGTAGTTACCGAAGGGATTTTAACTCGTATGTTGCAAAACGACAATGCTTTGGAAGGTGTGGCATTGGTAATTTTTGATGAGTTTCATGAACGAAATATTCATGCTGATGTGGCTTTGGCTTTTTGTTTACAAGCGCAAGAAGTTTTACGTCCCGATTTAAAAATCTTGGTAATGTCGGCTACTTTAAACCTACAAGATTTACAAAATTTATTACAAGCGCCAGTGGTGGAAAGTACAGGAAAAATGTATCCTGTAGAGCATATTTATACCGATAGTACTGATGTTTTTTCGTTGCCCGAAAGTACCAGTTTTGTAATTAAAAGGGCTTTGCAAGAGCAAAAAGGAGATATTTTAGTTTTTTTACCGGGTGAGGGGGAAATTAAAAAATGTGCTAGTTTGTTGCAAAATTTATCTTCGGATATTGAAATTCACGAGTTGTATGGCGCTTTGCCTTTTAGTTTGCAACAAAGGGCAATTTTACCTTCTAGTAAGGGCAATCGCAAGGTGGTTTTAGCTACTTCTATTGCCGAAACCAGTTTAACTATCGAGGGAATTACGGTGGTAGTGGATTGTGGTTATGTGCGCAAACAAGTTTTTGAGCCCAAAAGTGGTTTATCTAAATTAGAAACCTTGCCTATTTCCATGGATAGCGCCAATCAGCGTGCAGGCCGTGCGGGGCGTTTGCAACCTGGGGTGTGTTACCGTATGTGGAATAAGGCGCAACAGCATCAGTTACAGGAGTTTCGTAAACCCGAAATTTTGGAAGCAGATTTGGCTTCTTTAGCTTTGGATTTAGCGCAATGGGGGGTTGCAAATTATTTAGATATGCCGTGGTTAACGGTTCCGCCGCTTAAAAATATTACGCAGGCTTTTAGTTTATTGGAGGATTTGGGGGCTACGGAAGACGGCAAAATTACGCCGCATGGCAAACAAATGCAAGCTTTGGCTTGTCACCCGCGTATTGCGCATTTGTTAATTAAAGCGCAGGAGCACAATTTAACACATTTGGCTACGGATATCGCGGCTTTGTTGGAGGAAAAGGATCCTTTGGGAAAAGAAGCAGGAGTGGATATTAATTTGCGAATTGAGGCTTTGCGTAAACAAAGGGCGCAAAAATCGTTCAATCGTTCTTTTGGTAAAATTGCTAAAATAGCGGAGCAATACCGCAAATTGTGTAAGGTGGAGGAAAACAACGATTTTCCCGATGGTAAAACTACGGGTTTTTTATTGGTACATGCTTATCCGGAGCGTATTGGTATGGCGCGCCCCGGAAATAATGCGCAGTTTCAATTATCTGGCGGAAATTTAGCGATGTTGGGGCACAAGGACGATTTGGCGCACGAGCCTTGTTTGGCTATTGCGCACGTGGATGCAAGGGATGGTATGGGGAAGATTTTTTTGGCTTCGCCTTTGGATCCTAGGGATTTATCGGATTTGTTAAAGGAAAAGGAGGTATTGGAATGGAATACTAAAAAGGGTGGATTGGTGGCGAGTAAGGATTTGAGATTGGGTTCCTTGGTGTTAAAATCTTCGCCTATCACACAAATTAATCCGGATAAGGTGGTGGATGTTTTGGTAAAAGTGTTGCAAAAAGAAGGGGTGCATTTGTTAAATTTTTCGGAGGATGTTGTGCAGTTGCAAAATCGTTTGTTGTTTTTAAAAACGCATGATGATGACGAAAAATGGGGGGATTTTAGTACGGTGTATATTTTGCAAAATGCAAACGAAATTTTAGGGATGTACTTGCGAAATTGTAAAACCAATGTGGATGTTCAAAAAATCGATTTACATCAAATCATACTTAATCAACTAGATTTCTCTTTACAGCAGGAGTTACAACAAAAAGCACCTGCAAAATTAGAGGTGCCTAGCGGTTCTAAAATCACTTTACAATACTCAACGGATGCCAGCGCGCCAATTTTAGCGGTGCGTATTCAGGAAATTTTCGGATTAAATGAAAGTCCGCGGATAAACAATGGAAAAAATACTTTGTTACTCCATTTATTATCCCCTGCCTATAAACCTGTACAAATTACCAGCGATTTGGCAAATTTCTGGAAAAGCACTTATTTCGAAGTAAAAAAAGAACTCAAACAACGCTACCCCAAACACGCCTGGCCCGATAATCCCACCCAACATCCCGCCATAAAAGGCACCAAAAAACAAAATGGCTTGTAGGGATTTTTATTAGCTTTTAAAAAACGTGCAACTGCACACCGCTAACTCCTCGCCATTTTGGGGCGAGGTGTCCGCAGGACGGAGTGGGGGAATTTTTAACGTGTTTAATTTTACCCAGTTTATATTAAGATAGAATCCGAGGTTTTAAGGTAGTTTTTTTTAAAATTAACCATGAAAATCGAAAATTGAATTTTCGATTTTCATGGTTAATTAAAATATTTCTCTATCAATGTATTGCATAAATCTCTACAATTCACAACTTCTATATCCTTGTTAATCATGAAATTATCTGTATTGGGAGCCACCACAAATACATGAGATAAATTTAAATCACTCATAACCTCATAAGTTCCACGCGTAAGTTTAGGAACCGAACTAAATTTAACTTCAATCCCAATCTTTTTATTATTAGGAAAACTTAAAATAAAATCTATTTCAGCACCATTATGCGATCGGTAAAAGCATAAATCAATATTGGATGGCAAAATGGCTTTAATTTGTTGTAATACAAATCCTTCCCATAAATCACCTACTTTGGGATGACCTAATAAATCGTTAAAATTGTGTATTCCTAACATATAGTTTGCAATCCCACAATCTTTAATATATACTTTTGGAGCTTTGGTTAGGCGTTTAGTAATGTTGCCACTATATGGCTCTAATACATCAATTATAAAAGCTTGTTCTAAAAATCTAACATATCTTTTTATGGTTGGTGCAGTTAAACCCAAGGATTTTGCTATAAAGGCATAGTTTAACAGCTGACCGTTTAAGTTACTTAGTATTTTTAAAATTCTACGTGCCTCAATAGGATCTAATTGAAGTCCTAATAAGGGTAAATCTCGCTCTACATAAGTTTGTACAAAACTTTCTCGCCATTTAAAACTCATCGCATCCGATTTGGAAAACAACGAACTGGGAAAACCTCCTCTTAAAAACAACTGATTTAAATCGAAATTTTCATTCAATTCCACCAAATGAAACGGAGTAAGCTCTTGGTAAAAAATTCTTCCAGCAAGGGATTCGGAGCTATCTCTAATTAAATCGGGCGATGCAGAACCTAGTAAAATAAATCTTGCAGGCACACGGTTTTCGTCAATAACCGACCGTAAAATCGGGAACAATTCTTTTTTGCGTTGTATTTCATCTAAAATGATACATTTATCCATGTTGTTTTCAAAAAACAAAATAGGATCTTGTAATTTTAGTTCATCTCTAGGATTTTCTAAATCCAAATAAATACAATCTTTTTGTAACTCCGAAATTAACCATTTTGCCAAAGTAGTTTTACCCACTTGTCTGGGACCCACTATCGCAATAGCAGGAAACTCTTCCAACAATTCCAACAAGTCTTTAGCCGCATATCTATTATACATAAAACATAAATTAACCATGTAAATGTAAAAACAAATTTTCGATTTTCATGGTTAATTTATTCATATTTTTAATAAAACGTAAAAAACAATAAGATGATTTTTGTGATTTAACAAGAAAATAGCTTAATTTTAAAACACTTTAAATTAACTTTCAACATGAAAAGCTATCTTGATATAACCCGATATGAGTTCATGCAATTTTTTAGAGACACTGAAAAATTAAATGAACTTACTCCAGATGATAGAGTAGAAATTTTCCAAACTATCCTATTAGGAGGTTCGGATATAACCAAAGATTTACTAAATGGAATTATAGGTGATTATTCTGTAGATAATTTGGAGGTTATAGAGATAAATAAAGATGAAAAGTAAAAATTGGACAAAACAGGAAACGATTGTTGCTTTTAATGTTTATTATTAGGAAAACTTAAAATAAAATCTATTTCAGCACCATTATGCGATCGGTAAAAGCAATGCTTTGTTATGTTCCAATGAATAAATTATAAATTAAGTTTTATATTATCGTCTACTTTGATTAGTTTTATAACAACAAAACTAATATAGTGATTAGAGTAACTTGTGCAATTATTGAAAAAGAAAATCGAGTTTTAGTAGTTCAAAGAAGTGCTAAAATGAGTTTGCCATTAAAATGGGAGTTTCCTGGTGGTAAAATTGAAAATAATGAAAGTGAAGAAGATTGTATAATAAGGGAAATAAAAGAGGAATTAAATGTAGATATAGAAGTTTTAAAAAAATTACATTCATCTTTTTATGATTATCCTAATATCTCAATTGAATTAATTCCTTTTATAGTAAAAGAAGTTGGTGGTGAAATTAAGCTTTTGGAACACGCTAATTATTCTTACATTTTAAAAGAAGAGTTATTAAAATTAGATTGGGCAGAAGCAGATATACCAATTGTAAAAACCTATTTAAACTTATGAATCAAGGAATATACGAAGAACTTGTAACACAATTGGTAACTAATAAGATTAATGATCTTAAAAAAGATGCTTATTATATCAATAAATCCAAGATTGATAAAGAAGAAGCTTCGTTGATTATATCTCGTCATTTATCAAAGACAATTAAAGGTGCTTTGGATGTATTAAAAGGAGAACACCAAATTGAGGAGCAAATTGAAGTTGCAAATAAGATTATTCAGTTTCTTAAAACGGAATTAAAAGATAACAATTTTGACTCAGATTTAATAGAATGTGAAGGTGAAATTTTAAAGGCTGTTTTTACTAAAATTGATGCACATTTTACCAACTTAGATTTGCATTTAAAAGAAATAACACCCTATACAAGATTAAGCTTTAGTGAATTGTTTACTGGAGGAAGTAATTTGAATTTATCTTTAGAAAGTGAACTTAAAAAAGAGATTCTTTCATCAAATAGAATCGATTTATTAGTTTCTTTTATCAAATTTAAAGGAGTAATTATTTTAGAAAGAGAACTTAAAGAGTTTACTAATAGAGGGGGGCAGTTAAGAGTTATAACTACAACATACATGGGCGCTTCTGATTATAAAGCAATTCAATTACTTTCAAAATTAGAAAATACTCAAGTTAAGATTTCATATAACACTGGAAACGAAAGACTTCACGCAAAAGCGTATTTATTTCATAGAAATACTGGTTTTGATACAGGATATATTGGTTCATCAAATTTTTCAAGATCTGCATTAACTGATGGGTTAGAATGGAATTTAAAAATAACTACAAAAGAAGTTAGTCACATTATTGATAAATTTAAAAAAACTTTTGATTCGTATTGGAATGATGGAGATTTTGAATTATTTGATGATAGTATTCACAAAGAAAAACTCATCGAATCCTTAAAAAAAGGAAGTAAAAAAACAATAGGAGAAATTAACTCAAATACATATTTTGATTTAAAACCTTATCCGTTTCAAAGTGAAATCTTAGAAAAATTAGAAGTTGAAAGAACAATTCATAATAGATTTAGAAATTTAGTTGTTGCTGCTACTGGTACAGGTAAAACGGTAATTTCTGCATTCGACTATAAAAATTTTAAAAAGTATAATAAATCAGCTAAGTTACTTTTTCTTGCCCATCGTAAAGAAATTTTATTACAATCTATTTCTACATTTCAAGGTGTTCTAAGAGATAATAATTTTGGAGAATTATGGGGTGATGGAATTACTCCTTCAAATTATGAATATGTTTTTGCACTTATTCCTACGCTTAATAACAGACTTGAAAGCCTTGATTTATCAAGAGATTTTTATGATTTTATTGTTATTGATGAATGTCATCACTTAACAGCCTCATCTTACAGAGGAATCATAAATTATTTTCAACCAAAGGTTTTATTAGGATTAACAGCAACTCCTGAAAGAATGGATGGTGGAGATATTAAAGAGGATTTTCATAATAAGATTGCAGCTGAAATAAGATTACCAGAAGCATTAAACAGAAAATTATTGTGTCCTTTTCAATATTTTGGTGTCTCTGATAGTATAGATTTAACTAATATTCATTGGGAAAGAGGTAGGTATATTCCAAGCGAATTAAGTAATTTATATACAGGGAATGATAGGCGTGTAGGTGAAATAATTAATGCTTTAGATAAATATACTAAGGATTATCATGAGGTAAGGGCTTTAGGTTTTTGTGTGTCAATAGAACATGCCAAATTTATGGCTGAAAAATTTATAATGGCTGGATTTAAAGCAGATTATTTAACGAGTAATTCAAATTCGAATAGAGATTTAGTTAGAAATCAATTACAAAAAAAAGAAATCAATTATTTATTTGTTGTTGATATTTTTAACGAAGGTGTCGATATACCTCAAATTGATACGGTTTTATTTTTAAGACCCACAGAAAGCTTAACAATTTTTCTTCAACAATTAGGAAGAGGTTTAAGGTTGGCAGATGATAAAGAATGTTTGACAGTTTTAGATTTTGTTGGAAATGCGAGACCTGAGTATAATTTCGAAAATAAATTTAGAGCTTTAATAGGTAAAACCACTACACCTGTAAAAAAGGAAATTGAGGATAATTTCCCACATTTACCATTAGGGTGCTCAATCATTTTAGAAAGAAAAACGAAAGAAATCATTTTAAGTAATATCATTGCAGCAACTACTTTAAATCAAAACCAACTTATTCAAAAAATTAAATTATTTTCTAATCAAACATCGCTTACTTTAAATCTTAAAAATTTTATAGAATTCTATGATATACCTCTCCAATTAATTTATAAGAAAAGTAGAAATTTTGGATGGAAAAGACTATGTGCAATGGCAGGACTTATTGATGATTTTAATCAAGAAAATGAAAACCAAATAGTTTCTGCAATAAAAAACAAATGGCTTTCTACAGCATCAAGTACTTATTTTAGATTTATTTTAAATCTTGCAAATAAAGATTTTAAAGTTAAAATCAATGAGTTTTCGGAAATTGAAAAACAAATGGCATTGATGTTAAATTATGATATTTGGCATAAGCCAGGTGGTTTTAGTTCATTAGAAGATGCTATTAATCAAATTGGGAAAAATAAGATTTTAGTGGAAGAAATTAAAGAGTTGTTAGAGATTTTGATTGATAAAATAGATTTTAAAGAAATTGAAATTAATTTACCTTATATACAGCCTCTTAAGTTACATGCACGTTATACTAGAGATCAAATATTAGTAGCTTTTGGAATGAATACTTTTGAAAAGGCTTCATCAAATAGAATAGGTGTTGGTGTAGCTGAAAATAAAGATTTAAATACAGAATTGTTATTTATAAATCTATTTAAATCCGAAGAAGATTTCTCACCAACTACTATGTACGATGATTATGCTATTAATGAAAGTTTATTTCATTGGCAAAGTCAAAATTCGGCAAGTCCAACTACATCAAAGGGTATTTCATATATTAATCAGAAGAAAAATGGAAAAAAGATTTTACTTTTTGTGAGAGAAAAGGCAGATGATGAATTTGGCAATACAATGGGCTATGTTTTTATTGGTGAGGGATTCATAAATAGACATTATGGATCTAAACCAATGAATATTGAATGGGAATTAAATGAACCAATACCTCATTTTTTATGGAAAGATGCTGCTAAATTAAGAGTGGGATAAATTTATAAATACTATAATATTATGCTCACTCACCACCAAAAAATATCCATATTACAAAGCATTTTAAATAATGTGGGGGAGAGTTATGCGGAGGGTTTTAAAACGGATGTTTTGTTTTATTTTGGGGATTTTGAGGTGGGGGATGTTAAGTTGGATTTTTTGAAGGGTTTGAAAGATGAGGTGGAAATAAAGACTAGGTTGGAGCTGTTGCTTTCCCAATTAGTACTCAAATTTAATGAGGAGGAAGATAGCTTGGGGGATTTTATTTTTTATGAATTGAGTCGAACTTAGATGGAGAAAATTAAATAAGTCTAACAATTAATTGTTTACTTTAGGCTTTTAATTTTCACGCAAAGTTCACGAAGTTTTTCACGCAAAGATTCGCAAAGATATCCTACGGCATAGATAGAATTGTTTAAAGTTGAGTTGGAAATATATGCTTGTAATCCGATTCATCTGCTTTCCAACTCTAAAATTCACTTACAAAAATCACCAATTATCTACCCCAAAAAAGCGGTTAGTGGACTGCTGGCGTGGGCTTTTGAGGTAACGGGAGCAAGTTTTGCTTCGTATGCCATTCGTCCGGCTTCTACGGCTAGTTTAAATGCTTTAGCCATTTGTACGGGATTGTCGGATACGGCAATGGCGGTATTTACCAAAACAGCATCGGCGCCAATTTCCATGGCTTTTGCAGCGTGTGATGGTGCGCCAATACCAGCATCTACAATTACAGGAACATTACTTTGTTCGATAATTATTTCGAGGAAATCGATAGAAACCAAACCTTTATTGCTCCCAATTGGTGCGCCTAAAGGCATAACTGCCGCTGTGCCCGCGCTTTCCAACAATTTACACAAAACGGGGTCGGCGTGGATATAAGGCAAAACAATAAACCCTTTTTTTGCCAATTCCTCACAAGCTTTTAAAGTTTCAATCGCATCTGGTAAAAGATATTTTGGATCGGGGTGAATTTCCAATTTTAACCAATTGGTTTCCATTGCTTCTCTAGCCAATTCGGCAGCAAAAACAGCCTCTTTAGCGGTACGTGCACCCGATGTATTGGGTAACAAATTAACGTTGTTTATTTGCAAATGCGCCAATAAATCGTCGTTTTTATCCTTAATATCTACACGTTTTAGTGCCACTGTAACCAATTCGCTACCCGATGCCACCACAGCATCGTTCATTAATTGATTGTTTTTAAATTTTCCAGTTCCTAAAAATAATCTGGATTGAAAAGATTTATCGGCAAAATTAAAAGTATCCATAATGTGTAGTGTAGTTAAATTAACCGCCTTGCGTGGCAGTAATAATTAAAATTTCATCGTTTTGTTGCAAAGTAAAATTATCCCAGTTTGTTTTAGGAACAACCTCTTGGTTTACAGCAATAGCAATCCCTTTAGAGGGAAATTTTTGATTAGTAATGAGTTGGGAAACCGAACAATTGGGTTCGATATGCACCGTTTCGTTATTTACTTTTATTTGTATCATGAGATTAAAAATAAACTTTAGTAAATACCGTAAACGTATCCTTTTCCCTTCGTTTGCATTACCAAAATCAGGTTCAAAGGGTTTTTCTCAGCCAAACGGCACCCCTAAAGTGACTACGAATGTACGGGATTTTAATTAAATACTTACCTTTGTGTTTCGTTAAAATTATAAAAATGAGTCAAACTCCAACACATTCCGGTAAATTAATCATATTTTCTGCTCCATCTGGCGCTGGAAAAACTACTTTAGTGCATCATTTGTTAAGCAAAAAATTTGGTTTAGAATTTTCGATTTCTGCCACCACTCGCGCTATACGAAAAGGGGAAGTGGATGGAAAAGATTATTATTATTTAAGTATCGAAGATTTTAAGAAACGAATTGATAATAAGGAATTTGTGGAGTGGGAAGAGGTGTATGCAAATAATTTTTATGGTACCTTACGTACCGAAGTGGAGCGTATTTGGGCAAAAGGAAATCATGTGATTTTTGATGTGGACGTGGATGGTGGTTTAAATTTAAAACATGCGTTTAAAGATAAGGCTTTGGCAATTTTTGTGATGCCGCCTTCGTTGGAAAGTTTACGTGCCAGATTGGAAACCAGAGATACGGAAACGCCAGAATCTATTGAACGCAGAATGAAAAAAGCGCCGCAAGAATTGGAAAAATCTGTTGGTTTTGATAAAATTATTTTAAACGATGATTTGAATGAAGCTAAGAAAAAAGCCGAAACTTATGTAAGAGAATTTTTGCAACATTAGTTTTGATTTCACGCAAAGTTCGCAGAGGTTTTCACGCAAAGACCGCAAAGAGTTTTTCGCAAAGTTCGCAGAGGTTTTTAAGTTTAAATAGTTTGGCTTAAAAATTAAAAAAGTTTTTACTCCCCACTCCGGCTTGCAGCCACTTCGCCAGCGGGCAAGGAGCTATAGGTGTGCTACCGCACATTTTTTTATATTGCTACCGCATTTTTTTATAATAGCGAAGCTATTTTTTTGGGGAGTGTACGTAACTCCTCGCCCTTTTGGGGGCTGAGGTGGCTGCAAGCCGGAGTGGGGGATTTTAAATAGTATTTTATCTAAACAATTCGCTACGACAAAGTTATCTGCCACTCTTTATTTAAATTTAGCTTGTGGTAACAATTTTTGTTATTTAATACTTAAATCGTCAGGGTTTTGCCGGCTATCCCATAGCGTATGAAGAATAATTCTTTCGCTATCGAATTCATAGAAAAGGATGAAGTCATCTACGATTAATCCACGAACAGATTCAATTTCAGTTTTTATACCAATTTCGGGCTGTTTTACCAAAATTGAAAGTTCTTTCTTAAACCTCTGGTAAAGTTTGATGGAGTATGTTTTGCTTTTATTTCTTTGAGCATAAAACTCCATTATTTTAAAAGAGTTTTTTATTTGCTTTGCTTGACCATATTATTTTGCGCTTGCCCATTTTGCAACTTCATTGTCAAGACTTTCATGTTCAATATATAATCCTTGCTCAATTTCCTTTTTCGATTCCATGATTTCTCTTCGTTGCTCTGGGTTAAGCAAAAGTACTTCTGTGCTAGTCTTGGAGTCAAGAATAGTCATAACAGCCTTAAGAAATGAAACATCATTTATCTCGGTTATCCTATGAATTAATAGTTTCTTCAATTCAATTGTTGTCATAACTATCTTTTTTATACTCTTCAAAGATACTAAAATTTTCGCATCAGGAAAGCACTTTTTTCGTCAAGCAATTATTGCCAATTTTGCCAGATTTTTAGAATAACAGTAATGTTAAATTTTTTGGGAGTGTACGTAACTCTTCGCCCTTTTGGGGGCTGAGGTGGCTGTAAGCCGGAGTGGGGGATTTTAAATTGTATTTTTATGTAAACAATTCGCTACCAGTAAATTGTATGGTTTTGTTTTCTAATTTAGTTTTGATTTCACGCAAAGTTCGCAAAGGTTTTCGCGCAAAGACCGCAAAGATTTTAGAGCTTGATTAATTTGGCTTAAAATAATTAAAAAAGTTTTTACTCCCCACTCCGGCTTACAGCCACCTCGCCCCCAAAAGGGCAAGGAGCTATAGGTGTGCTACCGCACATTTTTTTATATTGCTACCGCATTTTTTTATAATAGCGAAGCTATTTTTTTGGGAGTGTACGTAACTCCTCGCCCTTTTGGGGGCTGAGGTGGCTGCAAGCCGGAGTGGGGGATTTTAAATAGTATTTTTATGTAAACAATTTGCTGCCAGTAAATTGAATAGTTTTGCCTACCAATTGAATGGGTGCTTCTAGGTTATTGGTAAACAAACCGCCTGTTCCTAAACCTTGTGGCATGGTGTTGTTGGTAATTGCTGCAAATTGTGCAATGGCATTTAATCCCAAATTACTCTCTAACGCAGAGGTTATCCACCATTTAATTTGGTATTGTGCACACAAATCTATCCACTCTTTTGTTGCCACAAATCCGCCCAATAAACTCGGTTTAAAAATTAAATATTTGGGTTGTATGGCACGAATTAATTTTTCCTTTTCGGAGTATTCCTCCACACCAATTAATTCTTCATCTAAAGCTATATCAATCGGACTTTGAGCACATAAATCGTACATAAATTCCCATTGTTTTGTAGCAATGGGTTGCTCGATAGAGTGAATGTGGTATTTGGATAATTTATCTAATTTATAAAATACTTCATCATTTTTCATGGAGCCATTTGCATCCAATCGCAACTCGATATCCTTTTCACTAAAATCCTTACGAATAAGTTCCAGTAATTTTAATTCGTTATCAAAATCAATTCCGCCAATTTTTAATTTCACACAGGTAAATCCCTGATTAATTTTGTGAATAATTTGTTGGCGCATACCTTCGTACTCGCCCATCCAAATTAAACCATTAATTTCAATTGCCTTTTTACCCAAGGTAAAATCGGATGGAAAATACACATGTGGCTTTTGATTTTTAAAATTTAAAATAGCCATTTCCAATCCCATTTTAATAGAGGGATGATTTTTTAAACCCAACTGTAACCAAAATTTATAGTTTTGGATATCCTCACAAAGGGCTTGTAAAATTTCGGTGTAATTATTTGGATTATCTATACTTAGTCCTAACAACGGACTGCATTCGCCTTGCGCCACAAAAGATGGGTTTTGTGCGTCCCAAATTTGTATGATGTATATTGTTTTTTTTGTTAAAGTATCGCGAGAGGTTTTTGCTGGAATTTTAAATTGAAGATGATACGCAAAAAAATTGGCTTTTAAATTAGCTGATGGTATTTGTAAATCAATTAACATGAGATTAGTTTTTTAAGATATCTACTAATAACAACAACGAAAAAATAAATGCGCTTATTGCCACTTTTTTTAACTCAGGATCAAAATCTTTTTCATTTTTTACTTTTATGATTGTAAATAAATGTATCAACCAAAATACAATTGGAATTAAAAACAATTGTGGCCCATCAAAATACAAATGATTAAAAACCAAAGTAAGTACTAAGGCGCCGTAAACCAATATGATATGGTACATTTTGGAGGCTTTAAAACCTAAACGCACCGCAATGGTATTTTTTCCAAATTGCGCATCGTTAACCCTATCGCGCATGTTGTTTAAATTTAAAACGGCAACTGACAATAAGCCTATGATTATTGCCGGAAATAATACTAAGTTAGGAAGTTGTTGTGCGTACAAAAAATAAGTACCACAAACGCCCACCAAACCAAAAAATAAAAACACAAAAACATCGCCTAATCCTTTGTATCCATAAGCATTTTTACCTGCTGTATATTGTATAGCTGCCCAAATGGCTAATAATCCTAAAGCTAAAAAGCCAAGGATATATACAATGTATTGTAAAGTAAAGGCAATAAATAAAAGGATTGTGCCAAATACAAAGGATAATATTGCAAAAAGGTATAAGGCTTTTTTCATGGCAGATAAAGAAATTTCGCCCGATTGTATTGCGCGCTCTGGACCGATTCTGTTTTCGTTGTCCACGCCCGATTTTGCATCGCCGTAATCGTTGGCTAAATTGGATAAAATTTGTAAAAATAGGGTAGTGCAGAGGGTAAAAAATAGTATAGCACCGTTAAAATTGTTGGTGAACATTGCCATTGCACTAGCGGATAAAATGGACGAAAACGATAATGGTAAAGTACGTAATCTAAAAGCTTTTATCCAAGGTTTAATATTTGCCATTTTATTTTAATTTGAGGGGAAAGTACACACAAAAATACAGCCGCTGGGTTTGTTGCGTTTTAATAAAACGGTTCCGTTGTTTTGCTCTACCAATTGTTTTACAATAAATAAACCCAATCCAGTTCCTTTGGTTTTGCGCGTGTTTTCGTTGCCAATGCGGTAAAATTTTTCAAACACTTTATCCTTATCTTCCTTAGGAATTCCTGGTCCGTTGTCGCTTATACTAAAAGCAATATGTCCTTCTTTTTCAAATAAACTAATAATTACAGCTGTTTTTTCGTGGGTGTATTTTATGGCATTTCCAATTAAGTTTACCAAAATCATTTGTACCGAATTTTTATCGGCGTTGAGGTAAACATCCGGCTGAATGATAAATTCGAAATCGATATCTCTTTTGTTGGTTTCCATCATTTTTAAAGCAATATTTTGAATGGATTCCGATAAGTTAAATTTTTCTTTAATCAGCACATAAGCATTTTCCTCTAAGCTAGTTACGGTTAAAATATTTTCCACCAAATCGTTTAATCTGTTGGTTTCATCTAAGGATTTTAAAATAATATCGTTTTGTTTTTCTTTATCTAAATCGCGTTTATGTAAGGTTTGTAAGTATAATTTCGTAGCTGCAATTGGTGTTTTTAACTCGTGTGTAATACTTAGTAAAAAGTTGCGTTGCTGGTTAGAGAATTGAATTTCTTTTTTAAAAGATTTGTAGGTGATGTAAAAACCAATGGATAAAATGATTAAAAACACACCGCCTTCGCCCAGTACCATCCACAGTTTTCGGGAAACATCGCTTGGGGTGTTGTGTTCGATAGTTAAATGGTAAATGTTGTATAACCACCATAAAGATTGCGCAAATACGTACAACAATAAAACAATAAAAAGCCAGTAAATTTTACGATTTTGCATCCCCAAAATTTTAGTTGTGCAAATTTACTTTTTTATTTAGCTAAACCAATCAAATTAATCAATTTTATAAAAGTAGGAAAGAAGTTTCACGCAAAGTCCGCAAAGTTTTTCGCAAAGCTGCGCGAAGGATTTTTACTTTGCGTGATTTACTTTGCGAATAATCTTAGCGGTTTTTGCGTGTGATTCTTTTTTGACTCAGTTTATATATCATGTTTGATTACATTTAACAATTGTTCCTCTGTAGGTAAGTAAAGTTCATATTTTGAAGCAAGTATGTTTTTTTGATTTTCGGGCAAACTAAATTTTACAACAGAATCATTTTTATCTGCACAAAGTAAAATGCCTAAAGTTGGGTTTTCAAATGGTAATTTTTCTATTCGGTCAAAATAGTTCACATACATTTGTAATTGCCCTATATCTTGGTGAGTAATTTTGTTAGTTTTAATTTCTACAATCATAAAACATTGTAAAATTCTATTGTAAAAAACTAAATCAACAAAAAACTCATCGTCTTCTAATAAAATTCTTTTTTGTCGGGCAACAAACGAAAAACCATTGCCTAATTCAAGTAAAAAATCTTGTAAATGAGTTATAATAGCAGTTTCAAAATCTCTTTCATAATAAGCACTTTCTCTTTTTAAACCTAAAAATTCCAAGGTCATGGGGTCTTTAATTATTTCTTTAGCATCAGATGGCATTTTTTCACCTCTTGCAATAGCTAAAACTTTTTCTTTATCATTACTTAACAATAGTCGCTCATATAACGAACTATTTATTTGGCGTTCAAGTTGTCGAGATGTCCAATGATTTTTGATGCTTTCTGCGATGTAGAATTCTCTTTTTTCATTGTTTTCTAAAGAAATAAGAAGTTTGTATTGAGTCCAATTTAATTGCGTCCGCACTGCGGACGCAATTGGGAATGTTCGATAAAATTGCCTAAATCGTTCAAGTTGCCTTACAGAATAAGAACTCCCATAAATTGGCTCAATATTTTTTGATAAATATTTAATTAAATACTTACCGTATTCTGCACGATTGTTTCCGTTTTGTTCCTCTTCAAAAATGTATCTTCCGATATACCAATTTAATTGAACTCGATGAAAATCAATAGAGCGAATAGCTTTTTCTTTCGTATCTTCAATTAAAATGATTATTTTATTTAATAACTCCTTACTTTCAATTTCCATAATTTAAATATCTTTACTGCAAATCTAAATATTTTTATTTTAAAATATAATAAAAAATATAAATTTAATTCATTGTATTAAATTTGTCAAAAATGTAATTTTTTAGAAAAGACACTCAATGAGATTGTTTTTACTTTGCGTTTAATCTTAGCGGTTTTTGCGTGAGATTAAACTTATTATTGGTTTAAAATTCACAAACTCATTTTGTTAAGGTATTTTAATTATCGGCACAATCAAAATCTTTTATGTTGTATGCAAGGTATTTTGTGGAATATCTAATTATATTTGTTCATCAAAATTTAACAAAACTATGGATATCAATAACTGGAACTATTGCAACGATTTTTTTAATTATAAAAAATTTATTTCGCGTGAGGTAAACATTGGCGATGTGCCTTTGGGTGGTGATAATCCGATTAGGATTCAGAGTATGACTACTACCGATACCATGGATACCATAGGAACTGTGGAGCAAAGTATTCGAATGATTGAGGCTGGTTGTGAATATATACGTATTACTGCGCCAAGTTTAAAAGAAGCCGAAAATTTACGCAATATAAAAGCCGAATTGCGCGCGCGGGGTTACAATACTCCTTTAATTGCTGATATTCATTTTACTCCTAATGCTGCTGAGTTAGCTGCGCGAATAGTGGAAAAAGTGCGAATTAATCCGGGGAATTATGTGGATAAAAAGAAATTTCAGATTATAGAATATACCGATGCACAATATCAAGAGGAGTTGGAACGTATCCGCGAAAAATTTACGCCTTTTGTAAAAATATGTAAGGAATATGGTACTGCTATTCGTATTGGTACTAATCATGGTTCGCTATCGGACAGAATTTTAAGTAGATACGGCGATACGCCTGAGGGAATGGTGGAATCGGCAATGGAATTTTTACGTATTGCCGAGGAAAATAATTACCACAACATTGTACTTTCTATGAAGGCTAGTAACACGCAAGTTATGGTGCAAGCTTATCGTTTGTTGGTAAATCAAATGATGCAGGAAGGTATGAGTTATCCTTTGCATTTAGGGGTTACAGAGGCAGGTGATGGGGAAGATGGGCGAATTAAATCGGCTGTGGGTATTGGTACTTTGTTGGAAGATGGTTTGGGCGATACTATTCGTGTTTCTTTAACGGAAGATCCTGAGAAGGAAGCGCCTGTTGCTTTACATTTGGCTAATCGTTATAAAAATAGGGCAAAACATCAACCAAATAGTTTTAGTGGAAAATCGCATATTTATCCTTTTCAGTATAAAAAACGCGAAAGTATTCATGTAGGAAATGTGGGTGCTACGGAAGTTCCAAGGGTTGTGGCGGATTTAAGTGGGGTGGAGGATATCAAACCGGCTCATTTTTTCCCTTTAGGTTATCAATATTCTGTGCCTTTGGATAAGTGGAATATTACAGATTTAGCGGTGGATTACGTGTTTGTGGGCGATAAAAATATTCAGTTCGAAATTCCGGGAACTTTGCAAATTGTTCAAAATTACACAACTTGGTTGCGTGATAAAAAAGCGCAACATATTCCTTTGTTACAGGTAAACGATTTGGATAACAAGGATTTATCATCGGTTGCCAATTGGGTGTATTTAAATTTGGAGGATTATTCTCTAGAGGTGATTCAAAAAATCGCGAAAATTCCTAATGTGGTTTTAATAGCGGAATCTGGGCGCGAAAATTTTGTGCAACATGTTCGTGGATTTTTTAACGAATTATTGGCGCATCAAATTAAAATTCCAGTAATTGTTAAACAAAATAATGTTTGGGATAATCCAGATCAATATCAATTATATACTAGTACAGATTTTGGTGCTTTGTTTTTGGATGGTTTAGGGGATGGTATTTGGGTAAACAACACTAGTATTGCTTTAAAAAATCAAATTAGTACTGTGTTTGGAATTTTACAAGCCAGCAGAACGCGTATTTCTAAAACCGAATATATTAGCTGTCCGTCGTGTGGAAGAACCTTATTTGATTTGCAAGAAACCACAGCAATGATACGATCTAAAACTTCGCATTTAAAAGGGGTTAAAATTGGTATCATGGGTTGTATTGTAAACGGACCGGGTGAAATGGCAGATGCAGATTATGGTTATGTGGGAAGTGGTGTAGGTAAAATTACTTTGTACAAAGGACAAGAAGTAGTAAAAAAATCTATTCCTAGCGAAAATGCTGTAAATGAGTTGATTCAGTTGATTAAAGATCATGGAGATTGGATAGAAGCGCCTGTTTTGGAGTAGGTTTTTACTATACCAAGAGCTTTAAAAAACATCAATTCATGAATAAAATCTTATTATTACTTTTTGCATTTGTAACAATTTCGTGCTCGCGTGAGATAAATTTTACATCTCAGGAGTTACAAAAATTTACCGCGTATCAAAATGGGGAACGTTTTAAAATGTTAAGTTCCCTCGATAACGATACTTTAGAATTTGAGGTTTTGGGTGTGCGTGTGGACAAAAAAGTAACGGATGCACCTATGAGTCGCCGAACCAATTACGAGGAATTAATTACCGAGTTTACAGTGTTTAAAAATGGGGTGAAAACTGGAAGTGGCTCAACTGTTTTAAGTTCTTTGGATAAAAAATTACTTAAAGTGGATGTAAGGGTAAACAGCACTTGTGCACATTATTATGGTTTCCCAGATTTTTCCCGATTGGAATCGTACACCTTAAATAACGTGGAATATAAGGATGTAGCAGTATATGGTGGCATTTATTACAGTGTTTCCAAAGGCTTTTTAAAAATGCACGCTTGTACTAATGTATCTAGGATTTTTGAGTAAGGGTTTGTATAAATTATTTTTTTAATTAAATTATATTTTTATTTTTAATTATAAAATTTATTTTTATTTTTATTTTTGATTTTAAATATTTATTTTAATGAGAAATAAGATTAATGTAAAAGAGTTTTTAATTACACCGAATTCGTTGTAATTAACAGAGAATCTGGTGTAAATAGATTTATAATGTCCGTTGGTCAATGGATTGAAAGAACAAATGCTATTGGTATGTTTGTAAAAGCAGGACGATATGGTGGGATGTATGCACACAAAGATATTGCTTTTCATTTTGTCGAACGCTTTACTGCCCTAAAAGGTGAATTAGTAGCCCAATTCAAAGAAGAGCTAACTTAAATAAAGTGTTCAAGAAAATTTGATGAAGTTTAAACTATGAGTACATTACAAAATAAGCTCCCAAACCATAGTTTTTGTGTAATTGTGCAAGCGAGCCTGGCACAATTTAGTTCTTATTATCCACTTAAATTAACAGCGAGCAACTTCAGCTTGAGAAAATCAAGTACAGCAACAAATCTTTGAAATAAAATAGTTATATGAAATGAGCCATGACCCGTTTGGACACAAACACCAAAGAATATCGGCGTAACATTGTTCATGAACACAATAAAAAATTAATGCTTTGTGAATAATAGCATATGGCAACTAAAAATTTAAAATTATATTCATATGAAAAACGAAATCATCCTATATCAATCTGGAGAATTGCCTGAACATATTGAGGTTAAGCTTGAAGATGAAACGGTTTGGTTAACACAAGCACAAATGGCAGTTCTTTTTGGACAAACTAAGCAAAATATTAGTTTACACATAAACAACTGTTTCAAAGAAGGTGAACTTGAAAAAAATGCAACCGTCAAGGATTCCTTGACAGTTCAAACCGAAGGAAATAGAAGTGTAAAGCGTAAAATAGAATATTAACCTGAGTTCGATTAAAATTATGCGCTCAGAATTCAAATAGCGTTTCAGCTACAATCTTGAATTTATGAGGGATAGCAAGCTATCACGAATAAATTCAAGGCAGTAGATGGAAGGCTCATTTGAATAGACTGAAGCAATTTCGACAGAAAACACCCATCTTCTGCCTATAAAAAATTCAAAATAGCCCGCTATTTTTTCATTTTTCATAGTTGAATCTGAGTATTTTCAGTCGTTCTGAGCACGCAATTTTAATCGAAATCAGGTTATTACAATCTTGATGTAATTATTTCAGTTGGTTATCGAGTAAAATCTAAACAAGGAACACAATTCCGTATTTGGGCAACCACCATATTAAAAGACTATTTACTAAAAGGCTACGTCATTAATCAGCGGATGGATAAAATAGAAAGTAACTATGCTTTACTATCACAAGAAGTAAAACAAATTACCCTGCAACTAAAAACGCAAGAATTACCCACTCAAGGAATTTTTTATGATGGGCAAATTTTTGATGCTTATGTGTTTGTTGCCGATCTCATTAAAAAAGCAAAAAGCAGCTTAATATTAATTGATAATTATGTGGACGAAACCGTGTTTGTTTTACTGGCAAAACGAAATAAAAAAGTAAAGGCTACCATTTATACCAAAACTATTTCCAAACAACTTCAATTAGACCTCCAAAAACACAACAGCCAATACCCCGAAATAAAGTTGGTAGAGTTTAACCATGCCCACGATCGTTTTTTAATACTCGACGAAAAAACACTCTACCACGTAGGCGCATCACTCAAAGATTTAGGTAAAAAATGGTTTGCGTTTTCCAAAATGGAAATGCCCGTACAAGAAATATTACTTAAACTCCCTAAAATCCAAAAAAAATATGAGTGAGTGGAAGTAATACTTTAAAAAAATAAAGCTAACTTTATCTGAAGATACAATTTCAAAAAATTTTACACTTAAAAGTTTTCACGCGAAGTTCGCAAAGTTTTCACGCAAAGTTCCGCAAAGTATTTTTCTTATTTTCCTTTGCGTAAATCTTAGCGGTTTTTGCGTGAAATATTACTGGGCTTAATTACCATTATTTCTTTTGCTTTATTCCCTTTCTATGTATATATTTGTAGTCCGCTTTTTACAAAGCGTAAAAGTTCTTTGGGGCCGACTGGATTCGACAAGAAGTGCAGTTGGGTAGTAAGCATGTCGAGCTTTGGTTTCTACGCTCGTAAATCTCAGATTCCAAATTATAACTGGCGAAAATAACTACGCTCTTGCTGCTTAATCTAGTCTAAGACTGATTTGCTTTATCCTATCATAGTGGTAGGAGCAGGATGTCTTCGGTACGGGTAAGTTCAACACCATTACCAACGAAGGCACTATCGAGATTGAACTAGTTGCAACTATGTTTGTGTGTTGCAGCGAAACTTAACAAACTAAGTTATATTTTGGGTGTTTATGTCCGGTGTATAACCTACAATCAATCATAAAATAAGCATGTAGAAAGCTATTGAACGCCTTTATTGGACGAGGGTTCGACTCCCTCCGGCTCCACAAAACAGTTTTGAGCAAGAGTACAAAGCATACAGCGAGTACTCTTGCAAAAAAGTGTTTTGTTCCTCAAAACTCACTCTCAAACTCACACTAAAAAAAGTATTGTTCTTAAGTTGCTTTACTCAAATCAAATTTTTAATTAAATGGATATCAAACAAAATATTAAATTAGCTGTGGATGCAATTGTTTTTGGTTACGCCGAAAATCAATTAAATGTACTACTCATAAAACAAAAGTTTGGGCTGTTAAAAAATCAATGGGCTTTGGTAGGAGGATTTGTTAAAGATAATGAAACTTTAAATGAAGCTGTAAATAGAGAACTACAAGAAGAAGCTGGGATAAAAGTAAATTATTTAGAACAGCTTTATACTTTTGGAGATAATATTGAGAGAGATCCAAGATTTAGAGTTGTTTCGGTTGCATATTTTGCTTTGGTAAATTCTACAAAATTAGTTTTAAGTGCTGATAGTGATGCGGAAGATGCTAGGTGGTTTCCGGTTAATGAACTTCCTGATTTAGCTTTTGATCATAATTTGATTGTACAAACTGCACAAAAAAGACTGCAAAGTAAATTAACCTATAAACCTATTGGTTTCGATTTGCTTCCTAAAGAGTTTTTGTTTTCTGAACTGGAAAATCTTTATTGTATCATTTTAGAAAAAGAAATTGACCGAAGAAATTTTCGAAAAAAAATATTAAGTTTTGGAATTGTTGAAGAAACAGAAAAGTTTGGAACTAAAATTAAAGGTCGCCCTGCTAAATTATATAAATTTAATAAATTAAAATACAGTAAGTTAGCGAAAGAAGGGTTTTTGTTTGAAATTAATTTTGCGTAATTTTTACACAAATTATTTGGTAGTTAATTTATTTAGACTAACTTTGCGTAATAATTACACAAAATAAAAATTTATGATACTTAATTTAGACAAAAATTTTAAGCCATTAAATGGGAAAGAAATAGAGTTTGAAAGTTTTACTTTTTCTGGAGGTGAGCCTCACATCAAAATAAATTCAAATTTTGATAAATCGCTATGCATAACGGTTACACATAGAATACATTCATTTAACGATTTAGGTTTATTATGCCTAGCGGTAGATGCATTACAAAGGATGGGTGGAAAATTAGAAACTTTAATAATTCCTTATTTCCCTGCAGCTCGCCAGGATAGGGTTATGGTAAAAGGGGAACCGCTTTCTGTAAAGGTTTATGCTAACATTGTTAATTCATTAAACTTCGATAAAGTTATTGTATTTGATGCACACTCGGAAGTAACACCTGCTGTTTTAAACAATTGTGAAGTAATTCCCAATCATGTATTTATACAAAAAGTAATTCAAGAAATCGGAAAAGATGTTTTGCTAATTTCACCTGATGGTGGGGCATTAAAAAAAATATATAAAGTATCGGAGTTTTTAGGAGGTATTGAGGTGATAGAATGTAGTAAAAATAGAGATGTGAAAACAGGAAAATTAACTGGATTTAAAGTTTACGCTGATGATTTACGAAATAAAGATTGCTTAATTGTTGATGATATTTGCGATGGTGGAGGAACTTTTATTGGATTAGCAGAAGAACTTAAAAACAAAAATGCAGGAAAATTATACCTAGCTGTTAGTCACGGAATTTTTAGTAAAGGATTTGAAAATTTGAAATGTTTTGAAAAGATTTTTACTACCGATTCGTTTCAAAATTTAGAAAACGGTTATTTAACTCAAATAAAATTAAATGATCTTTTATGAAAATAGAATTAATAAAAGCAGATATCACTGAAATTACTGTTGATGCTATTGTAAATGCTGCTAATTCTTCTTTGTTAGGTGGTGGCGGTGTTGATGGTGCTATTCATAGAAAAGGAGGGAAGGAAATATTGGATGAATGCATTTTGATTAGAAACAGACAAGGAGGTTGCAATGTTGGTAATGCTGTGATTACATCTGCTGGAAAATTACCTTCAAAATATGTGATTCATACAGTAGGTCCAGTTTGGAATGGTGATAAAACAGAAAAAGAGAAACTTTTAAAAAATTGTTATATCAGTTGTTTAGAATTAGCAATAAAAAATAATATAAAAACTATTGCATTCCCAAATATTAGTACAGGTATTTATCATTTTCCTAAAGATAAAGCGGCAATAATTGCAACGAATACGATTCTGAATTTTAAATCGAATGATATAATTGAAAAAATATTATTTGTTTGTTTTGATGAAGAAAACTTTAACATTTATAATAACATATTAAATAATAATTTATGAATCCTTTATTATTAACAGATGGTTACAAGGTAGACCATAGAAGACAATATCCAGATGGAACAACTTTAGTATATTCTAATTGGACGCCCAGAAAAAGTAGAATTGAAGGAGTTGATGAAGTAGTGTTTTTCGGACTTCAATACTTTATTAAAAAATATATTTTAGAAGATTTTGAAACTTATTTTTTCTCGCAACCAAAAGAAAAAATTGTGGCTGAGTATAGCCGAAGAATCAATAATTATTTAGGCGAAAATCAAGTTGGAACAAAACATATTGAAGATTTACACGATTTGGGATATATACCTATGGTAATTAAAGCTCTTCCAGAAGGTGCTAACGTACCAATTCGTGTACCAATGTTTACCATGTATAATACTTTGCCAGAGTTTTTTTGGCTTACTAATTATTTCGAAACTTTAGTATCAGCTGTAGTTTGGATGCCTTGTACCTCGGCTACTATAGCAAAACAATATAGAAAAGTGTTAGATGAATTTTCGTTAGAAACATCTTCGATTCCTGAATTTGTAGATTGGCAAGGACACGATTTTTCTATGCGAGGAATGGCGGGTATTGAAGCTGGTTTAATTTCAGCTTGTGGACACTTATTGTGTTTTAACGGAACGGATACTGTTCCAGCAATTTCTTTTTTAGAAAAATATTATAATGCTAATTCGGATAACGAGCTAATTGGTGGTTCGGTTTCGGCTACCGAACATAGTGTAATGTGTATGGGAACAATTGAAGATGAGATTGGAACATTCCGAAGATTAATTTGTGAAATATATCCAAAAGGAATTGTGTCGATTGTATCGGATACTTGGGATTTATGGAAAGTATTAACATTATATTTACCGAAATTGAAAGATGAGGTTTTAAATAGGGATGGAAAGGTAGTTATTAGACCAGATAGTGGGAACCCTGTAGATATTATTTGTGGTAATCCTAACGGAAAAAATAGTAACGAAATTAAAGGTGTTATTGAATTACTTTGGGAAACTTTTGGTGGAACAACAAATGAAAAAGGTTTTAGAGAATTAAATTCTCATATTGGTGCAATTTATGGCGATAGTATTACGGTAGCAAGAGCAACTCAAATTTGTGAAAGATTAAAAGCAAAAGGTTTTGCTACTACAAATGTAGTTTTAGGAATAGGGTCATATACGTATCAGTACAATACACGAGATACTTTTGGTTTTGCTATGAAAGCTACTTATGGAGAGGTAAACGGAGAAGGTAGAGAAATTTTTAAAAATCCAATTACGGATGATGGTACAAAAAAATCTGCAAAAGGATTGATGAAAGTTGAACTTGAAAATGGGGTTTATACACTTGAAGATCAAGTTACTTGGGAACAAGAAAAATTGGGTGAACTTAAAGAAGTTTTTAGGGATGGAAAACTTTTGATTGACCAAACATTAGTTGAAATCAGACAACGTGTAAAAAATTAAAATACTTAGATTGATTTAGCAATTGTAGGTTAAAAATGCTTTTGAGATATAAATTAAATTAAAAAATAATTCATTAAAATATAAATAGCATGTTAGGTATAAAACATATCAAATTTGACTCGATGACATATGTTCTTCATTTCACAAATGGCAAAATTAAAAATGAAGGTCGTGGGTTATCGTTTTTTTATTTTGCTCCAAATAGTTCAATTGCCGCAATACCAATGGGTAGTAACGATTTGCCATTTATTTTTAGCGAATCTACAAATGATTATCAAACGGTAAATATCCAGGGACAAATAAGTTATAAAATAAGTAATCCAAAAACACTTGCTGATGTTTTAGATTTTACTGTTAATGATAACGGTCAATATAAAAAGAATGATATTGAGAAGCTAAATCAAAGAATTATAAATGAAGCTCAAACGGCTACTTCTTCATTTATCCATGAAATAAAATTGAAAGATGCAATTCGTTCTGCTAAATCAATCGAAGAAGAAATTTTAGATGGATTAAAATCATCTAAAGCTATTGCTATGCTTGGAATTGATATTTTAGGTGCTAATATTTTAGGTATTCAGGCAACTCCAGAAATGTCAAGAGCACTTGAAACTGAAACTAGAGAAAAACTACAACAAGAAGCAGATCAAGCAATTTATGAACGTAGAAATTTTGCGGTTGAACAAGAAAGAAAAATAAAAGAAACTGAATTAAATACAGAAATTGCTATTGAAGAAAAACAAAAGCAAATTGCTGAAAAAAAGATGGAAACTGAAGTTCAAAAAGCTGATAATGACCGTAAACTTCGTGAAATAAGATTGGCTGCAGATATTGCTGTTGAAAATCAAAGAAAGCTCCTTGTTGAGCAAAAAAATGAAAATGATAAAAAAGAAGCTGAAACACAAGGATATATTATTGAAACAACTTTGAAACCTTATAAAGATGTTGATTGGAAAATTTTAACCTCACTTCATAATAATACAGACCCAAGATTTAATATTTCTCTTGCGTTTAGAGAATTAGCTGGAAATGCAAACAAAATTGGTAATTTGAATATTAGTCCTGATTTATTGAATTCATTACTTAACGATAAAATTGAAAACCAAAAATGAGTTATGAATATGCTATAATTGTTAAAAATAAAACACGTTTAGAATCTTTAATTGAACGATTCAATACAAAGGCTCAGGCAAAATTTTATATGGAAAGTTTAGGAGGAAATTTTGATGATTATGAATTAGAACACGAAATTTTTCATAATTCTTTAAATTCTTTACAAACTCAACTTTCAGGTCTTGTTAAAAACAAAACTGTTGAAAGAATGTATTTACCATCATTTATTTTTACTGAAAAGAATCTTATTGTTGTGATTGGACAAGATGGACTTGTTGCTAATACTGCAAAATATTCCAAAGGGTGTCCTATAATTGCAGTAAATCCTGATAAAGATAGATATGATGGAGTTCTTTTGCCATTCGATACCTCAAACTTTTTGTGTGGAGTGGATAATGTTTTAAGAAATCAATTTCAATCAAAAACAATGAGGTTTGCAGAAGCAAAACTTAATGATGGTCAAAGAATTTTAGCCTTTAACGACCTTTTTATAGGTGCTACATCTCATATATCTGCTCGATACAAAATTTCGTTTAATCAAAAAACGGAAGAACATTCTTCAAGTGGTCTTATAATTTCTACACCAGCAGGCTCTACTGGTTGGTTAAGTTCAATTTTTAATATGGCGTATGGTGTTGTTGGTATGTTTGATAAAGATCTAAAACAACAATCCCCTCAATTAAATGACAATGAATTACTTTTTACTGTTAGGGAGCCTTTTCAAAGTATAAAGACACAAACAGGAATAACGACAGGGATTATTAATAATCAAAATAGCTTGATAATTGAGTCTTTAATGCCAACAAGTGGTGTAATTTTTAGTGATGGAATTGAAAATGACTTTTTGAAATTTAATAGTGGCTCAATCGCTAAAATTGGAATAGCACCAGAGAAGGCATCAATTGTTATTAAGTAAAATTAATTTTGCTTTATATCTTAAACTTTTCACCCAACCCTAACCAATTTTAAATTTTAGCATAACAAACAATTTGTTGTTTTGTGTAAAAAAATATGCGGCCGTTTTATTTTGAGTATGCTCATTTGTATGATTTGATTTCGGGAAAGGAATCTGTTGATAGAATGTTGGGTTTACGGAATTTGTTGTGTGGTTATGATTTATCGTGTAAAATTTTAGATGCGGGTTGTGGAACGGGTAATTATACCCAGTTTTTCAAAAGAATTTATATATCAAAATTGAGCTTTTAAATTTACAAGTTTAACTATAGTAAATAAGTTAGATAATTCTTTAAATATAAAGGAAAAACATCTGATAGGAAGAAAATCTACAAAAATTAAATCAATTACCCTTGTTAAACCTAAGAGAGTAAATAGTTATTTCTCACAGAACACACAGATAATCACAGAGTTTTTTAAATATATAATTTGATCCACAGATTCCACTACGTTTGATAGATTTCACAGAATCAAATAAACTTCGTATTTTCTGAAATTAGGTTTTAATTTTTATTGAAAATAAAAACTATCTGTGAAATTCTGTTAAGTGTAACGTAATCAGTGTAATAAAAAAATACAAATTTTAAAAATCTGTGTTAGTCTGAGATTTCTGCGAGAGCTTATTTATTTTTTTGAAATGATTTTTAGTGCAATCTCTTGAAATATAATAAATTTAATTTTAAAATGTATCCTAAGTGCTTGGAAAATTTAAAGATATCGGTTGGTAAAATAGGTTTTTCAGTTGAAAAAATTTTAAGTGCGTACGATTATCAAACTCAATTTACGCATCAAGATAAAATGTTGTTGGTGTTAAAAAAACATTGAAATTAGTTAGATTTTATTCCTTTTAAAAATATTTTAATATAGCATTTATTTTATTTTTAAGTTTTAATAATGTAATTAAATGTTTAATTTTTTGATTTAAGATGAACAGTAAAATCATGTTTTGTTTTCCTATTGAATGGACTCATTATAATTAGATTATGAATTTGAAGAATTAACTAAACAAGAATTTTAAAATCTGTATATTATGGAATTAATCCAAAAAGAACATATACAAAAAGGAATTTTCACTCTAAGGGGTATTCAAGTGATGTTGGATAGTGATTTGGCTATACTTTATCAAACAGAAACCAAATTCATTAATAGAGCAGTGAAGAGAAATCCAATGAGGTTCCCAGAGGTTTTTGCTTTTCAGTTGAATGAAGAAGAATGGGAGGCTTTAAGGTTCCAAATTGGCACCTTAAATATTACATTTCGTTTTCATCTAACAACAAGTGAAAAAATTGAACTTGTCACAAATTGTGACCGGTTAGAAAGCTTAAAACATAGTTCAACTAATCCTTATGTATCTACAGAACAAGGTGTGTTGGTTAGAGATGTAAAAACTATAGGAAAGCACATTAATAATGTTTTTAATGAAGGTGAGCTTGATGAAAAAGCAACTGTCGCAAATTTTGCGACAGTTCAAAATGAGGGTGGAAGAATGGTTGTAATAAATTTTCTACACAATAATTTTAATACTAAAATATTATGGAATTAATATCATTAGATAAAATACAAAATCGAATATATACATTAAGGGGGCATCAGGTAATGCTAGACAAAGATTTAGCATCATTTTATGATGTAAAACCAATAAGACTTCGTGAGCAAATAAAAAGAAATCCCAACCGTTTTCCTGATGATTTTGTGTTTGTATTGACAGAAAATGAGGTAGATTTCATGGTATCGCAAAATGCGATACCTTCTAAACAAAGTTTTGGTGGGAGCTTACCTTTTGTGTTTACAGAACAAGGTGTGGCGGCAGTTGCTGGTGTAATTAAAAGCGAAAAAGCAGATGATGTTAGTGTGGCTATTGCTAGAGCTTTTGTTGCAATGCGTAAATTTTTACAAAACAATGCGTCTGTTTTTCAGCGACTTGATCAAATGGAATTAAAACAGCTCAAAACAGATGAAAAGTTGGAACAAATTTTTAAAGCATTAGAGGCTGGAAAACCCGAACCCACAAATGGTATTTTTTATGATGGACAAATTTTTGATGCCTATGTTTTTGTTGCCAACCTTATTAAAAATGCTAAAGAAAGCTTGATTTTAATTGATAATTATGTGGATGAAACGGTATTGATTTTACTGTTAAAACGTAATAAAAATGTAGCTGCTACCATTTATACCAAAACTATTTCTAAACAGCTACAATTAGACCTCCAAAAACACAACAGCCAATATCCGGAAATAAAGTTGCTAGAGTTTAGCCAAGCCCACGACCGTTTTTTAATCATTGATGGCAAAGAACTTTACCATTTAGGTGCTTCATTGAAAGATTTAGGAAAAAAATGGTTTGCCTTCTCCAAAATGGAAATGCT
>JACCEB010430515.1_pt1 | contig 95472 bp, 101 predicted proteins | sample 7454761 | NCBI WGS metagenome assembly JACCEB01 (sample SAMN15323454, study PRJNA562643) | freshwater metagenome | isolation source: river surface water | place: USA:Blue River Watershed | collected 2017-08-18 | reverse complement strand
TGGTTTCAGTAAAATCAAAGATTTGTTCTACTGAATCTGCTGATACATAAAGTAATTTTTTCACATCCACACCGATTGCTTCTAAAAATTCTCTACTTACTGCAGTTTCAGTATCAATCAATACTGCTACTCCACCTTGTTTTTGCGTTTCCGCAAGTAAGTGTGCAGATAATAATGATTTACCACTTTGTTCTAAACCAGTTACTTCTACAATTCTACCAACTGGCAAACCACCATAAGGACGATTAGAAATCGCAACGTCTAACATTGCACATCCAGTAGATACCCAACCTTCTACATTTGTAGGGGCTTCATCGTTATCCAAAAAGAATGCTACCTTTTGTTCTTTGGATTGTTTATTCAGTTCACTCGCAAGAATGTCTGCTAAATCCACTTCCTGTTTTGCCATAAAATTGTGTTAATTAAGAATTAAATAAATCATCAAATGCAGCTTCAACATCAGATGTTGATTGAGAAACTTTTGGAGTTTCAACCGAACCACCCATATCATGAGATACTGCTTTGTTTGAAGAAAGAGTTTCTTGTGATACTGATTTTTCAGCTGATTGTGTTTCTGCTGCTTTGCTTGGGTCTAACCAACTTTCTAATACATTTTTCAATTCATCGTAAGAAAGTTCTTGATACAATTCGGTGATTGCAGTTTGCTCATCAATAAATGATTTTGCTTTAGCTGAATCTTCGGATACCGGAGTTGGGTTAGGTTTAACTCTCAATGTAGTTGTTGGATATGATGTTCCAGCATCTTCTGCTGATACATACTCAACAGTCAAATCTCTACCTGCATTTGGGTCAGTAATATCACCGTAATCGGGGTCTGCAATATATCCTAAAATTTCTTGATATACCGTTTTACCGAATCCCCAAAAGCGTACACCATCGCCTTCTTCACCTCTAACAATAATAGGTACGAAAGTTCTCAACTTTGGCTCCATAGCCTTAGCTGCTTTCCAATCTTCCTTATCACCCATTCTTTTCAATTTTTCAGCAAACTCAACGATAGGGTCAGGTCTACCAAATGAAATTGGAGATAAGTAAGTTTTGTTATTAATGTTGTAATGGAAATAAAGTTCGATGAATGGATTGTCTTTGTTGAATTTGTAAGGAACAATACGAACTTGATGTTTGCCGGGTGTGGGTTTCCACAACGCTTCGGTCTTCTTTTGTGTGTTTTGCAATTTGTTTAAGCGTGAGCGAATTGCGTTAATGTCTAATGCCATTTTCTTTTTCTTTTAAAGTTAATTAATTAATTTGTTTTACGGTTTTATTTACGAGTCTTTCCTACTCGCGGTGTGTACATATAAATATACGAATTACCGATTTTCGTATAAACTTTTTTTATGATTCGTAAACTATTTTAGCCTGTTTGTAACCTTCTGGAATAAACAAATCATTTTTGTGAATTGTTTGTATTTTTTCAATTCCATTTAAGTTATATCGACCTTCTGATAACAACTTTTTTAATTTTTTTGTGATGTTATCACTATGACCACCGTGTACCCAAGTTATAGTTTTAAAATTATGTGGCATTGCAATTCTTGCCAATAATTCAGTAAGATGTTCATCATCCATTTGTTTATATTGCCATTCTTGTAAATGGGTATCAGCAAATGTTAAATCTAATTTAAATTGATGACTATTATCATCATTTTGTGTTATCTTATTAATATCAAACGAATTATCATTCAATAACTTTTGAGTATTAAGTAATGTTCCAGCGTGAGAAATATGTGATTCATCTTGTAGAATTTTTTTGTAATTTTCTACTTCAGCATCTTCATCTTTTTTTAATTTTACATTTGAGGTATCTGATAACAAATTGTGAAATCTTGCCAATTTCTTAATCATATCTCTCAAACCAATTTCAAATGTATTATTTCTGAATTTTACTTTTAATCTAGCAAAAGGTGATTGAGAATCACTACTCAATACAAATATCCATTTTCTATTGTTAAACTCTGCAGGCCATTGAGAAACATTTGGCCATAAGTAAATCATTCTTACAAATGTTCCATCTGCGGATACTACATCAACGGTTGGTTTATCTAATTCATTTAGATGTGCTGGGTGAACATTATCTTCACCATTTACCATTCTATATAGTGTTTGTAATTTATCAGTTTGAGATTTTCTGATGGTTTCATATGTGTAGAGTGTACCCATATAAACTTCGCCATCAATATCCATAATATGTAGTTCTTCACCTTCTTCTGATACAACTTGTTCCATATCAGTATAGTGTTTTATTAAGTTACCACAATTTGATGGAAATGCATATGGTTTAATTGGAGTGATGGTTGAATCAGTATTTTCAACTAATTCATATTTTAATTGTTTACCGATTCTAAATTGGTAACGCATTCTTGAGAAATTTACCAATCCTCTATAATCAATTTTAAATGGTAATCCTCTAAATAGTTTTGATTTATTATACCAACCATTGTAACTTTTACCCAATCCATGTCTTTCAGTAAATTCTTCATAAGATACTTCAAATACATCGACTGTAATTCCCTTTAATGAAATACTAAATTTAGTAGGTGTGATTGTTTTAATATCCTCATCCATTGAATAATTGTATTTAGCAACACGATATTTGTTATCTGGTGTTACATATCCAACCTCTTCAAAATATGAAAAATTATGAGGAGCAACCGAACCTCCCAATTGGGCTTGACCTACTGATTCAGATTTGTTTCGTTCAAGTTTACCCAATGTTTTACCAATAAATTTTGTTTTAAAATCGTGGTCAGAACATCTACTACTATTATTTGCTCTTACAATCGAATAATCACCATCCAAATCTTTGATTATTTTGTTATAAACTGATGTACCACCATAACCAATGGAGTTATCATCCCATTCACTTAAAAAGTTTTGACCTGTAATACCGTGTTCATTCGGTTGACCTGCAACATAGAATGTGGCATCATCCGAAAATGTGTGAGTGTAAAGTTTTATCATATTTTATGTTTTAATCTTATAATGCTAATATACGAAATTTATCCGATATTACCAAATATTTTTGGGTTTATTTTGCCCATTTTCCATTCTTTACGATTTGGGCAATGATTCCATATACTGATAAATCCATATATGTATCTTCAATTGCCTCTCCAACCGTATCTTGTTTACCCAAAACAACCAATTGTTTCAATCTTTGAATCTTATCATTGATTCTAAACCACAATCCGGTTAGGGATAATTTAACATCATCTGCAGATTCTAATGGTGTACCTACCGAAATGTTTGATGGGCCGTAATTAAATTGTTTTTTACAAAATAACTCATATTGAGTGTACATAATTCGTTTAAACTCATCACAAGTTTCTGGGTACAAAGCCTCCACTTCTGCAATTAACTTTGGGTCATCGTACTGAATAGCACGAATTTCATCTTCATTTGGTAAAATGTTCATTTGAATATCTCTCTTTGGTTCTTGTTTTAAAATCTTTCTTTCCATATTATTCGGTTTCATTATTTAAAAATTCATCAAATTGTTTTGCTGCTTTTGGATTCACTTCATATAAGTGTTCCAATGATAGTTCATATCTACCATTAATATTCTGTGCATTGAATAATTCAAGTCTTAAAGAATCTTTTTCGATATCACCGCCAGGTACATATCCTGCTTCTACTTGACATTTAATCAATTCCTTTTTTGTCTTATCTAAATCTATTTTCATATTTTGATAAAACAACATTGTGATTAGAAACGCAATGATGGATATTACTAAATAAAATTTAGTTTCTTTGAATAGGTTCATATTATTTAAATTTTTGGATTAACAACATAGCATCAGATACATCTTCTTCTCTCAAATATCCTACCACATCGCCTTTTGCAACTTCATTATCGTAATGAATCTCCCCATCTTTCCACACTGCAATTTCATATAATCCCTTATCACCACCATAAGTGTAAGGTGTTTTAACAGTGGTTATACCCCAACCATTAGTAAATTCTTCTCTAGCCAATATACCCTGTCCCATTGGATGGGGTTCAAATACTAAATCTTTAAATGTTTTCATATTACAAAGTTTATATTACAAAGATACGAATAATTTTTCAATTATCCAAATTATTTATCAACAAATTTTTCTAAATCATCTGAAAAGAATGAATTGTACATTTCTCTAATTTCTAATGGAACACCTTTACCAAAATCACTTGATTTCCACCCATACATTAAATAAGCCTGTATTTCATCATCTAATACTTTTTTAGTATATCCCATTTCTAATAAATTGTTCTTAAAAATAGTGTAATAATTTTCAGGTAATCTTTTTATATTTTCTTTAGCTAGTTGTTTGTATTCCTTATTTGTATTATACAATGCATGACAAACTTCATGTTTAAATGTACCATTAGTTGTATTTTCAGAACCAATAATATAACCATTACAACTCTCACCATTCATTTCATAAATTTGAAATACAATCTTCTCCATTACCTCATCATATGGAGTGTACATATCGTAATTCTTATCATAACAATTATATGCAACCTCTAATGGAACATTGAATCCACTCCAATCCAATGGATATGTAAATCCATTACCATACTCTTTACTATACCATTTAATATAATCCCACATATTAAATGATTTACCTCTGAATTTAGGATTAGGGGATTCATAGTATTCTTGCATTCTACAAAAACACATTGCCCTATCGTAATCATCTTTAATTACTACTGAAAATATATGTGGTTTAATTTCTTTAATTTTATATTTGATTTCCATGTCTTTCAATTGAATATTTACTAACTAATTTTGCTGATTTTTTATATCCGTGTTTCAAAAGATACAATTTGGCTTGAGAATCTGCAACATATTCATCTTCTGCATTTCGTTCTCCCATTGTGTGTTTTAAACGAATATGTGCTGCTTCATGTGCTTCTATCCATTTTAATTCTGCCCTATTTAATCCGGCTTCACCATCGATGAATACCCATCCAGCTTTGGTATCTGCAAATCCCGGTCCGTATTCTTCAAATAAAGGTTTTAATAAATCATATCGATAATCATCTTTACCCAGAATACTAACTGTTATTTCTTTGTTTAGAGAAAACTCGCTTATAAATGTTTTAGTTTTCATTTTTAATTTGTGTTATGTGTTTACAATCTTTACCTCTACCGAACCCATATGCAGGACAATCACAACTCCAACGACCATTATTATTTATAACTTCATATACTTTACCTTTACTACCCTCAACTGAAAAGCTTTGTTTTTGTACTTTTTTTGGTAGTGATACTACCTTTTCTTCAGTATTTTTAAACTCCTTTTGTACCCACATTTTTTTCAATTCCTCCCAACTATATTTTCTATCTACTGCAACCCATCCCAATTTAGGGTCAGTTGTTACGATATACCATTGACCAGATATTACTGATTGAAATGATGTTGGTGGTAATAATGATTGTATCTGCATATTAGTTATGTTTCATTCCTTTACATACACCGTAACCTTGTCGTTGTGATAATCGAATAAGATTTTCGGCTATTTCTTTTGGAACAATCTGAATAGTGTTACCAGTTTTGTGGTTTGTTATAGGTACACCACCTACCTTTTCAGTTGTACTACATTTTACACAACTACGATAACCATACTTCACATATCTCAATTCTGGCATTTCACCGCCACATTTCGTACAATTAATCATTTTAAGTTTCATATATTAAATTTTATTTTATACCATTGGAAACCCAGCAGGTGAGTTTGTTGTTGATGGTTTCATATAACTAGAATAGTTAGTAAGTGATTGTCTACCATACGAACTCATTTTCACTGGATTTGGTGAGATTGAATCCCAAGCAGATTCCCACTTATCAGGTAATTTACCATCTTTTAATCGTAAGAATTGAACTGCCGGCAAATACTCTGCAATATCGGAGTATTTTATCTTATAGAAGGTATTTACTCTATTTTCCTTATCAACTAAAATAAAGAGAACTGAGCGGGGTTTAACCTTACATAATTTAAGATTACGTGTTTTGGTTTTACCACCAATTGAAACCTTAACATCAATAAATTGTGAGTTAGGAGTGTTGTAAAAAATAGAAGAATCCATATTGTTTATATTTTATATTTTAGTATTCACCATAATGCATCGCCATAATATCACGGCGATTTAATTCCCACTTTGCTCTCTCATACATCTCATCACTAATCACCCCAATCTCAAATCGGTACTCGCGATTCAACTCATCCGCATCCACACCGGTGTGAATTGCGTGTAATTCGATATAATCAACATACTCAACTAAACTCATTTGGGAAATATTTGGAAGGGAATTCATAATTTTATGTTTTAAAGTTTAACTCTCAATCTTATACAGCTAATATACAGCTTTTTTCTGATATTTCCAAATAATTTATGAATTATTTTTCAATAAATTTACATAATGTTTTTCGGCCTTTAAAAAGGTGGGTCTACCAATCAAACCATTCGCATATGCAACTGAATTAGCCATTATACATTCAATAATACCATTTTTATCCATAATTCCACCGTAAATAATAGTAACAAAATGAATGTAATCGTTTAATTTTTTTGGAGGTTTCATATCTTTATTTTTTAATGTTTATCTCTCAATCTTATAAAGCTAATGTACCAAGAAATTTCCATATTTCCAAATATTTTACCATTTATTTTTGACAAAAAAATAACCCATTGAAAGTCAATGGGTTATAAACGATTGATTATCAATCTATTATTTTTCTCCGAATTCGATAACTTCGTATATTCTTGTACTGATTTTCTTCGTTCCTTCGGTATTAGTTACTATGATACAATTTTTAAAAAGTTCCCAATCCACGGTAAAATTCTTATCCACAACTCCCCCATTCAATTCCTTAACCAATTCGTTTAAGGCGTTAATTGTGTAAAGGGTATTTGATTGTTTCTTTCTATGAACCAATATAGTATCCTTTAGGGGATATGTTGGTTTAAATTGGGTATCAATATTATAAGTAACAAATAACTCTTCTAAATTTGATTTATTTTGAAGCACATAAATGTAATTATATACTAAATGATATGTTTCTCTGATATTTTGTAATATATTTTGTAACTCTTCCTTTGTGGTAAAAGTACACAATAATTGTGTTTGCATTCAATCTCTCCTATTATACTTTAGATATAAATATAATTTTTTATTTGGAAAGACTTATTATTTGGTTACTTTACCTTTTAAACATTTTTGCATATCAGAACCAAAGTTACCTAAAATTGAATTATTACCAACTCCTTTTGTACGATATGATTCTTGTCCAATTTGATTTTTAGATTGTCCATCCTCTGAATCAAATGTTAATGATTGTTTTTCACTATTGATTTTCATCGTTTTTCTTAAATGAGTCATCAGTCCTTCTTTACCATCGGATGTATTTAAATCACCATCATAATTTGAAAGATTAGCCAAACATTCTCTGATATGATTTGAATTTACAGTGAAACCTGAAATATTCATATCACCAATATCTTCTTCGTTACCTAAAATATATCTATCCCAATGCATTTGTTTCATATATGCATCAATATATGATTGTGCATGTGGGCCGTTTATAGGTGGTTGTGGTTCATTTGGTGCATGTCCTCTTTGCCATTCTTCATCTGCTTTAGAAATATCATGTTGAATTTGTTGATATGCAGCACCCATTGCATCTTTAATTGTTTTCGATGTATTTTCTATCCAATCCATTTCTGGACTTAACATTGCGTTAATATCTTTTTCATCAAATGGAACTGCATTTTTTGATTTGTATCCATTTAATACTTTCAATGTCATTTGTTTTAATTCATCTTCGGATTTATTTGGATATTTTTTTCTCAAATTATCCATAACACTTCTTACTCTAGCAACATTATCGGATAATTTTGTTACCATTTTAGTTACTTCCGATGTAACATCACCATCCTTTGATAATCCTAATAACGCACCAGCAACTTGGTCATCGGTATATGGTTTTTGTATTCCCTTATCTTGTAAATACTTATTTACCTTTTTACCTAATCCTTTATTACTTTCAATATCTTGTTGAACTTCTTCTAAATAATTTTTTCTACCTGGTTGTCCTCCATCTAAATTTTTATAAAGTTTACCCAATCCTAAATCTTTAGCATATTCAAGTGGATTTGAAACATTTGCATTTACTATTCCACTTGGACCACTTGCTGCTTGTTCGATTCCTGCAGCTGCTCTATTCGATATATTATTTATTTTTTCAGAAATACTTTTTTGTTCATCTTCGGTAAATGAGTAGTCTTTAGATACTTTTTCAGAAGATTTTTGCATAACTGCACCTCTAACTCTTACGGTTGAATTAAATACAGCATCACTAAATGATTTTTTATTTGAGGTATGTTTAAATCCAACATATCCATCATTTGTTTCATATAAAATACCAGTATCAGTATCTTTTCTATTTTCTATAAATTTTATTTGTCTTTCGTAATGTTTTATTGCATTTTCATCACCAGATGACATTGCTTCATCCAACTTACTTTTCATTAGTTTAAGTAATTGTAATTTAGCAGAACCTTTATCATTTACTGGGTCCATAACCGGAATTGGATATGGATTTGATTGAGGATTTTTAAATTTATATTTTTTATTATTTTGTAATTCTTCTACTTCACTTCTACCAGTTCTATATGCAACTTTAAGCCATCCAACAATATCTTTATCTGCTAATCCATTACTTAATGATGAATTTTTAATTTCTTCGTATTTAGATTGAATAAATTCTTTTTCAGTAAGATTTGAGTTATTATAGAATTCTTTTACTGAAATTCCACCGTATGTTTCACCTATTGCTGAACCACCAGTCCCTGGAGGAGATTTTTTACCATCAATTATATCCTGAACTTCGGATGAAAACGCATCTGTCACATTTTTAATTACTTCTTCAGATGATTCAATACCACCACCATTTAATCTATCTCTAATCTCTTTTTCTTTCTCTATATTTGCTTGATATTCCGGTGTTGCTAAAGATGCCCCAGTTTCAGGTTGTTGTTTTTCTGCATTTTTTTCACCAGCAGTATTCATTCTATTTGCAACTGCTGCGTTTTTACCTGCTGCTGCAGTTTCACCATCATCACCCTGTTTTGATTTTATTTTTTCGTATTCATCATCTGAAATGGGTTGTAATTGTCCAGCATCATTTTTTGTAAATTTTTGTGCATTTGGACTTTTTTCTTGTCCTTTTTTTACATATACACCTGCACCTAAATGATGGTATTCTGCATCTTCACCGGATGTTTTATCTTTAGATGGTTTCGGGGCTTCATTTAAGAAGTCCATTATAATATATTTTGCATCTATTTCACCCCATTCAGTAAGAATTTCGGACATAACTGATTGATGTTCCTTATTTTTTAAATCAGGTACACCAACTCTATATGAAAGTTCACTAATTAAATCGTTTATAAGTTTTATATATTCCATAATTCTAATTATTCAAATTTACACTAATCTAATTTTTATAGAACCAGATGTATGATATAATCCACCTAATGGAATACCACCTGATGCAGCTGCAGAATCATTTGCAAAGTTGTAAGAAGATGAAACACTTGCTAATATCATAGTTGATTCAGCTAATCTAACATTATCGTTATTTGTCCAAAGTGAACCAGAACGATATAAAGTACTACCACCATTATTTGTTGCAGTATCTTTTAATGAACCTGTCACAATTCTAACATCATGCAATTCATCTAGTTCCCAACCATTATCAATCTTAACTTGTAATTTACCACTTGTAGATGCCACAACAACTTGTCCCAACCTTACTGCATGTTTTGGTGCTTGTGGTTTTGTTGCGGTATATGTTCCATTTGCTCCTAAATACAACAAAGTACCCGGTGTGTATCCATTTGTGTTTATACCAGTTATTTCTCCTAAAGTTACAGCATAACCACTATTATCTTTTTGTATATCTTGTGGAAGTATGCCAAATGTAATAGCAGAATTTGTTTCACCATCCCAACTTGCAGTTCCAAAGGTTGCAAATTGACCTGAATTTCCTGTGATATAAACAACGGTACCTTTTGATAGAGTTCCATTTGTAGTATTTCTTCCACGAACAACATTAACATGACCAGCCGAAATCATATAATCATTTATTTCGGTATCAATCTCTAAAGTTTTTCTATCCGCATCCCAATGTACTCTTCCCTCTTGATGTGGTGGGGTTGGTGTTGGGTTTGTATTAAAATCAATCCAATCTACTCCTTCTATACTACCTGTCAGAATAATACTACCAGATATATAAATTGAATTTGGAAAAATATTATAGTTTTGAGTTTCTATTGAATTTATTTGAGAAGAACCTGATACTAAACCTTCTCTAATGCCATAATATAAACTACCATAAGTGGTTTTTTTAGTTTCACTACTATTGACAATAGGTATTACATCACTTAAAGTAAGTGATGTGTGTAAGTTTAATTCGGTTATTCGTTTATCTGCCATTATTATAAATATATTCTATCACCATCTTCTTGAAGAAGGTAATCACCATTTTCTTGTAAAATAAAACCACTATATGGTTGAATTGTTGTATCTAATGAACCACCACTTTTTACATAGTTATAAAAACTTAATAAAAATCCATAATCAGGTAATGATGGAACATCTTCTTGTTGCATATACAAAAAGTAATCCCTAGTCAATTCTGAATAGGGTTTTTTACCATCTGATTTTTCATTAAGAAATTGTTGCCAACTCTTCATATCTATAAGTATTCTATAATTTAGTTATTCGAATGTATCCACTACCACTATTGTAGGAGTTAAGGTTTGTAACTGCACTCCCACTAAATGTATTTAATGCATCGTATAATCCATTTGATGTTGCTACCGATGTTGCAGTTGATGATACAAACGAACCACCTCCACCACCACCATCTGAACCAGGTGTTATTGTAGTATATCCACCTCCACCACCGGAGTATCCTCCACCTCCACCACCGGCTATAATACCATTACCAGAACCACCTCCACCAAATCCACCCCACGAACCAGGATATGATGATGGTGCTCCCCAAGATGTAGATGCATTACCACCTTTTGAACCACTTACAAATGCATTACCACCTTCTCCATATGTTCCACCACTAAATGGTCTTGTAAGAGTTCCATTACCATTTTCACCATTTCCTAAAAATCCACCACCTGCTCCACCATCGTATCCATTTGCAGATATGGTTGAACTACTAATATGAGAACGGCCGCCTAAACTACCACTACCACCCGTTGCACCAAATACTGATGGAGTACCTGAAGTTGATGTTGAACCGCTACGCCCCGTTTGAAGACTATTACCATTAAATCCAGAATATCTACCACTACCTCCTCCACCACCTGCTACTACTAATGGAGTTGGTAATGAACCTGATATAGTTACAAATGAACCACCTCCACCACCAAATCCTTGATATGAACCATATTGGTTTACATTTGCCCCGAATGCATCCGAGACTTGTCCAACAACCATCATTAGTTTTTGTCCTTGTGTTAAAGGAACTCTTGCTCTAATAATTGCACCATTACCCCATGTCAATGAAGCAGAATATGCAGGTGCAGTTCCACCTCTTGCACCAGCAGTTTCAATTTCGTAAGTTGCAGTTTCGGGTACTGTCCATATTTGATATCCTTGAAATGAACCAGTTGTAAAAAATGTTGGATTTGAAAAATAACTTCCAGATGAAGAACCTGTGTATGCTGCTAATATTGCAGAACCGGATGGACCTAATGAACCAGTAGCTCTAGCCGTTGTAAATGTAAATGATGTAAACGGATACAAAGCTGTTGAACCAATTGTTAAAGTACCTCCTCTAAATTCTATTGCCATATTATAATCCGTATTTAGATTTATCTACATTGTAGTTATTTAAAACTTCCGATGCAGTTAATGCCTTATTATATAATCTTGTTATACCAATTTTACCATCAAACCATTGTGCGTATTCTCCACCATTGTATGAACCAATGTATAAGTTTGTAGTTGTATTTAATAAACTAGCCAAACTATGGGATACACTACCGATACTACTACCATTTACAAATGTTTCAAGTGTGTTAGTTGCAATATTAGTAAATACATAAACTATCTGATACCAAGTATTAAGTGTTCCAACATGATTTGAACTATTTTGATATAATGTAGAACCTGAACCTGTACCTGAACCGAATTGTGCATAATATGTTGAAGATGTAGTTCTAATACTATAACTTACATTTGATGCCAACCCACCTGCATTAAATTTACCAAGTACCACATCATTTCCAGCTACTGATTGGTTTACCCAAACTTCCATTGTCCAATCACCACTACCTGGTTCTAATAATGCATTATCTGCTACCGAAATTTGTGAAGAAGAACCATTGTATGTAAAGTATGGAGATGTAAAGGATAAATTTGACATTGTTCCATTTCTACCATTTCCACTTAAATCCGTAATAGTTGTTCCACTTCCCGGATATGATGCAACATTAGATGGGTCGTAATGTAATACCAATCCACTACTTACAAATGTAGGTATTGGTAATATACTAAATCCCTTTGAAAATGTTATACTCATTTTAATATAATCTTTCTATTGAAATAAAGTTATTATTATAAGCTGCACCGATTATCAAAATAATTCTATATACTCTATTATTTGTATCATCTCTTAAAATATAAGTAGACATATCACCTTGTTGACCAAAGTTCCAACTAAACATTGAAGAAGTTGCAGTTGTTGATAAACTTGTAGTACTGGAAGTTCCTGCCGAAGAACTCATTATACCTTGATAATGACCTGATATATATCCGGTTACCGTCCCACTCACAGTTGCTAAACTTAATCCCCTATTACCACTTGCTGGAACTTGTGCTTTTATATTATCCAATGTTACGAATGTTCCCGCGTTTACCATTCCACTTGCTTTCCACATCAATTCACCTGCAACTCCACCTGGTGTTTTTGCCAAATCAATATAAACACCTCTAGCATCACCACCTTGTTCAAATAATCTTATTCTATCTCTATACACATCAACCGTCACACCACTACCGGTTAAAGTTGTATTTGTTACTGCTTTTGCTAATAAAATTTCACCACCTTCATCACCACTTCCCGTTCCTATTTGTAATACAGGTGATACTAAATTTATATTATTTGAACCACTTACATTTAATGAACCAGTAATTTCAACTAATCCGTTATTTTGAACATATAAATTACTACCACTTGTCAAATAAAGTGATGATGTGTTTGCAGTAATTTGTGATGCAACAATATTTCCATTCGTTAAATTCAACGAACCAGTAATTGTTTGGTTTCCGTTAAATGTATTTGAACCGGTTGTTGCAATTGAACTAGTCCAAGTGTTTATACTTGCAGTAAATGAATTGAATGAACCAGTTTGAATATATCTGCCATCATAAGATGCAGTTAATTGCGATGAACCACTAATAGTCCCAGCAGGTATTGTTCCACCACCACTTCCACTTGCAGCATATCTTGTATCTAATGATGCAGTAAGTTGTGATGAACCACTAATTACACCATCACCATCTATTGTTAAATATCTTGTATCAAATGAAGATGTTAATTGAGAAGAACCACTAATAGTTCCAGCAGGAGTTGCACCTACACTACCACTTAATGTGTATCTTACATCAAATGAAGCAGTTAATTGTGAAGAACCACTAATAGTTCCGGCAGGAGTTGCACTTGATGTTATATTATTAATTCTAGTATTAATCGAAGAACTAAATGCAACTACATCACCAATTCCAAAAACAGAGCCTGTTAATGAACCAGTAATTGCTCCACTAGAATCTACAAAAAGATTACTACCACTTGTTAAAGATATAGTTGAACCCGTTGGTATTGTTACTGCACCATTTACAACTGCTACTGAACTTACGATTAATGAACCAGTAATAGTTTGGTTTCCGTTGAATGAGTTAGAGCCAGTAGTTAATGCAGATGCAGTAAATGAATTGAACGAACCTGTCTGAACATATCTACCATCAAATGAAGATGTTAATTGAGAACTACCACTAATTGTTCCAGCAGGAGTTGAGCTAACACTACCGCTCAATGTATAACGAGTATCATATGATGCAGTAAGTTGAGATGAACCACTAACTAATCCACTTGGTAATTGTGCCGATGAACTGAATAGTCCAGATGGTAATGGTTGAACACTACCACTTAAAGTATATCTAACATCAAATGATGATGTAAGTTGTGAAGAACCACTAACAATACCTCTACCTTTTGTTTCATATGAAGATGTTACACTTTCTAATGAACTGATTCTTGCATTAGATGAAGTATAATATGTTGCAAATGCGTTATCATTTGTAGTATCTACTGAATTAATTAAGGTTACAATTTCAGCAAAAGTATCTGCATCAGCAGTTGATGCCGATAATATCGCATCTATTCTTCCTTTTTCGGTTGTAATTCTACTATCAAATGATGAACTATTTGTAAAATAAGATGCAGTAAATGCGTTTAGAGATGATATATCAGTAGATGATGTAATAAATCCTAATCCACTAATTTGTGCAGATGAACTTACAATACCTCTACCAATTGTTTCATAACTACCACTAACAACTCCACTACCACCCAATACTTGTATAGAACTACTAACAATACCAGAAGGTTTTCCACTTATATTATCCCATGTTGTTTGTGTTACCGAACCACTTAAAGTATAGCGTACATCAAATGAACCGGTCAATTGTGAACTTCCACTAACAATACCTCTACCCTTTGTTTCATATGAAGATGTTACACTTTCAATTGTATTCAATCTATCTACTAAACTTGCCGTTGATTGTGATGCAGTATATTCATTAAAAGAAGATGTAGAAACTAAACCAGTATTTTGTGAAATTACACCAATTGTTGCTGCTACTGAACTACTTACAATCGAAACTTGCAAATCGGTTGCGAATGTTGAATCTAACGATGAACTCCAACTTTCTAAATTATCTACTCTACTGTCTATTGATTGAGTAAATGTATTTATAGAACTTAAATCAGTAGATTGAGAAACTAATCCAGAAGGTTTTCCACTTATATTATCCCAAGTTGTTTGAGTAATACTTCCACTTAAAACATAACGAGTATCGTATGATGATGTTAATTGTGATGAACCACTAACTAATCCATTTTGTAAGGTTTGATTTATTGTAAATATAGATTGAGAAATAGAACTACTTACCGCAGCCAATTCTACATCACTACTCATTGTAGTGTTTAATTCATTAACAAACGCAACATAGTTTGAACCTGAAAGTAAATCTACCTGAGCAGATGCAGAAAATACACCTTGTAGGTCTATTTGTTTTATTCTAATTCTGTTTCCCATATCTTAATTGGATTATTTAAATTTTAATCCTGTTAATTTTTCTATATCTGAAACTGTAACTTTATTATTATTTAAACCATCTGGCTTAGATGTATTGTTGTCGAAAAGGTATGCAAACCACTCATTTGATTTTACAATATAAACCACTTTCCAGCATTGTGTAGGAACTGCAACTTTTCCAATTCTTTTTGCTTCACCCACATTTCCCGCCCAGATATGAACTGAATCATTGATTACTGCCCATTCTCTTGTAAGAGTTTCTAACGATTTCCAATCACCTGCATTTAATGAGTGATATTGTGCAGCCATATTAGAATAATAGAAACATTCATCTTGTACCGCAGGAGTTTGACATTGATTTGATTTTGCAGGCATTAAATGACCTCTATCAGTACCACTATTTACATAATCTGCACCAATATTTGTTTCATTAGGTAAAAGTGGGTCGGGCTTGAAATTATCCTTACGAGGTAATGGGTTTGGACATCCTACCTTCGCTTTTGTTTCCCACCATTCTACCAATACCGGGTATCTTTTTGATTTTGAAAAGTGTGATGTGTAATTTGTATGTTTTAGAACTACAACATCTTGTGCTTTAAGACCTAAAGCAAGAAATAACACTACAATTAGTGTAAAAAATTTTTTCATATACTAAATCCTCTCGTTTAGTATATAAATATTAAATTTTTGAGTAATCCATACCCCAACTAGCCTTAATTGGGAATCCAAAACTTTCGAGAACGGATTTAATCCCCTTCGCCGTTTCAGTATCACCACTAATTGGGTATTCAAATAAAAATGAATCGTATGTATATAGAATTGGAAGCGGAAGACCTTCTTCTTTTAATTTCTTCATCACTTCGATATTAAATTCGGTTTCTGTCGCTTGAAGAAGATAGTTAAACATCTTTTGTGGATTTGGATTTTCTATCCAATCAATCGGAATTCTTCTCCCTTTGGGAGTTTGAATCCAACCTTTGGAAAGGGAATCATCACCCAACTTTTGGATGAATCCATCTACCTCATTAAAGAACGGTATCTCCTTATCCTCATCACTTACACCCCCATAAAGGATTCGGAATGTTCTACCTTTGGATTCATCATAAGGACACCCATATTGGTCTGCTAACCATTGGTGAACCGATGTTTGTGGGAGGCCATATTTAATTAACTTACCGATAATTCGTACATGGTATGCATCGTAATCCATTTGTAGGAATATATTTCCCTCCTTTGGTACAAATACTTCACGAGAACCATCCTTTTTATTAAGTGCGGAGAAATTGATACCCCCATGTCTATTGGATGGACGGGATGTAACGGTATAAGGATTGTATTCGGTCCAAACCACATTGCCATTAAGGTTCTTGTGGGAGTTTGGCCATCTATCAATAAATTTTTCTGTGTCGACGTGAATGCCGAATCGTTCAATCTCTGAAAGGATAGGAATCATCGTATCATCAATCCACTCACTTTTACCACTTTTCTCATTTAGTGGTAAAATTGACCAATCTTTGACAACCTCATTTAAAACCTCACCCCACTTCATTATTGCAATACTTTTACCCAAATCATCTCTCATACCCAAACGAAAGTAAAAGTTCGTTAAACCCTCAAGCTTTTGATTTAAATCGTATATTTGGTTATGATTAAAGAAGAGATAGTGTTGGATATCCTTAACACCCTCTACATTCAAATCGCATTGATAAAATCCTTTTTTGTTCCACACCCATTTTGTTTGCGTGGATTGTGAAAGGTCTATTTGTATTTTCTCACAATCATTGTGATTGAAGGGTAGGATATATTTTTTTTCACCTATATGGACATAAAGAAAAGACAAACTATTATTCATAGGATGTCTTTCTAAATCTTCCCAAATCGGAATTACAATTGATTCTTTTGTATTCCAATCTTGTAAGAAGAGTTGTTTTTCTTTATTTGTTTCTACTATTATCATTCTAGTCCCACCAACCTCTCATATCCGAACCATTGAACCATTCGTCCCATGCAGTTGCCTGTTGTTCTTTGGTTAAAGTCTTTTTATACTTTTTATAATCTAACATTGATTGACCTTTGAAGATATTCCAAAGTTCTCTCCATTCTCTATCATCAATACTTTGTGCTAATCTAAATACTTTGGAATTATGTTCTCTTTCCTCTTTGGTTTCGGTATCTTTTAATTTATACAATCCCTCACCTGCCGGTTCAAATTCAAAAGGTTTCATATGCAATTCACCCAATTCCTTTTCTGCCTGCTCAACATAATTATCGTTCAAACGATTATCTAATAATTGGATTGCTCTACGAATTTTAGCAACTTTCTTACCTCTACTACCATCTTCTTCGATTCCATCTTTCTCTAACTTATTAACCATAATAGTTAGGGAACGATGCAACATTTCTAATGTATAACGATAATCCCACCATTGGTGTGAATATAATTCCTTACGAAATCTCCATATATTTCCAAAGAATGTTGGAATTCCTCGCCTAATGAATTCCCATACCTTCCATAGTTTAGTATCATACCAAACTAGTTTTTCTACACTCTCGAAGAATGTATCTTTAAATTCTACTTTCATTTACTTTTTTATTATCATCTATTACTAAATATTTATATCCATCTTTTGTTTGTTTAATTGTACCAGATTCTATTAATTGCTGAACTTCCATCATAGCATCTTCACTTTTTTTAGATGCAATTTGAAACATCAACCCAATAGTATGTTCTAAATATATTACCATATTTCAAATCCACCACAATTACGAAGGAATGTTATAAATTGTTTTACTCTACCCAATGATGTACTATGAGCAGATTCTACTAATGTACCATTTTCTGCTACAATCGGTGCGTAAAGAATATGACCATATCCAAATTGTTGATTCAATGAATGTTCTGATTCTGAACCGATGAATTTACCCGTTCCAGCCTCACACCAACTACCCATTACAATATAAATTCTATCATCATCATCGGTTAGGAATTCATTCATTCCATCCGAAATGAATTGTTCAATTGCATCTGCTAATTTATCACATTGTTTTTGAGTTTTCAATCCTTTACCATCATTCGAACCCCAATGTTCAAAATCAATTTTTAATTTAGATTTATATGCTGCCATTTGGCAAATAGCATTTATTGGTCGCCATCCCCACCAATTAGAACCAAAATAATCTCCTTCTTCTGCCTTTGGTTTTTTACCTGATATATCTACTCCCATTATTGTATAATTTTATTTGTGATTTGTAAAATCGTTTCTTCATCTTCTTTAGATAAACGCCATTTGTTTCCTAATAGTTTCATAACGGCTTCATCCCAATCAGAACCATCACCTTCATCACTACGCGGGTCTTTTTTAGCTACAAAACCTTCATCAAAAAGTTCATCTACCAATTCTTGCTTATCATAATCGGTCATACCCCACACAATATCATCAATACTTACATCAATTGAAACACTCATAATTTTAATTTTTAGTTTTATTTAATCCAATCACTATATGCCCAATGATATGATTCCACTACATCATGTCCTTCATCTATATATTTTTGAGCAGTTTCTTCTACTTCTACTCGCAATCCCCATGCCGATGCTTCGGTTAAAATCATTTCGATTTCTTGCAAATCTCCAATTGTTAATTCAGTACTCATAATTTTATATTTAGTTGTAATCTAATTGTTCTGCATAACATTGACTATTTGTAAGAGCCAATAATTTTAAATACTTTACACATTCACTATCGGCTCTTGTTGCTGCTTTTAGTAAATCATTTGAAACGATGGCTTCTACAAACCCTCCACCTGCGTAAGATGATTTATCACGAGTACACATAATTGAAACCATAATATCTAAAATGTGGTTACTTAAATCAGTATAACCCCATTCGTTTGCGAATAAAATCGCCCTTTTTCTACATTTTTCTCTAATATCCATATTTTATATTTTAAGTTTTATTTATTACAAATATACGAAATAAATTTGATATTACCAAATATATTACCAAGATGAACTATATTCAAAATCATCGGCATGTTCATCTTCAAAACATTCCTCAATAATTCTAATAGTATTATCAATTCCATTAAAATACCACTCATCGTATTCAGTTCCACCGAAGAAGAATCCACTTGCAGATGGTAATATTTCATGTGCCCTAATACCGCCTGTTTCGTTAAAATCGGCCTTAACCTCTTTACATAGGGTTAATAATTCTTGTAGTTTATCTCTACTAACATAGTAACTACCACAATTATCATTACCATTCTGAACATTTTCTACAAACCAATTGTGAATTTGATTAGCTTTACGCCAGTAACCAACTTCTTCTACTACATATGTAATTCGTTCCGGTTTGATTCTTTTATCAATCTCACCACCAGTTTTAACAATTACTTCATTTACGATTTCGGGTTTATAAAAATCACCCTGTCTCATATAATTTTTTTTGTACAAATACATGTCTAATCCCATAATTTTATCTTTTAAATTTTATCTATATAATGTTACAAAATGTCCAAAATGTTTATCGAATGTGTTTACTAAATGTTCGTAATCACCACCTTTCATTTCTTCACATATTTTTTCTGAACTCATACCCAATTGTCTTGCCAAATTAACTGCCGTTCCTAATAGGAAAAAAGCGTTACCTTGTGGACCAGTTAAATCAATTTCAATGCCTGTGTTTTTTTTACTCTTTATCATTGTTTAAATTTTAATAATTGTAAATAAGGTGAACGGGTACTTTAATCTTTGTACGACCACCATTTCGTTTACCCCAACCTTGGTCTGGGTCACTCTCACTTCGAGTTGTTGGTATATTGCCTGTGAAATATTTTTCCAATATAACAGCCATACCATTACTTTCATCTGGGTGAAACATTAAATCAACCGCTTCACTCCAATCCATTTTCCATTGAAATGAATCTTCTTTATCTGCGTGAAACACTCTACCATACGAATCATAATGACCACGCATTTCCTCAATTACTTTACCATCTTTTAATAGATACATACGAACTGCATCCCCATCAAATGAAGATGATGCAACCGGTAAACCACTTTCTTTACAAATGAAACTAAAACATCCCATAATTTTATATTTTATATTTTAAATTTATTACCAACATAACATATTACCCGCCATATCCCAACTTCTAGCACCACTTTCAGTGGCTTTGTGAAGTGTATTGTAATCCACATTTAAATTGGAATTACCAAACTGGCGTTTAAGTTCTGATTTGAACTCTTTAAGGTTCTTAGCCCAAATATCATTGAACCCACCACCAATCCAATTAAATTGGTATCGGTATTGACCTTTTGAATTTTTTAACAATTTCTCAACTTTTGGTTTATGTATCATATCTTTTATATTTTATCTCTTAATCTTATACAGCTAATATACAACTTTTTTCGGAATTTTCCAAATAATTTGGGAATTATTTTAGAGCCTTTCTCCAAAATGGTAGTAATTTATTATAAACTACCGAACCCTCTGAACTATATTTAGAAATACCCATCTTCCATAGGAAATAATCCATATCCCAACCATCTTCCTCAACACCAGCCTCACAAATCCAACGAAGGGCAGTTTTGGTGTTTTTAGCACCCATTTTAACCATCTTCTTAACGGTCTCATTAAACTTCTCAATAGCTAATTTCTCAGCCTTTGCTTCCTCAATTCGGTTCTCCTCACATATACGACCGAATGTGTCATAATCAGCCTCCAACTCCTCCGTTGTTAAGAGAGAATAGTTGTAAGTGGGGCGATATCCATAAGCATCCTTATGGTAATCAGAATAAAGTTGAATTAAAGAATCGCGGTGGGAAATTTCAGTTTTCATATTTTAATCTTTTAATGTTTATCTCTTAATCTTATACAGCTAATATACAAATAAAAGCTGAATTATCCAAATTTTTTAACCTATATTTTTGGATATTTTTCAACTATTTTTACTACCGATTCCAAACGACCAAATAACTCTGAATTTAGGAGTTTTTTACCCAAAACTAACAGGTCATTATATAAATAACCATCATATAACCCATATAACTCATTTATTAGGTTAAAACCGTCTTCAGAACGTCTATCTACCCCATCATCACCATTTGGACCGAATTGAACCATATCAATAAGAGAACCAACCTCTCTTAATGTTTCACCACTCATATTTGCGTGGCGATTAAAATTTGTGTAACCTAATAAATTTTCCATATGTTTATATTTTAATATCCTAATATCTTTAAGACCCTTAATCCGAACCAAATAATTTGTAAAATGTTTAATTTCATATCTCTCTCAACTACAAAGCTAATATACACCTTTTTTTTGAATTATCCAAACATTTTATCAATTATTTTTCATTTTTTTGACAAAAAAATAACCCATTGAAAATCAATGGGTTATAAGTTATTCAAAATCAATGAGTTATTCTCCCCAATGTTTTTGTCTTAATTCGTATATATCAATCGGTTCTCTTTTCATATGATTACCTTGATTAAAATGGGCTCCTTTTTTCAAATAACCACCTAAAAAGTTTCTTCTGAATCTATTAGAGTTATTTGGTTCTGAACCATGTACGGTATGTGAGTGTAAAAGAACTACTTCACCTTTACGAAGATTTCCTTGTATTTTTTGGAAATCGTGTCCTTCTGGCATTACACAAGGTTTACCTCTTTCGTTTCTCCAAAATGATGGATTTGTTTTTGCTCTTTCTTCATCAATTTCAATTGGTAAAACAGGTAATCTATGTGAACCTTCATAGTTCCATACTGCTCCATTTGATTCATCGTGATTATCTAATGCCAATGCAGTGTTTATAATTTCATTATGACCACAACCAGTATAGAAAGCATTTTGATGTTGGTCTCTACCTAATTGTCCCGGTGGTTTGAAATATGACCAAGTTTGCATACCTACAATATCACCTTCCATAAGAAACTCCATAGCTTCAATCAATTTTGGATGTGCAAATAATTTCTCTAATTTTGGTGAAATTTTGTGTGGATATGCGAAAGGGTCCCACTCTCCCCATTGTTCACCACCTTCTTTGGTAGTTTTAGAACGGTCTTGTCTTAATCGTTCTAATTCTTCGTTTACTTCATCACATTCCTCTTCGGTAAGTAATTGAAATACTGTCCAACCTCTGTATCTCCAATCGAAGGTCATTTGTTGGATTTCTAAATCTGATAAATGTTTGAAACTAGCCATATAACTTATTTTGTGTTTTATATAAATATATATTTTTTAGAAAAACCTCAATTTATTTTTTATGATTTTCATCATTTGTGAAACTGAAGTAGATTAGGTAGATACATTTTTAAATTAGGAATTTTATCTGATTCTAAACTTATAGCAACTCTATTTGATTCCCTTACACCTTTATCCATTACATTACCTTTAGAATCGTATTGTGCATCTTTTGGACCGGCAATTCTCCATTTAAGTGCAACTACCGTAAAAATCTCCTTACTTGTTACTTTAATGTATTCAGTTGAACTTATTTCGTAAATAGCAGCAGTTTTATCATTTGTCTTTTGTGCAAAATATCTTCTAATCCACCCTCTTTTATAATCAATATCAGTTGGTTCTGGAATATGCGTAGTTACTTTATCCTTTAATCCAGCAAAAGGTTTATAATTTTTTAATTTCTTATATGATTCTATATTACTCATCGTATATTTCTCATTGTACCTTCTACGGTAGTTTTCCACAATTCTTGACTTATATCATGAGATACCTTTGTAACCTGAAAAACAGCATCTTTATATTGTGTTGGTATGTCTAATATTCTAAACATATCACCAGTTTTAATACCAGAAACTCCAAATGTAGTGAATGTAAATTTAATAGGTATTAAAACATTATTAGCCTGTGCTGCTGCTTCGTGTCCTAATTCCAATGTTCTAAATAACTCAACATCATTCCATGCCACTACATTCACAATATCTTCTAAATTTGCATCAGCATTATTAAATATATCATACCAAGCACCTTCTGCTGCATCCATATCAGGAGAATCTCTATCTTTGATTTTAGGTACAACAGTTGCTTTTGACATAAATAATTCATAATTCTTCTTTCGTGCCTTCGCTTCTTCTTCACTCTCCGAACCTTTATCATCTGGGTCATTTGGTGGTTCATCAACTGCAACCGGTGAATTAAATGAATTTAATAAATTTAATACGGGGTCTTGTTTTTTTGCAAATAATCCTTGAAATGGTATATCACCTTCAGATTTAGCATCTACTGGTTTACCTTGACTATTTCTCTTACCGATAATCATATTTTTCATTGCACCTGGTATATCCATTGAGAATTCAGATGATAAAAATGGAGTATTTGCACCAGATGATTCGAATAATGTTGGTTTTGCTTCCGATTTACCACAAGTACTTAAATCTACAACAACCAAATGATATGTATCTGCTTTTTTAGGGTCTGGTAATTGTTGTATTTCAAAATGCCATGCAGAATTTACTGCAGATGATATACCATTTAATAATTCGTAATAAATATCTTTGGTAACCATATTTGCTCTACCTAATACTTCACAAAAGAATTCAAAATTAATAAAAAGGTCTTCTAAAAATCCATAAGTACCTGCAGGTAAATCAAATTGTACTGCATCAGTAGGCCATACATATCTACTTGATTTTAAATTAACTTGTTGTGGAAATGCATGTGTAGTATCTTCAAATTGAGTTAAATTTTGAACTTTTACTGGTTCGGCAACACCTGGTTTTAATATAGTAGATGTTTTTATTTCTGTGCTAGATTTTAATACATCCAATAACCCAAAATCAGGTGTATTTGGATTTGGTATCATTAATTTACTACCATCAGTTGAAAATATATATTTGTGTGCTCTACAAATTGTATTTTTATATTCAATTAGGTAACTAAAAGTTGCACCAGTTTCTCCACATGCATTTTTTTTTGCTTTTAAGTCTATTGTGTATGCATTAAGTATTTCAAACGCTAATCCAAGTCTAATATAACTATGCTCAGATATTAAAGGTGCACCTTCTGGTATAGTTGCTGCACCATCATCACTTTCGGTTTCTACATCGGTATCTTTTAATTCTTCTAATAAAGTTTTTTTAACTACATCATCCATATTGATGTAATTACCTTCATGTGTTACCTCTGGTTTAATAGTACCATCTTGTAATAATTTTTTTACCGCATTTGTTTGTTTTGCTTGTGGTAATCTATTAAACATCTGATAAAATAATGCTTTACCTACTTTACCATCTTCGATTAAATCTTCGATATCACCTTCACTATAAGTTTTACCACTGTTATTTGTAGTTGCATCTACGGTATTACTACCTCTATGTTGTTGTAAATACATAGGTATCTCACCAATTGTAGTTAATTCTACTGATAGAATATAAGTTTCATCATCTCCACTTTTCATTCCACCATTGGTTATATATCCTAAAAATCCATCGTATTTATACATTGAATTTTTTTGTCTAGTCTTAAGCCAATTGTAGTTTAAAAATCCAGTCATTTGACAATAACTGGATGGTGTTATTTGATATGCTACTGATTTTGGTGTATTCCACCCATACTCTACTACTACCGTAAATCCTGGTTCTAAAAAATACTTTGATAAAGCCTCTGCCTGTTTTAGTGTAAAAGCTTTTATATCAAATGTACATTTTCTATTTAATCCACCTGCCCCAAATTCAACAGATACATTTTCTATTATGGGTGATGGTCTAAATGCCCTATCACCATCAACATAAATTGCTGCACCAAATAAATTTCTACCAATAGCACCGGATTTAGTAGTGTTACCATATCTCATTTCAAACGAATCGTCTGCAGGGATACTTTCTAACACAATTCCACCTTCTGCTGCCGATATTATTTTTATCCATGCTTGCATATCAGATGCACCAAGATTATTACCAGCTCTTGCAGTTAATAATTGTATAATTTCCGGTTCAAATTCTGATAAATGAGGAAATAACATATTAGTTAAAGTTATTTATAATTTCTAAATAATTTTGAGGAACTCTCAATATAGTACCATCTTCAACTGCGAATGATGCGTCGTGAATGTTATTGGCAGTTGCAATAATCCACCATAAAGATGCATCACCAAAATATTGATATGCAAGTGTATCCAATCTATCACCTTCTTGTGATACAATGTATATATCACTATCTTTCAATGGAATATTTGGATATATTTTTGTTCTATATACTTGTCTACCATCTTTCAATTTCTGAACTTTATTATTTTGATATCTACTTGCCATTTTTTAATTATAATTTTAATAGTTCATCAACACCATTATTGTAATTAGCAACCCACCCTTCATATAATATCGGAGCACCCAATTGTTCTTCATATACCATACTACGTCTTCCTATTGCCGTTACCGTTTCAAAATAAGTTGTATGTTCATTTATTTTTTCAACAGAATCCATATCAGTTGGTTGTACTGCTATAAATCTTGCAGCCTTTTCTGAAATACCTTGTTGTTGTAATTCTTGTTGTTTTTGAGGAACGGCTACTGCGTATTGAGATGGTGTTTTATCTGTTGTAGTTACACCAGTTTGTTTATCTTGTGGAGTTTGTTCAACATTTCCAGTTGTTATATTTGTTTGTGGTTTATTTATACCACCTTCTTTTGTTGGACTCGTTTCTACACCGCGTTTATCAATTTTTGGAGTAGTTGGTTTTTTGGTTTTTTGTGGTTGGTCAGTTGTACTTGTTGTAGAAATAGAATCAGTAGTAAACGAACCACCACTTCCACGATTTTCATTAATAATTTTAACTGCGTTTTGTGATAATTCAATATTATATACTACAGCTTCCGAACCTGCTTGTTCAATAAATTTAAATGTAATTGCTACATCGATAAATTTAGGTAAAAGAATTCCATCTGAAGCAGTTTCCCACGGTGAATTATCGTTTACGGTATATGTTAATGAATCTATAAATGAAATTTTATTATTATACATATCACCTAATCTAAAAGCTACTATTGGTGCGTTTGCATATTTACGACCATTAGTAATACTAAAAGTTGGATATGTTTGTTTAGTTAAAAATGATAATTTATCCCAATTATTTGCTAATTCTTTTGGATTTAAACATACAACATTTAAATTAAGTGCAACACTTCTTTCAACTCCAGAATATGTATAAAAATTATATGGATTACCAAAAAATTTATTAGTATTCCAAGCAGGAGTTGTTGTTTCAGTAATAGATGTGACATAACTTCTAAAATGTGCAGTTTCTCCATTACGAATTGATTGAATCCAAAATGGTATTAAATCTGATTTTTCTAATTTTGAATCTACACCTTTTTGTATATTACTCTCATTTATAACATCACTTCCATTTTTAATACCGTAAGTAGTTTCTAAACCTGATTTATTTTTACTGGTATAATGATTTCCATTGGTTGGGTTATAGGGTGAATATCTACCAGTATTATTTTTCACATCAAAAAATGCATACCCTGTATTTCCATAAACACCATTTGTATCTTTTCTATTTACACCATATACAGGTGATACTAAAGATAAATCAATACGAGTAAATTTACCATCACCATCATTTTTATCATCTAATTCTGCTGCACCTAATTGTGAAGTATATGTTGAATCATCGTAATAGTAATTTTCTTTTGGCGTATAGTTATAACTTTCCTTTTCTTTATCTTTTTCAAAGGTATCTTTTATTATAGAATCAATTTTTTCTTGAGTTGGTGTTTTTAATTTTGTTTCTTGCGATTTACCAATTCTATATGTTTTAGTTATATCCGAATAACGATTATTCCACGCCGGTGTATTTTTTTCTCTATCTTTTTTAGCACTATCTACAACTTCTTGTGTAGCAGTACCTTTACGAGCATTTTTTAATAAATCATTTTGAGCATTTAAAAGAGATTCGCCTAATTTCTTTTTGGCATCATCTTGTAATTGTGCTGTTTTTTTTAAAATATTACTTGCAGCTCCGTCAGTATATCCATTTATAGCTTTAGTAGCAAATTTTGCCGTACTAATTTGTTTTGAATATGGTAAATTAGAACTATATTCCCAACCACCATTTGCAGGTCTTTTTCCACCACTATCAATTCCACTAAATGAATCAGTAGAACTAGCAGTATTAGACCCCATTGAAGCAGGATTTCCAAATAATGCATTTCTTAATTTACTTTTTCCTAATGATATACCACCACCTATTAATTGATTACCAATTGTTTTAGGAGTACCACCACCAGTTTTCTTTAAAAATTGTCCAAGTAATGTACCGTTTGCATCATTTTTTATCTTACCAATGGTAATCATTGTATCCGGTTCAATTCCCGCTTGTAATCCACCTGTATTATAAACATAAGTAGGTATTGCGTTACCAGGAATACCCAAACGAGTATTAATACCATCTCTTGCTTGGTTTAAAGATGTTACCTTACCACCAAATACAAATTTACCAAATTTACCTTCAGTAATTTTACCTAAAGCTTGACCAATCAATCCACCAGTAGCTGCAGAACCACCTGTTGCTTGTTTCATTTTTTCTACATCTGATGTAGAACGAGTTGCAATACGAATAGCCTGATTACCATAAAGTAATGGATTATTTAGTTCAACCGCAGAACGAGTTCTTATACCTGAAAATTCTTGTTCAATTACAGTATCTTTATCTGCTTTCACCGCTTTATCAAATGGTGAACCTTTAAATAAATCTAATATTGTTGTTGGCATATTTTATATTACGCGTTGTTTACTCCAAACACATTTTTAGGTGAACGCTCGGTTGTTCTACTTACTACTGCTGTAACTTTATCTCTATCTAAATATACATCTCTACCTTTTGCAACTTCATTTATTAGGGCATCCATTTTTGATAACATTGATGATTCATATTCACTTAATGATTCTTTAGTAGCACCTCCTCCTGTGCTTGATTCATCATCTCCAATCCCTAATACACTAAATAACATTCCCATTCCGGCACCAACTGCTGCTAATCCTAATAGAGCAGGTAATGCTGCAATACCAGATACAGCAAGTACTGCTAATGAAGCAGCTAAAACACCGAATGCACCTGCTAACATCAATATACCACCTACCATTGATACTAATCCACTTAAAATTGGTTGAATCATTTCCATTGCATGGAATCCTATTGCTATTTCTTGTAATGCTTTACCTAATACATATAATGATGCTGCTATGACTAACATTGCTGCTGCACCTGCTAGAATAGCAACTGCACCTACACCACTCATCATAATTGCACCAACTCCAGCCAATGCAAGAGTTAATCCTAATAAGGCAACCCCAGCAACTGCTAATGTATCCCATCCAATTCCCTGAAACTCTTGTAATGCTTTACCCAATACCCACATTGCACCTGCAATTAATACTAATGCTGCTGCTCCTTTAACAACATCATTCATTTTTATTTTAGATATACTTTCAGTTAATTTACTCGTACTACCTCCCGCATCCGGTGATGAAATAGGTGGTGTTGCTGGAGTTGTGGTTGGAAGATTTGAATTTAATGGATTTCTACTACTACCAACTCCTGCAAGTAATTTATCTTTTAGTGAACTAAATGTTTTTGATATTGGACTATCTGCTGCATAATTCATAAGAGATGAACCTACTTTACCCAATCCACCCAATACCTTACCACCAGTCATATCCCATAAATTCTTCAAAATTTGACCAGTACCCTTTACAACTGCACCTAAATTAATACCCATATCTTTTAAGAATGGTGTCATTTGTCCTGCTGCAACTAATACTGAACCGAATGTTTTCAGAATACCAGCTAATGGACCGGTTGTCATTGCAGTTAATGATTCATTCCAACTTTCAAATGTTGTTTTTTGAAATGTACCGTCATCATTTAACTTATCCATATTTTCTGCCATTTTGGATAACTCGTCAACTGATATTCCTAATGTTTTTGCTGCTTCTCTTTTTTGGAATATATCCATTTTATTGAAAGCATCTCTACCACCCAATTGCTTAATCGTTTCTTTAACTGCGGCACCCATCTTTCCTTCATATGCCAAACCTCTTGCCTGATTAAGATTAATATTTCTACCTAACATTGCAGATAATTCTAACTCATTAGTGATTGATGATTCGAAATCTAAAAGAGAATCGGTTACTTTACCTAAAGTATCCATACTCACTCCTAATTTTCTAGCTTGAACTGCTGCTTTTGATAATTCGATTGCCGAATCTGCACCATACTCAGCAAATTTCTCCGCATTATTAGCAATATCACTCATTGCTTGAGATGGAGCAATTCCATTTTGTTTTGCAAATTCTTTAGTAGAAGCTGCAAGGTTTTGAGCAGTTTCAATTGAACCATCGGTTACTCTTGCATATATTGATGTTAATTTTGCTGCCTCACCAACACTAATTCCCATATTAGTGGCCATTAAGTTGGTATTTAGTTGGTTTTGAAATGATACATCATTCAATCCACCCATTTCATTTGATAATTCTTTGGCTGCTTCAGCTGCATTAGGAAATATAGTTCCCAAAGCCGTTGCTGATATAGTTGCTCCACCTAAATATCCACCAAAATCACGAGTAGTTTTACCTAATGCTTCCATTGCATATCCAGCACCCATTACAGCTGCACCAATTCTACCACCCCAAGTACCTGCTAATAAAGATGCAGTTTCTAATACTTTACCAATAGTATCTCTTATACCTTCATAAACAGCGTGTTGTTCATTTAAAAACGCTTGTTGTTTTTCGGTCATATCAGATACACCTTCAGCAATAGAGCGTTGGTCTAATAAATTCTTTCGAATTTGTGCATGAACACCTCTTACACCTTCTAAATCGGCATAATGTGCATCTAATTGTCTACCAATTTCTCTTCGTGCAATAACATCCTCTGATGATAATGCTAATAAATCTTGTTGTAATGCTGCAATAGAATCAAAAGTTTTTCGTTTATCTTCATCTAAATTTTTCATGTTTGCCATGGCATTTAGACGTTTGTGTTCTAATGTTGATAAACTAGCCTGTAATCCCGTTAAACCCTTTAGTTTTGCTTCTTGTTGAATGTAATCATCTACTAATTGTTTTTGAGTATCACGCTGTTCTTTTAATTCTTCATTTATTTGTTTTAATCTATCTATTCTTTCTCTATATACTTCATTACCGGCTTTAAAATCCTTTATTTGTTGAGCTGTAGTTGCACCTGCATCTGCCAATTGTTGTTTGGCCTCTCTACGGAGTTTATTTTGCTCCCTTAATAAAGCATTTATTTTTTCTTGTTCGCTAGCCATAATTAATTAAACCTTATTGTGGGTCTAAATATCTTAAATCTTTTTCTAATTCTTTTGCAGCCTTTTCTATTTTTTCCATTTTATCAATAATTGCTAAAGGAATTTTTTTGTTTTTCTTTGCTGCTTGAATTGCTTTATTTGTAGCGTTTTGTTTTAAACCATCAAAAAATGCATCACTAAATTTTTTAGCTGCATCAAAGATGTTTTCATTTACTTGTTTTTTATTAGCCATTAGTTTTTCTCCTAAATAGATTAAGTCTTATATAAATATAATATATAAAAAAAGTGAGGAAATTATTTCCTCACTCTTACTCCTGGACCGTTATTATTTTTCTTATTTACTTTATCGTATTCTTGTTTTTCTTTTTTCTTTGCCTCTAATAATTTATTGAAATAGAACCTTCTCCAGTGGATTGGCATGGTGTAAACTTCTTTCCAAGTAAATCCATTACCATAATTAACCATTTCCCAAATTTGGTTATGTAATTGAATACTATAATCACTCGGTAGGATAAAAAAACCCAACCCCAAAAGGTATATCAAGTGCCTCCGTATCACCTGTTAATTCTGATGTGAATTCGTATTTGAAATTCATATCAGGAGAAATAGTTCTAACATATTCTCTTAATGATTTACTATCTCTTGCTAATAAATTGTTTTTAACAAAGTTATTGATAAACCCTCTATCGGTATTACCATCTATTTCTACAATCATATATCTCAAACGAGTAGAAACATCTTGTGAAATTGCATTATCACCTTTTACTAATCGATTTAACGCCTGAATTTCAGCATTGATATCGATTTCATCTTTATGATTTAACAATTTGAATTTTATTTTCTTTTTACTTAATGGTAATACAAATTCATAACGATTTTCTCTATTTAATTTACTTTCATCTACTTCTTTTGTTTCAATTTTAGATAAATCAATTGTTACTTTTTGTGGTTCACCTGTAAATGGGTCAGTTACTTCTACATTATATTCAGCACCATAACCTAAAATACGAGTTGCTAAAAGAATTGCATTTTTATCACCAATAGCAATATCATTTATGTTTACACCATCTTGAACTACTATGGATTCAAATAACTTATCTAATACTACTCCTTTTTTGATTAGATTTTGAGAAGAAAGGATATCTTCTTCTCTTGCTGTCATATATTTTATTTCAATTGTACCTTTTGAAAGAGGACTACTTTCAGGATAAATCAATCCTTTTGATGGAAGCCCAATTACTTCCGTTGGAAAATCATAATTTGCCATAATAAACCTTTATTTGTTTGTTTATATATAAATATACATTTTAAAAAAAGTTAAAAAAAAAGGTTCTCAATGTGAGAACCTTTTCAATATATCAGTATTAGTTATTAGAATTCAAGTATTGCATAATCATATGACAATGTTAAATCGATTTGAACTGGGTCATTAGAAGACCAATCTAAATCACTAAAGTTAGCTTGAGAAATGAATGCACCTTTCAATGTCCATTGTTCAATTTTATCACCAACTGGTCCTAATAAGTAAATTTGAACATCTTTCTTATACATATCAGCATATCCATCTCTACCTGTTAAAGATTCATGTGATAAACGAACCCATTCCATTACCGCTTGTGCACCTGATGGTACAATTGGGTCAAATAATGTTAAGTTTAAATCTTGCCACTCACCTTTACCCTTTAATTTTCTTTTAACATTGATATGGTCTAATGTTACCACTTCAAAGTTAATTTGTGGTCTATTTGCAACACGAATCAAATATGAAGGGATTCCACCTATCTCTAGGATGAAACGATTCTTCATCTTCGGTTCAAAGTTCGTATAGAACATATCGTTAAATTCTAATACTTCTGCCATTTTTTTTATTCTCCTTTATATACTAATAAATATAGTTTTTTCTATTTTTTGTTTTATTACGCTGTAAATGATGCTCCGGTTGGTAAGATGTTGAAGTCAATTACGATGAATTCAGCAGTTTTAGTAGGTTGTAAGTAAATTGCACCTGCCAAAATGTTTCTATCAATTACATCTGGTGTATTGTTAGTTTCATCCATTACCACTTTGAAAGCATATAAACCTTGTCTTTGTTGGATTGATTCCAAATAAGGATTTACAGTGTTTAAGAATCTAGAACGAGTTGAAGCAGTATTTTGTTCGAATACTAAATATCTCGATGTAGATGCGATGTATTTCTTAACTTTGATTAATAATCTTCTTACATTGATTCTATCTAATGCAGAAGCTTTATCTTGTAAAGTTTTTTGTCCGAATGCCACGATACCTTCACCTGGGAAAGAAGCGATTGGATTTACTTTATTTTCATATAAAGTATCTCTTTCTGCGTGTGTTAATCTATTCAATACTGAAACTGCTCCAGTGATACCACCTCTGTTTAAACCAGCTGGTGCGAACCATTCTGCTGCAACAGCATCGTTTGCTGCGTATATTCCTGGCATCAATACTGATGGTGGAACTGCAGTTAATTTATTTGTTCTTGAATCGATTGTTTTAACCCATGGGTAGTAAGAACCTACATAGTTTGAATCTACATTTTGTGCTTCAGATGTTACTAATTCAATTGAATCATCTTTATCACTCAATTCACCAATGAAGAACGCATCTTCACGAGATTCTACCATATCAACAACTTTATCGAATACATAAGAGTGTAATCTACGAATAACACCCGGTGCAGATACTAAATTGATATCAAAATCATCTGGGTTAGATACTGAATTAATTGCTCTTACATATGCAACTGAACCACTTGCAGTTGATGTTGATAAATCAAATCCTTGTGTATTTCCAGCACCCCAATCAGAATCTTCAGCTTTAGCAATCTTTATTGTTGGTGATACACCATCAAAACCTTCTTGGAAAGCAACGGTGAATTGTCTTTTAGCAACATCAGCCGTATTAGAACCAGTTAATTCGTAATTAAATGGTGATGAGTTGAATGAGAATACTGCGTTAGTACCATATCCTGCGTTATTTGGAATTGGTGCTAAGAAATGATTGTTATCAACTTTAACAATTGATGTTTCTAAATCGATACCTGCATATCTGTATGTTGATGATGCGGTGTTATCAGCAGAACTTGTTGAGAAGATAACTGCTGGAGTTATTGCATCTGAACCAGAGATTGGTGATAAATACTTATCATGTCCAAATGGTCCTGCGATGATTGGGAATGAACCCTCTGCAGAAACTTCAACTCTAACTAATCTAGAACGATTACCATAATCACCTGTTTCATTTTGTTTACCATTTGCATCGATTGTTACATGTCTATCACCGATAATTTTAGCGATATAGTTTGGAGATGCAGGGTCTAATGTTAAGTTGTTATATGTTTCTAAAATTGATTTTTTTCTATCAGTATCACCAAAACCTCTAATAACTAATGAGAAAGTAGCGTAATCAGTTGCGTTAGATTCACCTGCTGCTTTAACATTAAAGATTGATACTTTGAATTCTTTATTAGCATATGTTCCTTCACCGATTGTATGTAAACGGAACAAATCATGTCTTTCACCTGAAATTAATTGAGATTGAATCCACGGAGTAGATGCGTAAGTAATAGGTTGACCATCAAAACTTTGCTCACCTAATACTACTTCTACAACTTGAGAACCACTTGCTGCTACAAATGTACTTGCTGCTGCGTTTTCAAAGAATTGTGATACATAAGCACCTTTAGAACCTCTTGGAGATTCACCAAATACATCTGATAAATCATTTCCAGCAGTGTATAAAACTGATGCAGAGATTGTAGTGTTATATGCAGAATCAGAACCTTGCAATGTAATGTTGAAAGCCGATGCTGAAACTTGTGAATCGATAGAAGCTGTAATAGCATCACCATTTCCGTCAGTTGACCAATTGTGAGTTGATTTTAACACACCCACTAATTTATAGCCAGTTGAACCGGAAACTGCAATACCAACTGGTACTTGTTGAGTATAACCACCAATGTGGCCTACTTTAACAATAGTCACTGTTCCTGCTTCTCTTAAATAGTTTTGTACGGTATATCCAGTATAGTATGAACCATCTGGTGTACCGAATATAGATTCGAATTCTGATTGTGTGTTTACAACGGTTGGTACGAAAGCAGGGCCTTTAGCGAAAGGTCCAATTATTGCTGCTCCGATTTCACCAATACCTTGTGCTAAGTATGATAGGTCATTTTCTCTTGTAAATACACCTGGTGATACAATCTTTTCTGCCATTTTATATTACTCCTGTTAAATTTCGTTTTTGTATAATGATACGAATATAAATATAATTATCTTTTTGTAAAGATTAAATTTTTAATTATAATGTAACTGATTGTTGTGTTTCGGATGGAGTAAAAATTCCCGTATTAGGGTCGTAATTACCATCACCGTATTTTTCATTCAAAGATTTGAACAATTTGTCTTCTATTTCTTGCAATTCGTTATGTCTTTGATGCAATTCAGATTCTAATCTATCTAATTCTTCTAATTTTTGTTTTTTATCCAATGAAACCTCACCTAATTGAATAAACAATTGTGTAAATTGTTGTCTTAATTGATTAATTTCATTAATTTCTTCTTCTGTAAACTTAATTTGTTCTGCCATTTTGATATATTTTGTTAATTAATTACTTATATATATAAATATACGAACTTTCCGAAAACGAAAAATATTATCTAACAAAAGTTAATGTACCAGACCAAGTTCCCTTTAATCCTGATTCAATTGCTCTTACTCTAAAATAATATGTACCGGCAGAAAGTATAGTATTTACTTCCACTTCAGTTGTACTCCATTCATCCGCAGTATTTACGATAGTTGCAAACCCAGAATCAGAAGCAATTTGATATTGATAAGCAGTAATACCTAATGTAAGTGTTTTAGCAGGTGCAACCCAAGTAACTTTAGGTGAAGTGTATGTAACTGATGTTGGTGCACCAGGTCCTGCAAAGTTTGTGAATGTATTACCACCTTTGTTGTGAGTAATATATCCATTTACCATATAAGTATCTTGCTCTTCAACGTCAATAGAAACAATTTCGGTTGTTTTTTGTACTATATCAATTGTTGTTACCTCAACTTCAGTACCATCGCCTTTTATCAATTTATCACCAACTACTAAATTAAACATTTCTTTGAAAAGATAATCACCAGTTACGAAATCTTTTACTAATAAAGGGTGTTCTGATGTTGCAGTAACCTCACCATTGTTTATATCGTAATAACGAGATGCGAATGAATAAGTTAAACCAACTACGGTTACATCTTTTGGTGTAGTAGTTAATGAATTAGTTGACCAATCCAAAAATGTACCATCTGAATCATCACCTAAACCTGCGATAGCAAATCCTTTTAATAAATCTCCTTCATTTAAATCACCAGCCTCAACAATAGTTCCATCTGCTAAAATAACAGGTGAATCAATTGTTAAACATAATGCTGCTGAGTTTCCATCATATGAATCTACTGAATAAACTGTCTTATCTCTTGCAGTGTTATATGAAGTTGCATGGTCATTAAATCCATCAGCAAATACACATCTTAATGTATGTGTTTCTACCGATTGTAAAACGGTTTGCGTAGGTGCGTTTGTAATACTACCAACACTAAATGTTGCAGATGCACCACTATTTGTTCCTAATGTAATTTTAGTTCCAGTTGGTACACTCCATGTGAAGTTTGCTGCTCTACCACTAATTCTACTTGTAAAATATGAACCAGCACCACTAAAAGCAACGCTATAACTTTCCGAAGTTCCTTCTACTGCGTAAGTATATCCACTAACTGAACCAACTGAATCAATAGCAAATGCAGACATTGAAATTGGACCAACAGTTGTACCTGCAGCTGCAGAAAATGATTTTGTAGCTTGTCCTGTTGCAGATGCTAAATTATTTAAACTTAATGTATTTCCAGATGTTAGTGTTGCCATATTTATTTCCTATATGTTATAAATATCCAATAAAGAGTTAATCCATTGCTCTTTATCAGTAAAATTATTTACCATATGTTTTTTTAAATGTAAAAACCACTTATTTTTTTCTTCGTATGGGGTTTTTAATATACTATTATAAATATAACCAAATTCGGTTTTAGATGATGCACGATATGGATACTCCAAATCTTTCATATATTGTGTATTTAATATAGGTAGTTTACCTCTGTCTACTGCCTCAAAAATTCCATATCCAAATGGTTCTGATGAAAAACAAGAATGAGAAATCCCCCAATCCATTTCATAAAATTTATCTTTAAATTCTGATTTGTAATGGTACACTTTTGATTTAGTTGTATCTATTTTAACTCCACCTCTCCATATTATATTAAATTCATGTGAATCGGTAAAAATAAAAGATTTCAACCCATCTAAATAATGTGGATTTTTTCTACCTTCACATCTTGATGCAAATCCTAATGTATTTGATTCTGAAAGACGTAAATTGTGTTTAAATTCGTAAAAATTAGGTATATTTTTGTTAGGAAATAAAATATCAAACAATCCTACCCATATAGTATGAGTTGACCATTCATTTACTTCTTTTTCCCAATCTGAACTCAAATATGGATGCCATCCTAATGATGCATCAGTTAAAACTTGTGATTTTAGAATGTGGTCTACTGAATTATGTAGTATATTTGAATGAATTTTATCTTTATTATCTACAATACATTTCATAGGAGTATAATGTCCATGTAATATATTGATTCTTCTAGCACCTTTACATAAATCTTCAAATTTTTGAATATCATCACCATGCCAATAAGTTTCAATTGGAAATTGGTAATCTTCGTGTCCTTTTGGTTTGTTTCTATGGATTAAAAGAATTGGTTTCACCTCTAATTTAGGTGCAATTAAATCCATCCATAAATTTACCCAAATATCAGAACCAGCATTAACCCACGGTCCTCCGCCAGTAGTGTAATAAACATCGTAAACCATTTATTTTATTTTTTAACTATAATTAACCCACTAAAAGTTGAACTAAATGTTACTGAAATAGCATTTACTGATGTAGATTCAACTATCGATGGTAGTTCTTGTCTTTTATTCGAAGTATTCCATGCTTGAACTATCGGATACTCTTCATTTAAGTTATGTGTAATTGTATATACTGAATTACCTGTAACTGTTTCCTTATAAGTGGTTAAAGATGTAATTTGAGTTGAACCACTAATTAAATTAGATGGTTTATTAATTACACTATTCCAATCAGTAGAACCACTTACAATGTGACCACCTTTAGCAACAACTACATATCCACTTTGAGCAGAAGATAATCCAATCGTTGCAGTATTACTATTTGTTAAAGTTACAGAAGATGGTATAATTTGAGAATCATCAGTTCCATAAACTGAAACTAAAACATTTTTTGAATTAAAATTATGAGTAACGGTAACAGATGATTGTGTTGCAAATGATGCTGTTACAGTTGCAACTTCTGCAATTTGTGTTACTACATTTGTAATTTGTGAACCATCTCCTTTAAAATATGATGCAGTAATTGCACCAGTTCCTAAATTAACCGATTGATTAACTAATCCAGAAACTATTTGTGCAGATGATGATACAATATTATTACCACGAGTTTCATATGATGATGTTGCACTAATTAATGAAGATGTTACACCCTGTAAAGTACTCCATTTAGTATCAATCGATGCAGTATATGTAGATAATGTGGTGAATTTAGTATCAATCGATGCAGTATATGTAGATAATGTAGTATTTTTTGTATTTTGAGATGCTGTAAATGCATTTAAAGATACAATTCTACCATCTAACGAAGAACTGAATGTAGTATATCCAGTTGTTTGTGTTATATCAATTTGAGATGAACCGGAAACTACTGAATCTCCGCCTGCTCTTAATAATTTAATTTCAGAACCACTAATTCCAGCTTTCCAATAATCGTTTGTTACATCCCATACTAAAGAACCAGAATTTGTATTTACTCCACTTGCATCTCTAACAATTATACCACCATTTGAAGTTCCAGCTGAATTTAATGAAATGATATTATCATCTAATTGAATTGTAGTTGAATTAATTGTAGTGGTTGTACCTCTAACCGTTAAATCTCCTAATACAACAACATTTGAACCAGTTAATTCTAATGCAGTTTTTAATGAAGATGAATATGTGTTTAGAGAACTTAATATACCAATTATTTGAGATGAACCAGAAACAATACCTCTACCAATAGTTTCATATGAACCAGTTACCGATTCAAGTGATGTTAATCTATTGTTTTGAGCAGTGTTTGTAGTATCATTTGAACTTGTATAAGTTCCTAATGTTGTAAATTTAGCATCAATTGAACTTGTGTAAGTTCCTAATGTAGTTGATTTAGTATTTTCAGATGCAGTAAACGCATTTAAAGATACAATTCTACTGTCTAATGATGAACTGAATGTAGTATATCCCGTTGTTGAAGATATTGTAATCTGTGAGGACCCTGATACTACTCCAGATGGTAAATTAGCTATTATTTGAGAACTACCACTAACTAATCCGCTTGGAACATTTGTATGATTTGTAAAATCTAAATAATATGAACCAGATTGACCATTTAATTTATTTGAATCATCTGCAGAACCACTTACAATGTGACCACCTTTAGCAACAACTACATATCCACTTTGAGCAGAAGATAAAACAATAGTTGCAGTATTTAAATCAGTAAGAGTTACTGATGATGGTATGATTTGTGCATAATTTGAATCATATACTGAAATAATTACATTTCGTGAATTAAAATTATGACTAACCGATATATTTGATGAATTAAAAAACGCGTAATTAATAGTTGCAACCTGCGATATATCAGATGCAGGTAAATTAGTGATTTGTGAACCATCACCTTTGAAATAAGAAGCTGTTACGGCACCAGTTAAGTTAATTGAACCTGTTATAACTGCATCAGTAACTACTACTGATTGAATAGATGGTATTCCATTATCTCTTTCGAAAAATATTCGACCATCATAAGTATTTATCGCTAATTCACCTAATTCTAGGGAACTAGTCGTAGGTATTTTACCCTGAACTGCAGTTCTTTTTAACTTTACTACTTGTGCCATATGTATGACTTACCAATTTCATTATATAATTACACAAATTAGAAAACTCCTTATATAAGGAGTTTGGATTTTTATTTTCCGTTTTCTAATTCTTCGATTTTGTTTCTCAATTCTTCTATTTGAGTTTGTTGTTCTTTTATACCCTCAATCAATAAAGCAACTAACTTATCATATTTAACTGCTTTGTATCCACTCTCACGAGTTTGAACTAATTGTGGAAGAACTTCTTCTATCTCTTGAGCAATTACACCTACGTCATTACCTTCATATCCGTGCTCAATTTTATTTTCTTCTTTCCAATCATATGTATAACCACCAATTTTAAGGATTTTACTTAATGGTGATTCAATTGGAGTAATATTTTCTTTAAATCTTCTATCTGATGATGAGTATGCAACGATATCGTTTGTAGCATCAATTCTACCAGCAGTAGCAGATGCAGCCATACCTATACCTAATGAGTTAAACTGAACATTTGAAGATGTAGCAACTGCCTGTCCAATAGAGATTGTTACCGCACCAGTTGCACCACTCACACTAACACCTGTTCCAGCTACATTTGATGTTACACCGGTATTTGTAATTGTTACTGCTCCGGTTGCACCTGATACTGAAATACCACTACCTGCAACATTTGAAGTTACACCTGTGTTTGCAATTGTTACTCCAGTAGAACCATTATATGATGTACCACTTAATCCAGTACCAATTGTTAAAGTTGCTAAGTTAGAACCTAAAGCGATACCAGAAATAGTAGAATTTGCTAAGTTTGCGTTTGTGATTCCAGCAGTTCCACTTAAATTTGAGTTTGTTAAACCAGAAATTGTATTTGAACCTGCTGCAATTGTTTTATTTGTAAGAGTTTGAGTTCCAGTTGTTGTTGCAATTGGTAATTCAGAACCACTTGCTCCTGCAATCCAATAATCGTTTGTAGCATCCCATAAGAATGAACCAGATGTTAATGTACCGGTTGCATCTTTTGTTAAAATACCTGCTTTAGTTGCAGAACCACCATAATTTAATTCGATTACGCTATCAGCAATAGCAAGTGTTGTAGAATTTACGGTAGTTGTTGTACCATTTACCGTTAAATTACCAGATACCGTTACATTATTATGAGTTACATTTGATGTAGTTAATAATGCTTGGTCAATATAAGTTCCAAATCCAGTTGTGGATGCTAATGTAATTTGAGATGAACCTGAAACTACACCACCACCTGCTGAAATTGTGTGTGCGATACCTTCACCGGTTGTTGCACCACTTGTAACGATACCATTTCCAGCAGTAATAGTTCCTACATAGTTACCACTTGTTTGTGTTCCTAAAGCAATATCTCCAGTTATTGAACCGGCTGCGATTTGCGATGAACCTGAAACTACTCCAGTACCTTGTAATATTGTTGCTGTAGTGATACTTCCACCTAATGAAGTTGAAGTTCCTGCTATTGTTATTGCATTATTTGTTAAACCAATTGTTGGAGTAGCACCTTCACCAGTATTATTTGCAAGTGTGATATTAGTTCCTGCTACCAACGATGCTACATAGTTACCGGATGTTCTAGTTCCCAATGCGATATCACCTGTTGTAGCTGAAACATCAATTTGAGCAGAACCAGAAACTACACCATCACCACCGATTGTTAAATATCTAGTATCGTATGAGGATGTTAATTGAGAAGAACCTGAAACTAAATTTGCAATTGTTATATCCGCAGAACCATTAAATGATGTTCCGTTAATTGTTCTTGCAGTTTGTAAAGTGGTTGCAGTTGTTGCGTTACCACTTAATGAACCTGTAAATTGTGTTGAATTTACTGAAGTCAAACCTGCTAATGTTGTAGATGTTCCACCTAATGCAGTTGAAGTTGAACCAATAGTTATTGTGTTAGTTGTGATTGATGAACCAACAACTTGAGATGAACCTGAAATAGTTCCAGCAGGTAATAAATTTTTTACTTGCGTTGAACCAGATACAACACCATCTAAATTGAATAGGGTATCTATTTGAGTAGATGATGATACGATACCAGCAGGTATATTACTCAATCCAACATATGATACTTGAGATGAACCAGAAACTACACCATTGGTAGAATTAATTACACCACTAAAAGTACCACCACTAAAAGTTGGACCCTGAAATGAACCACTAAAAGAACCACTATATACACCACCAGTTGGTAGAGTAAATGTTGCTCCATTTGCAAATGTTAATGAACCTGAAATTATTGGACTATGTATTATCATCTTTTTTTCCTTTACTTATACTATATAAATATATGTTTTTTAAATAGAACCTCCATCAATTTGTGAAATTATTGTTGCGTTAGCAGTTCCGGTCACATCACCACTCAATGTTATTTGTGCAGAACCAGAAAATAAACCATCCGGTTTATTACTTACATTTGTCCAATCTACATTACCACTAACTATATGACCACCTTTTGCTACAACTACATATCCACTTTCTTGTGAAGCAAATGTTATTGTAATTGTATTATCATCAGTATGTTTTAAAGTTGATGGTATGATTTGATATCCATCACTACTAAATACCTGAGCAATTGCATTTGGTGTATTTAAATTATGATTTACAACCCACGTTGATGAGTTTGTAAATGAGCGTTGAACGGTTGCTGCTTGTGCTACCGTAATATTTTCTAATCTACTACCATCACCAACAAAATAAGATGCGGTTATAGAACCAGATAAATTTACATTACCAATGATTGCAGTTTGTGTATTAGTAGTTACAAAATCAATAACCTCATCAACACTACCAGATTTACGAGTAAAAGCTTTACCATCGTAAACATTAATTGCTATTTCTCCCGTTTGTAACGAACCAGTTGTTGGCTTTGAACCGGTTGAATTGGAACGCTTTAATCTGATAATCTGTGCCATATCTTATTATTTTGTTACCTATAAGTATTTATTTGTTTTCCAATTCGGTTACTTTTGCAGAAAGTTCTTTTATTGCTTGTATTAATACTGATACTAACTTATCATATTTAACTGCTTTATATCCATTTTCACGAGTTTGAACTAATTCCGGTGCAATTGCTTCGATTTCTTGTGCGATTACCCCCAAATCATGTCCTTCGTATCCATGTTCAATTTTATTCTCTTCTTTCCAATCAAATTCATATCCACCGATTTGGTTAATCTTATCTAATGCGTTTTCAATTGGTTTGATATTATCTTTAAATCTTCTATCAGATGATGAGTAAGCTACGATATCATTTGTTGCATCAATTCTACCACTTGTTCCACTTGCAGCCATTCCGATTCCCAATGAACCAAATTGAACATTAGCAGAAGTACCACCACCTGTCGTAGATGATAATGTTATTTGAGATGAACCTGAAACAACTGTGTTAGCGTTTAATTGAGTTTTTACATCAGTTGCAAAGTTTGTAGTTGAACCTGCTGTAATTTGGGATGAACCACTAACAACCGTATTCGCATTTAATTGAGTTTTTACATCAGTTGCAAAGTTTGTAGTTGAACCTGCTGTAATTTGTGATGAACCACTTACGATACCACTACCATTTGTGATTGTTGCTAATGAAATTGTTCCACCTAATGCTGTTGATGTACCTGCAATGGTAATAGTGTTGTTAGTAATACCAGTACCACTAATTTGAGCAGAACCAGAAACTAACGGTGTACCTGTTGCATAGAATGTACCATTTACAACTGAATTTGAACCTAATGTAATTAATGTACCAGTATCAGTAATATTTGAATCGCCTAAATGTTCATTACCTCTTCCTTTTGGTAATTTATTAGCAGTAAGATATGTTTCATTACCTAAATTGTCATAAGTTTCAGGTCCCATTAAGAAATGAGATGATGTTACATTTGTACCATTTCCTTTATGTACAAATACAAATTCATCATCTATTGCATCATATAATAATGAACCAGATAAACCTGCAGAACCACTATCTATAATTTGCAATCCAGCAAATCTAGATGATGGTGTAAATGTATTTAAAGTTACATAAGCTGCACCAATTACTAAATTAGAAGAACTAATGTTCTGAATTGATGATGAACCTGCTACTACTAAATCTTGTGATATAAATAATGAACCAGTAATGGTTTGATTACCAGTAAATGTATTAGCAGAATTTATTCTAGCAAATGAACCACTCAATGAACCTAATGTAGACCATTTTGTATCATTTGAAGATGTATAAGTTGATAAAGTACTATTTTTACTATCTTGTGATGCAGTATATGCATTTAAATTTGTTTGTGATGATAGTAATGAAGCAGTTACACTACTTAATGTACTATTTTTACTATCTTGTGATGCAGTATATGCATTTAAGTTTGTTTGTGATGATAATAATGAAGCAGTTACACTACTTAATGTTGAATCTTTTGCTTCTTGAGATGCACTAAATGTATTTAATGGGTCTAAAATACTTACGATTTGTGATGAACCACTAACTACACCATTTGTTGCTTCAATTGCACCTACAAATGCTTCACCATACACTTTTCTAGTTACACCATTATAGTAGAATGAAGCAGATAAGTGTGAATAAAGTCCTGTATAACTTCCTATTATTGCATTTGTTGTAAAAGTTGGATATAAAGTTGTATCAGTTGTTGTACCTACACTTGAAACTGCAACTGTTTGTGCATAATCTGCTACACCTGCCAAATTTCCTTTAAATGAACCGGTAAATGAACCCGATAAGTTTTGTATTGTAGTTCCACTTAACTGGGTTGAACCACTTATAATACCTCTACCTTGTAATTCATATCTACCATCCAATGAAGCAGTTACTTGTGAAGAACCACTTACAATTGAACTTCCATTTAAAATTTGTGAAGAACCAGAAACGGTTCCAGCAGGTAATAATGGTGTTACTTGAGCAGAAGATGATACTATACCATCTAAATTAAATAATGCATCAATTTGTGCAGATGAAGAAATAACTCCATCTAAATTAAATAACGCATCAATTTGTGTAGATGAAGATACAATCCCAGCCGGTATATTTGTTAATCCTAAATATGAAACTTGTGATGAACCACTAATTACACCTTCAGTATTTAATTTTGTTTTAACACCATTTGTAAAATGTGCAGAAGCAGTATCTAATGTTAAGGTAACATCACCAACCGTTCCACCACCACTTAAACCAACTCCCGCATTTACCGATGTGATATCCGCTGCACCGATTGCAGTTAAGATTTCGTCAGTTCTCCAGTCAATATACTTTTTAGTTGCACCTGCAGTTAATAAATGGTTGTTATTGTATGTAATACTTCCACTTACTAATGCAATATCACCTGAAGATGTTACATTGTACCATGCTGCAGAACCTAATGAACCAGAAACTGCTCGAATACCTACTAATTGTGCAACTGAACCACTTAATTCGTATCTACCATCTAATGATTGAGTTACTTGAGATGAACCAGAAACAATTCCTCCAATTACATTACCGGTAAGTACACCATTTGTAATTGAAAAATCAATTGTAGATGAATCATTTGAAGATGATACAACACCATCAGTATCCATTTTAGTTTTAATCGTTGTATTGATTGATGAACTAAACGCTGAATAAGCAGATGCAGTACCAAATAATTTTGTTACATTACTATCGTTTGATGCAGTATAAGAATGAAGATTTACTAAATCAGCATTAATAGATGCAGTATAAGTTGAAAGAGTTGTAAATTTACTATCAATTGAACTTGTGTAAGTTCCTAATGTAGTAAACTTACTATCAATTGAACTTGTGTAAGTTGCTAAAGTTGAATTCTTTGTTTCTTGTGATGAAGTGAAAGAATGTATCGTATTTAAATCATTTGCAATTGATTGTGTATAATTTGCAAAGTTAGTAAATGATGATGATAATAATCCACTACCATTTGTAATTTGAGTTGAACCTGAAATTACAGTATTATTATTTAATTGGGTCTTAATACCAGTAGACCAGTTTGTAGTTGCAGTTGCATCAATTTGTGATGAACCGGAAATTACTGAATCACCATCAACATTCAAATATCTATAATCTAATGATTGAGTTAATGTAGCGATTCTTTCATTTGATGTAGAACCAGAAACTATTCCAACAGGTCTATTTGTTACATTATAATAATCAACTGATGCTGCAGTAACTCCTGTTATTTCTGAACCATTTCCTTTGAATCCTACTGAAGATGATATCTTTTGGTTAAATACCAAATTTGAGTTCGTATTATCCCAAAGCATCGATGCATTAGCACCAGAAATATACAATCCAGCACCATCTGCCTGTGCAGAAGTGGTTGAACCCGATGCAAGTGCCAATAATTTATCTTCTACTATCAATTCAGATGTATTAAGAGTAGTTGTATTACCTTGTACAGTTAAATCACCATATATAGTTAAATTTGCACCACTAACATCAATTGCACTTTTTAATGAAGATGTATAAGTGTGTAATTGACTCAAATCGGCATTAACTGATGCGGTATAAGTGTGTAAATTTGATAAATCACTATTAACTGATGCGGTATAAATTGCAAGAGTAGCATTTTTAGTATCTTGAGATGCAGTATATGCATTTAATGATGCAGTTGTTGAACCTACTGCAACAAATTTACTATCAATAGATGATGTATATGTGCCTAAAGTTGTAAACTTACTATCAATAGATGATGTATATGCACCTAATGTTGTAAACTTACTATCAATTGATGAAGTATAACTTCCCAATGTAGTAAATTTAGTGTTAATAGATGATGTATATGCGTGAAGATTACTTAAATCACTATTAACTGAAGCAGTGTAGGTATGTAAATTACTTAAATCACTATTAACTGATGCAGTGTATGTATGAAGATTTGTTAAATCCGCAGAAACTGATGCAGTGTAAGTGTGTATTTGAGTTAAATCAGCATTAACTGAAGCAGTATAAGTATGTAATTGACTCAAATCAGCATTAATCGAAGCCGTATAAGTGTGAAGATTTGTTAAATCTGCAGTAACTGAAGCAGTGTATGTATGTAATTGACTTAAATCACTATTAATTGATGATGTATAAGTACTTAATGTACTAAATTTAGCATCAATTGATGATGTATAACTACCTAATGTAGTAAATTTACTATCAATAGATGATGTATATAAATGTAGATTTGTTAAATCTGCATTAATTGAAGCAGTATATGAACTTAAAGTTGAATTTTTAGTTTCTTGTGAAGATGTAAATGTATTTGTACTATTTACAAAATTTGTAAAATTTACACCATTTAAATTAGTAATAGAGCCTGAAACTGCGTATATTGTTCTATATTTTCTAGTATCCGAACCTAAATCGAATGAATTATCGTTATTTGGTATAATAGATGAACTTAATTCACCCCCAATAACTATATTATCAGTATTTTCGTTACCTAAAGTAATCAAACTACCACCAAAAGTGATATCACCTGTAAATAAAGCGTTAGATGCAGTAAAATCACCAGTCAAACTTAATGAACCGGTGTTAATTCTATCTAATCTAGCAAGTGTTATTAAAGTGTTAGCCCCATTTGATATTTGTAGGGTTTCTTTACTTTGATTGTAGAATAATTCTGATTCCGAAAACACAATGCTAGAAGTACTTGCGTTCGTTCCTCTTCTTATTTGTAATATTGCTGCAGCCATCTATTTAGATTTCCATTATTTTTTAGTATAAATATGATTTTCTCTAATAATTTGTAGAGATTGGATATAACTTCACTTATATAAGTATAACAAAACAAAAAGTATAAAAAAAAATCCCCAACCTTTCGGAAGGGGATTTCATTTTTTATTATAATTTGTTAGAATGTACCACCATCAATTGTGTTTGAAGCAACGAATGAAGAACCATTCCATTGAATCATATCACCATCATTTGAAGGAGTTACTGAAATTAATTTTTTACTAGCATTTGATACTACGAACGCGTTAGCAGTTAAACCATTTATTACTAAATCAGTTGTAATAACAACATTAGAACCCGTATCAGTAATATGTGAATCAACTAATAAACCATTTGCACCGATTACTTGAACTGAACCAGATGTTGGTGTTGCGTTTAATCTAGCAAATTGTTTTTCAGAACCTAACGCTCCACCTTTCCAATAATCATTAGTAGTATCCCACAATAATGAACCAGAAACTGTGTTTGGAGCAGTAACATCTTTTACTAATAAACCACCATTTGCTGCTGCTGAACCATTTAATTCAATGATATTATCACCTAATGAAATTGTAGTTGAATCAATTGTAGTTGTTGTACCTTGAACATATAAGTTACCAGTAATATTAACATTACCACCAACACTCAAATTGTTTGAGATAGATGCGGTAGGAATTGTTACTGAATTTGGTAAACCAATAGTTACGGTTCCACCAGAACCTAAAGTTACTGAACCACCTGATATTTCAATTTCGTTTGTTGTACCTTGAATAGTTAAAGAAGTATTACCTTCCACTGCAGTTCCTGCAGTTGAACCATAATCCACTTCAATTGAATTATCAACACCATTCAATGAAATACCAGTACCAGCAACACCTGCTGCTAAAGTAGTAGCTGTTACACCACCTGCTTTAATTGTTACATTACCACTTGCAACTGCAAAGTTAGTAGATGAGAATGAAGCAACACCCTTTGCAGAAGTTGATGCATCTACACCACTAATTGTGATTGTATTATTAGTAACTGCAGTTGAAACGCCAGTTGAACCCGTTACTAATAAAGATTCTGTCTTTAAATTAATAGTATCGTTACCAGTCGAACCACTAAATGCAAGAGTACTTGCAATACCTGTTAATCCACTACCATCACCCACAAATGAACCACTAAATGAACCACTTGCTACAACAGATGTTAGGGTTAAACCACTAATTGTAGTGTTATTTAATTGAGATGAACCAGAAATTACTGAATCTCCTCCAATTGTTAAATATCTACTATCATACGATGAAGTCAATTGAGATGAACCACTAATTACACCCTCAACATTCAATTTAGTCTTAATTGTTGTGTTAATTGAAGAACTAAATGAGTTTAATGCAGTTAAATTAGTATCAACTGATGCAGTATAAGTTGATAAAGTTGAATTTTTAGTTTCTTGAGAAGATGTAAATGCTTCTAAAGCAGTTACTCTTGTTCCAATAGAACCGCCACCACCTAATGAAGCTTCAATTGTATCAATTCTAGTTTCGTGGTCAGATGCAGTTCCAAATAATTGAGTATCATTTGCTGCAAGTGAAGAACTGAATGTAGAATAACCAGTTGTAGATGAAATTGTAATTTGAGATGAACCTGAAACTACACTATCACCACCTGCTCTTAATAATTTACTTTCAGAGCCAGATGCTCCAGCTTTCCAATAGTCATTTGTAGAATCCCACAATAATGAACCAGAAACTGTATTTGGATTTGTTGCATCTTTTACTAATAAACCACCATTAGCTGCTGCAGAACCATTTAATTCAATGATATTATCACCAATTTGGACAGTTGTAGAATTAACAATAGTTTGTGTTCCTGCTACAGTTAAATTACCAGGAATTGTTACATTTCCACTAAATGTTACATCTGCACCACTTGCTGTGATTGCAGCTTTTAATGATGATGTATATGTGTGTAAATTTGTTAAATCCGCAGTAACTGATGCACTGAATGTATTTAAATTTGCAACCGAAGTATTTAAACTAGCAGTTGCTGTATTTAGATTACTGATTGAAGTATTTACACTTGCAGTGTATGTTGATAATGTACTAAATTTAGTATCAATTGAACTTGTATAAGTTCCTAATGTTGTAAATTTACTATCAATTGATGCAGTATATGAACTTAAAGTTGAATTCTTTGTTTCTTGAGAAGATGTAAATGCTTCTAAAGCAGTTACTCTTGTTCCGATTGAACCTCCACCACCTAAAGATGCTTCAACCGTATCTAATCTACTTTCGTGGTCAGATGCAGTAAAATATAATTTTGTTATATCTGAACTTTGAGTTACAATTCTACTATCCAATGATGAACTGAATGTAGTGTAACCAGTTGTTGAAGAAATTGTTACTTGTGATGAACCACTAACTGTTCCTGCCGGTAATAATGCAGTTATTTGTGTAGAACCAGAAACAATTCCAGTACCACCAGTGTTAGCAGTTGTTTTAATTTCAACATTTCCAGCTTTATTTAAGATATATAATTTTTGAGCAGATGTATCATAGTATGGAATACCATCGATTGAGGTATCGTAACTAGCACCTGTTAAATTTGGAACTGATGTACCTTGTAGTATTTTGTTTGCTGCCGTTGCAGTTGAGCCATCGATACCTATGAATAGTAGTGAACCGCTATTAGTGGCTGTAATTCCTGCTGAACCGGTAACAACTAACAATTCACCCGCACGCTTGGTAGCACTAGATACCGATTCCAACGAACCACGTCTATGTTTAATTATTTGTGCCATTAGTTTGTTTTTTCCTTTGTTTTTTTAGTTTGTTACACCAAAACCTTTATTTTTTAACAGGACATTTGCCTTATTTTTTATATATGCTATTTAGCAAAAAATGTTTGTATATAAATATAATCTTTTTTGAGATTACTATATTATTCCCGAATCAATCATAAATGAGCCAGAAGAAATGATATATTCTACTGCGTTAGTAAAATGAAAAGACCCCGTATCTAAACTTAAAGTTGTAATACCAGATGATACTGTTTTTGAAATACCATCTCCTGCATTAACCGATGAATCACCAATTGCAAATGTATATGGATTCCAATCAATTACATCAGTAAATGTGGTAACCATATCTGCATATGTTATAGTTGATTGATATAATGTATTAGTATCTACTACAAATACAATTTGTCCATCAGAAAAATTATTTATTGATGCTGAAAGTAATAAATTAAGGGTAGAATATGTTCTAAATAATCCACCCTCTTCATATGCACTTGGAATAACAAATGATGCTGTATTAGAGTTTACAACATCTACTTTTAATCCAGAACCAGTGAATTGAAATTCAGTTGCAACAATATCAACCGAACCACTTAAAATATTTATACCAGTTCCTTCTGCAATTACACCTGTTAAACGAGAACCATCACCTATAAATTGACTAGCCTGAACTATACCAGATGCTGTGATATCACCTAATATATTCAGAGAACCCGATGTTACTAATGAACCGGATACTGAAAATTCTCCTTCAACTACTGAAGCAGTTACAACACCTTGTATTTGTTTACTTTGAATTAAAGTTGCCATCTTTATCTACTTACTATTTTACCTTTTACCAAAAAATCACCAGCAGTAATACTTTCTGGATAATATGTTATATCTTGATTAAAAGAAATTATAATATCAGAACCATTATCTACTATTGAATATTTATCTGCTGTTTGTTTAATACCTTGTAAATATACATCTACATAATCTGATGATATATCCACTTTTACTTCTTCAAATACTATTTTTTTATCAGAAAAAACCAATGTAAATAATCTTCCATTTAATGTTATAGAATCAGGCACTACCTGAAATATCCAAGAATCATTTATTACATTCATAATCAGATTTTTGATTCTGGATTTATCATCAAAGGGTACTATTATGTTAGGAGCAGTTTTTATCATATATTATCTATATCCCCTTCTAATTTTATATCATCAGTTTCTTCCAAATCAAATTGAAAATTTTCTCTTATGAAATAAATGTATATATCGTTATCGTTTTGTTTAAATGTATAATCTTTTTCTAAAATATATTGACCGTTTATAAATATATCAAAACGAGCATGTTCTTTACGAAATGGTCTTAAATTTAAATTTAAATCTTTCATTTTTGAATTAGGAAGTTTCCATATCCAAAATGATGGATGACTTAAATTATGAGGCACCAATGAATATTCATCTGGTTCGTGAATTTGTTTCAATATTTTATTTAATTCCTTTATCATAATTCAATAAATTTTCCAGTTATACCTATTTCATCAGTATCTTCTATAATATATCCCAAATCAGTAGTAGTTGATACTAAATTTGTAGGATATACTCCACCTGGACTTAATGAACCGGTATTAAAGTTAAAATAAACCTCATCTGTTCCATATGAACCAGTATATGAATACTTTGTTGGTGGTATCAATACACCGTTTATATACAATCTAAACCATTGGTCTGTATCAAACGAACCTACTAATTCAGGTGGTAATTTAGGTAATTCCACATTTGTTAATTTAACGGTATCCGCATCTACAAATGTTGCCTCTTGTGAACCTCTGATAGACATGAAATCAATCACATCGGAATACTCATTGTATAATTTTTTTGTTATATTATTTTGAGTAACATTACCACCACCTAATCCTGTCATATCAAATTCCATACCCCAAACAACTTTTTTTGGTGAAATTGATTTTTTAGTAGTTGGTTCATTATCAAATTTTTCAGGTAATAGATATGCATTTACCACCATATTAAATGTAGTTCTTACAATTCTTTGTGAACCTTCACCAACTTCAGTTGTGTTATCGAATGAATCAATTGTTACTTTAAATTTAAATCCACTTTTATCACCCCAATATTCATCAGTTGCATATTGAAATGCTTCCAAAACTTTATTCATATGTTCGGTAAAATCTGTCCATACCATCACCTCATATGTAATACTAACATAATCAGGTATTGTAATGTTATATTGTTCTACCGGTCTTTGAGCACCAGTCATTTGTGAAAACAAATCGTACTTATGTTTTTTAGAATATTTTGTAATTGTTGGATAATATAAATGTCTATTCATCGTAGATGGAATAGTTTCATTTCGGGCAATAGAATTTCTTTTAAACATAATAAGAGGAATTTGTAATTGTCCTTTCTTATCTTTTAAATATCCATCCATTTGAACCGATTTCCATCGTTCTGGGTTTCCATAAAGAACTGGTATTTTTATTTTCTCATTGAAAGCTTCAACCGTTGGGACAACAACATCTATCATGTGTTCAGCAATTGCCATATCCACATCATATAATCTGATACCTTTATTGTATTTAGGTTCAGTTTTAAGTTGTTCTTCCCTTTTAAGTTTTTTCTTTAGTGGGTCCATATCAATTATCTTACTCTATCCTCTATTTGTACTTGTGAACGTCTTACCATATGACAAATCGTAGTTAAAAACATTCTAGCATCTTCAAATTCACCTGTTGTTTTGTTATATATTGTAGGTTGTCCTCCAATTAATCTAGTCCATTGTACATTATCTACTTCATAATAACTTTCATCAAAGTAAATAATATCACCTATCTCTGGATAACCATATTGTGTATTTTGAATTGCATCAGCAGGAACAAAGTTCCCATTTACATCTCTTAATCGTGGTAAAGTTTCAGTTCTTAATCTCATTCTATTGAATCTAAACTCAACTGATTGTAGTGTATCCGAACCAAACCCCTCATATTGAACTGCATTAGGTGTTCTATCTACAATAGCCATTAAATTAGCAGGTGCATGATATATTTTACCTAATGATTCACCATATAAATTAGTTTTTGTTTCACCAACCGATACTTTGAATAAAGTAACAGCCTGTTCAACAACATAATCAACAACTTCTTCAGCTATTGTTTTAATAAAATCCAAATCGTTTGCGTTAAAAAATTTAGGCATACTTTATATTATGTTTTAACCAATGTATATAGCCAAAGGTACTTTACCGATTATTTTTTGTTCTTGGTCAACGATATTTGCTTCGTTTTCCATTCTTTTCTTTCTACTAACCTCTTCCAAATTTTCTCTTAATTGAGTTACTAATGCTTCCTTTTCAGTTTGTGCTTCTGCTCTTAAAGCTGCACCATCTAATGAAACTTCAGAACCAGGAATTGGTATTTGATTATATTTTTCTCTAATTGCACCTAACATTTCTTTTGCAAGTGCAAGAGTATATTTTCTAATCCATTGTTTACCTACATCATTGATATTCGAATAGGTTGTAAATGTATAATCAACATTTGAATAATCAGATATTACATTACTACTTACAATAGTTGCATTTTGTGTAAATTCAGAATCAACATAATATTCAAACCATAATTTATAATCAGCAGTAGGTATTGGGAATATTTGTAATTTATTATTTACAATATGAAATGTGTGTGCAGATTTTCTGAATTGGTCATTGAATTCAATTGCTTGAATTCTCAACATATCTTCATAAATTGGCATTAATACAAATTGTGCAGCTGGAGAGAATGAACCAAATCCAAATTCATCAATTAAGTTCAATGTACCTTGTCCACTTACTGAATATGGGTCAAAGAATCTATTAATTGCTGGTGTTGCTTCATAATAAACTCTTGTAATTGTTATTCTTTCGCCACTTTCACTCACATCTGCGAATAAACTTTGTAAATCATAATCTTGTACACCTTTTGATGCATCAATAGAACCAGATTTTATATCAGTTCTACCACCTATACCTGCTTGAGTTGCATATGCTTGTGAAATTTGTATAATATTATTAATTTCAGAACCAAAAACTGCTTTACCAGTATAAGTTGTACCAGTTGGTCTACCTTGTAAGGCACCCAAATTATTTCGGATATTAAATTGATTTACTTGTGCAGAATATTCAGAAACTGCTTCTTCAAATACTGCAAAAAAGTTTTCACCTTGCAATTCAATATCAATAATAGGATAACCTAATCTTTTTGCACACCATGATGCAACTCTTGGTGCTTCCGAACTAAATTCTGAATCGGAATCATAAATTCCAAATGGAGTTGAAGACCCCGATGTAAAATCTGCCGAACCCGTCCAAATTCTTGCTTGAGACATATTTTTATTCCCTCGTTTATACAATAATACACCTATAAATATAACCAACAAAAAAAGGGAGTGAAAATCACTCCCTTTAAAAAAATTTGATTATATTTTATTATCCTAAATTTACTAATTTATATTTTGTTGAATATAATAGTTTAGCAATGTTATCTAATTCGTTTTGAATCCAACTATCTTTTAATTTTTCTGATTGTCTTTCGGTTTCTAAAAAGTTTATAAGTTTATCAAAATATGCGATTATATTTTCTTTAGATGCATCAGTATCGTTTCCATTTACTTGTTTATAAGTTATCAAACCGTATTTACCTTGATATGCCTCAATTAAACCATCCATAAGAGGTACTATCTCGGTGTAATATCCTTCCAATGCTAGATGTATTGCAAGTGAACCAGGACCACTTACTGATGTGTGGAATTGATGTGCTTGTGTTCTACTATGAAAGAATATTGATGCTATTTTTTCCATTCTATTATTTCTTTTAATAATAAGTATATATTAAAATGAAAAAAGAGAACCTTTTGAGTTCTCTTTAATCATATATTTACCCCATTAAAAAAATTTATTAGTCTTTTCCTTATTATTTTTCTTTTCTTTTTTAGCATCCTTCATTTTTTTCATCAACATTTTCTCATAACCTGCTGGATACTTTGTAATAACTTCTATCGGTCCATTTGGGAATTTTTTTAAATCATATTTCCAAATAGATATACATCCATCATCATCTTTATAAGTTATTTCAAATTTTTTAGGTTTTTCCGGTGTCTTTTCAGGCCATCTACCCATATTATAATGTTTTAATAAATTCAATAAACTTTTCCAATTTTTTTATGTTGATTGGTTTATAAAACTCATCTTTCCAAATTGGTTTTTTAGGATTTCGTTTACCATCTAACAAATAGAAAATATTATCAATGTTACCTTCATCCATATAGTAATTGTAAGCAGTTTTACCAACTGCATCTTCTAATGCTAATACAAATGTTTTAGGATTTTCCGAAATACCATTTTTAATTCTAAAAAAATCAGAACTAGCTCTTTCCATAAAACATCTATCTAAATAGGCTTTACATTCACCCAAACCTTTTAAGTTATCGGTGTATAAATGTCTATCTACCTGAAATTTTAGTACGAATCCATTTTTAGATTTTGATTCAATAAAATCATTCTTTTTGGATTCACCATTTCTTTCGGTTTTCCAAATCAAATCTAATAATAATTCAACTGAATCTTTCATTGTTGAACGAACCATTCCCATTTCACCTTTCTTACCCCACTCGTTTGCCTCTTTTACTTTAGATTCGTAAAAACTGATGTATTTTTCTAAATTTGTCATATTGTTTCTCAATCTTATACAGCTAATATACGAAGAAATTACAATATATCCAAATATTTTAGTACTTTTTTTAAAAAAAATTAACTAATTGATTATCAATGAGTTACACATCATCAGTTGGAATCAAATTACCCACCATTTGGTATGATTCCATTAATAATTCCAATGCTTTATCGATTTTTTGTTGAATTTTGGGTTGATTTTCCGAAAGTGGATGATTTAATATGTGGTCATCTATGGTACAAGATACTATATGGATTCTATCCATTAGTTCTAAATAATGACCATCATTAATTAAATTCTTTTTTGGTTTCTGCAATGACATCTGAAACTGATTTAGTTGGATTTTCTTTCATATTACGAAGAGCTCGTATAATGAATTCACTTATTTTATCTTTTTTTTCTAATTTCCTTACCAATTCGTTAAGTGTAAGCAAATCTTCATAAAATTTCCCCATCTTATATGGTTTTGTTTTGTATAAATATAAAAAAAGGGAAAATTTCTTTTCCCTTAATGAATACCTTGTGATTATATTTGTTTAGAATTTAGTTCCGCAATGTGGGCAGAACTTATGTGTATCTTTTTTTCTTTTTGCACCACATTCACCACAATATAATATACTCAATTCTTCTTTATGATATTGTTTACGTGATGTAGGTAGAATTCTCCATGCTACATTATGAAATGCATATGAATGGAAAGTTCTATCTGATGATGTAAATTGTTGATTAGATGTATCGCCCTTTTCAGTTGTGCCAGTTTCTATTTTATTTAAACTTCTAACATTCGGACCTGCAAATGTATTAGATGTTAAACTGACATTGTTGTAATATGATGTAGGGGTAGTTCCACTAATTCCTAATGTATTGGTAGTATATGTAGTACCACCCAACCAGTTTCCACTACTACTTGTAGTGATTGTACCATATCCACCACTTAAATAATTAGTAGGTTTATTTTCATTAAAGAATTGTATCTCTACATACCCATTATTATCAATAGCACCTAAATTAACTGCTTCTTTTCCCACTTCATAGGTTCTGAATACAAATTTATTATTTGAATCCAAGAAGCGTTCTAAAAACACTCTCTCACCTGGTCGTAGTACAATACCACCACCCGATAAGTAATCTTTATCGATTTTGATTTTTGCTAAAATGTGGGTTGGAGTTGGATTAAAGATTTCAATTTCATATTCATCTCCATCATTGAGATAAACTTGTCCATCGTTTTGTTTTAATCTTTGTTTGCGTTTTGTAATGAACGCTTGAGGGTTTGACGGTTGATTAACCGTCCAAATTGATTGTTTCATATTTTTCCTTATTTTATTTGTATTTAAAAATTCATTCGTTGGTATTTCTCCAACTCAAATGCCTCAAAGGACACTGAATGTTTAACCACAAGGTTTCGATAATATATACAAGGACATAAAAAAAGGGAGAATTTCTTCTCCCTTTTCTATATTGAATCGTTAGTTCAATTTATTATAAAGATGCTAAATCTTTAACATAAATCTTACCATAAAATTCTGGACGAACCATCTTCTTAGCGTAACGAGTCATAACACCACGTCTTGGCGTGAAGTTAGTTGGGTCGTACACTAAAGGTGTCATAATCAATGGAACATATGGTGCATAAACTGCTCCAGTCTCCAAGAAGTTAGAACCTTTGAAACCTAATAAGATTTCGTTAGATGTCATATATGGGTTCTTGTATACTGTGTAACGAGAAGCCATAGAACCGATTGCAGATACACCAGCTGCGAAAGATAAAGCATCTTTATCAGCGTTTACTACGAATCCAGGAATTGATTCTAAAATTGTAGCTACGTCTGGAGATACAACGATGAAGTTAGCACCACCACGTAATGTCAATTGATGAATCTTGTTAGATACTTTATTGATTTTAGCACCTAAAGTCTGGAACCATGTGTTTTTAGTGTAAGCTGCTGAGTTTGTACCTGCTACCCATGTAGAACCATTGTACTCTTCACCTAAAGTTACTGACCAGTATTCAGTTGTTAAAGCGTTAGCTTTTAACATATCTAAAATTTCTAAATCAATCTCTAAAGAGATGTATTCAGATAACATAGATGTTAATTCAGCTTCAGCATCAATTGAGTGGTAAGCATTTAAGTCTTGAGCCAATTCTGGTGTCCACACTGCTTTTAACTTACGAGTCTTAGCAACGATAGCCTCTGAGCGTAATTCCAAATCTACTTCTGGAATAGCGATATCAGTTGCTGGTTCAGTTGGGTTAGAATCTTCAAAGTCACCTCTAGTGATAGAAGTTGGAGCTAAAGAATACTTAACTGTCAATGCAGTTGAAGTAGCTACTGTAGCAACTTTCGCGAAGAAGATTACATTGTTACCAGAAACTTGTGAGAATGCTGGGTAGAATGAATCTGCTGCAGAGAAACCTGATGCAGAAATGTGGAATGAACGAACCGCATCAAAATCAGCTGCTGCGTTGATGTTTGATTTTGCGATTGTAATTTTAGCTACTGTACCTGCTGCGATTGAAGCAGATAAAGATGAATCGTATCCAACTTCTGACCAAGATGCAGTTGCATATGTTTGGTTACCAGTTGATACTGTTACTGATTGGTCGTTGATTGTGTAAGCATATCTACCTTCACCATAAAGACCGTTTACAGCTGCTTTAGTTCTACCGAAATCACCATCGAAAGAAGTAGTTCCGTTACCACCAAACAATGATTTACCATTGTATTTAGTAGCACCTTGAACTGCTGTTCCGTATTTGAAATCTAGATAGAAGATAAGACCTGATGGTAAGTTCATTGGTTGAACTGAAACGAATTCCTTCGCTGCGATTTCACCAAAGATTCTTCTTACCAATGGTAAAGCAACACCAGACCACTCTTCTGAACCTTGAGATGTACCTGTTGCAGTTGCTTCATCCAATAATTGTTTTGCTTGGTTCTCTAAAAGAACTGCGATTTGAGATTGCTCTCTTTCCTTTAAACCTTCAAGAAGACCAGTTTGTTCCCATTTGTTTTTTAACTGACGAGTTTCAGCTAACATAACTTGCTGTGGGTTTTTGCCTTCCATTAGTTTAGATAAATCAAAATTTGCCATTTTATTTTTTTCTCCTAATGTTTTTGTTACTTAATGTTTGCTAATTGTTTGAATCTCTCTGCTAATGCATTGCTGCTTTCTGCGATAATTTCCTTTTTAGGAGCAGTTGAAGCAACTGGTTTAGAAGCAAATGATTCGTTAATTTTTGCTTGTGGTTTTACTTTCTTTGCAGTTCCACCAATTTTCATTGATTCTGCTAAAGTAGAGTAAACTAATTTTACTTCTCTAACATTTTGAGTTCTATCTAAAGTTTCAACAACTTTATGTTTTTGCTCATTAGTTAAATTGTAAGAACGGAATAATTTGTTAGTGTACAATAATTTTGCATTTAACAAGTTTACTTCGTTGATGGTTTTCTTCAATGATTTGATTACATTGTAAGCTTCTTCTAATTCTGCATCTTTTGCTGCAATTGCATCATCTGCTGCTTCTTCAGATTCTTCTTCAGTTACTTCTTCATCATCTCCGTATCCCATTTCGCGTAAGATTTCATCTAAATCGATTTCATCTTCTGCAGGTGCTTCTTCACCTTCTTCAGCTACTGGCTCTTCAGCCGGTACTTCTGCAGGTACTTCTTCACCTTCTTCAGCTACTGGTTCTTCAACCGGTGCTTCTACTGGAGCTTCATCTTCTTCTTCAAGTTCACCTTCAAGTTCTCTAATGATAGCTTCCAAATCTAATTCATCTTCGTCTTCTGCAGGAACTTCTTCCTCTTCAATACGAGATTGTGTTTCACCTGGTACTTCTTCCTCTTCTTCAGAAATTACTTCTTGATTTTCATCTTCTTTTCCAACTTCTGCAGATTGAGTTTCAGTGTCAGGGTTTGATTGTGCTAAATCTGATGAGTTGTTAGCATCATCTGCTGGTTGCTTGTTATCTCCGTCTCCGATATCAGACGCGTCTTCATCTGGAGCGTTATTAGCATCAGCGAACTCTTCGTTTACTTCTTCTTCGTTATCACCTTCAACTTCAGCCTGAAGTTTCTTTGATAAGATAGATTGTAATCTTGGAGTAAACGCTTCTTCTAATGCGATTTTAGCATTTGCAATAGCAGTTTCTCTAACAGCTTTGGCATCAGCGATAGCTTCTTTCAACAATTTTGAATTTGCCATTTTTGTTACCTTCCTTATTGTTCTGTGAAATTATTAGGAGAATTCCAATATAGATTTAAAATAGGTTAGTCGTTCGGTCACCACTTAATAAAGGGTATTCATTAACCAACACAAAATATAAAGTTCATATTATATGAACCAATTGTAAATAAATATATAGATTTTAAACAAAACTATAATTTTCTATATAAAATATATATTTTTTTTAAAAAAAATATTATTTTTTATTCTTTTTACCTGGTTTGTATGTACCATTTAGGATTTTTTCGTTAAGAATCTGTCTTTGATTCTCTCTAACAGCCTTTTCTTTTGTTAATCGTCTAGCCGTTGTAGGTTTAACGAATTCTTTTCTATCTCTTAATTCTAAAAGATGTCCACTTTCATTAACCTTCTTTTTAAAAACTTTTAGGGCTTTAGTAATATCCCCATTTCTAACAATTACCGTAACTCTTGATAAACCACTCATTAATTTTTATTTTGTTGTGTATAAATATTTTATTTTAATTTTTTGGTACACAGTTTGGAACTTCTTTACCATCTTTTGTTTTAGTTCCTACCATTTCATATCCTTTCCAGCATGGGTCATCCCCACCACCTTGCATTTTACCATCTTCATTTACCGAATCACATCCGCAATCAGTTGAATTTTCTTTTATACCCAATCTAGCTTTCATTTGGTCTTCAGAAATCTCACCTAATTTATAATAACGAGAAAGAATATGACCCATATCTTCATATAATCCATGCATTCTTTGGTCTAATGAATTAGCTTCGGCTGCAACTTTATCAAATTCCTTACCTAACTTATCTAATTCACTCATATTTCTTTTAACGGTATGTTTATCAAACCAATCACCTGCTTCTTGTAATGCAAGAGTTCTAGCTGCTTCAGTAATACCACCCAATGTTTCAGCAATAGTTGCTAAATCAGATTTTCTATCCATCATTTCTTGATATTTGTTATATGTAGAAACGATTTCCAAGAAGTGTTTTTTAACCTCTGGTGAAAATTTTTGTGGTTCTTCGTTTTCCTTTAAAAGTTTTTTTAATTTTATCATTCTATCTCCTGATATTATTTTTTAAATGCTTTGATGATTCCTTGTGCAAATTTGTTATTAGGTTTACCTACAATTGCAGTTGATATATCCATTCTATTACTTAATGTCTTTGGACCTTTAATTTTAAGATATGCCAACAATTTTCTATCATCTATGTTGTTATCATCAATGAATTTTTTAACAGCTTGAGTTCTCAAACCAGTTAAGTTAGCAATTGCCTCTGCTTCTGATTCATTAACCAATTTACTTAATGAAATTCTACCTTCTTGTTTCATATAAGGTTTATCATCAAAAATTGATTGAATAGTATCTGCTTCTTTATGGAATCCATTCATTCTTAATGTAAAAGCAATTGCATCTGCTGCTTGAACACCATCCCAACCTGATGCTTGAGATACATCTGTTCCATAATCGTCAACATCACCCGTTCCATTCATATAAATTGAGCCATCTGCAGAATTCTTACGAATATCAGCCATTTTCTCTTTAAATTTAGGGTCTTTTATTGATGGATACTCCGGTCTTTTTGCAAATTCAGGTCTTCCTTCTAATTTAGCAACTAATTCTCTTGCTTCACTATGATAATTAGAATCAGTTAATGCAGAAACTGCTGCTTGTAACATTGCTTCTTTATACTTTTCATTACCCAACTTTTGTGGAGTAATACCATATTGTTCTGCTTTTTTCTTAGCTTCTTTATTTACTTGAGGATTACCTGGTCTTTTCTTTGGTTGTGGTGTAGTTGGTTCTGATTTTGGTTCATCATTTGTCTTATCTTGTGCAAATGGAGTCCATAAACTTCTAGTTTCGATTTCTTTTGATGTAGATGGTGCAACTTTAGCATCCTTTTGGTGTGGATACTTCATCGGATTATATGGTTCTAATTCAGATGTATTTACATTACCATCTGCATCAGTTTTAGTTTCACCTCTTTCATCCGCCATTCTTACAATACCAACTGTCTTTGTTCTTGTATTATAAACAACTTTATCCACACCCATATTAGATGGAGTAGATGTTGATGTTGTTGATTTTGGTTCTTCAGATGATTTATTGAAAATATTCACTTTAGATTTAGAAGCTTTTGTTGCATCTTTATCTTTTTCAATTTCAGCGTGAGTTCCAGCTTTAACTGCTGCATCTCTACTATCTTTTGATTTAAATACTGCAGTTTTACCTGTTGCTTTATTAGTAGCTGTAAATGTTTCTGCTTCTAAAAGTAAATTTTTTAATTTCATTATCTTTATTCCTTATAATTAAAATCCAATTGATACTGTTTTACTATCAAACTCTATCCAACGCAATTTCATTGCAATTAAATCTCTTAAATCAGATGGGTCCATTCTCCAATTTGGTTCTGACATTTTAATATCAACGATATTTCCATGTATACCATCCCAAATTGTAATAATCTTACCACCAAAAAACTTTACAAAAGCATTTACTTGCTTTTGTTTAGCAGAATCTAATTCGTTAAATTTAATTTCAGAAGCTTCTTTAATTAAAGATTTATCTTCAGTAACAATTGTTTTATGAGTGTATAAATCTAATTTTCCATCTTCAGTAATCTTAACATCATAATTTGTCTTACGAATATCGTTATGACCACCTTTAAATGTAGAATCACCAACTTCTTTGGTGATTTTACCCATTTGGATTTTATTATCTCTTAAATAATCTTGTATGCTAAATGCCATTTTCTTATTCCTTATGATAATTCAGTAATGATTTCTCTCATAAGGTCTTGTGCCTTACAATAATCACCACAAACTACCGCTTGTTCTTGTAATTGTTTGTTTACTGATTCTTGTAATGGTGTCATAAAAGCACCATGTGTAGATGGGTTAGATACGAAATCCCAACCAATCAATTCAAAATCTTCACCAACTTTTACTTTACCTTCACCCATAGGTGATACCGAACCCATACCACGAGAAGAAATACCTAAAAGTATTCCTGCTCTTAATAATTCTTTTAATATGTTGCCAGAAGGAGTTGGTAGTATTTCAACAGTTCCACATAAATCATTACCTTCCCAATGTATTTCTTTAATGTTGTGAGATACATTTTTTAAATTAATTACAGAAGAATCTGGGTGGTCTAACTCACCTAATGCTCTTCTTTCCTTAATAAGAGTTTCGTATTTTTTCGCCTCTCTTTGAAGAATTTCCATAGGATATACTCTACCGTTCTGATTTTCAGCACCAGCTCGTTGTAAAATACCTTTAACAAGTGTTCTACCACTTGCATCTTCGTTTATTTTACCTTCAAATAGATTTGTTTCAATTAATAATGATTTCATTTTAGATTACCATTTTTTCTTTTTAGCTTCGTTCTTTTCACCTTTACCATTCCATGCAGCATCTACTTTATCAAAAAATGCTTTCTTTTCTTCATCTGACATTGATGGAATTGATTTTCCTGTTTTGTCTAATGCCTTTTGAAAGAATGCCTGATATTCAGATTCTTCTGCAAGAACTTCTCTAACGATGTTTTTAAACTGTTCTCTTGTTATTTTCATTTTTCAATCTCCTGTAAAGTTCTAGCGATATTAATTAATCTTTCTTTTATTTTATAAATATGACTATTAGTTCTTTTCCAATAATCGGTAGAATCTAATTCATTTATGTTTTTAATTTTGTTGTACCAATTAAAAAACTTCTCAACTTCAGTTAGTTGATACTTTAATTCTTTTAAACCCATTGCAAGTTTTTTATGTGCATGCATAGATTCATCATTTTTTAATTGTAACCAACGATTTTCATTTATAGATTCATCTATATTATTAACATCACCATTTACTAACTCATATCCTAATTGAGTAGCTGTTTTTTTTCTTCTATTGTTAGAATTCTTACCTGAAAACGCGTTTGGTGTATTATATCCATCGATGTTACCAGTAACATTGGATTCATCTAACTCATTTTCAATCTCTTGAATTAGTTCTTCAATAAAATTTTTAAGAGATTCTTTTCTTAACATTATTTATCTCCTTAATTAATTCAATAGCCATCATTAATGATGATACTTGCTCATCAGTTACCTTCTTACCAATTTTTTGAGATTTTAAAACATTTATAGTTTCTTTAAGTTTGATTTTGGTAATTTTATCTTCCATTGTTTTGTAAATTGAATGTAATTCAACTACAACGGTTTTCAATTCGTTTGAATAATAATCACCAAAATTAGATGTATTTGTAATATTATTAATATATTCTCTTAATAAATTCTTTTGAGTATCATTAAGATTAGAATACTTCTTATTAAAAGTTTCTACTAAAATCTTATAAGTAAGTAAACGAAGGTCTTTCTCTTGATTTTTGTAATCTTCAACTAACTTATCTTCTTTTTGTTTAAGAGTAGGAGTTGATGTAGAAATGTGCTCTATCAATGTAAGTTTTGAATCAAATGTATCTTTAACATCTGAAATATCAGTTTTTTTAGCTTCAAACAATTTATGAATAGATGCTAAAACACGATAATTAGTTACTGGAGATGCCAAAAATGAATCAATTTCAAAATTCTCTTTGATTGATTTAACTAAATTATATTTTTCTTTGATAAGTTTTTGCTCATCTAATTTAGTTCTTGCTTCCAAAATTGCATCAATATATTTTTCCGCTTTTGATTCGGTATTATATTTTTCTTCGATTAATAACTTATATAAACGAAGTTCTTTAGACAATTCGGTATTCTTACCAAAAAATTCTACTACGATTTTTTTAGCTTTTTCTTGAGAGCCATTTAATATCTCTAAAGTTATTTGACGGGTTAATAATTCAAATAAAAAGCCCGTATTTTTAAATTTAGAATGTTTTATTTTTTTCATATTTAATCAATTCCTTATTTTGATATGCTCAAAAACTCTTATATAAATATAAATATTTTTTTGATTTGTTAATTTTCTTCTATGCCTATTATATTAGATTCATCTAACATACCTTTGGTTTCATTTAAAAACTTGCGTTTTGCTGCAATACCATTGATATATTTTAATGCTTTTTGTTCGGATGTTCTATTTTTTAATGCATTATGGTTTTCCTTATCACCTAACGGGTCTCTACCAAATGGAGATTTATCTTTACCATAGGTATTCCCTTCTCTTGGTCTACCACCTTTATCTTGTTCTGCTTTTATTTCATCCTTTAACTGATTAATAGATTCTTCTACATCAGTTGGTTGTTGTTGCATAGCAGGGTCATTTCCCTGTTGTTCAATTGAATTGTTTCTGAATTTATCTTTCATATCATCAATAACCTTAACTCTCTCTTCTTCTTGTTCGTTATCAGTTAATTTTAATATGTTTTTATAAACCCAATCTTTAGATAACATTTGTAAATTTTGAATATCAGATGCTAATCTAATTTTTTCACTCCATAGGTTTACTTTTTCTTGCTCATAAATAGTTGATGGATTAACTAATTGTAATTCAAAGTTAGTCATTTCAACATCTTGTATTCCTTGTGAATATAAGTGAACAATTGCAATTTTCGATAATTCAGAAATAACGGTTCTTTGGATTCTTTCGATTGTTCTTGCAAAACGAACATCTTCTGCTGCAAGAGTTGCTTTACCATTTACATTTTCATCATATCCTAAATATGCTTTAGGTATTTTTAATGCTGCAAATAATTTAGCTTTTAAGTAATCAATATCTTCAGTTGCTGCGTATTCTAAACCAGAAATATTTTCAATTGATGTTCCACTATCACCACCTCTTACCGGTAAGAAGAAATCTTCGGTAAGGTTTTGCATATTATATTTTAAGTTATAATCACCACTATTTTTATCAAGGAATGGAACTTTTTTCATTTTGTTGATAATTCTTTGCATGTAGTTATCAACTTCTTGTGGTGGAATGTTTCCTATATCGATTTTAAACACTCTTTTTTCGGGTGCTCTCATAATACGATGGATTAACATAGCATCTTCCATTAAACTCAATTGTTTCCACAATCTTCTACCATTCTCAATCATTGCTTTACCGTATGGTAACCAGTTAGTATCAGATAAAAGACGGAAATGTGCTATTTCAAAGTTATCGTATTCAGATTTACCATTAGGGTCTTCATTTATTTTAAACTTTACACTATTTGGGTTATTAGGGTCTAACAATTCCAATCTTTCAGTATTATATACTGAATGGGGTGTTACATTTACGATACCTTTACCCTCTGCGATTTCCAATCCTAAAAAGAAATCACCATATTTACACATATTTCTAACCCACGGCCATAAATTGAATTCTATATTCAATATATCATAGAATAAATTATCCAATGATTCTTGAACTCTGTTATTATCTGAACGAATCGTTAAAATTGTTCCGAATTCGTTTTTAAGTGTAGATTCATCAGCGTAAATATCTAATGCAGATGCAATAATTGGGTCTTGGTCCATTGCATCGTAATCTCTAAACACCTCTCTACGAACTTGTTGGTACGCCATTGATTGTGCACCACCTGCTTGTTCATAGTAGGATTTTTGTAATTTGGTGTATCTATCTCTTAATGAAGAAAGATTGGTTTGTTGTCTATCATCAGTATCAACTACCCTTCTTTTTCCATTTGCATCAACAGTTACAACTGCTTTTGCTGAAAAGAGTTTCGATAACCTACCAAAAAATGAAGTATCTGCCATAATTTAATTTTTAATTACCATTTTCTGCAAGACCAGTATCTAGCTTTTGTTCTCGGACCTGGATTATCACAATTGTGTCTTGCTCTGAATGATTTTCTTCTTTCAGGATTATTTTTCTTAATGTTCATACCCGGTTGACCAAAGTTTACTTTAACAACTTTTCCTGTCTTTGGGTTTTTAACATATACTTTAAACTTTTTAACATCACCTTGCATTGGTTTACCTAATTTAACCTCTCTACCTTGATATTCGGCTTCGTAAACACAATTACAATTTGCTTCTTGTAATTCCGAAGTATAATTTTTTAAGAAATTTAAAAAATCTTCTTCATCTTCTTCTTCAACATCCAATTCATCGTAATCCAAAAAGTTATATTCCGAATTATCAAATGGATTATCTGCAACTCTACCTGTTGATTTGGTGATTTCTGTATCTTCTTTGATGATGTTAGTTAATTTTATCATAATATATCTCCTTATACACTATAAATATATAAATTACTTAATTAACCACGTTAAATCTTCATCTCCATTACCAACCTTCATAGACCAAGGGTTTGTATCCATCGAAGCATTTCCACCAAATCCATCCAAAGTATATGAATGTTGAGAAATACCACCTAATGTTCTTTTTGTTAATTCAACCCCTTCCTGTCTTAATCTCAATGCAGTATCTCTAACCCATAAAGCAATACCCAAAGCCATTGTTAAGTCATCATTATAACCCTTCATTGCTTCTGCCCTATTTCCTATCCACACAAAGGTAAATAACTCATCTATCAACCTCGTAGAACGAATTGTAACCTCTTTTTCTCTAACATATTGTTCTAATTTAGAAATAATAAGTGGACGGGTTTTCATTGTAGTTGAAAATCCTGCAACCATACCTCTTTCTTCTGCTCTGAATTTATTATGCATTTGATGTTCTACATCTACATATTTTAAATCCTTACTCATATAGAAAAGGTTACGATATCCTCTATCAATTACTTGTTGAATTACTGCCCAACCAATATTTGCATTCTCTACTACTAATAATGCTTCATTATATTCGGTTGCAAGTGCTACAAGGAAATTTCCAAAATCCTTTGTATCCATCTTACCTTTATATTCAGCAACTTGTGTTGCAGTTTCTACATCAAACACATGACAAGCAGAATAGTCTCCACCATCTCCACGAGCAACGTCCGCAACAACCATATATCCTTTATTATAATCTGGATATTCCCATTTCCATAGATTATGGTCTATCCAAGTCTTTTCAATAGGTTCTTGACAAAATGTTTCTTTATAGAACATAAGTAATTGTGGGTCGATAACCGTATCACCGGAACTTACAAAGTCACAATCACATTCTTGTGCAGCACCTTTTGGTCCTAATAATCTTTCTTGTTCATCTCTCCAACTTTGGTCTCTCTCTGGGTGTACACTCCAATGTAATCGAATTGTATTGAATGAATTTGTTTCTTCTTCTGCACCAACCCAAGTTTTATGAAAGAAATTACCAACACCATTAGGTGTAGAAAGAATAATAGCATTACCACCGGTTGATAAGGTAGATTGTGCAGATATCCAAATTTCTTCAATATTATCAATGAACGCTGCCTCATCAAATACTAATAGTGATAGGGCTTCAGAACGACCAGCATCTCCAGATGATGATGTTGCTTTAATTTGCGAACCATTTGCATATCGTAGTGATAATTTATTATCTTCAACCGTAGTTTGTTTTAACCAACTAGGTAGATATTGATTCATTACCCTTACTTTTGTTACAAGGTTTTTGGCAACTTCTTGTTTAGTTGCAATTACCAATACATTAAAATCTTGATTAAATAACATTTTCCATAATGAAAAACCTGCGACAAGTGTAGAAATACCTGTCTGACGAGATTTAAGAACAATGTTATATCTATGGTCTTTAAATTCAGTAAGTGTTTTTTCCTGAAATGGAAATAAATGAAATGGAATTTTACCTCGTACTGGATGTTGAATCATGCAGTATTTCTTCATAAAGTGTATAGGGTCAGTAGCACACTTTTGATATTCGAGTTTTATTATTTCTTTTAATGATGTAGCCATCAATTAATTTATTTTACTAATAAAATACCTGTTGCTACAATACCAACATAAGTTCCTACTTTATATAAGAATGTTTTTCTCTTTTCAGATTTCAATTCTTTTATAAGTGATTCAGATTTTTGTCTTTCTAATCCAAATTGCTCATCTTTTTGATTGATGATATAATCTAAATTAGAAATTTTAGAATTTAAAATTCCAATAATACTATCTTTAAGAACTACTTTTTCATTTGTTAATTTAATAACTTTTTGCAATTCTTGTACTTCAATTATTGCACCATCACCCTTTATTAAATCTTTTATGACTAATTTAGCGGTTTGAACTGATAATGGAACTATTGTATCAGTTGGAGCCTTTGTTATCTGATTGGTAACGCTCTGTGAAAAACTTGTTAAGGTCACTAAAAGTAAACTCATTAACACTAATAACTTTTTCATTTGTCTTTCCTTTTATGGTTTTGATATTTGTTTGAACATTATCGATATTGTTATCCAAAACATTTACTTCTCCATGTATTTGTTCTAATTGTCTATCCAATTGTTTGTTTACAAGTACAACCGAATCGATGTTATGTTGGATACTATCAATTTTTTGATTATAAGATTCAACATCAGTTCTTAATTGTTTAGTAAACAATAAATTATAACCAACTAAACATATTAAAACTAATAATAGAATTGATGATATTCTATCTTTCATATAAAAACTCCTTTTACTATAAATAGTGTTCTAAATTATGTTGTCTTATAACTTCGAAAGCTTCGTTTCGTTTTTCAATTATTTGTTTTAGTTCGATTTCACCATTATCAATGATTTCTTGTATTTCAGCTTTAACTTCATCTACCGATTTTGGTAATGTCCATTTTTCAACTGTACCATCTTCGTTTATAAACTCATAAAATGGTTTTACTTCATTGATAGAGTGTTTTAATTCATCTAATTTTATTTTACCTTCAACAATCATTCTTGTATAGATTCTAAAATCTTCATATTCTTTCCAAATATCTGCACCTCTAAAATTATGCTCAATATCTGCTAAACAATCTACACAATATCCTGTTTTTTGAATTAACTTTTCATCTGTTTTAGTTTTTTTAACTTTTTTACAGCTTGGATTAGTACATTCTTTTTTAAGGTTTAAATAATTTCTAATTTCTTGTAATGCTTGATGGTTTTTACCTGTTTTTATGGTATAACCATTTTTCTTTTCGTATTTGTAGTACTTATCTTCCCAAACATCACCAACATTTCGTTGTTCTTCAGTTTTAGTCCAACCAATTTGAGTATTTTTATCATATTCACCGGTTTGAACCATATCCACCAACTTTCTACGAGTTGGATGCATATATTTTCTTTGAAACTCTTTACCCATTGTTATATATTAGGTTATTATATTTTATATAAGTATATAAAAATTAATTTTTAATAAATTATGCGTAAAAAATACCCAAAAGTTGATTTAATGATGCAAAAGCACCAGTTAATTTGAAAGTTTTACCACCATATACAAAAACTATACCTTCAATTGGTACTATTTTGTTAGGACCTCCAATGGATGTTAATCTTTTTAACTCTAATTTTAATTTTTCAATTTTTTTAGGGTCTCCTGATTTTTGAACATCCTTAACTGTCTGGTCTAATCTCTTTTTCATCTCCCTAACTGCAGTATCTGGGTTTACTGTCAATACTGATGATGTAAATTGGAGAACTTCTGCACCAACACCTAAAAATATATCTTCAAATTTCATCAAATTATCTTTAGAAATTTTACTTTGGTCTTCTTTATCGATTTTTTGTGCCCATTGAAGAACTTTTTCATCAGTTATGTTCTTATTATCAATTCTAAATCCTTTATCACCAAACGCCCATCTCTTAACTAATCCCATTTTAGTGTTATTATCCAACATTGATGGTGATTTTTTAGTTACAAAGTTTTCCCACCATGCTTGATGGTAATTTGCAACACCATCAGTATCACCTAATCCAAATTCTTTTTGTAAAGATTGAATTTTTCCCAAATATTTTGCTTTTTGAGAAGATAATTTTTGTGATTTTGGTAAAGAAAGTACCGGAGGTCCCTGAATTGTATAATTTGATTGAACATCTTGATTAACTTGTTTAATCATTCCGGCTAAAATCTTTGCTGCTTGTTGGTTTTCACCAATTGCATTACCATCCATATCATATTCCATTGTTCCGTGGAATACTAAAAGGGGTTGACCGTATGGAATAACATTCACAGATGTAGGATAAATCACTTCTAAATTCATAAAACATGAACCATCTTTGAATATTTTGTTTCTTTGTGAATCTGAAAGAGATTTTATTGCAGATGTTAGGTCTTGCATTGCAAAATTATATGCTTTTTCTAATTCACCTCTACCACTAAACTTATCAGCAACACCTTTTATATCCAATGCACCAGCACCTTTGTTCTTTAGATGAGATTTATTACGAGCTGCAACTAATCGTCCACCTACCCAACTAATTGCAAGGGCTTGACCATCAGTTTTTTCTCTTGCTAATTCTAATTCACCTTCTAAAGCAAGATTAACAATATTTTTTAATTGTCCAAATGTAAGATTTATATCAGTATCAAATGGATGATTCATATGTCCATATGCACCACCCTCTACTAATAACTTACTTTCGTTTATATTTTCCTTTATGTATCTAAATGTTACTGCTTTTTTACCATTTATAGTTGGCATTCCATGTTCATCAGTTCCAATAGTTTTAACAACAACTTTTTTGTTCTTAAATTTACCCATTAAAACTTTATCACCAACTTTAACATTTAATGTAATATCTTCATTTACTGATTCTCTAATAGTTCCACCATTTTTTTTGATAAAATTCTGAACTTCTGATTCATTTTTTGCAACTTCTACATTTTTGTATTTTTGTTTAAGTTGTTTTAATGTTTTTTCATTCTCAACATCATCACCATCCCAAACAAAAGGAATAGCCAAAATCTTTTCAATTTTAATTTGAGTAAGAACTACTTCATTCCATTCAGAATCATAATATAATTTATTAGAATTAAAGTATGTATCCTGAAACTCTTTCTTCTTGCTCAACATATATTTTTCAGCTGCTTCAAAGTATTTTTTTATGAATTCAGCTTTTTCTTGATTTGTAATTGCACCCTTGTCAAAATATAGTTGTTGATATTTTTTTCTATCTTTTTGTAATTCTGGAGCAAAATTATACATCAAATCTCTTTCTCTAGTTGGGTTTCCTAATAAAGTTCCCGGTTCTACCCATCTTCTACCTTGATGGTCTGGATAACTCCATAAATCATGAATACTTTGTGCCAAAATTGTGCCTGATATTGATACTATTATACCCCCTTTAGTCCATAATCCTTTACCTTGTGCAATTTTTCCATATTTATCGATTTTGTTAAATGTAGAAATTGATTTTTTACTTCCTTCTATTGCAACAACCTTTGGTAAATTTTCAATATCAGTTATATGTAGTGATGTTGTTTTTATTGGGTCAACTATTTTCTTAACAATATTAAGTGATAATGGTATTTCACCATGTAAACATTTATCAAATACATCACTTTCCCATTTAAGAGCTTCGGTTTTTAAACTTCTTTTTTGAAGAACCAATTTATTGATTTGTGAAAATAAATCTGCTATTTCTTTGTCTAATTTCTTTTCATCTGCACTCATTGGAGATTCTATATCAACATTAGAGTAAAGTTTTTTCTTTTTAGCAACTAATACATCTACTTTTTTAAGTAAATCATTTTTTACTTTATCTAAATCTTTAATAATTTCAGATGATGATATCTCCTTTACTGGTTCGTATCCTCTATCTTCTGTATCTTTTGTGTTAGTTTGATATCCAGGTTTCTTTTTTCTTTTATCATCAAAATCAATTGTATCTAATTCTGCAGGGAATCCCATATCCGGTGCATACATTGAACTTTTATGATGATGTAAGAAATTATGCTCACTATCATTTTCTGGTTTATGATTTTTAGAATTAGTTCCTTCTTTTATATTAGCAGTTTTTAAAAATTCAGCAGGTTCTTTATAATCCGCTTTTAAAATACGATTATATTTTGATGTCTTTCCATCAGTATGATTATCAATTGGTAGTGTTTGGTCAGTTGATTTCTTTTTTTCAAATTCAGATGGTTTTTTATGTACATTAGACCATCCTTCTAAATTATCTAAATAATAACCTTGGTCATCATAATCAGTCCAATCTGCGTTCCATGCATAACCAGTAGTTGAATTACCATCATTAAAAAATCCACCCATCGTTCCATCACCGGATGCTGTTATTTCAATTATAGATAATTTTTCATAATAATTTAAATCTTCCCATAGATGGTCCATAGCTATTTCAGTTGCATAACGAACATCTGATGTATGTTCCATCTCAACTTTAATAGCTTTCATTAATTTAGGTTTAATATATTCTTTGGCATATTGTTTTGGGTCATAATATCCTTTAGTATCCCATTTTTTTGCTAAATCAATTAGGGTTTTACCTTTTGCTAATCCACCGGGTATATTATCACCTTCTACTGAAAGAATTGGATTTGATGATTTAAAATCAGATTTTCTCATCACTGTTTTAGCAATAATCTGATTTGCTTGTTTTACAAAAGCAATATTAATATCATCTCTTTTATCTTTTACAACAATTTGTTGATATTTTTCTAAAAATTCTTTAAATTCTTTTTTATGACGTGCTAATCTTTTAAAGAACCCAGTCAATTCTGGTTCTGAAATTTGTTTACCATTACGAGGGTCATTCACTCTATCAAAAAAGTGTTGTGTAAATTCAATATCTTCTGGTGATAATTGTTTATCAGCGTATTTCTCAATTTGATTTAATTGAGATTTACTCATTTCAGAAACATTTTGTTTTTTGTTATATGAATCAATTGCTCTATCCATTACATCTGCAGGAATTCTATCATTTTCCAATGCATCTGCAATTTTATGCATTAAAGCAACTAACATTCTCTCCTCTTCATTTACATCTGCAAATAATGCAGCTTTTCCCGCACCCAATGCAATAGTTTCTGCTACAATATGTGGTACAAATTCCATTGCAACGTGTTGTACAAATGGTACAATACCATGTCCTAATCCACCTGTTGCTATTCCAAATATTGCAACCATAGCTACTTTTTTAGCAACCGATTTAACTGCATCAATTTGTTCATCGGTTAAATCCAACCCATTGGAAAACATTACTAACGCTTCACCTGCTGTTTTGAATGTTTCATATTCATGTTTGAAACCATGAACAATTGCATTTCTAGCACCCTTTACTTTATCTAGTAAAGCCTCTTTCCAACTTCTACGCTCTTTTGATTTGGGTTCATCTTGATGTTCTTCAAAAAACGCTCTTTCTTTTTCCGCCCAACCACTAATCTTTCTTTTTAAATTTTTAACGCTATATTTTGAAACATCTGCACCACCATCTGCTGGTTCTGCTTGTTTATTAAATTCACCATCATAATCAATCACCTTTACTGGTAATTTCTTACCATAAGCGGTAAATGACATCAAACGAGTATTTCCGGCAACTAAATGTAAATTACCATTCTTATCTCTTAATGCAATTGGTGGTGGAACATCATTACCTTTTTCAATACCCTTTTCTAATCTATCCCAATCCTTACCATATTCATCAGCAAGTTCTTTACCTCTTGCTTTCATTGCATTAGAACCACCCTCTTCACTTGCAGAAAGAATTTCACCCACATCGGTATTACCCATATTTTGTAATTCTTCAGATGATAGATAAACTGGTTTTGCTTCTTTCATTTTTTGAATCATATCCGATTCATCTTTAAAGGCATTTGGTGCAACATTTTTTGTTACATCATTTTCAAAATATTCACCGGTTTCACCTTGATATTCTTCATCGCTGTAATCTCTAATATTCTTTACCTTTGAACGGTCATCATCTAAAATTTCCCAACCATCTTTTCCACTTGTCCAATCTTTATTTTGTGTTGATTGTTTTTTAACAACTTTTTTAAGTAATTGTTTTTTAACATCAGGTGCATGTTTAAACATATTTGAACCTTGTATAGCACCTGCTTGTGGTTTTTGTGGTTCGCCAGTTGGTTTATCTGATTTTATTTGAACATATTTACCACTATCATCTTTTTCAAATGAAGGTGATTGTGTGTCTTTCTCTTGTCCTTTTAATTTATACTTACCATATCCAACGTGAGTATATTTTTCATCTTCTTTTGCATCTTCTACTACAATTGATTCATTTAATTTATTTGTAATTAAATTGAATATTGTTTTATTAAATTTAGTATATGCTTTATCAACAAAAAAATCTTGTTTTTGTTTATCAGTACCTTTACCCAATCCTAAACGAACATCAGTTCCACTAATTGCATTTGATTGAGAAGGTGCTATATAAACATATCCTTTATCTTTATATCCTTCGGTTGCTTCACCATTCCACTTTTCAAAATATTTTCCACCCAATCTACTTGCATCTTTTTCACCAACAACCGTAATAAATGCAGTTGTTTTTTCATCAAATTTCTTTAAAACTTCAGTAGGTGCATAAGGATTTCTAACCTCTACTATTTTGTTTGATGGAACACCAAACATAGTGGTCATAATTTCTTTTTTTTCTCTAAAATTAAAGGGAGATTTTGGTTTTTCTACTTTATTAGATGTACCTATATAAACATTATCTTTACCAAATTTCTTAACTAAATGCTCATAAGTTGCATTGTGGCCTTTATGAAAAGGTTGAAACCTACCCACATAAACTACAATTGTTTTTTTTATGGGAGTAGGTTCTTCTAATAATATTTGTTCTACTAAATATTTTGTAAGTTCGTTCATTGCGATAAATTAGATTCCATTAGTATATAAATATAAATCCTCAAAAGATTAATGATTTTTATATACAAATGGGTCTCTCTTACGCAATTCTTCTAACTTCTTACGATAAATTTCTTGTCTTTTCTTTTCTTCACGCTTATTTTTAAAGTAAGCTATAATTTTCTTTATTAGGTTCATGTTCTAAAAGTTTGTTTAAGTTTTCTATATATGTTTCTGAAATACCTAATTCTGTCAATGACAATAAATGATTTCTATTGTGTTCTAAAATAGGGTATAATTGTTTATTTAATTCATCCCATTCTTCATTACTCTTCTCACATAAATATTTTACCAATGAATAAACACGTATCATTCTATCTGAATTGTTGTGTATTTCATCATATGATTCATCCCAAAAATCAGAGAAAGTTTTGAATCCCCAACTTTTTAATTGTTTTAAAATACCGGGTTTTCCCAAAATAACAAATGGGTGTAAATGTTGAATACCTTTAAATGTTTTTTCTGATATATAATGACCATGCTCGTAAAATATAGTTTCAGTAATTACACTAAAGTAAGTGTTCATATAGGGTTCTTTATGTTCAAATCCAAATCCCCATACACCTCCAACATTATCGTAATCAACTATATTCTTACCTATTTTATTTAATCTAAAAAATCCACTAATTAATTTTGATTTGTAATGTTTGTCTTGTATGTAACTCACATCATCATAATCTGTGCCATTTGATAATTCTAATCCGATATCACCGTGACTCCAAAGTGATAAATCAATCGAATACTGAATATCTTTTAACAAATTATCACTTGCTAACAAACTTAATAAAATAACTCTATGTGGAGCAACTCTTCTATTATAAATTAAACATTTACTTTTTCTATTCGTTGAATTCAAAAAATCAGTATCACTCATAATAGAACAACTATTGGCATTACCATTAAATTCAATTACCGAACCTTGTTCTATTAAATGACTTGTCTCTTTTTTCTTTGCAATTAAAGACCAACAATAATATGCAGTATAAAATTGTTCAGTTTCAGAATTATCTTTTAAATATTCTTCATAAATACTACGAGTATTCATTGATGCTGATATAACTAATACTTTAGTTGGTGAAACTCCCATTTCTTTACATTTTTTATGTAAATTTTCAAATAAAGAATTTCTAATATCACCCTCACTACTATAATCAAAAATTAAATAAAAATTACTTGCATGTTTTAAATAATATTTTGCTTTTTCAGATATTAAATCAAAACAATGTGTACCCTCATGATAATTTATATTATTTCCAGTACAAGTATCAATACTACCATATGGATGTATTGTCATAAAGAAATTAGAATCACCATCAGTACCATCTTCTACCATATTTCTATTTTCATCAAATCTGATATCAGAAATATGCATATCGTGAATTAAATCTTGTGGAAGATTTAAATTACAATCATATACTGGAACTTGTACATATTTTGAATTAAATTTTTCTATAAATTCATGAGTAACAATTAAATTATTATTCCACAAATCTTCTGAATAATTCCAATTCCAACCATTTGGTACAAACCCAACCGGTCCTTTAACATCAAATATTCTTTTAATTAACATAATAAAGTTCAGGATACTCAACTAATATAATTGGACCGTTTGTTTCTAATGCTTGTTTATATGCAGGTAAAATTTTATCAGCTGAATCTAATTTTACAATTGGTATATGTTTTAATATAGATGAAAACTCATCTGAATAATCAGCCTTATGTTGATGACCGGGGTCTAATGGTTTATCTGACCCTTTACCAACTCTAATAATAACATTTGGACAATATTCACCATCTGACATTGCTTCTAATTTATCCAAATGATTTACTAATTGATTAGTTGCACAAATTAAAAAATCCCAACGAGGATAAAATGAAACAACTCTATGTCCTGTCATTGCTAATCCAATCGTCATTCCCATTTGAGTTTCTTCCATTACTGGTGTTTCAATCATTCGTTCTTTTGGTAAACCTTCAATAGTTTTACTCATTGGATTACCATAATACACAATTTGTTGACCAATGAAAATAGTAGATGGGTCTTCCATCGTTAATTTCATTGCTTCAGTTAATGCATCTAAATAAGGTGTAAATTGTGGTGCACTCATAAATTATGGTTTTGAGTTTGGATTGTATTGATTTTTATTTGCTTTATACCATTCAATGGTTTCTTTTAAAGCTTGTTTTAAATCTCTCTTTGGTTTCCAACCGGCATCATTAATTTTTTTAGATGATAACAAACGAACTGGAATCATTGGTGCTTTGTTATTTACAAATTCAATTGGATTTGTATTTCCATCAATTTCCTTAATCCATTTTAATACTTCATTAACACTAAATCCTTGTCCGTATGCAACATTAAAAATGTTGTATGTATCGTTATTTTCAGCAACCCAAATAAATCCATCTGCCATATCTTCAACATGAAGTAAATCTCTTACCTCACTACCATCACCCCATACCGGAATTGGATTTAAACCATCCGCTACCTTACGAATATTTGCCGGAGTTACATGACATTTTTCATAATCAAATTTATCATTTGGGCCAAATGCATTTGAAGGTCTAACAATCAAACATTGCATTGGATTGTGAATTTGATGTGAAAAATAATCACACAATAATTCACCATATCGTTTCATATTACCAACTGCTCCATAGATTGGAAATGTGGGTGTTGCATGAACATTTATATCTTCAGTACAAAATTCATTCTTCATATCTGGATAAACTGTGTTAGATGAAATAAATAGGAATTTACCCACTTTATTTCTCCAACTTTGTTCCATCAGATTTACATTCATTTCCACATTTGGAGTAACGTGTAAAAGAGGATTTTCTTTTGTATCTAATGCGTTTGATGTATTTGCTGCACAATGAAATACTACATCTACACCTTCAGAAACTTCTGCACAAAATTTAGCATCTTGTAAATTTCCTTTATATAATGGAATGTTTTCACAACCTTCAAAATCATTTCGTAAACCTCTACTATGAGATGTTGCTCTTAAATTAGTATATCCTTTCTGATGTAATAATCTTAATAAATGTGAACCAATAAATCCACTTGCACCAGTAACTAAAATTTTGTCTGTTTTTTTCATTTTATTTATTATATTCGTTTAAGTAATAATCAATCGTTTCTTTCAAACCGTCTTTTAAAGATACTTTTTGTTTAATTCCAAATGATTCTGCTCTTTCAGTACTCATTAATCTTTTTGTATCTCCATTTGGTTTGGTTGGGTCCCATTCAATTCCAACTTTAACTCCATACATTTCTTCATAGATTTCTACCAGAGTTTCTGCAAGTTCTTTGATTGTTACACCAGTTCCACTACCTAAATTAATTGGTTGTGTAAGCTTTTGTTCATATGCTTGAATTATTCCATCTGCAACATCACCTGCATAAATAAAATCTCTAATAGGAGAACCATCACCCCAACATACTAATGGATGTTCTTTTTCTCCAAATAATCTTTTAATAAGTGATGCGATGACAGTAGATTCTGGACCAAAGTTATCGTGTCTACCATAAATGTTTGCAGGTCTTACAATTGATGCTTTATTCCAATCATATGATACTGAATATACTTCTGCTTGAAGTTCTCCAAGTCTTTTAGCCCAACCTGCGTATTTATCTTTTTCTGATGGGAAAGTTTTCCAAACATCATCTTCATAAAATACTTCTGCCGGTTGATATACTCCAACGGTTGATGTATAAACAAACCATTCTACATCTGCCAGACGTGAAGCTTCCATCATATTAGTATTAAATTGTAACATCGGTACAAAATAATCTGCGGGTTGTTCTGCTGCTCTTTTTGGAGAACCCTTTACACCTGCAATGTGGAAAATAACATCCTGTCCTTTTACTACCTTTTTACAATTTGAAAATTCTCTCAAATCAGCATTTATAAATTGGTATTGACCAGTTGTTGCGTATTTTTGAATTTGATTTTGCGGTTCATGAATATCTACCGCAGTAACAAATGCACCTTTATCGATACATTTTTGAACCATATAATTACCAACTAAACCATTGGCACCTGTTATCAAAACCTTTTTATTTTTCATAATCTTTATTTTATATAAATATATACTAAATTAATTTAGTAGTTCTATTGTGAGAATTTGTATTTTTTGCTTTTTCTAAATTTAAATCTATGTTTGATTGTGTTTCTTGTTTTTTTGCTCTTAATAAATCAGTAAAATTAGATTGTATAAAAATCTTATTGAATTCATATAAACGATTTACTTCATTTACAAAATCATTATAATGTTCGTGGCTAGTTTCCCATACTGCTTTTTTATTAAAAATTTCAGTATTCATATGATTCCATTGATATATTTTACCAAAATATACTAATGTTGCTTGTTTATTTTCAAAAGTTTCAATTCTATCTTTAAATTTATTATAAATTAACTCTGCAAACTCTCTCATTTCTTTATAGTTGTCCAATTGTGTTACGAATGAACATCTTAAATTTCGTATTGTTGGAATTGTACTTATAAATTCTAAATTTTCCATCAATACATCCCAATTACCATTCAATCTTACTTTATTTTCGTAAGTATCTTTTGTTGCAGCATCAATTGATATTTCAACCGATTTTACATATGGTTGTGCAGTTTTTATTTTATTCCAATTTTCTTTTGTAAATAAATTTGCATTGGTTGTCAAATATATATCATCCAAATTAGGCCAAAGTTTTGGGTCAAATTCAAATAAGAATTTTCTAAATGATTTTGATGCCCACGGGTCACCACTTCCTGTAATTGCTAATTTTCTAGCTTCTTTTGAGTATTTGGTTTTTATGAAATCAGTAATATTATCTATTTCTATAATTTCATCTGGTTTTGCCATAAAAATTTGAAATCTACAAGATGGACATCTTAAATTACAACTATCATCGTATGTAAAATTTATAGAACCTGGTCCATTACTGATATTATTTTCATCAATAACAAAACCATCATGCATTTTGTATGGTAATCTATTTTTTGGTACAAAAAATCCACTTGGTACTCCTGTGTTAATTAATGTACTTAAATGTGGACATGCATCTTTATTACAATGCGAATAACTACCATCTAAAACTGATTGTCTTATTTTTTCTGCTGTTTCGGATTTCCATACATCGTAATTAAACGAACCATCTTCGTTTTTTGAATACCATAGTGGTGTTTCTAACCAAGTAGGACAACACATTGTTGCATGGTCTTTAAAAAATTCAATGTGTTTAAATGGTTGTACACATACATATTTTTTTAATATATCTTTATCTATTGACATACTATAATTTTTTTAAAAAAGTATCTAAATCATTTAATTCTAAATTATTCAGATAATTTTGATTAAAAATAACAATATCTTTTGTTTTTTGATATAGTTCATTAAATTCTTCAATACTTTTTGAATTCAGTTCTAATATTAAATTAGATACTTTTAAATATCTTTCTTTTGGGTCTTCTATATCATCGTATGATTCATCCCAAAAATCAGAGAAAGTTTTGAATCCAAGTCTTTTTAATTCTTTTAAATAATTAACAGGTCCTAATGCTATAAAAGGTTGATAATTTACAATTGGTTTTAATACTTTTTCAGATACAAAAAGTTCGTTACCACTAAATGATGTTTCTGTAATTATGTGTATACAAGAATCTAAAAATAATTCTTTTTTAATTGTATTGTGTATTCTAAAATTAAAAAATCCACTTGTATCTAATTCTATTGGTATTTTAGATGCATATTCTTGTAATTTTAATTTTGGAGTTTGATATGGGTCACAATGAATTCCTTCAAATGTTAAAAAACTAAAATATGAATCAGAAAAATCATGTGTTAAATAGTCGTGATACAAAGAATATCTATGTTCTTTATCAACCGTTCTATTAAAACTTAAAAACTTTTTATTTCTAAAATTATCTAATTCATCTAATCGTATTTCTTCACTTGTATAACCTAAATCAGTTTCTCCATATAATATATGTTTATTGTGTATAAAATCTTCTACAAAAAAATTAACACAATATACATTATCATGTTTTAATGCCATATTTGATGATAATACAATTATTTTATCTGATAATTCGAGTTTTTTTAAATCATCCATTAATAATTTGTAAATATATGCATTTGGTGGGTCTGCAATAGAACTCAATATTAATTTTATATCATTTTTAATTAAAAAATCTTTTATCTTAATAATAAGATATTCTGGGTTATTTACTAATACCTTCAACGCCTCGGTAGGTTCAATTAACATATAGTTAGTAACTCCACTTTTTATATTTGGAAATATTGTATATGAAAAATTATCATATATCTTATATGTAATTGGTCCTTCAAAACACCAATTTTTATATTCATTTTGATTATATGGTAATATAAAATTTATCATAGTTTTGTATTAATTATTCCAGTTATGATATCATCAAAATTTGATTTCATTGAATAAAGTACATTATTGTTATGAATGCAAATATCTTTTGTTTTTTGATATAGTTCATTAAATTCTTCAATACTTTTTGAATTTAATTCTAATATTAATTTTATTATTGCTTGATATCGTTGTGTAGGGTCTTCTATATCATCATATGATTCATCCCAAAAATTAGAAAAAGTTTTAAATCCTATCTTTTGTAATTCAGATAAATAATTAACAGAACCCATTACTATAAATGGTTGATAATGTAAAATAGGTTTTAATATTTTTTCAGATATAAAAAGTTCATTAGCATTAAATGTAGTTTCAGTAACTATGTTTATACAAGAATCTAAATAAAACTCTTTTTTACCTAATGTTAATGTAGTATCAAAATCATTTTTTGATTGTACTGAATGGGTATCTAATTCTATTGGTAAGATTTTGTTAAAATATGTGTAATCAATTTCTTCCCAATTGTCATAATAAATACTTTTATAAATTTCAAAATAACTCAAAAAACTAAAATATGAATCTGAAAAATCGTTTCGTAAATAATCATAGAAAAATGTTATTCTATGTTTTCTATCCAAAGCCCTATTAAAACTTAAAAACTTTTTATTTCTAAAATTATCTAATTCATCTAATTGTATTTTTTGAGAAGTATATCCTAATACATTTTCTGCGTTTACTTCAAATATCATATTAAGATGATTTGCATATTCATCCATAAATGAATGCCAACAAAATGTATTTTTATATTTTTTATTTTTAAAATTACTTTCTATATAAAAAACACGTGAATCAATTCTATTTATGTTTATAAAATCAATAATATCTTGTTTTTCTTCATCAGAGCAAGGGTCTGCTAATGATACTAATATTACTTTAATATTTTTATTATTAAAAATAAAATCACTTAAACTTTTATTATTGATTGGAGTGTGAAAATTATTAATAAATCCTTTAAATTGATTTGCGGTTTCGCATACTAATATATTTTCACAATTTTCTTTTAGTTCAAAATTATAACTATGATTATAGTTTGATATTATTTTATTTGTGAATGGGCCTGAATTAATCCAATTTGGTACATCAGATATACTATATGGAAAAACAAAATTTAAAATACTACCCATTTACCTGTCCCATAATGTGGGTATTTTGATTTATATTTGTAATAAATTACATCTTTTGGGATTTCTCGTTGAATACCACCCCACGTATCTAATGTTGGGGTATTAGTCGAAACTTCATTATCTTCAACTATAAAGTATAAAGGTAAATCATAATTTCTTGCGTATTTATGAACTTCATAAAAGACACCAGTTTCGAAACTCATATCACCAATGAAACACCATACTTTTTCATCACCACCTTTTAACTTAATTGATTTAGCAACACCTAATGCAATTGGTAATGTACCCGTTACAATAGCAGAAGAATAAAAATTAGATTCTTTATCAATTATTGTAATTGATTTACCATCTAATATTTTCTTTTTTAATCGTTTTGGTTCTACTCCATGTAATAATGCATGATAGTGAGAACGCCAAGTTGAAAATACCCAATCGGTAGGAGAAATCTTTCTGAATATTTTAATTAATTCATCTTCATTTCCATTTGATAAATGTATAGGACCTTTTATCTCACCTTTTTCCCAATGCGAAATAATTTCATCTTCAAATTGAATTAGTTGTTCTTTTGTAAACTCTTCAGAATCCCATCTATCTGGGTGAAAATCTAAATTTTTAATTTCCATATTTATCTCTTTTTGATAAGATTGGATTATCAATTGGCCAATCTATATTAAATCGGGTGTCGTTCCAAACTATTGTGTGTTGTTTGTTTTCATCGTTGTATTCACCTTCATATGCCATTTTATATGAAAATATAGAATCATCTTCCATAACAAAATGTCCATTTGCAAAATAAGGAGGTACTAATACTTGAATACCAGTTTCAGGCGAAAGAATAAAAGTTTCCCATTTACCATAATCAGGAGTTTTTTCTCTTACATCTAAAACTACTAAATAAATTCTACCATGAGGGCAACTTACTAATTTCCAAGTCTTCTCATCCCAATGTAATCCCCTCAATACACCTTTTTTAGATTTTGAGTATCTATCATGCTTGAAAAATACCCCGTTATTCCTATCAGCGGCGGGCAACAAACGGTCATAATAATCCGAATGATAAGTTGTAGTGATACTACCTCTAAATTCATGATATATGGATGGTTGAACGATTTTTACTTGTGGTAAAATCGTACCATTATAAAAATGGAAATCATTCCAATCTCTTTCTTTGTAAAATATACTACGTCCTAATGCCATAACCTAAAGGAAATCCATTCCTATATTTTGATGATAAATCTTGTATTAAAATTGTATAAGTTTTGATAAGTTCTTCAATTCCATCTTCCAAACTAACATCCGGTAACCAACCTGTTGCTTCTAATTTAGCATTTGAAACTAAATAATCTCGTTTATCGGGGTCTTCATAAAAATCTGAATATGTGATTGCAAAATCCGGTACATATTCTTTGATTTTTTCCACCAATTGTTGTTTAGTCAAATTAGCAGATGTAAGACCTACATTAAATACTTCGCCTGAAAACTTTTCATAATTTTCTAACATATATAAAAATGTTTTAGCAACATCTCTGATATGAATGTAGTTTCTTCTAAAGTTTTTTTCAAAAATTGTGATGTATTTATCAGTCAATGCTTTGTAAACAAATTCGTTTACTAATAAATCCATTCTCATACGAGGAGATGAACCAAATACGGTGGCAAGTCTTATCGAAATACCACCGATTGCTAATACTTCTCTCTCAGCATTAACTTTGGTTACTCCATAATGTGATATTGGGTTAAGTGGACTCTCTTCAGTACACTCCCCATTCTCTCCTATTCCATATCCACTATTTGTGTTTGGATATACCACTCTTATATTTGTACCACCCACTAAATCACAAATTGTTTTAACATGTTCGTAATTTACTGCAGTTGCAAGTTCTTTATCTCTATCACATGCAGGAAACCCTACAATTGCTGCCAATGGGATAATTGCATCAAATGTTGGTACAATGTTTTCTAATAATTTTTTATCTCTAACATCTCCATAAATAAAATTAAAATTTTTATTATATGAATAATGAATCAAAGATGTTTGATTATACATTAAATTATCTAAAACGGTTACATTATAACCATTCGATAATAACTTATCCACTAAAACCGAACCCAAATATCCGGCACCGCCTGTTATTAAAATGTTTTTCATATAATTTCTTTAATTTTAATAGCTGTTAAAAAATCTTTTTGGTATTGTTTACCAGTTGTAAGTTTATGTAATACTTTTTTATTATGCAATAATGTTGATTCCATATCAGTTAAAAGTTCAACCCATTGTTCATGCGTTTTATTACATAAATTTTTAACTATTTCTAAAACCATTTCAGCTCGTTTTTTAAAATTTGTTTCGTTATCATATGATTCATCCCACCATTTGCTAAATGTTTGGAATCCATATTTTTTTAAACTTTGTAATATAAATGGATTTCCAACTACTACAAATGGATGTAGATTCATAATTGGTTTTACTGTTTTTTCGGTTATAAAACAATATTCTGATTCTGCATTTGTTTCCGATACAATTGTAAAATAACTTTTTTGGTATTCATCTTTTCTACTTAAAAAATTATGGAAATCTGAAACTCGTTGTGAATCCGATTCATCTATTGTTAATGGATAATAATTTTTATAATTTTCTTTTATATCCTTTATATCATCAACCGATAATCCCAATGGACTATAATCTTTTGAACCTTGTAAAAAATCTTCGAAATATGGGTTTTCAAAAAATGAAACAAATCCTTTATCTAATAAATTTTCTTTATATAATTTATTAACAAAATAAGGTCTATGCATTCTTTCCGAATTTCTATTATACATCAAAAAATACTTTTCTTTTTGATTTTTTGATACTTCTTGTTGTATAGAAAATTCGTAATTATTTTCAATTATTTTATTATCCTTAACACGTAACTCACTAATAAATCTACCTGCAGTTAGTAACAAATAATTGTTGGTATAAACATTTATTCTACCTTTAAAATTTTCAAATCTTACATCTTTTTTTACATTATCTATAAGATTATTATTCGTTGATACTATAACTTTATTTTTATCAGTTATACTATGTTTATCTAAAAAGGTATTAATCTTTTCATAAAAACCAAAATCATGAGGATATGCACCTTCACCCGAATCCATTATTAACAATGTAAAATTAGAATGTGTTTTAAATAAATCCAATAACATTGGTGAAAAGAAATCATCTAAATCAAATTTTGAATGTGAATAATATTCAAATAAATTATTTACATTTAAAGATTCTAAACATACAACATAAATTTCGTTTGGATTGATATCATCTTTAATATCAGATGTCAATACTAAATCTATATTTTTAGTATGCTCTGAAATATAAGTTGAAAATTGAGCAGTTCTATTTAAATTATAAATGTTAGGTTCATACAATGATGGATAATATCCCGTGTATGGCATATCATCTTTATCACTAAATTTTTTTTGCATTAAATACGGCAGTGTATGTTTAGTATAACCTAATGGTATAATACCACCTGGTCCTTTTATATCAAACACAAAATGTATTTTTGGTATTTTATTTAAATTGAATCCATCCATTCTTTATCAAATCGTATTAAATTATTACCAACTCCTGATATATCTAAAATTTTATACGGAGTTTGTCTTTTAAAATCAAATGCACATACAGGACTTAATCTTTTAGAAATATTACTTTGATTGTCATATACTTCTACTATTTCTTCTCTTGATAATGCTTTTGAAAATACTGCTGCATAGTACATTTCACCAAAGAAAAATTGTCTGAAATCTTTTGGACAACTATCTAATGGATTAGATGCTCCAAACCATAACCATGCATTACTATAATTGATAAGGTCACCTTCAAATTTTTCAGTCAACCATGTATCGTTGCAATATACTGAAAATATTTTCTCTTTTGGTTTAAACGAAAATCCGATTTTATATGATTTTTTTAAATCGGATTCTTTCCAATTTACTTTAACCAAAATATCATAATTTTTTACATCAGTTGGATTTGATGCATTTCTAGTCCAAATTGTTGATTTTATGTAAACATGTTCATCATCTGGTTTAACTACACTTAATCCTAAATGTAAACCATTTTTAATTATAATACCACCTTCACGTGTTAAATCATTTGGGTTCATCTTATCCCAATCAACTCTTACATGAGTTAAAAAAGAAAAATCACCATCGGTAATATTTTTCATTGGATATGTGGATAATCCATATTTGTTGTCTGGTGTAACAAACCAAGCTTCATCACCATTAAACTTTAAACTACTCATATTTTTATTGATTTTGTAAATTCATAAAATTCTTCATATTCAGGAAATACCTTTGAAAAATCAGTTCCTCTTCGTAAATCATGTTCTTGTATAAATTTACCAAAATTGTATTGGTTTTTTAATAAGTTAGAATCATGTTTTACTGATTTCATCCAATCATATGTTCTTTTGATTTTTTGAATTTCAATATCAGAATAACCAATATATTTGTTTTCAAATAATGGAACTGCTAGGAAATCTGCAAGTTGTGCTTGTTCATAAATCTTTTTAGACCAATCTTGTGGCATAACCTGAATTGTTTGATGTGATGGGTATCTTAAATACGATGTATCTAAAAATGCTGCAGATGCCCAATATCTATCACTTGAACCATATTCTTTTTTAAGTTGATATACACCTTCGATTAATTTATCATAGTTTGAAATTGATAATGCATTGTAAGTAGACATAAATGTTAAATTTACTCTTGGGCATTGTGTCATCAATTTATTTACATTATCCCAAAAACGATTGAATTCTAATCCATGTCTAATATATTCTGCTTGTTCACCCCATGTATCACATGATGTAAATACAATAAGTTCTCTTACTCTACCTTCATCAGTAATCTTTTTTAATTTTTCAATAAATTTATCAATCAATTTATCAGGTACTCCTAAATTTGAATTAATTGCTAAATTCAATTCTTTGTTTGGGTCTTTGTGGTCTATAATATAATCCAATACATCCCACGTATCTTTACTCATTAAAGGTTCACCACCAGTGATTCTAAAAGTATGAAGGTCTTTGTATAAATCAGGCCACCATTTCCAAAATGCTTCAACAAAAGGATTGTACTCCGTTTGTTTAAATGGCATTTTATTTTCTGCAATATTATAATCTAATGAATTAAATTTATCAGTTGTTGGATATGCCCCGAATTGTTCAAGTTCTTCCATCCAACGAGATGAAAACGCAGGCCCACAATATGAACATTTAAAGTTACAAGCATTTGAGAATGCAACTTCTACATATTTTGGATTATAATCTTGTCTCCAACCTAATTCAGTAATTTCTTTGTAATGCGGTAATGACCACGATTCTGATGATTTAAATGTTCTATCAGAAAAACGGTCTGAATTATCTTCTACATTCCAACAATAATCACATTCTTCAGGTCTTTGTCCTTCCAACATTTCTTTTCTTCTTCGTTTCTTATACGAAGTATTATGAAGTGCCGATGGATTTCGTTTAATTTCAGATGTTGAAATTGGATGTGTTCTCGGGTGGTGACATGAGTGTGTATGACCTAATTGAAGATGCATTGTAACTTGTGTCCACTTTGCAAGACACATACCAGGTCCAATTTTGTTTAAATCATCTCTAACACCCAAATAGAATGGATTATCACCTGCAAAGGTTTTTTTTAATTTTTTAGCTTCATCTTGTTGAAACTTTAGTTGTTCTTCTTGAGTCATAACTATCTTTTATATACTTATATATATTACAATTTTATATTTATCATTTTTGCTTTTGGTGCTATTTCTTCGATACTAATTAATTCATATTTTAATGAATTTATACCATCTTTTTTATAATCCCAATCACCTTGTTGCATTTGTAAAACATACCTTCTTTCATTTCTTGCGGTAGTTTCCCCTTTTGCCCATTTATCAACACCATCAACCTTAACCAATCCTTCATCTTTGTGAGGTAGACATCTTAATCTACCTGGTCTTCTATGTGGTATTACTGTGTATGGTATTTTGATTTCTTCCGATTTTTCTTCACATCTGTGAATACTTCCATTTGTTGCATTATTACTAAAATCAATTGCAATATTTGTTGAATTCTTTTGTTGTGAATTATTAAAATCATAGTGTAATACTAATCCATCGGATGGGGAATTTTTATGTAAATTTGAAATTTCATCTGATGATAATGCTCTATTCCAAATTTTAACATTTGCAATATCACCTTTAAACCAACGATTTACTTCATTTTTACCAACCGATGTTGTTGTACCAATAAACCAATCATCTAAACCATAACTTTTTAAACGATTATCATAATGTAAAGGTGATGGTGTACCAGTTCCCCAACGTGAATCAGATTCTTTACCATTTAAATAAAAATGAATGTTTTGGTTTGCAGTATCTACCGATAAAGTAACCCAACTCCATTGATTTTCATATCGTTTCATCCATTGATATAAATGATTTTGTTGATTATCCCAAAGTTGTGCAGTATATGCTCTACTATTGTTATAAGAGATACCATAATCATACCCTGGTCTTCTTATAATTGGATATTCACAAAATCTTCTTTCGGTATCACCCACTAACCAAATAGGTACTTTTTCTTCTTGTTGATTAGCACGAACTAAAACTGAAATTGTATGTGAACGAGATGTTACATTTCGTAATGTTGGGTGTTTATCTATTTTAATGTAAGAATTACGCCCATCAAAATGTAAATAAGATTGTGTTTCATTCGACCAATCCATAAAAGATGTATCAGCATATCCTTCCAAATAACATCTCCAAAATAGGTCATCATCTTCCATACCCCAATCCCAATAATCATTTGAGTAACCATTGGTTCTTTCAACTTGTTCTTTAGAAAATAAAACTGCACCACCAAAATATTCTTCATATTTTAGTTCGTAATTCATTTGTGAAATGTTAGTTGCAATGTGGATTGGAGTTTCAGATGGAAATGAATAATCACATCCTTCTTCTGGTATCATATCAATATCATGCCAAACTATGTAATCACATCCATCTTCAAATGCGTGTTTTGCTGCTATATTTTTAGTTGCACCTCTATTGAATAATTTATCATCAATTTGATGAGCAAAATACATTTGATAATCAATACCTTGTTGTTCTAAATACTTTCCAACTTGTGGAATGAATTCATTCAAATGTGATTCTCTATTTCTATATGGTACGCAAACTCCTAATTTCATTATATACCAACATTTAAGTGTATTATATTTTTATCTTTAATTTTACCGTATAAAGTGTAATCTAAACAAGTTGTTAAACCATCTTCAATTTCATCTCTATATCCAGTTTGTACTTCATTATTGTATCTTAACTGATTCCATCTACTATTATCATCTTTCCACCTACCATCACTAAATCCACAATCATCGTGTTCTAATTTTGATAATTTACTATCTCTTCTAAAAGGTATGTATGAATAATAATTTGTAAAAGGTTTAAAATTATCTAAATATACATTAAAAAATTCACCGTGATTTCTATTACCTGAACTATCACTTAATCTATATTCTTCAATATTGTAATTTTTATAATGAATTTTTACATCACCACTTTGGTCTATTAAAAATTCATTAATACTTCCTTTGAAAAAATTTTCTAATTCATTATCAGAACCTAATATCATATTTTCGGTATCTGAATAATTGTGTATATAGTTTGAGAGTTGAATACTATCTGATTTATCGTTTACACACAAAGTGATTATTTTATCAGATTTATTATATTCGATTTTTATTTTATTATAACAAGATGTTACAATATCAGAATAAACATCATAGTAATTACCATTTTTATCAAAAACTTGTAAATAAAATCTATTAAATGAATTGTAAAATAATTTAAAATCATATCCCTTTATTGTTAATATGGGAAATACATCAAATTGTTTATTTACATCATATACAACTCTATCTAAATTAATATCAAGTTCTATATTAAAACTTCTATTGTAATTTATGATATTAGGAATCGTTGCGTATGCATCAACTCCATTAAAAATAGGTAATAAATCTTCACTAATATTTTCAGTTAAATGTTCTGCAAATGATACATTGCTCTTTACACAACGATATCGTAAATCATCATCTTCAAATCCCCATCCCCAATATAAGTTTGAGAATCCATTTATTTTTTCAAATGTAGATGATGGAAATAATGTCATTCCACCAAAATAAGATTTAAAAGGAATATTGTCTGTTGCCAAATGTATGGGAACATCTGAATAAGAATAATCTACATCGATAGGAATCATATCGATATCGTGGATTACTATATAATCACATTTGTTTCTTTGTGCTTCTATGAATCCAATATTACACAACATCCCACGATTAAATAATTTAGCATCATCTTGTTCAACAATAATGATTAAATAATTTTTATAGGATTTTGATTCTAAATAATCAACAATTAGTTTTTTAAATTCTTGAAGATGTTGGTAACGATTTCGGTAAGGAACAATAATTCCTAACTTTTTCATTTACTTATTATTTTTCATCAATGAATTTTTCCTTCCATAAAGACATGTACCATTCGATTCTTGGTCCCCATTCGTCTTTATCAATTTCTTCAAACCAAATTGTCAATGCATCAAGAGAGTTACCGATTTTTTCCAAAGCTTTCACTTTTCTCTCTTCTAAAATTTGTGCGGATTCATCTGTTTTTTTAACTGTAGCCATAACCGTTTTGTTTATATATAAATATATTTTTTTTAAATAATTGAAATTTTTTTAGTTAATTTATCCCACTTTGAATAATCCCAATGGTTGTTATAAAACATTGGTTCAAACATAAATTCTGGGTTATTAATATCAATTTTCCAATCAAATATTTCTATTGCTTTATACATTTTAAGATATTCTTCCCAATACGAATAAAGTTCTTTTACTTCAGATACTTCTTTCAATCTTTCCAATACGGTAGAATCCCACTTAAAATGATGTACTTGTACAAATCCCTCACCTCTACCAATAGGATATCGTTTAGGATGATTTAAATTTTCTTTACCCCACGAATTAGTACCGTTTTCAAAATCTACATAATGTTGACCGGGAGTTACTTTAACCGAACCTTTCATCACACAAACTTTATTTGGACAAGCCCCACTCATAGGAAATCTAAAAAATCCAGCGAGTGGGAACTTACTCCAAACATCGGTTTGACTATCAACAAGAGGAAATGTCCCCATTTCTCCAATTCTATCTATAAAACCACCGGTTATAAATTCCCAACCATTTTCATCACATTCTGAAATCATTTCTCTAATATCTTTAGGATATATGTGAAACTCATCATCGTCTGAAACTATCCACCATTCGTTTGGTTTAGTTGATTTTACTTCGTTATAAAGTTCGGTTACTCTTTCCCAATTAAATTTTGGTTCGGTAACTATCTTATATGGTTTTATGCCTAAAGTTTCGATTTGATTTAATATATCATCATTTTCATGCTGACGATATACAACAACATATGTTTCATCCACTATGTTTTTATAGTGTTTTAACATATGTGGTAACATTGTAATGTTATGTCCTACAACCGTAACTAAATTTATTTTTGACATCTTCTAACTAATGTTAGGCCTGTTGAAGCTGGTTTATTCTTTACTATTCCAAAATTAAAAAGGTCAAATGTTTCCCAATTTGGATTTTGTTTAAGTTCTTTTGCAAATGTAATTGGTCCATGCCAGTCATCAAAATCACCTCTATCTTTTACTTCGTTTGTTATTAAATAACTATCTGCAAAATTAGGGTCGGTATCGTGAATCGAAATAATACCATTTGGTGAAAGTAATTGTGAATATAATTCAAAATCTTCTTTTACATTTTCATAAGTATGTCCTGCATCTATATGCAAAAAATCAATTTTAATATCGTTTAATACAAAATGATTATGAAACGCATCTTCAGTAGTTGTATTTAGAATACGAGGATGGAATGTTCTTCTGAAGAATGATTCTTCTTTGAACCAATCCACATTACCACCAATACCATTCATTGCATCTACAACATATGTAGCACCGATATCACCCCAATTATAATCACCATCTCCTTCAAAGATTTTTTCTTCATGTAAATCAACTCTTGCCTGTGTCATTAATCTGGGAATAAATCCTCCACCACTTCCTAAACAAACACATACTTTTGCTCTCATATACTGAATGAGAGAATAAATAATTAAACCATCACCCAAATGAAAATCAGTCGCACCATGTGACCAACGATATGATACTGGTGAATAATCGTGTTCTTGATATTCATTGAATTCTAAATTGTTAGTTAAATTATTTTTGATGTATTGTAAATTATGTAAGGGCTCCATATGAATTAAGCTTATAAGCTTTATAATAAAATAATATTAATAAAATAGTATATATAGTAGTTTAGTAGCTTATTAGCTTACCCCCCTACCCCCCATTTATATATAAATATATACAAATATACAAAACACGAATAAAATTGAAAAAATAAATATTTGGAATTATGATAAAATTGTTGTACGGACTTTATCAATCCAAGCCTCTTTATTATCAAATTTTTTCATATATTCTTTTAATTTTTGAAATTCTGAATTTCGAATTTCATATGAATCATTTACTATTTCTTTCACACATGAATCAAATTCATTTTTAGTTTCAACTCTATATTTGTAATCAACTTCTGGTGCCCAATCTTTATTTATTATTGGTAATTTTCCATAATCAACTGCCTGAAAAATTGAATATCCAAATGGTTCATTGAAATATGCACCGTGAAAAATTCCCCAATTTTTTAACATAAATTGATGATGGATATCAGGGTCCCATTGGTAAATATCTATATCATTCAAAGAATAAGATGTACTATCTCTTAAATTTTTTACATCAAATTGAGATGTCAAAGCATAACCCTTATGTCCATTTAACCAATGTAAACATTTTCTAGTTTCTGCACGAGATGCAAATCCAATCTTACCATTATCAATATGTGTTGTAAGAGGTAAATTATGTTTGAACTCATAAAAATTTGGAATAGTATAAGTGTAATTTGGAAAATCATCTAATAAACTTGAATAATTATTACCAATCCAAACTCTCTTTTTAAAGGTAACTAAAAAATCTTCATAGAAATTTTCATCAATATTAGTTTGAACTTGCAATTGTTTTAGTTCTGGTATCTTATTCAAAACCTTTACAATATCTCTTGCATATGCATGAACAAAGACAGTTTTAAATTTATCTTCATAATGCCAAATATGAGGCCTTTTATGGTAATGCGGGTGTAACACATGAATTTCTTGTGCTTCGTTTAACCACTTTTCAGTAAGTGTAGGGTCATCAAAATGAAAATGATATTGTAATCCTTTTGGTAGTGAAGATGGATTAAAATTTAAAGGTCGTTTTGAATCTATTAATAATTTCCATGTCTTTTTAATAGGTAATGTAGGCCAAATATATTGTAAAAAATAATTAGTCCAAATATCAGAACCTCCCATTATCGTATTACCAGCACCAGTTGTATATAATAATCTGTTGTATCCTTTTTGTAAACTTTCTTTTGAATACAATTTTTCAGTTTCATCTATGAATTCATTTAGAATTCCTGCTATGATATTTGTATCAATTTCTGATTGATTATCTTCGATATAATCATTCAATAATTCTACTAATTTTTGTAAATTATCACCTGTAACTTTTCCCATATATATAAATATATTATTTGAAAATTATTATAAACAAGCAGGACATGTAAGATAAGCTACACTTGCATCAATTGTACAAGTTGCAGGACTAGAAGAAGTTCCCGTTATCATACCAACTCCACATGATGTATAGAAATATCTACCAACTCTTAATCCAGATGTATCTGATACAGCAGTTACGGTACTATCATATGAACATCCACCAAATTCACAAACATATAAATCCATTTCATAAAAGTATTCAGAAACTGCAGCTGCTTGTGATAATGAAACTGATGTTGAAGTTGATGAATATGGAGCATTTCCAG